>Ga0182742_1000824_pt1 | contig 45039 bp, 47 predicted proteins | sample eDN5th37CBELigMG_FD_128880 | JGI IMG/M metagenome (GOLD analysis project Ga0182742, IMG submission 128880) | Enriched Miracle-Growth compost microbial communities from Emeryville, California, USA - eDNA 5th pass 37_C BE-Lig MG (version 2)... ... | reverse complement strand
GTTCAATCTTGACGCTTACAACCGCGTATTTCAAGATGATCAGATTTGGCAAGCATACGGCAATACGATGATTTATGTCGTTGCGGGTACGATCATTAACTTGATTTTAACGACTCTGGGGGCTTATCCGCTCTCCCGGAAGGATCTGCGGGGCAGAAACGCAGTCATGCTTTTTATCGTATTCACGATGTTCTTCAGCGGAGGTTTAATTCCGGATTATTTGAACGTTCGCGATCTAGGGCTGTTTAACACTCGTTGGGCAATTCTTCTTCCTTCAGCGATCAGCGCGTATAACCTCATCGTCATGCGCACGTTCTTCCAATCGACAATTCCGGATGGATTGATCGAATCCGCAAAGATGGAGGGCGCAACCGAATATCGGATATTGTGGAGCATCGTGCTGCCGCTCTCGATGCCGGTCGTCGCCGTGATGACACTGTTTTACGCGGTCGCCCATTGGAACAGCTGGTTCCCGGCAATGATCTACTTGCAGGACCGTACGCTTTATCCGCTTCAGTTGATCCTTAGGGAGATCTTAATCTCGTCGCAGACGAACGATATGTTGGGCGGTGTAGGCAGCGGAGACGTAGCTCAAATTTCTGAAACGATCAAGTACGCGACGATCGTCATTGCTACGTTGCCGATCGTGGTTATCTATCCGTTCTTGCAAAAATATTTCGCGAAAGGCGTAATGCTCGGAGGTATCAAGGAATAATGGCACACATCATAGAGAAAGTAGCGGCGCCAGCGCAAATGAAGGCGGTGTTCAGCCACCTGGGCAAGGCGGTCGTTCAACAAACGGACGTCCCGGCAGGGGGAGCCGATCATGTTCTAGTTAGAACGCTATACTCGGGGATGAGTAATGGTACGGAACGGCTGATGATTTCCGCCAATCACCAAAATCCTATCGCACTTGGCTATAGTGCCTGCGGCATCGTTCACAGCGTCGGTGAAGGCGTGGAGCACGTCAAGGAAGGAGATTTGGTAGCTTGCTATGGAGCTCCATATGTCCGGCACGCGGAATATTTGTCGGTGCCGAAGCATCTGGTTACGCCGGTTCCGGCGGAAGTAGATATGAAAGAGGCCGCTTTCGCCGGATTAGGGGCGATTGCCATTCACGCCTTGAGACAAGCGAAGCTTCAGTTCGGGGAAACGGCCGTCATTGTGGGCTTGGGCATCTTAGGGCAAATTATGGCGCAAATCTCGCAAGCAGCTGCATTTAACACAATCGTATATGATCTGCAAGCGGAACGCTGCAAATTGTTCGAGTCGCTTGCCGGGGGTAAATCCGCCAAATCGTTAGAAGAGCTGCAGGACGTCATTAAAGAAACGACGCTTGGTCAAGGAGTCGATGCGGTGCTGCTTGCCGCCAACGGCAAAAACACCGGTTTGATCGACGGAGCGCTCGATTGGATTCGCGATCGCGGCCGTGTCGTCATTGTCGGCGATCTCGAAATGAGCTTCTCCAGGGACAAAATGTTTGCGAAGGAAGCGGAAGTCCTCATTTCTAGAGCGGGCGGTCCGGGCCGATATGACAAGGTGTATGAGAAAGGCGGCATCGATTACCCGCTCGGATATGTTCGGTGGACAGAAGGCCGCAATATGGCGGAGTATATCCGTCTGCTGCGGGAGAAAGAAATCAATGTGATGCCGCTGATCAATCAAGAAGTTGCAATTGATGAAATCGCGGATGCGTATGAGCAGTTGTTTTCCCCGAATAATCCTGCACTCGGAACATTGATCACATATTCAGTATAAAAAGTTACGCTTTCCTAGTATATCAGGAAATGATATAAATATAGGAAAACAACCGAATGAGGGGTAACTCGGATGGAGAACAGGCCCAGTCGCACGACGTTTCGGGTTCGCTTAGAAACAATGGTTCAATCCTTGCGGGAAGGGATCTTAACAGGAAAATATGCGGCGGGCAGTTATCTGCCTTCAGAAGAAGTACTCGGGGAACAATTTCAACTCAGCAAGAAATCAGTCCGCAAAGGATTAGAAATCCTAGTGGAAGAAAATTTGATCGTCAAGAAACCGAAGATTGGGAATATGGTCAATTCCCCCGAGGATGATGGTGACAAGATTACAATCCGGTTCGCATATTATCCGAATTCGGATCAGGAAATTAATATATCGAAGCGGTTAGCGGAATTTGAGAAAGCATATCCGCATATCCGCGTAAAACCGTTACACATCAACATCGATCATTACCCGAGCCAGGCTATTGAATTTATGAACGATCAGATGCTTGACGTACTGATGTTGAACTATCAACATTTCAGATATTTTCAAGTAAATGGTTCCTGCTCATTACTGTCGGTCCAGGCGGAAGATTCGCGGTGTTATCCGTTTCTGAATCGCGCATTTACAGTGGAGGGGCAGCTGTACGCGAAGCCGTTCGTCTTTTCGCCGGTCATCTTATGCTACAATAAAGCGCATTTCCGCGAAGCGGGATTGCAAGAACCGGACAGCAGTTGGACATGGGAGGAATTCGGCAAAGCCGTGAACCAGCTGCAGAAGAATACACCGTCCGACAAACGGATGGGTTTTTACTTCCATCTAATCTCGCAAAACCGATGGCCGCTCTGGCTGCTGCAGAACGGGTTTTCTTTGAAGAAGGACGCCAATGGGCGCTATAACCTGCAGGATGAAGCGTTCTTAAGGAGTATTACCGCGCTGAAGGAATTATTCGCATTGCAGGATATCGTTCCGTCCTTCGTGTCGGAGAATGACTACGATACTGAGAAGCTGTTTCTGGAAGAGAAGGCATCGATGATTTTGACGACATATTTCAGCTTAAATTATTTAAATTCCGTTCCCTTTGAATACGATATATCGCCTGTTCCCTTCTCGGGCAATCCGCATACGTTATTGTTGAATATCGGGTTGGCCGTCAGTCAACAATCGAATCAGAAGGAAGCCGCTCAGCTGCTGGTTGACTACCTTACGGGGAAGGCTTCGCAGGAGATGATTCGGCGGGAGACGCTTTCGATCCCAAGTATGAAGGAAGCGGCGGAACTGGATTGTCCCGAGCATGCAACTGAACCTTCTAGATTTCGAATGTTCCGTGAGATTATCCCAAGCTTTCGTTATTACACGGATATGAATGTGGAATCGAATCAATTGTGGCTCATGACGCAGCAATTAAAGCTGTTCTGGTCCAATATGGATACGGCTGAGAATGTCATGCAACATATCGAGTTATTATTGAATCAACAACAGGCTGAACAATCCATCGAATAAAAGAGTCGTGAAATTCTCCCAATTTTTCGGTATGATAACAATACAATGTTTATAATGGCTGTCCCTTGTAGCAGGGATGGCTTTTTTTTCAAAGTACCGAAAGGGGAAGCATGAATGTTCTCGGGCTACCGTTTGATTGAAGATTTTAAGTATCGATTCGATCACACCGCGCCAATCAAACCGGCGTTTCACTCCCATCTAAAACACGAAATCTATTATTTTCACAGCGGCAAATGCAAGTATATGATCGGCGGCAAAGGAATCGATCTTGTTCCGGGGGATTTTATCGTCATGAACGGCATGAGCGAGCATGGGCCGGTCGTTGACAGCAACGTTGTTTATATTCGGACCACCATTTTGTTCGACGGCGTTTCGCTTCATCCTTATCTTACGCAGCCGGGCATGATCGATTTGTTGAAGCCGTTCCAACAATCTACCTATTGGCATTGGCGGCTGCAAGGGGAGGAAAGGCAGGAGCTGGAGGATATTTTGTTCCGGATGAATCGTTTCTATGAACGAGCGGACCTGGTAAGCTTCAATCGTCTCCGCAACGCCTTCTTTGACTTGCTGCTGTTCATATACGGGAAATATCAGCTCAGCGAACAGTCGCTCAAGGAAGTCCCCTCGTACAAGGAGAAGCTTGTCGCGCAAGCTCTCCTCTATATTGAGCAGAATTATATGAATGAACTGAGCATGGATATGATTTCTGAATATGTTCATGTGAGCCGGTTTTATTTAATGAAAATTTTTAAGGAACTTACGGGTACGACTGTGTTTGATTACATCAACATCCGGCGCATCAATCAAGCGAAAATCTGGCTCTTGATTGACGATTACAGCATTACGGATATCAGCTATATGGTGGGGTTTAAACACCCGTCTCATTTTTCAAGAAATTTTAAAAAGGTTGTCGGCGCGACGCCGGAGGAATTCCGGATGGGGAACAGCACTCATACGTAATTACGGCACAAATCTCCGCACTTTCCGTCAAGTTGGAAGGTGCGGCTTTTTGGTATATTGGCGTTATAGTTCATATATTCTATGAAAGTGAAGAGGTGCTTCTTTATGTCCACTCAGAAAATGCGATTTGCCATTGTAGGCTGCGGTGTTATCAGCCCCTTCCACGCAAAATCGATCGCCGCGAACGAGAATGCGGAGCTAGTTGCCGTTGTTGACGTGATTGAAGAAAAAGCGAAGAAGCTTGCCGAAGAATATAATGTGCCTTACGTGTATACCAGCTATGAAGAAATGCTGCAACGCGATGATATTGATGTTGTAAACGTTTGCGTACCGAGCGGACTCCACGCCGAAGTAGCGATTGCAGCGGCCCGCGCAGGCAAGCATGTGTTCTGCGAGAAGCCTCTTGATGTAACCTTAGAGAAGATGGAAGCCATGATTCAGGCGGTGAAGGACAACAATGTGAAGATGGGCGTCGTCTATCAACGGCGTACGTTTCCGGCGGCGATTGCGGCCAGGAAGGCGGTTCAAGAGGGAAAACTGGGGAAACTCGTGCTTGGCGACGCTTATCTGAAATACTACCGCGACCAAGCGTATTACAACAGCGCCGGTTGGAGAGGCACTTGGGAGCTTGACGGGGGTGGGGCGCTCATGAACCAAGGCGTCCATGGCATTGACCTGATCCAGTGGATGGTAGGCGAAGTCGAATCCGTGTTCGCCCGTTCGGCTGCGCTTGTCCGCGATATCGAGGTGGAGGATACGGCTGTAGCGGTATTGAAGTACAAGAACGGAGCCTTCGGCGTCATTCAAGGGACAACCTCCGTCTATCCGGGGATGGAGACACGTTTCGAAATCCACGGGGAAAAAGGAACGATCATTTTCACAGACAGCGGCATTCAAGAATGGAAGTTTATCGACAGTGACGAGATGTCTCCCGAGGTGGAGGGAACGCTTGCGCCGAGCAGCGATCCGCGGAATATTTCGGCGAATGGCCACTATATTCTCATTGACGATATGATTCAAGCGATCCGGGAGGACCGCGATCCGATGGTAACCGGCGAGGAAGCGAGCAAGGCGGTTAAGCTCATCTTGGCGATCTACGAATCCGCGCGCACCGGCAAGGAAGTTAAGCTGTCTTAAATAATCATCATAACATGAGGATGTGAAACCGATGGCAGACGTGTTAAAGCTCGGTATGATCGGATTGGATACGAGCCATGTGACGGCATTTGCAAAGCTGTTGAACGATCCCGAACAACAATACCATATCCCCGGCGGGAAGGTGATTGCCGCATTTCCGGGCGGCTCGCCTGATTTTGAGCTGAGCATCTCCCGTGTTCAAGGCTTTACCGATGAACTGAAGCAGCAATACGGCGTAGGAATCTTACAATCGCCCGAGGAGGTTGCGGAGCGCTGTGATGCAATTTTCCTGGAATCCGCGGATGGCCGCGTGCATCTGGAACAGTTCCGCCGCATTGCCCCTTACGGGAAGCCGGTATTTGTGGATAAGCCGTTCGCCGTCTCGACGGAAGATGCACGTGAAATGATTCATCTTGCCAAGCAATACAACGTCCCGCTTATGAGCTGCTCTGCGCTCCGTTATGCGGAGGGCTTGAAGGAAGCAATCGCCGCCGGAGGCGATGAAGCGATCATCGGCGCGGACACCTTCGGACCGATGGCGATTTTGCCGCCGATTCCGGGTTTCTATTGGTATGGGATTCACTCTGCAGAGATGCTCTATGCGGTATTAGGGAAGGGCTGTACACGGGTAACCACTTATACATCAGAAGAACATGATATTATTGTAGGCGAATGGGCGGACGGCCGGAAAGGAACGGTACGGGGAAATCGCAGAGGGAACAATAGCTTCGGAGCGACCATCCATTTCGAGAAGAGTACTAAATTTGCAGATGTGTACGCGAATCCAAAGCCGTATTACGCCAGTATGCTTGAAGCCGTGATGGATCTGTTTCAGAAGGGAATCCAACCGATCGACCTTGAGGAAACGCTGGAAATCATTCGTTTCCTTGAGGCGGCGAACGAAAGCCGGGAAACCGGCTTGACGGTGACCTTATAATAAGTTTGGAAAAAAGTAGAACTGCCAAGGCCATAGAGGCTGCGGCAGTTTTATTTTTTTTGCCACATGTAACATCTATGTCATATATATGTCATTTAAATTACGATAAATTGATATATAATCATGAAATAAGGAGTGCTTATGTAAAGATATATAGCAAAGGATAGGGGAGATTGGTTGTGAAAATCGGTTTTCGAACGCTCAAGACTGCAATTGGTGTTAGCTTATCTACATTTTTGGCTTCTGCAGTGGGTTTGGAGTTTTTCACAGCAGCAGGCATTCTGACGTTATTATGCATTCAGAAAACACGCAAAAAATCGTTCCAAGCCATCATCCAAAGATTATTTGCTTGTTTGCTCGGACTTGCCGCTTCCTCTGTCATGTTCTCCGTTGCGGGTGTCCATCCTTTAAACATCTTCTTGTTATTTATTTTGTTTATCCCGCTGTTGGTTTTGCTGCGTATTCAAGCGGGAATCGCCAGCAGCTCGGTCATTATCATGCATACATATGTACAAGACTCAATTCAAACAGCCTTTCTTGTAAACGAACTAGGAATCATTTTTGTCGGCTTGAGTACGGCGTTTTTGCTCAATATGTATATGCCTGGCATCGATAAAACCTTGGCCAAGTATAAAGAGGACATTAACCGGAATTTTGCGGTCGTATTGAAGGAATTCGCCCGATACTTGAAGGAAGGCGATGGTTTGTGGGACGGCAAGGAGATGCTGGTTTTGCAAAAATTGCTTGATGAGGCAAGAAATTTATCCATCTATGTGGAAGAAAACAACTTTTCCCGCAAGAAGAACGGCTGTCGGGAGGAGTTTGACCGAAAATTGCTGCAGTTCCAAGTGATGGAGCGCATGCTGCCGATCGTATCAAGGATTAATGTGAAACTGGAGCAAGGAGAGCGATTTGCCGAATTTTTAAACATGCTCGCTTTGCATATTGACGATACGCAAGATCCAAGTTTATACACGGAGAAGCTCCGGTCCATCCGGGAATACCACAAACGGCTCCCAATGCCCGTTACGAGAGAAGAATTTGAGACGCGAGCCAATCTGTTTAGCTTAGCGAATGAGCTTGAAATCTTGATCCGCATATAGAAATGTTTGTTTTCTATGGGCCAACCCATCCGGCATAGGAATTAGTATTCATGTGTAAGGGATGGTGTGTGTATGGCTGCGGCCCCAATGCGGTTTCCGGTACCGGTTCAGACGGCTTCGTATATTGCCCCGGGCAAAGAAGTTTATTATCCGCTTTTATATGGTTTGCCCGATTTGGCGGCACAAGAACGAATGAATCAGATGATCGCGGATCAAGTCAACGCGTTAATCGAAGAGCAGAGCGGTTATCAGTCAGGAGAAGGTATGACAGAGATGACGGGATTATATGAAATAAAGAACAATCAGCGTGGTGTTTTTAGCGTCACCCAAAGCAATTACGCTTATACGCCTCCGATGGCGCATGGCATGACGATCTTGAAATCGTTGACGTTCGATGTACAGAAGGGGAAGCAAGTTGCGCTTGCGGAGCTGTTCCGTCCGGGCAGCGATTATGTGCGAAGGTTGTCTGAACTCATTCGGCAACAGATTCAAGAGCGGGATATACCGGTACTGATGGAGTTCACGCAGATTGACTCGGATCAATCGTTCTATATTGCGGATAAAACACTTGTCCTTTATTTTCAACTATATGAGATCACTCCATACGTTTATGGGTTTCCGATGTTCCCGATCTCGGTGTACAGCTTACAGGACATCGTGCTTGAAGACGGCGTGTTAGGCCGTATGATCCCTGGCGTCTAGCTGCTTGAGAACGCTCGGAATACCGGGCATCTCCCCATTTTCTTGAGGATATAGGCAGTTGCTCTATTCCACACGTATCACACCTACATATGATGTCAATGTGCTGAAGCACAAGTTTATCATTGAAGGAGTGGTTCAAAGCCAATGGCAGGGATGAGCAACTTAGGAGCACATTCGAATATGGGACCTATGGGCATGGGGCCAATGGGGATGGGTCCGTCGAACGTTGGCCCTCTCGCGGCAGTTAATGCTGGCCCGCAGCTTAGCGCTCCGTATGCGGCAGGCCCGGCATATCCGTGTTACGGTCCCAGCACGACAGGCGCCATTTTAGTGCTTTTCATTCTGTTAGTCATTATTACGCGCGCCATCTGCGTGTAACGGTATAGACCGTTCGCGCGTTTACGCCCCCGAACTTCAATATCCCGCTGTCGGTTCGGGGGCGGGGCGACCTCGCGGCAAAATACATAGTTCCGCCCGCCGAATTTTTTGTATAATGGAAGGCAAGAAGGGGGCAGGAGCGGATGCTGCGATTGGAGCAGAAGAGGCTGATTTTAGAAGTGCTGCGCAAAGAGCAGAAGCGGTTATTTTCAAAGCATAAAGGCAAGTTGTTGGACAAGACCATCGAAGATATAGGACAGATGGTTCGCAATGAAGAGATTAATGCGCCTGATCGCCGGGATTACCTATAATCCGCGTTCACAATCCCTCTACCTATGGTGGAATTTGGTTAATGCAAGGGTGCATATAGACCGGTCTCCCGTCTTATAATATACCTACCACAGCAAGGGAGGTGACACCATGGGTACAGGTTCTGGACGTACAAACGACTTAGTTGTACCACAAGCTTCTCAAGCATTGGAACAGTTGAAATTCGAAGTAGCGCAAGAGCTCGGGATTCAAATTCCGCAAGACGGCTACTACGGTCACATGGCTACACGTGACACTGGCGCGATCGGTGGTCACATTACTCGCCGCCTCGTTCAAATTGCTGAACAAACTTTGGCGGGCCGCTAATCAGAAGGGTACAAAGCGATATATTCAGGTTTGGAAGCTCAGGCCCCATCTTCGGCTTGAGCTTCTTTGTATTGTCAAGCCGTAAGATAACTGTAAAATGGAGAATGGGTCGCTTGTTACGATTTTATAAAGGGGAAGTGAACAATGACGGTCATCCGTATTGCAACTGAAGAGGAATTGTTAATGGCAAAGGAAATCAGAATCCGCGTGTTCGTCGAAGAGCAGCAAGTACCGCCGGAGCTGGAAATGGATGAATATGATGAATCGCCCGGTTCGGCGAAACATGTGTTGGTGATGGATGGGAATATTCCTGCAGCAGCAGGTAGGTTTGTGGAATATGATCAAAATACAGCAAAGCTGCAGCGAATTGCAGTGATGCGGCCATACAGGGGCAAAGGAGTCGGCAGGGAGCTGGTACTTGCCCTAGAAGCATGGGCAGCAGAGGAAGGATACAAAGCAAGCTTGTTGGATGCTCAATGCCAAGCGGAAGGGTTCTATGAAAAGCTTGGGTATAAGAAAGTATCGGAGGACGTCTTCTTAGATGCCGGCATCGAGCATGTCCGAATGAAGAAACTGCTTTAATCAAAGGTATAAATTTTGTGCTGTTCAATGAAACGCATGAATCCGGTTTGCCCTTCGTATCGATCTTTATCGTCGCCGTAATGCATTAACCAGATTCGTTCCTGCAGCGTTACTGGGAGCGTCAACAGCTCCTGGAGCGTTGTATGAACAACGCCTTGGCCGCTCAGTTGGCAATCATGCATAATATGCTTGCAACGGCCCTGAGAAACCAGATCGGTTAGCAGCTGTGGAGCAAAAGTCATATCCGAACTGTAGAAGACGCTGTCGTTGATGAGAACGCCGTAGCTCGGTTTGCCGGGAATATGCTGAGTCCGTATGAGTTCAACGGTAAAGTTCTCGTTGATTTGGTACGGGCTCTGCTCGTCCAATAATTGCACGTTGAAATAACAATCCAAGGAATCGCAATGTCCGCTTGTGTCCTCTAATCCTCCCTTAAGGGTATGCTCCCACAAGTCCTGGGCTATAGAGGCGGGGACGAACAGAGTAAGCTTGCTTTGGTGAACGAATTTCATGCGGTACGCGACTTCTTCCAGCCCGCCGACGTGATCGCCATGTATATGAGTGATTAGAATGCCATCAATATCGTCCAAGCCGATCTGAAGCTGATGCAGTGCGTAGGGGGCGGTAATCCCGCAGTCGATCAGCAGATGGTAACCGCCGGAGGAAATCAAGCCGTTATTGTTGAAATACCGCTTGGCGAAGGCGCTTCCCGTGCCGATCATCTGGATGTGGACGCTCACTGTGAAACCTCCTTGTTTTCATGCAATAAGCAGTACTTACACTCTACCACTTTTATGCAAAAAAACAAAGCTTTCGAGCAGTGCGATTATTCGTATTTGCTTTCCATCATTCGCACAATCACTTGATCAAGACGCCGGCTAATGGCCAGGACATGAGGATGGCGAAAATCGTATTTATGCTGTTCCGCTGTTGTTTCTAAGATCTTCTTTAGCTCAATAAACTGTTTTTCGATCACGGTCTCGGTCATATCCCTCTTCCTTTACTGTCATACAATATATTAATAGTATCTTAAAATGGACTGGAGAAACAATCCAGAAGGTGCGCGCAAAAAAATATTTTCTTCAACGGAAAATTATGATATTATTTTTTGTTATCAACTGTTATGCGTGTTTTTTACTTTATTTTTTTCCAAAAATTTTCTTATTTTTTCTTTACTTCCCTCCGCAACTCTTTAAAAGAATCGAAGTATAAATGGGTGCACGAACTTTTTTTGGAGGGAAACGACATGAGGATTCGTAACATCGCAATCTGCGCGATTGCCGTCTCACTGCTCGGGGGGTCGGTGGTCGGAGCGGAGGAGTTGTATCAAACGTTCAAGGGGAAGAAGGTTCCCGTAACCATCAACGGTGAGACGATATCCGACGGAGGGCTTGTCATCGACGGAAAGACTTACATACCGCTTCAATCGGACGCGATCCAAGCCATGGTGCAAACCGACGCTAATGGAGTACATATACATAAACCCAATGTACATATTTCTTTGTTTACATCGGATAAGCTCATTCCATTCCAAAGCGTCGTTCAAGGGAAATGGGATTTTATCGTGCTCGCGCAGATCGATAATTTAAAAACAAAGGTTCACTCGATTCAGGTGGCTATCATTGACCCGAACGGGGAGAAGGTTGAAAGCCAGGAAATGCCGCTTACAGACGGGAAAGACGCGTTCTGGTACACTTCTTCTCCGATCAAGATGGAGTTCCAGAAAACCGGACAATATAAGGTCCAATTATTAATGAAGCAAACGAAAGACGGCAGTTATCAGCTTCTTGCGGAGAAATCCGTAGAATCCAAGAAGAAAGAATAAATTTGCAGTTCTTGGGGAAATTACATCAAAAGTAAAAGCAGAGGAGAGGGATGCCTTATGACAAATTCGGAGCATACACATCCGGAGGATGAAGCGGTATTTGCCGTCTCGGATGAGAACGGTGTAGAGAGGGAAATGGTTCCCGTATACTCCTTCGATTACAATGACAGTGAATACGTTGTGCTGGTGGATCGCAACGATCCGGAATCGGATGGGATGATTCTTCGCATTGAGCAGGACGGTGACGAATTGGTCCTTGCCAATATTGAAGATGATGAGGAATGGGACGCGGTGGTTACCATTTATAATGAGATTCTCGAGCAAGAGCAAGAAGGTTAATAAAAAGCTGATCCAGAGTCATAGTTGACTGCGGGTCAGCTTTTTTCATCGATGTTTATTATTTCCGGGGATTATAATACATCACTCGGCCGTTAAAGAGGTGCAGCTCAGCCTTCAAATGGCGGGCAATATACTTGCAGAGCTCTATGGCTTTGTTTTTGTCGCCGTGTGTGCTGCTGTCCGGCAATACGACTTGGACGTAATGTTTGCCGCCGTCTTCTCCCTCGGTCACGCCTGTGCCGAACACGATGGAATGGTATAAGTCATTGACACCCTTCAGATAAAACCATTCGTTCTCTGCTCCGCTCTTCGTTTCGATCGTGTACGGGAAAGCGGCTTCAGCGTAGTCCCATCCCAGTTGCTGACCTGTCTTTGCCACCTGCTCCTGATAGCGGAGCAGGTGCTCCTTCAATTCTTCAAGCGTTAACGACGGTACGGCGGAGCCTTCCACAAAATAAAGATATGCGCTCTGACTCATGGTTGGACATACACCTACTTTATTTATGATGTCACCATATTAGCAGGTTTATCCAGCTCTGACAACGCTTTAGTGGACAAGTCTCCGCCGATTATCTATAAAATTTATGCAAAAATAGGGCGTTCCTCGATGATCACACGCACGTTCTGCAATGTTTTGTCTTCAGGACCCTGCACCGGCAAACCGACCTGAATCGATTCGGTAATATAGTCGATGTTCTCCTGAGAGATGACTTCGCCCGGCAGCAAGATCGGGATTCCTGGCGGGTATACCATAATAAATTCCGCGATAATCCGTCCATTGGCTTCAACGAGCGGCACGGATTCCGTCTGCGAGTAGAAGGCGTCGCGCGGCGAAAGGGATAGTGTCGGGATTGTCGGATTTTTGACATCAATTTTTTGGATCTCGTCGGTTCCCGCTTGCTCCGCCGCAATGGAACGGAGCGCGTCCAACAGGGAAGCGACGGTTTCTTCCGTATCTCCAGGCGTGACTAAACAGAGAATATTGTACATATCGCTCAGCTCAACCTCAATGTTCCACCGCTCACGGAGCCGTTTCTCCACTTCATATCCGGTGATGCCCAACCGCCGGACATGAATCGTCAGCTTCGTCGGATCATAATCGAAGGTTGCTTCCGTGCCGAGGATCTCGTTCCCGAAGCAATATAGTCCAGGGATCTCGTTGATTCGATCACGGGCGTACCTGGCAAGCTTCAATGAGTGTTCCGCCATGCTTCTTCCGTTCAACGCGAGATTGCGGCGGGCCGCGTCGAGGGACGCGAGCAGCAGATAGGAAGTCGACGTCGTTGTCAGCATAGACAGAACGGCTTGCACGCGCTTCGGGCTGACGCGTTCGCCTCGAACGTTCAACACGGAGCTTTGCGTTAACGATCCTCCCAGCTTATGCACACTCGTCGCGGCCATATCGGCTCCTGCTTGCATGGCGGAGAGCGGAAGATCATCGTGGAACTTCAGATGTACGCCGTGCGCTTCATCCACAAGCACAGGCACATCGTACTCATGCGCAGTCTCCACAATTTCTTGAAGATTCGCGCAGATGCCGAAATAGGTCGGGTTAATCACAAGTACGGCTTTGGCATCAGGATGCTTTTCCAACGCTTTCCTTACGGAACGAGTTGTAATGCCGTGCGCGATCCCAAGGGCATCGTCCATAGCCGGCGAGAGAAACACGGGCCTTGCCCCCGCGAAAATAATGGCGGACATGACCGATTTATGTACGTTTCGCGGAACGATCAGTTTGTCTCCGGGTCCGCAGACGGACATGATCATCGCTTGGATGGCACCGCTTGTCCCTTGTACGGAGAAAAATGTATAGTCAGCGCCGAAAGCCTCCGCAGCTAAGCGTTGGGCTTCCGCAATGACACCCGAAGGCTGATGAAGATCGTCCAGCGGCGCGATATTGATCAGATCGATCGACAAAGCATTGTCGCCGATGTAAGCGCGAAATTCGGGATCCATACCGACGCCTTTCTTATGTCCTGGAATATGGAATTGTAACGGATTTCTGGCTGCATGTTTGACGAGCGCCTCGAACAGAGGGGTGCGGGTTTGATCCACGTCAGGTATGCCCCTTTCGGAATAAGATGTGCTTTCAAGCAATGAAATAGAGTATAGCAAAAATGATGAAGGTTTCAAGATGGCAAACATATGTGTTGGATGCCGGCGTATATAGTGTTGCTCCCTCGGGTGAAAATAATCGGTAAACTTGTGAGAAACCGGGGAGGGCGGTATATGCAAACAGCGGTTAAAAAGAAGACCGGTTTTTTAACCCCATTTATTATAAAGTTATTATGCATTCTGTTCATAGCCGATTTTGTGAAAGGGGCACTGCTCGTTTCCATTCTGCCGATCTACCTCAACCAGACGCTTCGCATGTCGGCAGTGCTCGTCGGCTGGGCGTTCGCATTGCAATATATTGGAGATAATCTGATGCGCGGTCCGTTCGGCTGGGCGGTGGACCGGTGGGGTTATAAGAAAGTGATGACCGCCGGCTTGACTGCTTTATTCGCATCCGTAACGATCATGCTATGGCTTCAGTCTCCGCTCTGGATTCTTGCGGCGAGCTTCCTGCTCGGTTTCGGGACTTCGCCCTTGTGGCCCAGCGCCGCGGCGGGTTCAACGGAAGAATCTGGGATGAAAGGTGCCGGAAGAGTGTTGAGTTGGGTATATATCGCTTCCTTCGTCGGCACCGGAACAGGACCGATTGTGATCCATTTTTTTATGCATGATGCGGAAATGGATCTTCCATTATGGATTTTGTGGATTTGTTCGGCCCTTGCCGTTCCGGTCGCGCTTCTTCTCCCGCATAAGACAGGGCGGGGGGGAGCGAGCCGGCAGAAAGATCAGGCTTCCTTTCTGCAATCATTCGTTGCCGCTTTTCGCCAGAACGAGATCGGCGCACTGTTCATTCCCGCATTGTTTCTATTTTCGTTCTCGCAAGGGGTTTTAACGCCCGTCGTTACCTTGTTCGCAAGGGAAGATATGGGGTTAAGCGCGAACGAATTCAGCCTGGTGTTAATGACGGGCGGCGCGGTGATGCTGCTGCTCGTATTGCTGGCCGGGCGCTGGGTCGATCGGCTAGGCGCCAGACTGCTTCTTTATACCGGAATACCTGTCGCCGCGGCGGCTACCTTCGCGATACTTTTCATCTCCACACGGCCTCAACTGTACGCGGCCGTGATTGCGGTGGGATTCGGTTATGCCTTGTTGATCCCTGCGTGGAATGCAATGGTTGCGTCCATTGTTCCGGAAGAAAAGCGAGGCGCCGCCTGGGGAGCGTATATGACGGTCAGCGGCTCCGGCTATGTGGCGGGACCGATCATCGCCGGATGGCTGTGGGAGAGTGTCGGCCACCGGGCTCCATTCGTCGCAAGTGCCGCCGCATTAGCCGGTCTGTTCGTGCTTATCGCGTTTATTTCCTTCGGCAAAAAAGGTGTGATACGATAGTATCTATCGGATTTTAAAGCAAGGTACACGGAGGATGAACATGGATAAGCGCGTTGGAGTTATTATGGTTATGTTGATTACAATCTTCCTCGGGTTCGGCATCATCATCCCGGTACTTCCGGAGTTAATCGTGCAATCCGGGGCGGAACGGTTTCATTTATACGTCATGTTGGCGGTGTACTCGGCAACTTCCTTCTTTCTGTCGCCGCTCTGGGGCGCTTGGTCCGATCGGATCGGGAGAAGGCCGGTTCTGATGATTGGCGTACTTGGCTATAGCCTAAGCTTTCTGCTCTTTGGTTTATCGGGAGGCAACTTAGTGCTGATGTACATCGCACGAATTCTCGGAGGCATCTTTTCAGGGGCCACCACCTCCTGCGCTGTGGCGTATGTAGCGGATATTACGACACCGGAGAACCGGACCAAGTCGATGGGTCTCGTAGGGATGTCCATCGGGCTTGGGTTTATTTTCGGCCCTGCGATCGGAGGGCTGCTCAGCTCCTATCATCTCGCGGTACCGTTCTACGCGGCTGCGGCGCTGGCGTTCTTAAACTTCTTGTTTGCGATGGTGATTTTGAAGGAGTCGCTGACACCGGACAAGCGCCAACCGAAAGAGGCGCCGCGCGTATCGCGCTGGAGCGCCTTCCAAGGACCGCTCGCCTATTTATTTATCTTAATGTTTGTCTTGACCTTTACGCTCGCGGGATTGGAATCTACGCTTCAATATTTCCAGATCGATAGGTATGAGGCGACGCCTCAAGATATCGGCGTCATCTTCTTAATCAGCGGCATCGTCGGGGCACTGGTTCAAGGCGGGTTCATCCGGAGATACGCCAAGCCGGGGAAGGAGCCGCTCCTCATTCGCGCCGGCTTGGTCATTCAAGCGATTGGTTTCTTGCTTGTATTGCTGTCGAAGGATGTATGGACCGCTTCGATCTACATGAGCGTATTCGTGATCGGCAACTCCTTGTTACGGCCTTGCGTCACCTCGTTAATTACGCAGACGACGAAAGCGGGGCAAGGCGTGACCAACGGATTAAGCTCGTCCATGGACAGCCTGGGACGGATTGCCGGACCTCTCATTGCCGGCGGATTGTTCGAGCTTCAATCGGCGCTGCCGTATTTGATCGGAGCGGTGATCTCCCTCGGAGCCATTCTGCTGCTGAACGTATTTCTGGCGAAGCGGCGTTCCAGGGAAGCCGCCGGAATGTAACGGGCATTAGGCGGAAGGGAAAGACATCTGGTACAGCGGCATGAGCGTCTCGAATGTATTCAGGACGATGCCGTACAGCTTCTCCGCGTCTTGCAGAACGGGATCGTTCCGATCCAAGCGAATGCCAACCATAACCTCGGAATTTTTCGAAGACGAAAGCTTTGCCGCCATCGCGGTGAAGCTTTCTTTCGTCATGTCCGCATGCGGCACCGAATCGGGATTCATATGATCCATCGACCACCGGTAGGTTTTCGGCACGATGCGGATCACTTGGTCCAATTGGGCGGTTAACGCTTCGGCGAAGACTGCTTTATGGGGGCTTTCGTAAATAATGGCAAATTGCGCGAACAAATGCGTGGCGAACATACCGACTTGGAAATGCGGCAGCATTTTATATCCCTTCTTGTTGGCTGCCCACGCCACCCATGTATCGTTCGGGGCGTGCACCTTTCTGCGGGCGTGCTTGGCCACATGCGGGAATATTTCATCGCCGGTTAACAACGACAACCCGGGTGCGATCAACTCTCCAAGCTTTGTCAGCTTCGGGCGGACCGTCGTAATGATCGCGTTCATTCTCGGCTCTAAGCCTGGTATTGTAAATACATCAAAATCAGCCTCCGAAAAGGTTACATCGCTAATCCTTCGTTCGATCATGCAAATACCTCCTGTGGGAATCTTTCAACATTTTACGAAAATATAGTCCTTAAACCAAGTTGCCAAAACATAAGTATCAGTATAATATACCGTAAAGTCATTTATCAGAAAATTTTGTTAACTAGCCGCATGTTTTGCTAAGGAGGGATTGCCGTGAACAAAAGTTACGAGGTGGAGTACACCAATTTGGATTTGCGTTTTGATCGCCGGACAATCCACAACTTCATTAAGTCATTGATACAAGAAGGGTATTCGTTATACTGGTCTGAGAATGAAACGAGCTTCATCGCGTCGATTCGGAGCGGGAGAAGATTGGTAAAGCTCACGTTTCAGCGATCGGGAGAACGTTTCAAGCTGGTCGGCAATTATTCATTCCGGGACGAAAAGCTTGTCGAGCTGATGGAATGGCTGATCGGCGCGGCGCGCGGGCACGCGATTGTGAAACGATTCCGCGACCGTCTCATTACGATAGAGAACATTATGTTCGGGGAAATCATTCGTATGGTGGAAATCTCGGGGGTCGAGCGGAAAGTCGTGTACCAGAAGGATACGTTGACAACGCTTGAGGATGTTGAGAAAGCATTCGAATCGAAAGCAGCGGAAGAGAGGGTTCGGACGCTTCGTTATGAACTGGATTATGAATTGCAAACTCTATGGGATGCGCTTACAGCCGGTGACGAACAACAAGCGGAACAATGCAAAGCGAAGCTGGAATGTATGCGTCATGAAATGCTCCTTCTTGATATGTAAATTGTTAAGACCGCCTTCGCCGGGGAAAACTTCTTGGGAAGGCGGTCATTGTGTATTTGGATATGTATGAAAATGGAGTTGGAACTATCAATGCGATTGTGTAAAATAATAAGAAATGTTTGGACTAGCCAAACGGACTATATTGCAAAGGATGATACATATGTCAAAACAACAAATCGGCGTCGTCGGTTTGGCGGTTATGGGAAAAAATCTTGCCCTGAACATGGAAAGCAAAGGGTTCTCTGTTTCCGTTTATAACCGTTCCCCTGAGAAGACGAAAGAACTGGTGCAGGAAGCCGAAGGGAAAAATTTAATCGGCACCTATAGCGTAGAAGAATTTGTTCAATCTCTCGAGAAGCCGCGCAAAATTATGATCATGGTGAAAGCGGGCGAAGCTACGGATAAGACGATCGAGCAATTGATCCCTCACCTCGAAGAAGGCGATATCATCATTGACGGAGGTAACGCCTACTTCCCGGATACGCAGCGCCGCGACAAAGAATTGACGGCGAAAGGCTTCCGTTTCATCGGTACAGGCGTGTCGGGCGGCGAAGAAGGCGCTCTGAAGGGGCCGTCCTTAATGCCGGGCGGGCCGAAGTCCGCGTACGAGCTTGTGGCTCCGATCTTCGAAGCCATCTCCGCTCAAGTAAATGGCGAACCTTGCTGCGTATATATCGGACCGGACGGTGCCGGACACTATGTGAAAATGGTTCACAACGGCATCGAGTACGGCGATATGCAGCTCATCAGCGAAGCGTACCATCTGTTGAAGGATGTGCTTGGCTTATCGGCACAGGAGCTGCACGAAATTTTCGCCGAGTGGAATAAAGGCGAACTCGACAGCTATCTCATTGAGATTACGGCAGATATCTTCACGAAGAAGGATCCGGAAACCGGCAAGCCGATGGTTGATGTCATTCTTGATAAAGCAGGCCAGAAGGGCACAGGCAAATGGACAAGCGCGAGCGCGCTGGATCTGGGTGTGCCGCTGTCGATCATTACGGAATCCGTATTTGCCCGTTTCCTCTCCTCGATGAAGGAAGAGCGCGTGGAAGCGAGCAACATTCTAAGCGGGCCTGCTTCGAAGCCGCTGGATATCGACCGCGCCGAATTCGTGGAGCAAGTGCGCCGTGCGCTGTACGCGAGCAAAATTTGCTCTTACGCACAAGGCTTTGCGCAAATGCGCGCCGCGTCGGAGCATTTCGGCTGGAATTTGCAATATGGCGAAATCGCGAAGATTTTCCGCGGCGGCTGCATTATTCGCGCCCGCTTCCTGCAAAACATCACCGATGCTTATGCCCGCAATCCTGAGCTGAAAAATCTGCTCTTGGATGATTATTTCAAGCAAGCCGTCGAAAATTATCAGGAGGCTTGGCGTAACGTGGTTGCTGTTGCGGTACAGCGCGGCATCCCGACGCCGGCGTTCTCTTCCGCGTTGGCTTATTATGATTCTTACCGGACAGCGAATCTTCCGGCGAATCTGCTTCAAGCGCAGCGGGATTACTTCGGGGCGCATACATTTGAACGAGTCGACCGCGAAGGGAGCTTCCACTTCGAGTGGATGTCATAAGTTCGGTTCGAAGACAGCTCATCGGGAATCCCCGGTGAGCTGTTTTTGCTTTTCGTTGAGGCAAGGGTATACCGGAGGAGCGGCTTTTGCGGCCGTGTTGATACCATATGGATTCATTCAAATCACACGGCTGCAATCGGGGCGATTTGGTATGCCCTTGCCCGTTGTGATTGTCCCCTTTACAGCGCTTATGTTATGATGGGGGAAAATGTTGGGGCAGGGACACAGATGGGAGCGACGAACCGCAATATTATCCTTATTGGTTTCATGGCTACAGGCAAAACAACGGTCGGTTCGGCACTGCGGGACCGGCTCGGCTGGAACTTCGCAGACGTCGACCAAGAGATCGTGAAACGGGAAGGAAAAAGCATACCGGAGATTTTCTCGCAGGAAGGCGAGCCGTATTTCCGCGAGATCGAAACGCAAGTGCTCGCGGATTTGCTGGGGACTGATAAGCAGATTGTTTCTACCGGAGGCGGCGCGGTTTTGAAGGAAACAAACCGGGATTTGATGAAAGCGGGAGGCTTTGTTGTTGCGCTGACCGCACCCGCGGAGGTGTTAATTGAACGGCTTTCCGGCGATACGAATCGCCCGCTCGTTGCCGGCAACGCAGAAGAACGCGTCCACCGGCTCCTGAAGGAGCGGATGAACGCGTACGACTTTGCGCATATCACCATTGATACTTCTGTTTACAATGTGAAAGAAACAGTAGAGCTGATTGTGGAGCAAGCCGGCAAGCGGCTTCTGAAGTAACGGCTTAGTTCTCCCAAGCCAGCATGCCGCCTACCATATTATAAGTTTTGGTATATCCTTGCATTTCTAAAAAATCATAAACACGGCCGCTGCGGTTGCCGCTGCGGCAAACAAGAATGACCTCGGTGTCCTTGGGAATCTCATCCAGACGATCCGGGATGGTGTACATGACGATGTGCTTCGCGCCGGGAATCATCCCCTGAGCCACTTCTTCATCCTCGCGCACGTCAATGATGGTCAGCTTTTCCCCGGCTTCAATGCGCCGGCGGACCTCTTCAGGAGTAATTGAGCGGCGGGTTTCCATTGGTTTGCCTCCTTCCGTTCGATAAAATCAGTTTTATCTTCTTACTTTACATTATTTTTAGAATGTCAACAACGATGGCGAATTGAGAGGAGCTTCAACATGGATGCGATTGTAAAGCCAACGAAACGGCTGCAAGGCGAATTGCAGGCATTGTCTTCTAAAAATTATACGACCCGGTATATGCTCGTTGCCGCATTGGCGGACGGGGTCAGCACGATTAAATACCCGGCGCACAGCGAAGACAGCGACGCGCTGCGCCGCTGCTTGAAGGATCTTGGAGCAGAGCTGACGGAAACGGATACGGAAATGACGGTAAGAGGCTTCGGCCGCCATCCTGCTCATGTGAAGGAGCTGAATGTAGGCAACGCGGGCGCGGTGCTTCGCTTCTTATTATCAGTCGCGTCTTTCCTGCCGGAAGTGACGTTCGTGAACACCTATCCGGATTCACTCGGAAAGCGGCCACACGATGATTTAATTACCGCGCTTCAGTCGATGAACGTGCGCATCGAGCACAATCATGGGAAGCTTCCGATTACGGTGTACGGCGGAGCTCCGAAGGGCGGCAAGATTGAGGTATCCGGCAGTGTCTCTTCCCAGTATTTGAGCTCATTGCTGTTTCTCACTCCTTTATTGAAGGAAGACAGTGAAATTACCGTGCTTCACGATCTTAAATCGAAGATTGTCGTCGGTCAGACCCTTGAAGTGCTTCGCGACGCGGGGATCACGATCGAAGCAAGCGATGATCTCATGCACTTCCGCGTTCCGGGGAATCAATCGTATCGATGCGGAGAGTACTCCGTGCAAGGCGATTACCCCGGGTCGGCCGCTATCCTTGCCGCAGCGGCGGTTACGGAATCGGATGTGGCTGTGCACAGGCTGCTCGAAGACAGCAAGCAAGGGGAACGGAAAGCGGTAGACGTGATTCGGGCGATGGGTGCGCCGCTGTCGCATCAAGGCGGCACCGTTCGTGTTCAAGGGAACGGAAAGCTGCGCGCCGTTGAATTTGACGGGGATGAGTTTACGGACGCCGTGTTGGCTTGCGTTGCCGCTTCGGTCTTTGCGGAAGGCACATCAAGGTTCTACAATGTGGAGAATTTAAGGTATAAGGAATGCGATCGCATTACCGATTTTTTGACGGAGCTGCGTAAAGCAGGAGCGCATGTAGAGGAGAAGCAAAGCGAAATCATCGTTCACGGGAAGCCTGAAGGCGTGCGAGGCGGCGCTATCATCGACGCTCATTACGACCACAGGGTCATCATGGCGCTGACCGTAGTCGGTTTACGGTCGCAGGAAGGACTTGTCATCCGCGACGCGCATCATGTTGCGAAATCTTACCCGCAATTCTTTGACCATCTAACTCAGTTAGGCGCCAACATTACGTTCGAATGACGAAGGAGGAGTTTCGGATGGCTTTCGAGAACCCCAGCAGGGAGCAAATTAAGACCATTCTGGAGCAGGCGGGAGCGATCGCTGTTGTCGGTCTGACGAATAACCCCGCACGGCCCGCGTATGAAGTATCTGAGGCGATGCTCCACAGAGGTTACCGGATCATTCCGGTGAACCCTCGAGGCGAAGACGTGCTCGGTCAGAAGGGCTACGCAAGCCTTGCCGACATTCCCGAGCAAATCGATATCGTCAATGTGTTCCGCCGTGCAGATCAAACCCCGGATATCGCGCGCGAGGCGGTTGCGGTGGGGGCTCGTGTTTTGTGGCTGCAGCTCGGCATCTCTAATGAAGAAACGGCGCGAATCGCCCAAGACGGAGGACTTACGGTCATCATGGACAGATGTATAAAAGTGGAGGATGCGGTACTTCGGCCTAACCGTTCATAAATCTCGGTTGCGTTAGACAAAATATAAAAGGCTTCGCGGGATAGCGAGGTACCATTATATCTGAGGAGGAAATTTATCGTGTACAATTCGTACCAAAATTCCTTCGGTCAGCAACAACAGGCTCAGTCCCAATACCGTGGATTCCAGAAGACGTTCCAACCGACAGGGTTCGTTCAGTCCTTCTATAATCCACAGCCTAAGTCGTTCCAGTCGAACGTCTCGTCGCAAAGTTACCACATGTCGAACTACGCCGGCAGCCAGCAAGACCATGACGCCCGTCTTCGTGAGGACAGCCGCTCGCCAAGCTCCTATGTTGGAGCGGGTGCGGCATCGTACGGCGGAACTAGCATGAGCTCGTTCTCCGGCGGCAGCATCGGCGGCACGCAAAGCTACCAGACGTCCAACTACGTTGGCAACCAGCGTGACCATGATGCGCGCCTTCGCGAAGACAGCCGCAGTCCGAGCTCGTTCAGCGGGCAAAGCGTCAGCGGTGCAAGCTACCAATTGAACAACTACGTAGGCAACCAGCGCGATCATGACGCGAGTTTGCGCGAAGACAGCCGCAGTCCGAGCTCGTTCTCCGGCCAAAGCGCCGGCGGCGCAAATTACCACATGTCCAACTATGTAGGCAACCAGCAAGACCATGACGCTCAATTGCGGGAAGACAGCATGCGTGCCAGCAGCTATGCATCCGGCCGCCCGCAAGGGATGGGCACGTTAAACAATGTGCAAAGCTCGTTTCGCGTGAACCAGCCGACAAACCAATTCGCACAGCAGCAAAGCTTCAGCTCTTTCCGCAGCTTTTAAATGGAGCGGGTGGCGGCGGACGGTATAACCGTCCGCCGTTTTCTCTTTGACAAAAAGAGGGTCCGGATTTACCATTACTCGTAGACGAGAGGAGGGCATGAGACGGTTGAATTGGATGGGGTATTTGCAGCAATTGGGGCGCTCTTTGATGATGCCGATGATCGCGCTTCCCGCTGCGGCAATCCTGCTTAGGCTGGGGGCGCTGCCTTGGGGCTCCGGCGGATGGGAGCATATCGGCGCTTTATTGACATACGCAGGGAACATCATTTTTACATACTTGCCTTATATTTTTTCCGTTGGCGTCGCCCTTGGACTTACCAACAGCGCCGGCATTGCTTGTATGTCCGCTCTGGTGGGTTATTTCGTATATGATCGGGTCACGCAATATTTCATTCCACAAGGGTTTGAACTCGGCGTTACAAGCGGGATTGTGATCGGGATCATCTCCGCAGTGCTCTACCACCGTTTTAAAGAGACGCAGTTTCCGGAATACATCCAGTTTTTTGGCGGACCAAGGTTCGTATTATTGATTATGTGCTTCGTATCGGTTCTCTTCTCCATGCTGATCGTGCAGATCGGCCCGTACATTCAAACATTGCTCCGCGATCTCAGCGGATTGGTGTTGGGGTTGGGAGGCTTCGGCACATTCTTATACGGTGTTATGCACAGGCTGCTCGTTCCTTCGGGTTTGCATCATATTTTAAATAATGTTGTGTGGTTTCAGACCGGTTCGTTCGAACGAGTGGACGGAAGCATCGCGAATGGCGATTTGCCGAGATTTTTCGCCGGCGATCCGTCAGCGGGCATTTATATGGCAGGCTTGTACCCGACGATGATGTTCGCGCTGCCCGCCATTGCGTTCGCAATCATCCATGAAGCAAGGGAAGACTTGAAGCCGAAGGTGAAGGCAACGTTCTTAACGGCAGCGCTCTCCGCTTTTCTTACAGGGGTAACAGAGCCGATCGAGTTTGCCTTCTTATTCGTAGCGCCTTATTTATTCGTGCTTCACGCGATTCTTTCCGGTATCTCCATGTGGATTACGTACGCGTTGGACATTCATCATGGCTTTGCGTTCTCGGCGGGAGCAATCGATTTCTTCTTAAACCTGCATCTTGCGGAGAACGGATGGCTGCTGCTTCCGATCGGAGCGGTGTACGGCTTGGTTTATTATGTGCTGTTCCGCTGGGCGATCCGGCGGTTTCAAATCCCGACTCCCGGCCGGGAGGAAGGCTCGGCTCTTGACGATTGGGCAGGCGACATTCCGTACCGCGCGCCGCTCGTCCTGCAAGCGCTCGGGGGAAAGGATAATATTTTGCAGATGGAAGCTTGCATTACACGGCTGCGCTTGACGCTGGCCAACGACCGGGAGATGGACACGGCGGCTCTCAGAAATCTTGGAGCAGCCGGCGTCATCAACTTAGGCGGCGGCAATGTGCAAGTCGTCTTCGGTACGTTCTCAGAGCTCATACGGGAGGAAATTATGAAGACGATCCGCAAGGATCCGCGCGTCGTGTTATTCCGGGCCCCTGTAGCCGGCAAAATGATTCCGTTAGAAGAGGTGCCGGACCCCGTGTTTGCGGGAAAAATTGTAGGCGTTGGCGTTGCGTTTTTGCCTGACCGCGGGGAGCTGGTCGCCCCTGTAGCCGGCAAGGTCGCTCATCTATTCCCAAGTGTACACGCCATCGGCATTACGACGCCTGAAGGCCTTGACGTGCTGCTGCATATCGGCATCGATTCTTCGCAGATCGGGCAGCAGACGTTTGAAGCTCATGTAGCGGAAGGAGACATCGTCGAAAGCGGGCAGCTGTTGATCAGCTTTGACCTGCAGAAACTGCGCAAACACGCGAAATCGATTGCGACGCCCATGGTGGTGACCAACCCGGGCGGCGTAAAATCTTGGAGCTTCGCGCCGTACAAGACCGTTAAGAAAGGGCAAGCTTCGGTCATGTCAGTAACGCTAAAGGAGGATCCGTTGGATGCCAAGCAGCCGTAGTATTCAAGGAACAGGAGCATCATCCGGCATTGCGGTCGGCAGAGCGTTCGTCTTGCCGCATTGGGAATGGGATATTCCCGAAAATAAGCAGCAGGTGACTGACCTTGCAGCAGAATTTGAGAAGCTGTACGAAGGAATTCGGCATTCCAAGCAAGAGATCACATCGATCAAGCGGGAAATTTCCGACTATATCGGGGAACAGGAGTCGAATATTTTCGACGCGCATTTGGCGATCTTGGAGGACCCCGTATTTATGAATGAAATACAAGGGATCATCCAGCGTCAATACAAAGCTGCGGAGGTTGCCGTCAAGGAGGTCATCGATAAATTTGTCGCGATGTTCGACCTCTTGGACGACCAATACATGAAGGAGCGCGCTCTTGATGTGAGAGATGTAGGCAATCGGTTGATCAAGCATCTCATCGGAACGCCGGACATTAAGCTGCCTTTGGAGAGCAAGCCGTTCATTCTAGTGGCGAAGGAGCTGTCTCCTTCACAATTGGTACATTTGAACCCGTCCCATGTGCAAGGAATCGTAACGCTTGTAGGCGGCAGTAACTCTCATACGGCGATCATGGCGCGCGCGCTTGGAATTCCGCTTGTCATCGGTTTGGAAGGAAAGCTCCAGCAGCCGATCGAGACAGGGGATTTGCTCATTATCGACGGAACGACAGGCATCGTACATGTGCATCCGAGCGAAATCCAAATCGAGCATTACCAAACGCTGAAACGGAAAGAAGAACAAGCGAAGGAGCAGCTGCAGTCCTTGGTGTCGGAGCCCGCCGTCACGGTCGATGGCGAGCGTGTGAAGCTGCTTGCGAATATTGCTTCTTTGAAGGATTTGCAGGCGGCCCTTGAGGACGGGGCGGAGGGAGTCGGTTTATTCCGTACGGAATTTATTTATATGGACCGGAACTATTTCCCTTCGGAACAAGAACAATACGAGATATACAGCCAAGCGGCGGAAATGCTGGGGGGCAAGCCGCTGACGATTCGGACGCTGGACGTCGGGGGCGATAAATTTTTAGATTATATGGAGCTTCCGGAAGAAGATAATCCGGTGCTGGGCTACCGGTCTATTCGGATCTCGCTGTCGCAGACGGAAACCTTTAAGACACAGCTCAGAGCTGTATTGAGAGCCGGAGTCCGAGGAAATGTGAAGTTGCTGTTTCCCATGGTTCAATCCGTGGAACAAATCCGGGCGGTAAAAGGAATCATCGAACAGGCGAAGACGGAGCTCAGAGCCGAAAACACCCTCTTCGATGAGCATATGAAAATTGGCATCATGATCGAGGTGCCGGGAGCGGCGCTGATCGCGGATGCGTTGGCTCAGGAGGTAGATTTCTTCAGCATCGGCACGAATGATTTGACACAGTTTGTCCTGGCGGCTGACCGGATGAATAAGCAGGTAGAGGGCTTATACGATCCTTATCACCCGGCGGTCATCCGGCTGATCGAATGGGTCGTAGGCGCGGCCAAGCGGGGAGGCATCGGAGTCAGCGTATGCGGAGAGTTGGCGGGAGACCCGCTCGCGCTGCCGGTCTGGCTCGCATTAGGCGTAGAGGAGCTAAGCATGGCCGGCGGATTGCTGCTTCCGTTAAAAAGCAAGTTAATCCAGACTTCGAAGGATGCCTCCGTGCAGTTGTGGTCAGAAGTGAACCGGCTGGGGACAGGTACGGAGATTAAACAAGTATTGACGAAATTTCGTGATAACAGCTGCTGAAAAACAAAGGAAGGAAATGTTAGCATTTGCGAGAAGGAATGGCGGCGCAAAGGTCGAATACATAGGGTAACGGATTCATTGAGGATGCTTCATGCGGTATGCTGTTTTGGGAGGTTTACTATTTTGGAAAAATATTGCGTCTGCGGAAAATCGATGAACATAAAATTGCGTACGGTGATCTTCTCAAAGAAAGTTACCATCGAGAACGTGCCGATTTATTCCTGCTCTTTTTGTGAACGAACCGAAGTGTTGGCGGAAGTAAAACCAAGCCTTACCTCCTTAATCCGGGATTTGGGGAGACATCCGGATAAGCAAACCGTCAGTTTTCAAGAAAAGGATGAGCTCGCTTATTTGCTGAGTGAGGCTGTGAAGCAAGAGCGGATGAATGTGCCGCTGGAGTTAATCGTGAAGGAACGCGTGAACGAACTGTTGGACATGCTGCTGCTCGCGCAATCGTTGAACGATTTGCGATGGGCGGAGGAAATTCAACATCGCCTCGCACAAATCGCGAAGAATAGCATTGCCACATAACAAACCAACGAAAACCTCTCCGGAGGTTTTTTGTTGTTCCCTTCCGCTTGGAATCGTTTGCGTAAAGTACTAAATTGTCGTATGATAATTTTAACAATTTACATTTGGACATGCTATCCATTTTTATCACAAATATATCTATTGGAGAGAATGCTTGTGACAGTAACCATTTATGATGTGGCACGCGAAGCCGGCGTTTCGATGGCCACGGTGTCGAGGGTTGTCAATAACAACCCGAACGTGAAGCCGCAAACCCGGAAGAAAGTGTTCGAAGCGATCGAAAGATTAGGGTACCGCCCGAACGCAGTAGCCAGAGGACTGGCAAGCAAGAAAACCACGACGGTTGGCGTTGTCATTCCGGATATTTCGAACGCCATGTACTCCGAGGTGGTTCGCGGCATTGAGGACATCGCGAACATGTATCATTACAACATGATTTTGTGCAACTCCGACAAGAGGAAAGAGAAAGAAATCCGTGTGATTAACACCCTGCTTGAGAAGCAGGTGGACGGGCTGCTCTTTATGGGCGGCGAGGTGACGGACGAACATGTGGAAGCATTCCGGAACGCAGTGCCGATCGTGCTGTGCGCGACTACTGACGCCAATCATGCGATCCCATCCGTTGACATCGACCACGAGGGTGCGGCATATGATGCCGTGAAGTATCTCATCAATCATGGTCACCGGAACATCGGCATGATCAGCGGCAATCTTCAAGATCCGACCAGCGGGCTTGCCCGCTATAACGGCTATCGCCGTGCGTTGGAGGAAGCGGGGATCGAGCTGCGCGAGTCCCATGTCCGCATCGGGAACTACCGCTACGAATCCGGCGTTGATTTGATGAAGTATTTCTTGGAGCTCGAAGATCGCCCGACCGCAATCTTTACCGCAACGGATGAGATGGCGATCGGCGCAATTCACGCGATCCAAGATCAAGGTTTGCGGGTTCCTGAAGATATCTCGGTGATTTCGGTGAACAACGCCCCTATGGCATCGATGGTACGCCCGCAATTAACGACTGTGGCACAGCCGATGTACGATATCGGGGCGGTATCCATGCGGCTTCTGACAAAGCTGATGAAGAAGGAACCAGTAACGGACACGGTTGTTGTGTTACCGCATGAATTGATTACACGCAAGTCTGTGGCTCATACTTCATGAGCCATATTTTTTTGCTTACAAGGAGGACATAAGAAAGTGAATTATACAAAGATCGGCCTAATCGGGGCGATGGAAGAAGAGATCGAACGATTCGCTCACCGGATGGAGGGCGCGAAGGAAACGGTGAAGGCCGGTATTACATACGCCCAAGGGGAGTGGAACGGCAAGCAGGTCATTCTTTGCAAATGCGGGGTCGGCAAGGTGAACGCCGCCGTTTGCACACAGATTCTGATTGACACATTCGGTGTGGACGCCATCATCTTTACAGGAGTCGCCGGGGCGCTGCATCCGGAATTGAATATAGGGGATATCGTCATTTCAACGGATTGCCAGCAGCATGATATGGATGCCACCGCCCTCGGTTACGCGAAGGGAGAAATCCCTTTCGCGCCTGCATCCGTCTTTGAAGCGGATTCTACACTTGTTGAAGCGGCAAGGAGGGCGGGGGAAGCGTTATACCCCGGCTTGATCTACATGGGACGAGTGTTGTCAGGGGATCAGTTTATCTCTGACCGCGCTAAAGTTGCTGAGCTGTATGAGACGTTTGGCGCCATGTGCGTGGAGATGGAAGGCTCCGCGGTGGCGCAGGTTTGCAATCTAAATAACATTCCGTTCGTCGTCCTGCGTTCCTTGTCGGACAAAGCCGACGGGTCAGCCGAAGTAAACTTCCGCGAGTTTACGAAGCTTGCCTCCGAACGCTCCGCCTCCATCGTAGAGCGGATGCTGCAAGTTTAATCTCTCCATTAGAAGCCGTCAGGACGCTCCTGGCGGCTTCTGCTGTGCCGGGCACGGGACATACCGCTTGCGGCCGTGTTGTTACCTTAAGACGATAACAAAGAACACGGCTGCAATCGGAGAGACGGAGGAATGTCCCATGCCCGAGCAACTTAATACATGAAAAGCCGTCAGGCCATATGGCCTGACGGCTTCTTTGCATCCATCTATTCTCCGCTATAGTACACCGCTGCCGAAGGTGAAGATTCTTGACCGTTACTGCTGGCGGTAACCCGATACCAACCCGCGGGAGTAATCGAAATGTACTCGAATTGGGTGCGGGAGGTGGTACCGATTCTTCGGTAGGGTCCGCTTTCATCCGACGAGTAGTACACGGTGTAATCCGTTACACCTTCCTCCGAAGGATTCGGCTCCCATTCCAGATACACTCCTAAATCCCTTTGTTTCGCCACGACTTGGCGAGGAGAGCTTACCGCGGCGGATTCGCCTGTTTGGCTTTCTCCGAGCATAAGATCGTCTCCCGGGTTCTCGAAGGAAAGCTCGCCCGAATACACGATTTCGCTCGGGCTTGATGTGCGACCCGCAATATCCACAGCAATGATGTAATATGCATGGACATTGTTACCCGTTACTTCATCAGTGAAAGCCAGGTCTTGGCCTGTAAGCCGCGTCTTCTCCGGCATGTGAATGAACGGTCCGCCGTTGACGGATCGGTACACGCGGTACCCGGCTACATCTTGGTTGTAACTTGCGGCGAAGGTAACCCTCACGCTGTCGCCGTCCTTCGTTAAACGAATCCGCGGAGGCGGAGCGGGATCGGCACCGTTCTCGACGCGAGGATCGACTTCGGTCGGCGTATCGCCGTATCCGTCGGAAGGTCTGTAGGATTCCAACGATCTGCGGTTCCCCGCATCCACCTTTTCGAGCGACTCCTCAATCCGTTTCATTAAGTCTGAGATCGGTTCCGCTCTTCGTACGACGAGCATTTCGTTGACCATATCCTGCGGTGTCGTCGATTGCGGCAAGTATGCTTTCCCGTCAACCAATACGACAGATGCTTTAGACAGCACATCGTCTTGTTTCGTAGGAATGTACTTACGGTTAAAGATATCGGTGATCGTTAATTTTTCCTGAACGACCAGATCGCTAGGAAGCAAGCCGGATACTTTGGAAACCGTCTTGGATACAATATCCTTCGGCTTCGTAAACTCAGGCGTCGCGAACAAATCCGGTGTTGATTCGACCAATTCATTCATCACGTCCGCCCAAACGAATTTCGCGCGGTTGCTGTTTTCAAGCGCTGCAGGTGTATCATACCCGATCCAGATGCCTAATGTCACATCTGGTGAATAGCCTACAAACCAGAGATCGTAGTTATCCGAAGTGGTACCCGTCTTTCCGACGATCGGTACTTGATCTTCATGCTTGAACCGTTCAAGCACCCGCGAACCTGTACCGTTCGCGACAGCGGTCCGAAGCATGTCGGTCATCAGGTAGGCGGTTTGCTCGGAGAATACGCGCTTGGGCTGATGTTCGTATTCATAGACGATGTTGCCGTCCGAGTCCGTAATTTTTGAAATAAAATATGCGTCGTTAAAAAGTCCTTGGTTCGCGATTGAAGAGTAAGCATTCGTCAGCTCCTCAACGGTCACCCCGTACTTCAACCCGCCGATGACGCCTGTCTGAGCGTTATAGTCACTGTCTACAAGGGTAGTGATGCCGAGTGACTTCGCAAACTCCCAAGCCTGCTGAATTCCGACAACTTCGGTAAAGAGTTTAATGGCGGGGATATTCCAAGACTGATTTAACGCATGGCGGGCCGTTGTAATTCCGTGATACTTATTGTCATGATTTTTCGGAATATGAATGCCGGTTGTTCCATGCGGCAACAGCAGCGGCACATCGTCGATCACGCTCGCCGGCTGAATGGCGCCTGATTCTAACGCGGGTAAATATGCGGCGATCGGCTTCATGGCCGATCCGGGCTGCCGCTGCATCTGCGTGGCGTGATTGAGCTGCTCGATATAGAAGTCCCGGCCCTCGATCATCCCTAAGATTGCGCCGGTGTCATTGTCGATCAGTACGCCGCCGACTTGTTCGACGCCTTTCTTCTCGCTGTCTTGCGTGAACAACTCCGGATTTTTTGCAATCCGATGCATTGCGTCGTAAATATCCTTATCAATGGTTGTGTAGACCCGATAACCGCCGTTCAGCAGCTCCTCCTTAGCGTCTTGCAGCGCTTGGGCGTAATCCTCCTTGGAAAGCTGACTGACGTCTAAATCCGGGTTTCTATGCCGCAGCAGCAGCTCAGACGCTTGCCGTTCCGCTTCGAGCATCAAGTACGGATACGTGGAATATGCTTTCGGCTTTGGCTTCGCCAGGCTTGCTTTAATATCGAAAGCAAGCGCCTCTTGATATTGCTCCTCCGTAATTCTGCCGGTTCTCTTCATATGGTGAAGGACAAGCTCTTGCCGTTCCTTCGCATAGCCGAACCCTTCCTCGTCGAATTGCCCGCTGCTTGTAAATGCCGAGTAGGCGGAAGGACGCTGAGGCAGACCGGCTAAATATGCGGCCTGCGCGATATTGAGCTCATCCAGCTCGAGATCGAAGATCCCTTTTGCCGCCGCTTTGATCCCGTATAGGTTGTAACCCGAAGCGCCGTTGCCGAACGGGACCTTATTTAAGTATGCGGTCAAAATATCTTCCTTCGTCATAAACCGCTCGATCCGCATCGCAAGAAGGATTTCTTTAAACTTGCGGCTGTCCGTACGGTCAAGGCTCAAAAATACCCGGCGGGCAACCTGTTGCGTGATCGTGCTGCCGCCTGTCTGGCTTCCTTCGTCCAGCACTTTCTCCTTTACGGCGCGCGCAAGCGCGGGGATGTCGACGCCGATATGCTTATAGAAATCTTCATCCTCTGTGGAGAGTATGGCATCCTCGACAATCTTCGGGATGTCGCTGTAGACGATCGGAATGCGGTCTTCCTCGGTGCGCAGCTGCCCAATGACGGTTTCGTCCCGGAAGTAGACATAACCGGTTTCCGTGTTCGTCTGCATCGCGCTAATGATCGTTTCCCGGCTTCTCACTTCGTCGCTTTGCACTAGAGCGGAAACATAACCGGTGACCGCTCCAACCGCCGCAAGGCCGCCGAGAACGATGAGCATGATAACCAGCTTGGCGGAAGAGGATAGAACGCGAAGGAACAGCCTTCCCTTATGTTTCTTAGGTTTTGTTCCGCTGTTTTCTTTCGCGGGACGAGTCCCTTTCGAATCTGTCATGGATTTATGTACCTCCCCAAAATTTCACACTATATTATAACATAGAGTGACAAAACCGGTCATCAAACAAAAAAACCGGCACCCTTGAGGGGATGCCGGTTTGTCAGACATTTGAAGATTAACGGCTGTAGAACTCGACGATTTGTCTTTCGTCGATTTCTTGCGGAAGCTCCGAACGCTCCGGAAGACGAGTGAACTTGCCTTCCATGGCAGCTTCGTTAAATTCCAAGTAGTTAGGCAAGAAGTTACGGTTCGCAAGAGCTTCCTTAATGGAAGCAAGGCCGCGGCTTCTTTCGCGAAGGCCGATCACATCGCCAGGAGAAACGAGGTAAGAAGCGATATCAACCTTCTTGCCGTTCACCGTAACATGCCCGTGTGCCACGAGCTGACGAGCGCCTGCGCGGGAGTTTGCAAAACCCAGGCGATAAACCAGGTTGTCCAAACGGGATTCCAGAAGAATCATGAAGTTTTCGCCTGTGATTCCCGGCATATGGGAAGCTTTCACGAACAGATTGGAGAATTGCTTCTCATTCAAACCGTACATATGGCGAAGCTTTTGCTTCTCCATTAATTGCATGCCGTAGCCGCTAACTTTGCGGCGTTGGCCTTGGCCGTGTTGACCCGGAGGATACGGGCGCTTCAATTCTTTGCCAGTGCCGCTGAGGGAGATGCCCAAACGGCGGCTTAATTTAAATTTCGGTCCTGTGTAACGCGACATAAAAGAAATTGCTCCTTTGTCTTCAATTGTTGTGGATTATATGTTCTCTTTACATGCATAGGAAATTCCGTAAGAAGGACACTTCTTGCGCCTGATCGCAGGATTCTAGAACATCTCATAACGGACGAGTTCAGCCGCAGGCCCATTACGGCGATTCAGGAGGGTTGCACAAGGATCCAACTAACGTACTCGACTATTCATTCTAATCGAATAGAATAGGCATTGTCAAGGAAATATAGTACAATGTCTTTGGAAGAATTGTTCTATGTCCAATAAGGGAGGCACATGTCTTGAGAGATCCAAGAATCGTGAAGATGGCCCAGACGATCGTCCGTTACTCCACGAAGGTTCGTCCAGGCGAGAAAGTGCTAGTCGAGATGATCGGCCCGGAACGGGAGCTGTTGAAATGCGTCATTGAAGAGATTCACGCCGCGGGAGGGCATCCGTATGTTGAATTAACCGACCGCGCGGTACAGCGAACGTTGATCAGCTCGATGTCTAAGGAAAACATGGAGCATTGGGCGGCGCATGATTTGGCAAGGATGAAGGAGATGGATGTGTACATAGGGATTCGCTCGGGAGAGAACGCGAGCGAATTTTCCGGTTTGCCTGACGGACAATTAGGGTTGTATGAGAAAACCTATTATAAGCCTGTCCACTTGGATCAGCGCGTCAGACATACCCGATGGGTCGTTATGAGGTACCCGAGCCCGTCCATGGCTCAGCTTGCGGGCATGAACACGGATGCTTTCGAAGACTTTTATTTTAATGTCTGTCTGCTTGATTACGCGAAAATGTCTAAAGCGATGGAGCCTCTTAAAGCTTTGATGGACAAGACCGACCGCGTCCGCATCACGGCGCCGGATACGGATTTAACCTTTTCCATTAAAGGCATTCCAAGCGTTAAATGCGACGGCGAGAAAAATTTGCCGGACGGAGAGCTGTACACCGCGCCGGTCAGGGAATCGGTGAACGGAACGATCCGTTATAACACGCCAAGCGTTTACTCGGGCATTACCTTCGAAAACATCGCCTTCCGGTTCGAAAACGGAAAAATTGTCGAAGCGACAAGCAACGATACGAAAAAAATAAACGAAATATTAGATAACGATGAAGGCTCGCGTTACATCGGGGAATTCAGCATCGGGTTTAACCCGTTTATTTTGCACCCGATGAAGGATACTTTGTTTGACGAAAAAATCGACGGCAGCCTTCATTTTACGCCGGGGCAAGCATATGAAGAAGCGGATAACGGCAACCGTTCATCCATTCATTGGGATTTGGTGCTCATCCAACGTCCGGAATACGGCGGCGGCGAAATTTGGTTCGATGACGTATTAATCCGCAAAGACGGACGGTTTGTCATTCCCGAGCTGGAAGGCTTGAACCCGGAAAACTTAAAATAAAACTATTGATTCTGCGCTTTGTTGGAAGTATCATTAAGAAAACATTTACAATTTAATAAACGGAGGGGTACACAATGGCGAATGTTTCGAACCAAGCAGTAGTAGAAATCGCACAGACGGCAAGTAAATTCAAGTCTTCGATCGTTCTGCAATTCGATAATAAATACATAGATGTTAAGAGCATTCTGGGACTCTTTACAACGCTCATTACGGAGAAAAGCTACGAGCTTCATATCCATGGCCCAGACGAAGAGGAAGCGAAGAAGGCTGTAGCGGAAGTGTTTGAGAAGTACGGGCTTAAAGCTGAAGTATTGTAATGATCAAATAGAAGGCGGATGATCCGGGACATGCCGGTTCGCCGCCTTTTTTCGTCTTTTTCACGCCGCGTGGGCCGATTCACTTGTATGTCAATCTGTTTTCGTCTAATATTAGTAGTATATCGGTTGCTTGTGGGGGGATCTTGCCATGTCTTCTTCGGATTTGTTAGTTCATCTTTCACATAAGGCATTACAGCTCCTTCAAGAGGACGCTAAGAAAATAGAAACGTTAATCCAAGTCCAGATGGAAAACTTGGCTACGCGCAAGTGCCCGCTTTACGAGGAAGTGCTGGATACCCAGATGTACGGCCTCTCCCGTGAGATTGATTTCGCGGTTCGGGCCGGCTTGCTGCAGGAAGCCGATGGGAAGGAACTGCTTGTAAAGCTCGAACGGAATTTGGCTCAATTGTACGAAGCGCTGGCAATTAATCAAGCTGATCAGTCTTAAACCGGTCCTATGGGGGGCCGGTTGTTTTTTGTTGCAGTGCCCATTGAAACCCTATACAATAAATGTACAGTGAATGGAAGAGGTGAGCTGCAATGACGGAAAAAGCTGGAATGGTCCGCATCTCCGAAGACGTCGTCGCCACGGTGGCCGGCTTGGCCGCGCTTGAAACGCCGGGAATCGCCGCAATGTCGGGAGGAATGTCGGAAGGCTGGGCGAAGCGCCTGACCGGGAAGAACGCGCAGAAGGGCGTTACGGTCGAGGTCGGAGAACGCGAAGCAGCAGTTGATTTACGAGTCATTGTTCACTACGGAGTAGCAATTCATGATGTTTGTTGGCAGCTTCAGGAGCGGGTGAAGGAAGCTGTGGAGACGATGACAGGGCTGCATGTCGTAGAGGTCAATGTCAAGGTGGAGGGCGTCCAGCTTCAAGATGAGGAGCCGGAAGAAGCGCCTGCCGCAAGAGTAAGATAGAAGCAAGCACACGAAACGGGCTGTCCTTGCAGCGTGATAGCTGCAGGGGGACAGCCCGTTTTTTTAGGAGCGGATTTTCGGAACATGCTCAGGAATTTTCGATTGCTTCAATCCGCGGCCTCTCTTCGGCTCCGATACCTTGGAAGCAAACGCCGGCGAGCTTGTCCGCGACACGTTCAGCAGGATTCCCATACTCATGAGGCTTACGAGCAGTGACGAACCGCCATAGGAGATAAACGGCAGCGTGATGCCTGTCATGGGTATGGCGCCGGTTACACCGCCGATGTTGATGAACGCTTGGATGCCGAACATGCCGATGACGCCGATCCCGATGAGGGTGCCGAACAGATCCGGGCATCTCAACGAGACAATGATGCCGCGCCAGAGGAAAAGCAAATATAACATTAAAAATAAAGATGTGCCGATAAATCCAAGCTCCTCGCCGATGATCGCGAAGATGAAATCGTTCTGCGCTTCCGGCAAATAGAACAGCTTCTGCACGCTTTGCCCGAATCCGGCTCCGGTCACGCCGCCGTGGCCGAAGGCCATCTGCGCTTGAACATGCTGCCAGCATGCGTTCTGCGGGTCTTGCCACGGATCGAAGAAGCACTGGAATCGATTCAGCTGATAACCAAGAAGAGATCCGCCTAAGACGAAGAAAGCCGCTACAGCAAGAGCTGCGATGCCAAGGGCAAGATGCCTCAAACGGGCTCCCCCGGTAATGATCACGATGGCGCTTACGCATAGAAAGACGAACGTTGAGCCGTAATCGGGCTGCTTCGCGATCAAGCCCGCCACGAGTCCGACAATCAGCGCTACCGGCAACAAGCCTTTCTTAAAGCTCTCAAAGTTCTCGCCTTTCTTCGTGATCAGGGAGGCAAGATACAGAATAATCGCTAATTTGGCGAACTCCGCCGGCTGGATTGAAAAGAAGCCTAAATCGATCCAGCTGTTGGGCCGGTTGCCCGTCGTCGGTATGAACAGAACGATGACGAGCAAGGCTACAACACCGAAGAAGAAGGGGATATACCCTTTCCTCCAAAACCCGAAGGGGATGTTCATCAGAATGAACATCAACACAATGCCCAAACCCCCTGCAATGATTTGTTTCTTGGTATATTGCAGGGCGTCGCCGAATTCGTAGGCCGCTTCAGGTCCGCTGGCGCTGAACACCATGACAATGCCGAATCCGACCAGCAGAATGGTCATGAACAGCAAGAAGAAGTCCGGCGTTCCTTTTCGCTCTGTCATAGGAATGATCCTTTACGCAAGGAGCTTCTTTAATTCTTCCAGCTTCTGGTTGGCAACCTTCAAGATCGATTCCGGAACCGGAGCGCTGTAATCTAAGCCGTGCGGGAAGGTCGCTTTGCCGAGATAGACCGCTTCGATGTTCAGCAAGGCGTCCTTCTGTTCCAGTTTGCCTTCCAGGGCTCTCACGTTAAAACGCAAGTAATAATCGCTGCCGGATTCTTTATGTACGAGTTTGCAATCGTACGTGGCGCGGTAATATTCCCATTGCCAGCGTATAAATCCGAGCTTTGCGCTTGCTTCGTCCAAATCGGCAAGCTCCGCTTGAAGTCCCACAATTTTGCTATTTTCAATAATCACCCGTACATTCCTCCTGTAACTTTGTCCGCTTGTCGCGGGAAGTGACAACCTCATGATATTATGAATAAGACTTGGAAAGCAACCTTCACGAGTGAAATTCTATAGGGCGCAAAACTTCTAATCATTTTTATTTATTTGAACTCCGTTATTTTGGTACTATAGACAAGAGTATGATGTTTCGGCACAGAAAGGAGCTGGGGGAGCGAATGGAAACGAGAATTAGGGAAACGCTTGCGCGCGTCGTCGAATGGAGAAGATATTTGCACCGCCATCCGGAGGTATCTTATGAGGAGAAAGAAACGTCGGCATTTGCGGCAAGCCGCTTGGAGTCGATGGGATGGAAGGTGCGCACCGGTGTAGGCGGATACGGCGTCGTCGCGGATCTGGACGGGGCTGCTCCAGGCAAGCGTATAGCGCTGCGTGCGGATATGGATGCACTGCCCATTCAGGATGCGAAGACGGTGGAATACGCTTCAACCGTTCCGGGAATCATGCACGCGTGCGGTCACGACGGGCATACCTCCGCCCTGTTGGGCGCGGCGGAGCTGCTCGCGGAAACAAGATCGGAATGGAACGGATCGATCCGTTTGTTGTTCCAGCCTGCCGAGGAAATTCCGCCCGGAGGCGCTCAAGCGATGATTCGCGATGGAGCGCTGGAAGGGGTAGATGAGATATACGGCATTCATCTATGGTCGCAGTTTCCGGTCGGAACGGTACAAACCGTCGCAGGGCCGATTATGGCCGCTTCGGATGAATTCCGCATAACGATTACGGGCAAGGGCGGGCACGGCGGCTTACCGCATAACACAATTGACGCCTTGTCGATCGGGTCGCACTTTGTCGTGAATGTGCAATCCGTGATCAGCCGGAACACAGACCCGATTGAGCCGGGTGTCATCTCGGTCGGATCGATGCACGCCGGCACGACGTTTAACGTGATTGCGGAGCAATGTACGCTTCAAGGAACTGTCCGCTCCATGTCGGCGGAAACCCGGATGCACCTGAAGCGGCGGATCGAGGAAGTGCTTGATTACACCTGTAAAATGTTCGGAGCGGAATACGACTTAAACTATATTATGGGGTATCCGCCTGTGATCAATCATCCCGAACAGACGGAGCGGGTAAGGGAAATCGCGGGCGAATTGTTCGGCAGCGATGCTGTCGTCACTTGCCGCCCGATGATGGCGGGAGAAGATTTCTCTTATTATCTTGAACGAATCCCGGGCTGCTTCCTCTTTGTCGGTGCAGGGAACGACAAGATCACGGCACCTCATCATCATCCGATGTTCGATATTGACGAGCGTTCCTTAGAAATGAGCGTGAGACTGCTGTACGCGCTGGCCACCCGCCGATGATATGCATGCTTTCGCCGCCTTCCGGGGATAGTATAGGCGGAGGGATGAACTCATGCATACGAACGAAGCGGTAAAGACAGTGAAGGATATTATGGAAACGGACATCGTGACGGTCACCTTAAAGGACAATGTTTATGAAATTGCTCTTAAGATGAAGCAGCATGATATTGGATTTATCCCTGTTGTTCAAGGTAAACAATTGATCGGTGTCGTCACGGACCGCGACTTGGTCATCCGCGGCTATGCGGAGAAGCATTCCGGTTCGACGGCGGTGAAGGAAGTCATGAGTGACCAGAAGATCATCTCAGTGCCTTCCAACACCCCGATCGATGAAGCCGCCAGAATCATGGCGAAACATCAGATCCGCCGCCTTCCGGTTGTCGATGACAATGAGCTTGTCGGTGTCGTAGCGATTGGAGATTTGGCGGTCCGCGCTTCACTGGAAGAGGAAGCGGGCGAGGCGTTAAGCGAAATTTCGGAGAGCAAGCAGACAGTTGGTTCTCATTCGTAAGCAAGGAAAGGCGATCCGTTTTCCTTAGGGGAAACGGATTTTTTGTACTACTGTAAAGAAAGGCGTGACTTCTTTGTCGCAGCACAAGCAAAAACCGATCATTGTCCAAAGCGACTTCACCCTGCTGCTCGAATCAAAGCATCCGCTTGCCGAAGAGGCGAAAGAAGCGATCGGCGGATTTGCAGAGCTTCGCAAGAGCCCGGACGGAATCCATACATACCGAATCACCCCGTTGACGCTATGGAATGCCGCGGCACAAGGGGCGGAAGCGGAGGGCATCATCGCGGCATTAGAGCGTTATTCGAAGTTCGGTGTTCCAACCGGCGTCGCGAAGGAAATTCGGCAATATGTGAACCGTTACGGTCTCGTTCGCATGGAGCGGGAAGGCTCCCAGCTCGTGCTTCGCTGTGACGATCAAGCCGTGCTGCAGCAAATATCTTCCTACGATTCGCTGCGCAAGTATTGGGAGCCGAGTCCTGCGGGAACGCGCGCGATTGCAGTAAGGCTCGCGGAGAGAGGCGCCGTGAAGCAGGAACTGATGCACCTCGGTTTTCCTGTCGTCGATCTGGCGGGGTACGAAGAAGGGGAGAGCCTTTCCATTCGGCTTCGGGATTCGCTGAAATCTTCAGGACGGGCCTTCCGGCTTCGGGATTATCAGCAGGAAGCAATCGAAGCCTTCTATAAAGGCGGTTCCGCTTCGGGCGGCAATGGAGTTCTCGTGCTGCCCTGCGGCGCGGGCAAAACGGTGATCGGAATTGGTGCGATGGCCCGTCTAGGAAAGGCAACACTGATTTTAACGACAAACTCTACCTCAGTAAGCCAATGGAAGCGGGAGCTGCTCGATAAGACGACACTGACGGAGGACGATATTGGCGAATATGCCGGCGACCGCAAGGAAGTGAGGCAGGTAACCATCACTACATATCAGATGCTGACGCACCGAAGGACGAAGGACGCACCATTTTCCCATATGAAACTGTTTCGTGAACGGTCTTGGGGGTTGATCGTCTATGACGAGGTGCATTTGCTTCCGGCCCCGGTGTTCCGGGCGACTGCCGAAATTCAAGCAACCCGCAGGCTCGGACTGACCGCGACGCTTGTACGGGAAGACGGACGGGAGGAGGAGGTTTTCTCGCTCATCGGCCCGAAACGGCTTGAGGTGCCGTGGAAGCGGCTGGAGAGCCAAGGGTGGATCGCTCAGGTAGAATGCTGCGAAGTCCGGGTGCCGATGCCGTGGGAGGAGATGGAAAGCTACCGCAAAGCGGCGGCGCGGGAACAGCACCGCGTTGCGGGCGTTAATACCCGTAAGACTGAGGCCGTGATCAGGCTTCTTGCCAGGCATGAAGGTGCGCCGACACTCATTATCGGTCAGTATCTCGATCAGCTTCGCTCGATTGCCGGCACGCTGGGCGTTCCGTTAATCACGGGGGAGACGCCCGCGGCTGAACGGGAGCTGCTGTATAAGCGTTTCCGAGATGGAGAGATTGGTATACTGGTTGTCTCGAAGGTCGCCAATTTTGCGCTCGATCTGCCGGATGCGGAGATAGCGATTCAAGTGTCCGGCAGCTTCGGCTCCCGGCAGGAGGAAGCCCAGCGCTTGGGGCGGATTTTGCGGTCAAAGGACGGCGGCAAAAAGGCGTATTTCTATTCTTTGGTGTCTGATGAGACCAAGGAGCTGGATTTTGCGTTAAAGCGGCAAATGTTCCTCGTAGAACAGGGCTATAAGTATAAGTGCGAAATATTTGATGAATTTCTGCAAGAAGCTTCAACTGAAGATTCGAAAGGAGATCAAGCAGGGTGATACATGGCTTGCCGGAATTATTGACGTCAGTGGAGGAGCAAGTGCTGCGGACCGCGGTGCTCCATTGCGGGGAAGAGCCGTTTACTTCCGAGAAGATTGAAGCAGCGTCCGCGGGGCGCATGACGGGATTCGCGGTCGAGCTCGGCATTGAACGTCTGCGGGAAAGGGGGATTATTGAAACACGGAAGAAAGCATGGGGCGAAGTGATCCATACGATTGCTCCAGGATTGTTCGTTTCATGGCAGAAGGTGTTTGTACCCGGTCTGGGTGAAGCTTCCGACGCGCTTTCTGTAAAGGAGGACCAGGTGGAGCTGATCTATGAGCCGCGGAAGCGTTTTGCGAGCCTGCTGGCGATCTTTCTTGCCGAAGCGGCGAACAGAGGGCTGGCCTTAACCCAGAAGGGGACTTTTCATAAAAAGGATCTGCAGCGCATCGAAGAGCGGATCTCCGTGCCGCCTGAAGAGCTCGAAGGGTTGGAGATCAGCTATGTTCAGCAAGAGAAGCTGGGGAAATCTACGGCAATATTGTACGACGCCGCACTTAGGCTGAAGCTGCTCCGCCACGGGATCGGCGCAGTGGAAATTGCGAAAGAATCGCTTGATGCATGGCTTTCCCAACCCCGCACCGCCATCGATCGGCAGCTGTTTGATTTATGGTGGGATGTACTGATGCCGAATGACGTGTGGCTGCAGCATGCGGGGGCGGCGATCCGAAACTTGCCGGAAGGCTGTTGGTGCCGGGTAGGCCGGTTGGTGCGTGAGCTTCTCAACGCAGGGGTCAAGACGGGCGGCAGAAACGAGCAAGAGGCGGCGCGGGCACTTACGGCTTATTGGTTGAAGCCGATGGCCGCGTTCGGTTGGCTGGAGCTTGGGCGCGACCGGACAGGAACGGAATCGGAGCATGAGGGCATATTTGCGGTACGGAAGCCTGAACCGTTAGAGGAGGAGGACAGCTGGTACGTGCAGCCGGATTTTGAGGTGATTGTGCCTCCAACGGTACCGGTCAGCGCTTTATGGGAGCTTGAGGCTTTCGCGGAATATACGGGCGGTGACACGGTAGACCGTTATAAAATTACGAAGGAAAGCTGGCAGCGCGCCATGGACCTCGGCCGCAAACCGGATAAACTTCTTCATATTCTAAACGGCTATTCGGCTTTCGGCGTACCGGAGCCTGTCGAAACCTCTCTCCGGCAATGGAGCGATATTTATGGAGCGGTAACGATTGAGGAAGCGGTGCTGCTTCGTTGCAAGCATGAGCGGGATGCGTCGTTTCTCGCGAACGATGAGGAGGTTTCCCCATATATTGTGGCTCGCTTGAATGAGCGCGATATGATGGTATCAAAGTTTCATGTGAAGGAGCTTAAGGATGCGCTGAGACGAAGAGGGTTTGCGCCGCGTGAAGCTGTGCAAGCGTATGAGGAAGAATCCGCGCGGCAGGCCGGCGAGGGGCTGCAGCTGCAAGGGATTATATACTCCCGGCGCAATGCTGCGCTGTTTCCGATCGACCCTGCCCCCGAGGGAGCGGAGCCGCTTCGCAAAAAGCTGGATCAGATTCCTTCAGCATGGGTGAAGACGTATCGGAAATACCATTCAACAACTCTTAGGGAAATCGTGGAGACAGCGATAGATATTCGGGTTGCGGTACGGACGACGGTTGGGGGCCGCGAAGTGCACATTGTCCCCAAACAGCTGGTCCAACGCGGGAAAGATTGGGTTGTCCAAGGGTATATTGACGGCGAAGAGACGGATGTTTCGCCCGTTGAATTCGAAGAGATCCAGCTTCTGTTGCCGGATGAATCCTAGTCTATCGTTGCCGACCATGGTATGATAATATAGTTAGCAATCATCATACAATGAGGTGAATCCATGAGCTTGATGGAACGGCAGGCATTGGATCTCTCACTGCTGCTGTCAAAGGCCGGCGACCTTGCCGATGCGTTGATGCGCTCTGTGGAGGTAGCCGATTATGTATATTGGAAACACGAGATGGAACTGGACCCCGAGGCGCTGAAGATGAAGATGAGGCTTGCTCGGGCGAAAGAAAGGTTCGAAGAGTGTGAACGCTTCGGGCATTTCCATCCGAATTACCATGAGGCGTTGGATGCCGTCCGCACCGTTGAGGCGGAAAGCGAGCAAGTGGAATCCATTCGTGAGTATAAGAGAGCGGAGAAAGCGCTCGACGATCTGCTGTACGACGTCTCCGTAACGATCGCACATTCCATATCGCCGAGCGTGAAAGTGCCGAGCAACGATCCGTTTCCTAAGAGTGGCGGAGGCTGCGATTCTTGCGGATCAGGCGGAAGCTGCAGCAGCTGCGGATAAAGGCGGGTTAATCGAAGCGGAATACCGGCTTCGTGACGCCGACCTTGTCCTTTCCCCAGTTACGGATGGTTACAGTGTGGAATTCGGCAATGCTTTGGAATTCCTGTTCGTTCACCCATCCCAGCTGCTTCAGCGCTTCGGCGACAGCCGGGTACAGCGCCGTTAAGGAACCGTCTTCGATCTTCAAGCAGAAGCCTAACCGCAGCTTGGGATAAGCGACGGCGAAGACACCGTCGGCGCCCATCTTGCCAATGAGCTTGCCTTGGGTGCCTCGAATTAAGGCGGTATCGAATCGATCTTCTCCCGCAATCATCTCCGGATGAGCTTGTATCGCGCTTCGAATCGTGCGGCAAGCTTGCGCGCGCTCATTGCTGTCGGCGATTGCGGCGCCGAATCGGGCGTAAGCCGCGGCAAGTGACGCGATCGGCATGCCGAAGACAGGAACGCCGCAACCGTCGGTCCCGAGCAGAATCGCTTCGGGGCGCAGTCCGGCGAAAGACGAGACGGTTTCGCGCATCATGCGCTGAACGGGATGTTCCGGACGTTTGTAATCATCGAGCGATGCGCCGATGTGGCGAGCTAAGGCGAGCATGCCGGAATGCTTGCCGGAGCAAGTGTTGTGAATTGCGCCGGGCTTCTTTCCTTCATTGCGGAGCGACTTCGCTGAAGGTGGATGCAGCGGCGCATGTTCTCCGCATTGCAAATAGGATTCGTCCAATCCGATCTTCGCCAATATGCTTCTCACGCCTTCGATATGATGCGGCTCCCCGTTGTGAGAAGAGCAGACGAGGGCGATTTCGGACTCGGTAAAGCCGAACCGCTCGGCGGCTCCGGAAGCGATCACAGGATTTGCCTGCAGCGGCTTTGCAGCGGAACGGGCAAAGGTGATATACTGCGGGTCGCCAATCGAGCGAATGACACTCCCTTCGGAGTCGACTACAGCGATATGCCCCCTGTGGATGCACTCCACGAGCGGTCCGCGGGTCCTATGGACTAGTTCTACAGAATTAACTTCCATAATATTCATTCTCCTTTACGAAAAGAGGGATCAGGATGTTTCCAGAACGGGTGGGATATATTATTTGGTTGTCCGATGTAAAACCGGCACGCAATTTAGAAAGATACGGCTCCCTCCATTATGTGTCACGCAAGATGCATTATGCGGTGTTGTACGTAAATGCCGACCGCGCGGAGGAAACAATTAGAAGTATACACCGATTGCCTTACGTAAAGAAAGTCGAACGTTCGTACCGTTCCGAAATTCCGACGGAATATAACAGCAACGTACCCGACAAAACAAGATTCTACTCGTACTAGGCAATTATACCTGGATAAGCATATTTTCAAGAAAAATGCAATGCCCTATTTTATAAAATAGGGCATTTTTTATGCGTTTCATTTTTACTAGTAATTATGACCAAATGATGTAAAATGAAAATGTAAATGTCGTTAACGTTTGCGCGGCGAGATTCAAGATGGAATGGAGGGACGCTT
>Ga0182742_1000823_pt1 | contig 45041 bp, 43 predicted proteins | sample eDN5th37CBELigMG_FD_128880 | JGI IMG/M metagenome (GOLD analysis project Ga0182742, IMG submission 128880) | Enriched Miracle-Growth compost microbial communities from Emeryville, California, USA - eDNA 5th pass 37_C BE-Lig MG (version 2)... ... | reverse complement strand
GTCTCGGAGGATCTGCCGGACCTCACTCGAGTGCCGGCCAGGTACGGCAACTGGAACGACCGGATTTCGTCGGTGCGGGTGGAAGGCTGGCGCCGGCCGGGCCGACGATAAGACGAACGACGGGGCGCGCGCGCAATGAAAGAGGCCGCAGGTGCGCGCAATGAAAGAGGCCGCAGGTGACTGCGGCCTCGTCGCAGATTCGAAGATTCAGCCCGGAGGTGAATTTCGACTCTGCGGAACGTAGTGTGATCCCGAAGCCGGTCGCGCGAATAGCCACTGATTGCCTTCTTTGATGTCAGCGGTGTCCTACGGAACAGGCTGGGCCGTTGGGCCGTTGCGCTCACCATCTAGAGCAGGGGTGGGCCATGGATCCAAGACTGTGTGCAATCGGGCTGGGGCTGGCGGCAGTGATGATCGCGGGATGCGCGCGGGAGGAGCGGCAAGCCGTGACTCTCGAGCCAGGGGGGAGCAGCACGAGCATCTCGTCGAGCACGGACCCGGCGACGGCCTCGGGCGAGCCGCCGGAGGTGACCGCGTCGTCGGCGGCGGCAGCCGCTCCGGAGTGTGATGAGTTGAATGAGGCGGATCGGGACGCCTGCCGGCCGGAAGCGACCGGCGATCCGCAGGCCAGGTAGGAAACCCTCAGTCGCCGGCCGGCCCGGAGTCCGAGCGTCCGCCGCCCCAGCATCAGCCGCTCCGCCGGCAACAATCGGCGGCGTCGGCATCGGCCCGCTCCGCCGGCAACCTTCGAATCGGTGGCGTCGGCATCGGCCGCTCCGCCGACAACCTTCTGGTCGCGGCGGCCTCGGCGTTGGCCGCTTCGCCGGCAACCTTCGAATCGGCGGCGTCGGCATCGGCCGCTCCGCCGGCAACCTTCTGATCGCGGCGGCGTCGGCGTCGGCCGCTTCGCCGGCAACCTTCCGATCGGCGGCCGCGGCATCGGCCGCTCGGCCGGCACCTGGCCGGCCGGCAACCCGGCGTGTCGGCGCCGAGGGTTTCGCGGCTTTTCCGGGGCTTTCAGACGCCCGTAGAGGGCGCTTGAAGTCCGGGTGCTGTGCATATTCCTCCAAATTCTGACCGCACCGGGGCCCGCAAGCCCTTCCCGCGGCTAAACTTCGCCGCTCGAAACTGGGGTTCTTTGCGGAGTTCCTTGAAAGCACGGGGAGTGCCCGCAAAGACCGGCGTCGAACGGGCGTGACGGCCCGACGGGCTGGCACGCGGCGCGGCGCATCGGATGGCGCCTGACGGTCCGCTCCAGCCACACAACGAATGCCTCAATCCGTGCTGGAGATCGAATGGCCGCCTTGGGAACGGAACGCGTGCTCAGCGTTCATCACTGGAACGACACCCTGTTCAGCTTCACGACGACGCGGGACCCGGGCCTGCGCTTCGACAACGGGCAGTTCCTCATGATCGGCCTGGAAGTGAACGGCAAGCCGCTCCTGCGCGCGTACAGCATCGCGAGCGCGAATCACGAGGAACATCTCGAGTTCTTCAGCATCAAGGTGCAGGACGGCGCGCTCACCTCGCGCCTGCAGAAGATCGAGAAGGGTCACGAGATCTTCGTGAGCCGCAAGCCCACCGGCACGCTGGTGCTGCGGGACCTGCGGCCCGGCAAGCGCCTCTTCCTCCTTAGCACGGGCACCGGCCTCGCACCCTTCATGAGCCTCGTGAAGGACCCGGAAATGTACGAACGGTTCGAGAAGATCGTGCTCGTGCACGGCGTCCGGACCGTGAGCGAGCTCGCGTATTCGGAGTACCTCAGCAAGGGCCTGCCGGAAGATGCGCTACTCGGGGAGTTCGCGCGCGGCCAGCTCATCTACTATCCCACCGTCACTCGCGAGCCGTTCCGAAATCGGGGCCGTCTCACGGACCTCATCACGAGCGGCCGGCTGTTCACGGACCTCGATATCTCGCCCCTGGATCCCGCGAGCGATCGCGTGATGATCTGCGGCAGCCCGTCAATGCTCAAGGAAACGTCCGAGATTCTGGATGCGCGCGGGTTCGAGATCTCCCCGCACATCGGCACGCCGGGCGACTACGTCATCGAGCGGGCGTTCGTCGAGAAGTAATCTGCCGAGCTTCCGCGCGGGCTCACGGCGAAGCTGAGCCTGGCGCCTGGCGACCCGCCGCCGTTGTTGCAGATCAATCGGATTCGACACCGTTCGGTGTCATCATGTCGGGAGGCGATGTAGCTTCCCGGTATGCAGGACTTCAACCTTCCTCCATCGGCTGAGCGCACCCGGCAGCATGCGGCGGGTGCTCGCCGCGTTCTGATCGCGGACGACAACAGCGATGCCGCCGAGAGTCTCGCCATGCTGCTCCGGCTGGATGGTCACGACGTCGAGGTGGCGACCGATGGCGCAGAGGCGCTGCGGCTCTTCGAGCAGAAGACGCCGGACGTCGCGCTGCTGGACATCGGCATGCCGCAGGTCGATGGCTACGAGCTCGCGCGAAGGATCAGAGCGCTATCTGCGGGATCAGACGTCCTGCTTGTGGCAATTACCGGGTGGGCCGAGGAAGAAGATCGTCAGCGCTCGCGCGCAGCCGGCTTCAATCTTCACCTCACCAAACCCGTTGAGCCGGACACCGTCGCCGAGTTACTCCGCTCGCGAACTTCATAGATAGCCGACTACCTGCTCGGATCTGCTAACGCGGCGCTCGGACCTTCTAACGCAGCGCGGCCGATCGCGGCTTTCTCTTGCGCGACGCTCGCATTCGAATTCCTCTCTCTCTCTCGATTCCCCGCGCGCGGAACCGTTGCCTCGCGTGTGCCGTTCCTTTCGAAGTCGCTATTGCAAGCAGCTGAAACTGAAGCCCGAGAGTGGCGCGCCGTTTCAGCGAAAATCTGGAGAGGAACCCCGATGAATCAAGAGACCCCAGCGAAGCCGAAGGCCCGCGGTTTTGCATCGATGAACGCCGAACGCCAGCGTCAGATCGCGAGCATGGGCGGCAAGGCCGTGCCGAACGAGAAACGCAGCTTCGCGCAGAACAGGGAGCTTGCCGCCAAGGCCGGTCGCAAGGGCGGCCAGAGTGTGCCGGGCGCCAAACGCAGCTTCTCGCAGAATCGCTCGCTCGCCGCAGCCGCGGGCCGCAAGGGCGGGCGCAGCGTGCCGCAGGAGAAGCGCAGTTTCTCGCAGGACCATGCGCTCGCGGCGGAAGCCGGACGCAAGGGTGGCCTCGCGACTCATTCAGCAACCGAGTAGATCGGAGGGCTCGACTGACGGCGCAGGTCAGCTCCGAGCCGCTCCACCACAACGGTCGATCTGCCGATGGCAGCGCGCTCTTGCCAGCGCACCCTGCGCTGATGGATGGACCTCGCGCGGCTCGCTGAGAGGGTGGCAGGCGAAGACTGGATCTTGCGCGCGGAATCCATTGCGACCCGGGTCCGGATGCGTGGGCCAGGAGCTTGGCGCCGCGCGACGGACCCGGTTCACGGAAGAGGACGAGCGCACGCAGAACTACGGCGCCATCAAGGCGTTGATTAGGGACCTGCGGGTGCTCGCCTCGCCGAGACGACGAATCCCGCGACACACGAGAGGGATGATCATGGATAAATCAGTGAAGGCGTTCGTGCTCGCGGCCGGGCTTGCAGCCGTGAGCGCATCGTATGCGCAATCCGATAAACCGCCGACCGGCACGGGCGACCCGAGCGCGGCGTCGACGCCGCATCAACGCTCCACCACGGGAGCGGAGTCGAAGGAGATGCCCGCAGGCGGCAGCCCTGAGGCAACGGGTGCAGCCACGCCGCATCAGAACCGTGCGACAGGTGAGGGTGGACCTGGCGACGCGGCTCTGAAGCTGGCACACCAGGACGGCATGGTGCCGGACAAGTTCGTGAAGAAGGCAGCGATGGATGGCATGACGGAGGTGGAACTAGGGCAGCTCGCGTTGAGCAAATCGCAGGATCCGAAGATCCGCGCGTTCGCGCAGCGCATGGTTACGGACCACGGCAAGGCGAACAAGGAGCTCGCCACGACCGCGAAGAGCCGGAACATCCAGGTGCCCACGAAGCTCGACGCGGAACACCAGGCGATGGTGCAAACCCTGAGCGCGAAGAGTGGCGCGGACTTCGATGCGGCCTACGCCGAGCACATGAACGCCGCGCATGCGAAGGCAATCGCGCTATTCGAGGGCGGGAGCAACTCCAGCGACAAGGAGTTGTCTGCCCTTGCGAAGAAGACGCTGCCCACGCTCAAGGAGCACAAGGAGATGGCGGAAGGACTGCCGGCCACGCGTACGGCTGGAGCCGCCGACGGCAAGAGCAAGCGATAACTGGCAAGACGTGGCGGGGTCGCGGTCGGACGCGACCCCGCTGCTCCCAATCGAACGCGACGACTCGCCACCGTCCTCAGAATTGCGCGACAGCCGAGCGGATTTCCTTCGGCAGGGCCCGCTCCGGCTGATCCTTCATCAGCTCGGCGAACCGCTTCTCCAGGCACGCGCCCAGCACCTCCAGGTCCTCATCGCCCTTGCGCACGCGCTTGAAGAGCTCCTGCTCCTCCTCTTCGACGTGATGGCGAACGACTTCCTTGAGCACCGCGATCTTGCCCATGAACTGCGGGTCCGACGGCTCCATCCCCTGCAAGTCGGCAAGCAGGCGTTTGGCCACCAGATGCTCTTCCACGGACTCCCGCAGAATCTCCTCGGTCTCGTCACCGAATACCGCCGGGTAGAAGATGGTTTCCTCGATGCGCGTGTGCGCAGCGAGTGCCCGCGAGAGGTTGGAGAAGATGCGGCGCTTTTGCGCAACCGTCCGCGCTGACTTCATCTCCTTGAAGAGCGCCTCGACGTCACGATGCTGCTGGCTGAGCAGATCGAGCGCGTTTATCTCCTGCCCCTTCGTCGCCCGCCCGGTTCTGCGTGCTCGTCCTTTCGACCTGGCCGCGACACGTCGGGTCGTTCCGTTCCCTCGCGTGTGGCCATTTCCCCGTGAAGTGCCATTGCGGCGTACGAGCTTCGAGAAGCGACTTCGCTTGTCGTCCGTGTACAGGAACGCGAGGCGATTCGCGTCGAAGGCATCGAAGAAGCTGTCCCAGGATATTTTCTCGAGCGAGGCGCCGCCGGAATACCCGGGATAGTCGATACGAAGGATGCCCGGATCGTCTCCCGTTCCGGAACCCTTGACGTGGGCGGGGCACCCGCCGTGGGCCTCGACCCAGCGTCGGATGGTTTCATGGTCGGTTGTCGCAGTTGCGCGCGCCATGTGGGCTCTCCTGTTGCTGCCGTCCCGAAAAGCGAGCAATGCCTATGCCGCTGACAGCGGCGTCACGCGTACTGCACGGTAGAGGATGGCGCCTGAGATGAGGGTCCCGCCAAACTCAAGTCGAGGACAATGCTGAAGGAACGGTACCTTTTCGGTAAGCCTGTCGGTAATTTTGATCACGGCTGCGATGCGCTCGTGCCTCGCACTCGCGGCTCCGCAAGCAAGCCCTGCCGGACCATCTGTTTGACGGCCGCGTCCGCGACTTCCTCGACGAGCTTCGGGATGTTCGAGGGATCCGACGTGCGGCTCGTGCCTGCCCAGAGCAACTTATCCCGGTCGAGCGAATACACGAGAGTCTCGATTCGAAGCACGGTCGTCGTGCTGACCTCGGTCGGTGTATACGGCGCACCCCACCCGTAGCCCCAGTATCCCCAGAACTGCGAGTAGTAGGGCGTCCACAGGGGGCCGGGGGTGCCATACCTCACACGAGTCTCCTGTTTCTCATCCACGATTCTCATCGTGACGATGCCGTCGACTCGCTCCTCCTTCAGCCGTTCTCTCACCGCGTCGGTATTGGCGACCTCTGATGACGGGATGATCGAATAGGACGGAATGCCATCGGCGCCTTCCTCCTCGAGTTTACGCACCATGACGTCTTCGGCCGCGCGCCGGCTGCTTTCGTCCGTGCCGATATAGACGGCTGCAACGCGGCGTCCCGTGGGATCAAGCGCGGTCGCGTCAGGCGCCTTCCAGGTGGATGTGAATGTCGTGGTCGTGCACGCGCAGAGCGCGACGAAGCTCGACAACAGGACGGAGACACGTATCGCTGGCTGCACGGCGGCTTATCCATATGCGGGAACTGGAACTTCTAACGGGTTCTCGACTGAAAGTTTCCACGTGGACGTGAACGGCCCAGGCTATCGCTCGCGGCTCAGCCGCGGGGTGCGCAGATCCGAAGCTTGAGGTGCTCAGTCGAGAACAGGCTTCTTGGTTACGAGCACTTCCTGGCCATCCTCCTTCGGCCGCGTGCTATTCGGTACGTCGGTTGCTGTTTCATTGGCAGTGATGCGAAAGCCTGCAAGGAGTGGAAGATGCGCAGCAACGTTTGGCGACCTGCGGGCAGACCTGCGGGCATGGGACGCCGACTCTTCATAGCCGTGATGATCCTCGGGTTCGCTTCGGCAAGCGCCACCCATGCAGGTCTCGTGCACGCCGGAACTCCCGAGTCGACGCAGTTCGCGACCGACTTCGCGCGTTCGAACGCGGCCTTGCTGCGCGCTTCGCAAGTCGCGCAGAAGAGCTCCAGCGACCCACAGCTTCGGGAGTTCTCCTCGCGCCTGGCGGCGGACGCGGCAGAGGCCGAGACGGCTCTGTCGTCTGCGTGTCAGCGAAGCGGTATCAAATTGCCCATTCCGGCAGCGGACGCGTCCGCACTTCCTGGCGAAACTGACAACACATTCGACCGCGTGTATTCGTCGGAGATGTCCCAGCAACTAGCGAGAGCGGAGGCGCTCCTCACCTCAGCGAGCAAGTCGAACGATGTGGATGAGGAACTGCGGCAATTCGCCCAGCAGACCTTGCCGCAGGTGCGCGAGAACCGGAAGCGTGCAGATGCCATTGCGAGGGCACAGGCTGGTGTCCGCCCAGGTGCCACGGATGGGACGCGTCGCTAACCCAGGTTGGGAATGTGCCAGCGAGCGATTTCCGATCTGATCGAAGGTGGAACACGCGCCGCGCGCGCCCGTTGCGGTGAATGTGGTGTGTGACCACAGGCAGTTCAGGCGAATCGTCAGCCCGGAACCTCCGCTGGGCGACACTGCGAACGCCCGGCGGTTCAGCCTTTCGCCGCCGGGTGTTCCTTTAATGCTCTGCTAATGCTCCGCGCCGCGCGCCACCGTCTCCGGTGAGGGCGGCGTCTCCCACGAGTGATGCGGCGGCGGCGAGCTCAATTCCCACTCCAGTCCTCGCGCGCCATCCCACGGCCGGTCGCCAGCCGGGTTCGGAACCCGAATGCATTGAATGATCACGTACACGAACAGCAGCTGCGAAACACCGTAAACGAAGCCGCCGATCGATGACACCATGTTCCAGTCCGTGAACTGGGTGGCGTAGTCCGGAATGCGGCGTGGCATGCCCGCCAACCCCAGGAAGTGTTGCGGGAAGAAGAGCACGTTCACGGAGATGGCGGAGAGCCAGAAGTGCCCCTTCGCGAGCGTCATGTCGTACATGTTCCCAGTCCACTTCGGCAGCCAGTGATAGACGCCCGCCTGGATGGCGAAGAGCGCGCCCGTCACGAGCACGTAGTGGAAGTGAGCGACGACGAAGTACGTGTCGTGGTACTGGTAGTCCGCAGGAACGACCGCGAGCATCAGCCCCGAAAAACCGCCGATCGTGAAAAGAAACACGAACGCCACGGCGAACAGCATCGGTGGCTCGAAGGTCAGGCTGCCTTTCCACATGGTCGCGACCCAGTTGAACACCTTCACCCCGGTGGGGACCGAGATGAGCGCGGTGGACAACATGAAGAACAGCTGGCCGGCGAGCGGCATGCCCACCGTGAACATGTGGTGCGCCCACACGATGAAGGACAGGAACGCGATGGACGCAATGGCGTACACCATCGCCTCGTAGCCGAAGATCGGCTTGCGCGAGAACGCCGGAATCACTTCGGAAATGAGGCCGAAGGCGGGCAGGATCATGATGTACACCTCCGGGTGTCCGAAGAACCAGAAGATGTGCTGGTACATCACGGGATCCCCGCCACCGGCGGCGGTGAAGAAGGTGGTCCCGAAGAAGTGATCGGTGAAGAGCATCGTGACCGCGCCCGCGAGCACCGGCATCACGGCGATGAGCAGATAGGCCGTAATGAGCCAGCCCCACAGGAACAGCGGCATTCGCAGCAGGGACATCGTCGGCGCGCGCATGTTCATGATCGTCACGATGATGTTGATCGCGCCCAGGATCGAAGACACCCCCATCAGGTGTATCGCGAAGATGGTCATGGGGAAGCTGTCGGCCTGCTGCAATGAGAGCGGCGGGTAGAGCGTCCAGCCTGTGCCGGGCGCGCCGCCCGGCACCAAATAGGTCCCCAGCAGCAGCAGGAACGCGAAGGGCAGGATCCAGAAGCTGAGGTTGTTGAGGCGCGGCAGGGCCATGTCGGGCGCGCCGATCTGCAGCGGGATCATCCAGTTCGCAAGGCCCACGAAGGCCGGCATGATCGCCCCGAAGATCATGACGAGCCCGTGCGTCGTGACCATCGAGTTGAAGAACGTCGGGTCGACGAACTGCAGCCCCGGCTGGAACAGCTCCGCGCGGATCAGCATCGCCCACGCGCCCCCGATGAACCACATGACGCACGAGAGCGTCAGGTACATCGTCCCGATGTCCTTGTGGCTGGTCGAGAGAACCCACCGCCGCCAGCCCTTCGGCACCGCATGGTCGTGGGCGTGATCGACATCGACTGGGAGGGCACCCGGCGCGACGGTGTTCATGATTCCCTCATGGAATGAGGCGGCGGGGCGGGAGTCGCAGCAAACGGGGTGCCGCGCACACGCGGCCGTGTTGAGGCGAAGCAGCGAGCAGCCACGGGCGCGTGGCGTCCGCAGCAATGCAGGTTAATCCCGTCATATCCGCAGGCGAGAGCGGGCTCGTCTTCGGAACCGCGCTTCGAGGGTGCCGTTACGCCCTCATTTCCTTCCGATGGCAGCCCAGCGTCGCCGTCGTCGTTACAAGGGAGTGGCTCGACTATGAGTGGTGACGGAAGCGGCAACTGGGGGGCCAGCGTATCCTCGGACGGCAGCGTTCGATTCAGGATCTGGGCTCCGGCGGAGACTGAGGTGCGTCTTTCGCTCGTCGGCCGACCGGAGGGCCTGGCGATGAACCGGCTCGAGGGAGGCTGGCACGAGCTGGAAACGGACCTCGCCTCGGCAGGATCGCTGTACTGGTTTGCGCTCGGCCGCGGCCTCGAAGTACCCGATCCCGCCTCGCGCTTTCAGCCCCAGGATGTGGCCGGCCCGAGCGAAGTGATCGACACATGCCGACACGTGTGGCGTCACGCGGACTGGAAAGGACGCGCCTGGCATGAGGCCGTGATCTATGAGATGCACATCGGCTCGTTCACGCCGGAAGGCACCTTCCTCGCCGCTATCGAAAAGCTGCCGCATCTTGTGGAGCTGGGCATCACCGCGATCGAGATCATGCCCATCGCGGACTTCCCCGGTACTCGCAACTGGGGTTACGACGGCGTGTTCTGGTACGCGCCCGAGTCAACTTACGGTCGTCCGGAGCACCTGCAGGCGTTAGTGGATGCCGCGCACGGGCACGGGCTCATGGTCTTCCTGGACGTTGTGTACAACCACTTCGGGCCGGAAGGAAATTATCTCGGGACTTACGCGCCCTCGTTCTTCACCGAACGTCATTGCACACCGTGGGGTGCGGCCATCGATTACGAGGGCCCGGAAAGCGCAGCCGTGCGTGAGTTTGCGATCGGGAACGCGCTCTACTGGGTCGGAGATTTCCGCTTCGACGGGCTGCGGCTCGATGCCGTGCATTCGATCGTGGACGGCAGTCCTCGCCATTTCCTGGATGAGCTGGCGGAGCGCGTGCGTGGCGCGTTTCCCGAACGTCAGGTGCATCTCATCCTCGAGAACGAGGAGAACGAAGCACGACGGTTGGAGCGGGATGCTGAAAGGCGTCCGCGGCACTACACGGCCCAATGGAACGACGACGTTCATCACGTGCTGCATACCGCGGCAACGGGGGAGGGCAGCGGATACTACGGCGATTATCTGGGAGACGACCGCAAGCTCGGGCGCGCGCTGGCGGAAGGCTTCGCATTTCAGGGCGATCACATGCGTTTCCGGGAAAGTGCACGGGGCGAACCGAGCGCGCATCTTCCGCCGGACGCGTTCATCGCGTTCATCCAGAACCACGATCAGGTCGGCAATCGCGCCTTCGGCGAGCGTCTCGTCGAGATCGCTCCGGAGCCTGCGGTGCGGGCTGTCGCAGCCACGTACCTGCTGCTGCCTCAGGTGCCGATGCTGTTCATGGGCGAGGAGTGGGGCGCCGAGCAGCCGTTCCCGTTCTTCTGCGACTTCCATGGCGATCTCGCCAATGCCGTTCGCGAAGGCAGACGCGAGGAGTTCTCGCGCTTTCCGGAGTTCCAGGATCCCGCCCGGCGCAGTCTGATTCCCGATCCCCAGTCGCCGGAGACTTTCGCTTCCGCGAAGCTGGAGTGGGATGCGCTGAGCAAACCTCATCACCGCGCGTGGCTCGAGTGGTATCGCGATGTTCTTCTGATTCGCCGGCGGGAGATCGTGCCGCGGATCCCGCGCATTTCCGGGAATGCTGCCCGGTACGAGGTGCTCGGGCCGGGTGCGGTGTGTGTTCGCTGGCGCGTTGGGGAGGACAAGGAATTTCGCCTGCTCGCGAACCTGTGCCATCGACCGCTTCCGGATGTGAAGTTGCAGGAAGGGCGCGTGATCTGGCTGGAAGGCGAGCCTGATACCTCGGGCGCAGCGCCGCCGTGGTCGGTGTGTTGGTCCGTCACCTGAACCGCCTGTGGGAGCAGCCGCCATCCTGCGCATGACGACTCGTTAGTGCTGTGGTACTAGGGGCGCACTCTTCGAAGCTCCCCATTCACCCCAGAAGGAGTCGCCACTTGAGACCGCTATTCGCGCTTGCCGCCGTTGCACTCGCGTGCCCCGCATTTGCCGCCGAGCCGGACTATCGCACCGTCAAACTCGAGATCGACATCGACAAACCGGCCGCCGAAGCCTGGGCGAAAGTCGGGGGTTACTGCGACATCAGCAAGTGGCTGCCCCAGCTCGACTGCGCGATCACGTCGGGCGATGGTGGCGTTGGGACGGTTCGGGCGCTGGCGAAAGGGCGAGTGCTGGAGATCCTGGTCGGCAAGACGGACCTGTCGTACGGCTACGCGCAGCCGGCGAATCAGGGCCAGTTCTACAACCTGTATCACGGGTTCATGGAAGCGAAGCCCGTGACGGACAAGACGTCCAAGATCGTCTACACGCTGGTCTGGGACGTGTCCGACAAGCCGAACGCGGAAGCGAAGGACAAGGATGTTGCCGGACGCAAGGCAATCTTCGAGAACGCGCTGAAGAACATCAAGAAGGTGGCCGAAGAATAACCGCCGCGCTCCGGGACCCGCACGGATTCACCGCCCGGATTCACTACCGGTTGGCGCTCGGCCTACCCGCCGAGCGCCTCCTGCAACGTGCCGGCGAAGAGAACCCTTTCGCCGAGCGACGGCTACTTCGCGCTGGAGTAGATCTGGTCGAAGATGCCCTTCTCGCCGAAGTGCAGCGGCTGCGCCTTCGCCCAGCCGCCGAAGTCCTTGATGGTGACGAGCGTGAGCTTCGGATACTGCGCGGCGTACTTCGCCGCGATCTCGGGATCGCGGGGCCGGTAGTAGTTCTTCGCGATGATCTCCTGGCCTTCCTTCGAGTACAGATACCTCAGGTACTCCGTCGCCACTTCCCGCGTGCCCTTGCGCAGCACGACCTTGTCCACCACGGCGACCGAAGGCTCCGCGAGAATGCTGATGGACGGCACGATCAGCTCGACCGATCCCGGCGGCAGCTCCTTGATCGCGAGCAACGCCTCGTTCTCCCACGCAAGCAACACGTCTCCGATGCCACGCTGCGCGAACGTCGTAGTCGCAGCTCGCGCACCCGTGTCCAGCACCGGCACGTTCTTGAACAGCTTGCGAATGAACTCCCTGGCCGTCGCATCGCTTCCGCCCGGTTGTCTGAGCGCCCACGCCCAGGCCGCAAGATAGTTCCAGCGCGCGCCGCCAGAGGTCTTCGGGTTCGGCGTAATAACGCCCACACCCGGCTTCACGAGATCGCCCCAATCCTTGATGCCCTTCGGGTTCCCCGTGCGAACGAGGAACACGATCGTCGAGGTATACGGCGCGCTGTTGTCCGGCAACCGCGACTCCCAGTTGATCGGAAGAAGCTTCCCCTTTTGCGCGATGCCATCGATGTCCGTCGACATGGCGAGCGTGACGACGTCCGCTGGCAACCCGTCGATCACCGAGCGGGCCTGCCGGCCGGAGCCACCGTGTGACATGTTGACCCTCACATCCTGGCCCGTCTTGGCCTTCCAGTACTTCGCGAACGCCGCGTTGTACTGCTCGTAGAGCTCGCGAGTCGGGTCGTACGAAACGTTGAGGAGCGTCACCGTTCCGGCGGCGTTCGCACGCGGCCCGACGATGGCCGTCACGGCGACGGCGGCGAGGAGCCCGGAGATCCATTTTCTGCGCAACATGGTGTGGTCTTCCGCTTCAGGCGTTGAAAGTGAGCTCAGTAGGAAAGGGCGAATCGAGTGAAGTACGCGCGCTCGTCCGGCCGGTCGCCGGTCACGGCGCCGCCGTCGAAGCGGGTCTGGTCGTAGTCCAGTTGCCACTTCACGTTCTGGTTCAGGTACCAGTTGACCCCGATGCCCGCCGACTGCGCCTTCTGCGCGGACGTTGCGGGATTGGCGAAGGAGGCCGCGCCGCCCTCGAACGCGGCTTCGTCGATCGACAGCTCCTGAACACGCGCGACGAGCTCCCACGCGCCCCAGCCCGGTTTTCCGATCTGGAACGGATGGGCCGGTTTGGGGCTGCGGAAGGTCTGCTCTTCACCCGTGAGCAACCAGGAGAACTGAACCTGCCATGCCTTGTGATCGAGCGAATCCGAGCGCGTCACCGCACCTACCTGCCGCGAGACGTCCTGAGACACCTGCGTGTACTCGCCGAGAAGCCCGATCGAGTTGTAGTAGTAATAGAACTGAGGCGCGAGACGCAGGCGCTCGCCATCCGCAAACGTGCCATTCACGGCCGGAGTTGTGCCGGAAGCGGCGGTGGTGCCCCGATAGCTGAAGAACGTCGCCTGTCCCGGCGTGCGGTACGAGGGCAGAAGTGTATTCGTGGCGTTTCCCGTCGAGTCGACGTACGTGGCGCCCACACCGAACCCAAGGCCCCGCAGAGCAAAGTTGTCTGACATCAGGAATGGCTGGAAGAACACACGCGCCGAGACGTCGCCCTTCGCGTCGCTCTCGCCATCGGGAGTCGAGTTGTTCTCGGTGCTGCTGCCATCGAGCACGCCGTTCGAGTAGCTGAGGTTGTACGCAAACAGGCCGCCACCGATCTCCCCGCCGAACTGCACCCCGATGTCGCGGTTGGGAACGAGCGACGTCGGGAATCCTCGCTCGATGAATCGCAGGTCGCCGGCGGACTGGATACGCTCAAGCCCGATCGGCACTTTGAACTTTCCCACCGTGATGGCCGCCCAGGGCTGAAGGCGCGCGGTGATATAGGCGTCCTGGATCACGCTGCGACCCTGCGCGAAATCCGGCGTGAACCGGAAGTCCACGAAGCTCGCAAACGTCCCCTCGATCACCGGGCGAACGCGGCGAAGCAGCCAGGTATTCGACGTCGCCGGGGTGCCGTCCCCCTCGAAATGCCGCCCATCGACATGGAGGAGGCCACGCAATCTCACGAAGCTGGATCCGTCCGCCGTGCCGATGGAGAAGCGGGTGGGGCTCGCCTGGACCTGCGGCGCCGATGCGGCCGCCGCGGCCTGCGCTTCGGTCTGGGTTTCGAGCTTTCGTTCGAGGATGCGGATCCTCTGTTCGGCCTCCTCCAGCCGCCGCAGCAGCTCTTCCTGGGAGGGTGGGGACTGGGCTAATGCGGCGCCGAGTGGAGCAAGTGCCAGCGCGGCACCCGCCAGGCCAGGACGCAACCTCATGAGTTTTCCTTCTGGATCGGGATCGATTCAGAACGATATCGCATCGCTCCAGCTAGCCGCGAATGCCGCAGGCGTTCACGGGGGCGCCGATGCTAGGGGCGGGCGGGTTATCGAGTCGGTTTCAGGCCGGTTACAGCCCGGTTATCCGGTGCCGGGTGATCGGCCCTCGGTTATCGACGCGCGCTTCCGGGCGTCGAACCCGGCTATCGACCCAGGAACAGCTCGCGTCCTCGAGCGGGGAGCGGAGCGGGGCGGCTGGTGCCGGCACCCGAGGCGTACTCAAACAGAGCCATGGTGGTCGCCCGGCGTGCTGCTTCGAGCGCGTCGGTCTGCCGCGGTCCCGTGTCCGCGTCGGCCAGCCTCAGGTGAGCGGCCGCTATCCGGAGCAGGTCGCGACTGCGGGTCCGGCTGCTTTCTTCGGCGTAGCGGAGCGCCTGGCTGACGCTCGACCGGTTCGGGTTGTCCGGTTCCAGGACGACGAGCGCATGGCGAAGCGCTTTCAGCATCGAGTCGAGGGCCTGCTCGCTGTCCATGAGGTCTGCACCCCGTGTGAACTTTATTTTTCGGCCCCGAAGCATCCGAAAGTTCGGAGCCCTTGCCAATAACGCAGGTTGAGGTCAAAGAAAATTCATCTGCGCGAGCCGCCCTTCGGTTCGCGCTCGAACCTGGAGTCCACCGGCCCGGGCCCCGATGCGCGCTCGCGGTGGTGCGATGGAGGGGCATGTCGTAATCCAGTCCTACAGCAATGTGCCTCGTGCCTCGTCAATCATCGCGCCTCACTTCGACACCCGATCCCGATGAGGAGGTCTCCCATGGAAGCTACGGCCGCAGGCCCGAATCGCACTGGCGCCGCCATTGCGCCCGATCAAGTCAAGCTGATGCTCGAGGCAGTGGATGAGCTCTCGCCACCGAGCGCGATCAGCACGCTGCAGATGGATATCGAGCGGCAGTCGTATATCAAGGAAGCAGACAGCGTCGGCTCCATTTCCCCGCCGGGACAGGGTCCGGCGACAAAGAAGAGCAAGGCGAAGGGCAAGCAGGCTACGCAGCAGCCCGAAGCGCTTGCGATCCTTCTGGACAAGCTCGGCGAGCGCATCGCTTTCGAGCGAACTGGCGCGCGCCTGTATGACGCGCTCATCACGAAGTATCTCGCGCTGACGAACACGCAAGCGGCCAGCGCGAGCGGAGCCAAGCCGATCGCACCCGAAACGGAAGAGGTCACGAACGGCGAAGCGGCCGGGAATGGCGTGATGGCCGGGGAAGAGGCCCTGAACACGCTGCGAAGGATCCGCGCCGAGGAGCTGAGCCACTTCCGCCTTCTTTGCGATACGGTCCAGGAGCTCGGCGGCGATCCCACTTCGCAGACGCCCTGTGCCGACGTGACCGCGGCGGCATCGATGGGCCTGATGCAGGTCATCACGGACCCGCGCACAACCCTCGCCCAATGCCTCAACACGATTCTCACGGCAGAGCTCACGGATAACGCCGGCTGGGAGCTGCTGAGCCAGCTCGCGACGAACGCCGGTCACCAACAGCTCACCGAGCGATTCGCCGTGGCCCTGGAGGCTGAGGCGGAGCATCTGGAGACGATCCGCTCCTGGCTTCAGTCGCTTGTGCTGAACGACGTCGGCTCGCCCGCTGTTTGAGGAGGAAATGAGAAATGGCTATCGATCTTTTTCGGGACAAGGGAACGCCGCTCGCCAAACAGCGGCTCAGCTGGCGGGACATGGTGGGCAAGCCCATCAGCAAGCTCGATGACGATGCGTTCACGCGCGTCAGGGTGATCCTGATGAACGGCCTCGAGCTCGATTCGCTGCGTACGAAGCAGGTTGCGCTTCGCATGAACCGCGACGCGCGTGTGGCGCTTAGCGAGTTGATGCGCGTCGAGCAGCACCAGGCGACGACGGTGAACTGGCTCCTCGGCGCGGACCATTCGCCCATCGAGACGACCATCGGATACGAACAGACGGCCATCGAAGTGACTGCTTCAGTCGCGCAGCTGGAGCCGGATCCATATCTCGCGCAAGCGTATCGCTACGCGTTGCTGGAGGACTTCGATCATCTCTACCGCTACTCGGCTTTGCTCGACCGGCTCGAGGGCAAGGACGCCAACAACATCACGCAGGGTTACACGGACATCGTTCCGGGGCGGCCCACCATCGACCATCATCGTGCGCCCGAGCACGAGCTCGTGCGTCCTTACGAAAAGAATGCGGCGCTGGCTACGAAGCTCCATGCGCTCACCCTCACCGGTGGCGAGTACCAGACGCACGATTACTACATGAACATCGGGCCCATCTTCGCGGATCCGCTGGCGAGGCAGCTGTACGCGGAGATCGCGTCGGTCGAATCGCAGCACATCACCCACTACGGGTCGATGCTGAATCCCGAGGAGTCGCTGCTCGAGAAGCTGTTGCTAACGGAAGCCTGCGAGATCTGGAATTACGCCGGCTGCGTGGCGCAGGAGTCCAACCCGCGCGTCAAGGCGATCTGGGAGCGCTTCCTCGACTTCGAGCTCGGACATTTCCAGGCGGCCCTGAAGATCTTCAAGGACACGGAGCGGCGCGACCCCGAGGAAGTGCTCGGCAACGGCAAGCTGCCCGACTTCATCAAGTTCGAGAGCCAGCGCGAGTTCGTGCGCAAGACGGTGGAAGAGGAGACGCAGCTTCGCAAGGACGGCACGGAGTTCGTCGACGAGTCCAGGGAGCCCGCGAGCTCTCTGGAGTACCGGAAAGCGGTGAACGCGCACGGGTCTCCTTCCACAACCGTTTCGGCCACGTACAGCTGGACGCCCGGTACGGAGCTCATGCGTGCCAGCGTAAAGGCGGCGTGACCGCCGTTAGAGGAGGATCTCCAGATGGCAGCGTCGTATGACGGTGATTCGTTGGTGGACAAGGCGGCGTCCGATCCGGAAACCCGGAAGGATGCCGCCTCCGCCCTCGGCGCGGTGAGCTCCGCCGTAAATCCCAGGTCGGGAGTGGGGCAGAAGCTCGCGATCGCCGGGGCGGTTTATCGTCTGGCCAGGCGCTATCCGGTGCCGACGCTCGTGGTGGGTGGCATTGCGCTCGCGATCTACATGAGCCGACGCCATTCATACGAGCGACGCCATGCATACGAGCACGTTACAAGGCACTGAGGACCAGCAAAGGCCGCAGGGACGCGGCCGCGAGGCGAAGCATCCGAAGGAGATTCCCTCCCGGGGCTGGCGGGACATCCTCACGCGAGTGTGGAGCGAGCTGGGCAGCGATCATGTCACGCTCGTCTCCGCCGGCCTCGCGATGTATGCGCTGCTTGCGGTGTTTCCCGGGCTCGCGGCGGCGGTCGCGATCTACGGGCTTTTCTCGTCTCCTGCCCAGGTGCTGGAGCACATGCAGGCGTTCAGCGGGATTCTTCCGCCTGGAACCTGGGACATTTTCAAGACGCAGCTTCAGACCATCGCTTCTCAAGCCTCCAGCTCGCTGACTTTTGCGGCGCTCGGAGGGCTCGTTATCGCTTTGTGGGGCGCCCGTGCGGGCATTGCCGCGCTGATGGTGGCCACGAACATCGCATACGCCGAAGCGGAGAAACGCGGGTTTTTCCGGCAGACCTTCGTTTCGCTCGTTTTCACGGTTGCAGCGATTGTGGGGTTTCTGATCGCGCTGACCCTGGGCGTCTTGTTGCCAGTTGCGCTCGAAGCGCTTGGGACGAGCGGGTGGGTGCAGATGCTTGCCGGCGCGTTGCGGTGGGTGCTGCTTTGGTTCGTCGCCGTGCTTGGACTGGCGCTGCTTTATCGGTACGCGCCGTCTCGCGAGCGTGCGCGGTGGCGCTGGGTCACGTGGGGTTCGGCGATCGCGGCGACACTCTGGATCATCGTCAGCGCGCTGTTCGCCGCGTACGTGGGATCGTTCGGGTCGTATGGGAAGACCTATGGCGCGCTGGGTGGCGTGATCGCGCTGCTCATGTGGTTCTATCTCTCTAGCTTCACTATCGTGATTGGCGCCGAGATCAACTCCGAGATGGAGCGGCAGACCGCGCGGGACACCACCGAAGGACCCGAGCGACCGCTCGGGGACCGTGGCGCGTTCGCCGCTGACACCATCGGACCTTCGGCAGGGCGCGAGCCGGGCGCTCGCGAGAAAGAACAGCAACGCCAGGCGCCTTCCATTTCAGAGCGCGGCCGCGAAGGTCGGTGAGGCCGTCATGCCCGACTCCGCGCGATTGTCGGCGTTTCAGCAGAATCCCTGAGGTGCGGCGGCATCCGACGATGTCGGCGGCAGCGAGCAAGCCTTCGCCCGCGCCGCCGGCGCGCTCGACCACCGGCGGACAGTTTCCGCCCTCGAACTTCCGGCGATCCAACGGGCTGAACACGACCCCTTCCCTTGGAGGGAGGCGCCGTTGTGTCCACAGGTTGACAGACGCAAGCGGGCGGCCGGCGCACGATTCCACGCACGCGACGGGCGGAACCGCTGCAACCGGGGATCGGGAAGCTGTGTTTTCGATGTCGGAATGAGCCGGCGCCGATCGTCATCTGGATACATAGAGCCACTCAACACAGGTCGACAATCATGAACATCCTTTCGAACAGCGCGAGAGCCGCTTCGTCGGCCGCGCAAAGACTCCCGAGTTTCCTGGTGCAGGCCGCCGGCGCCAACTTCGCCTCGTCAAGGGTGACGATGGGCTCGCGCGAGCCGCGCAAGACCTCGGGCGTGTCAGCGATGAGCTACTACGGCAAGGCGAGAACTCGCGTTCCGTATGCAACGGCGCTGTACGCCGCGGCGATGGCCGCGCTGGTCTCCGCTTGCGGCAAGGCCGATGTGACGCCCGCGCCTGAGGCCGCGATCATCCAGCCGGCTGCGGAGCAGGGTGTGGACACCTCGGACCTGCCGACCGTCGTGATCACTGCTGCTCGCGAGCGTCCGAAGGCCATCGGCTGATGCTGGCGCTCGCCGGGACGTTCCTCGACTGAAGCGCCCGGCGGTGCGTTCTGCACCGTCGGGCAGAAGTTGGCGGCTGCCCCCGAGTCCCGGCGAAGACGTGTACTCTCGCGCTTCCGGTTTGAATGCCGGGTAGCGGGGAAGAGGGATGGCAGCCGAAAGTCACGGTGTCGATCTATTGCCGGTTGTCGCGCTTCTCGGCGCCGCCGTCGTCGCAGCACCTCTTTTCCGGCGTCTCGGTTTCGGTTCCGTTCTCGGATATCTCGCGGCGGGTATCGTCGTCGGCCCGTTCGGGCTGCGCGTGCTCAGCGATCCCGCTTCGATCCTTCACGTCGCCGAGCTCGGCGTCGTCATGTTCCTGTTCATCATCGGGCTGGAGATGCGGCCGTCGCGTCTCTGGAGCTTGAGACGGCAGATTTTCGGGCTGGGCCTCCTGCAGGTGGCCGCGTGCGCTCTCGTGCTCACGGGCGTGGGAGTCGCCACCGGTTTCCCCGTCGCGGCGTCGTTCGTTTCCGGCGCGGGCTTCGTCCTGACCTCTACAGCCATCGTCATGCAGCTGCTCGAGGAGCGCCGGGAGCTTTCTTCGCCTGCTGGCCAGCAAATAGTTTCGATTCTGTTGCTTGAGGATCTGACGATCGTTCCGCTCCTGGCGCTCGTGGCGTTCCTGGCTCCCATCGCGCCGGGCAACGTCGGTAGCGAGGGCATCGACTGGGTCGCCATCGGAATCGGGGTTGCGACTATCGTGGGCCTGCTGCTCGCCGGTCGTTACCTTCTGAATCCCTTGTTCGGGATCCTCGCGAGCGCTCGTACTCGCGAGGTGATGACCGCGGCGGCGCTGCTGGTCGTGCTGGGCTCGGCGTACGCCATGCAACTCGGCGGTCTCTCAATGGCGATGGGGGCGTTCCTCGCGGGCGTATTGCTGTCCGAGTCGACGTTCCGGCATCAGCTTGAGGCCGACATCGAGCCGTTCCGAGGCATTCTGCTGGGGCTGTTCTTCCTGGCAGTGGGCATGTCGCTCGATCTCACCGTCGTGCTCGCGAACTGGCAGACGGTTTTGCTGTACGTCGTGGCGTACATGGTCGCGAAGGCCGTGACGATCTACATCATTGCGAGGTTGCTCCGCTCGTCGCACTCCGAAGCCGTGGATCGCGCGGTGATGATGGCGCAGGGCGGGGAGTTCGCGTTCGTGCTCTACGCCGCGGCCGCATCCGCCGGGATCATCTCTGGCGAACAGAATGCGCTGCTGACGTCGATCGTCATCTTTTCGATGATCGCGACGCCGTTCGCCATCGCGATCCTGAATTTCCTGCGTCGACGGATGGGGACGTCGTTGCGCGGCGTGGAGCGGCCGGAGGGACTGACGGGCAGCGTGCTGATCATCGGTTTCGGCCGCGTGGGGCAGATCGTGAGCCAGTTCATGCTGGCGCGCGGCCACGACATCTCGATCATCGACGTTGACGTGGAGATGATCGAGGCGGCGCGGGAGTTCGACTTCAAGGTGTACTACGGCGACGGAACTCGCCTCGACATCCTGCACGCCGCCGGAGCAGGCAATGCCCGCGCCGTACTGGTGTGCGTGGACAAGGCGGAAGAGGGAACCCGGATCGTCGAGCTCATGAAGGCCGAGTTTCCGCTGGTGCCGGTGCTGGCGCGTGCCGTCGACCGCCGGCACTGCCTGGATCTCATGCGTGTGGGCGCGGACTACCATATTCGCGAAACGTTCGAATCCGCTATACAGCTGGGGGCGAACGCTCTGCGAACGCTGGGCGTGGAGCCAGAGGACGTGGATACGATCACCGCGAGCCTGCGCGAGCGGGACAAGGAACGACTCCAGCTCGAGCTGTCGGGAGGATGGCTCGCCGGCAGGGCGCTGTTCAGCGGAAAGTCCGCGACGACGGGGCGAATGGCGGGCGAAGCGGATTAGAGCGAGCGTGCTGCGGGAGACGAGCGCCGTCCCACACTGCGCCTGTCCTGGGACACTGCCAGTATCAGGAAACAGGCAGCCTCGCCGGGGCCGCCCTCGCCGCGGCCCGGCGCACGGCGCGATTCCGCGCGATGTCCCATCGAAGGCGCCGCACTCCCGCGATCACGCCGATGACCGAAAGCAGTAGCCCGCCGCCGCACAGTGTGACGACCACGATGTCCCACAGCGGCCGCCGCTCCCACAGCCAGCGGATGTCGAACGAATGCAGCCCGTTGTACAGCCAGCGGAAGAGCCGGTTCGTCGAGGTGCTCTTTTCGAGCACCTGCCCGGTTCTGGGGTCGATGTGGAACCAGGTCCGCGCCTCGTCCGCGAACTCCACGCGGATCACCGGCAGCTCTTTCCCGCCGTACTCCGGATGGCGGGAGTAGTAGTAATCGTCGTATTCGGTGAGTACGCGTTGGCGGCTCAGGCGCGCGTCCGGCATGAGCTGCGGCGCCAGCTCCATCAGCGCAACGGTTTCGGGACGAACGAGCAGCGTGCCCGCCGGCGCAGCGGATACCAGCCGGGTGTCGCCGCTTCCCAGCGTCGCGAGCCAGAACGGTTGCCCCCGGAACTGCATCACCTGCATCTCCCGCACATCGTCGGGCAGATTGTCGGCCTCGGGAAGATGGAAGCTCTCGAGCGGTAACCGCGCCCCGCTGAACAGCTCTTTCTGCGCAGGCGTGGGCGAGCGCGAAGGGTTGATCTGCCCGGGATTCAGGGAGAACCAGCCACTCAGGGCCCACGTCACGACGATCACCCCGAAGATCGCGCCCGTGATGTAGTGCCACCGCATGAGCCCGCGATACGGGATTCGCGACTGCCCCGGCCGTCGCCTGAACCTCCATCGCAGAGCTGCGATCCACAAGCCCGCGAGCGCCGTCAGTGCGGCAGCCACAGCGAGCGTGTCGACCACCCATTCCCACGCATCGGGGAACTGACGCAGGACCGTCGGATAGATCCAGTGTGTGACGGCCCCGAAGTAGTTCAACACCCGCTCGCGCGAAGCTGTATCGCGAACCACTAGTCCTGTTGTCGAGGAAACGTAGAGGACTGTCCCGCGCTCGTCCCCAAGCGAGACGACGTGAAGCGGCCGGTGCCCGTTGAGTGCCGAGGACACGCTCCACTGATCGGTCTGAACAATCCCGCGATACTCCAGTCGTGATGACTCACGCCCCAGGCCGGCTCGCGCAGCGAACTCACGAGCCGCGGAAAGCGCCATCCCGGCATCGACGTTGCGCAGAACCTCACCGCTGTCCGCCAGCACAACACGCGGCTGAGCTCCGTTCTCCGGCGTAAACACGTAAGCGGGCCGACCTCCGAGATGCGACCCGAGCGCGACCTCGCGAAACTCCACCGCTTCGCCTTCCGACCCCGGTTTCGGGTCGACGATCTCCCTGTTCCGCGAAGGCGCCCCGACGACCCGGAAATCCTCCGCCGTCAAACGAGCCGCTGCTTCCGCCGGCGTGATGCGTACGGCGGAGTAGGGCAGCACAGGCGTGCCCTGCAGCCGTTCAGGCCGCGTGAGCTGCGGGAACTCCACGTACATCATGAAGAACCCGCTGAAGAACCACAGCGCGAGAATCAGGCACAGCACGATCCCCGCCCAGCGGTGAAACAGGTACAGCAGCCAGGTGGCGCGATTCATTCCGGCGGGTGTGCTCATGCTGGGGCTGCCTTCAGAAGCTGTACTTCAGGCTGATCTCGGCGGATCGGGGCTCGGCAAGTCGAGGCGTCAGCGCCGATGAGCCGCTCGTGTACACCTCGTCCGTGAGGTTGCGGCCCCTGAGCGTCGCCACGACGCGATTCCAGCGGTACATCACGGCGGCATCGACCGTCGTGTATCCATCTGCCTCGATGCTGTTGTTGGTGTTGGCCCATCGATCGCCGACGTGCCGCACGCCCGTGTTGAAGGACCATGCGCCCATGTCGCGAACGACGAAGAGTCCCGCCACCACCTCCGGAATGCCAGGCGATCTGTTGCCGGAGCGGGAGATCACGCCCGTGCCGAGGTTTTCGTTGAAGTCCTCGTACTCAGCCTTCCAGGTCCAGGCGAGGTTTCCCTCGATACGCCAGCCGCTGGCAGGTGCGAGCGAAAGGGCGATCTCCGCGCCCTGCGACACCTGTGCTCCGATCTGCGAGTTCAGCCGGACGTTGTCGATGATCGTCGACGTCAGCAGATCGTTCTTCTCGATGTCGTACAGCGCGACCGTCAGATCGCCGCGCTCGTCCCACAGGCTCGTCTTGAGGCCGATCTCCAGCTGCGCGCCTTTCTGCAGGCTGAAGTCCGATTGCGCGGCCGTGAGGCTCACGAGCTGCGAGACAGGCTGCGCCGCGCGGCTGTAGCTCGCGTATACGTTGGTTGCGGGAGTGATCGAATACACGAGCCCGAGCCGTCCAGTGACAGGCGAGTAGGATTTGCTGAAGAACGGCGCGCCGATGAACGACTCCCGCTCGACTTCGATCCTGTCGAAACGCAGCCCGCCCACGACTTTCAGGCTTTCGGTGGCGTCGAAGACGTTCTCGACATACGCCGCGGTGGTGCGCGTTACGACGCCGACCGTGCGAATGAACGTGGATTCCGGCCCGACACCCTGATCGAACCCGGTCAGCGGCACGTTGACGGGGCTGATATTCGTCGGCGTCGGCTGGCCGCTGTTTCGGGTCTGGTCGTTGTCGTCATACAGCGCGCCGACGACGAAGCGGTTCCTCCTGCCGGCGATGCGCCCGTCCCACGAAAGATCCAGCCGGTTTCCGAGCTGCAGGTCGTTGCGGTAAATGAGGAAGAAGCTGCCCCGCTCGACGAGCTGGGAGGCTGGGTTCCAGACGGTGCTCTCGACGTTGCGCCAGCTCAGGTTCTGGGTGGCGGCGTAAGCCTCGTTTCGCAGGGACCACTCGTCGCCCGGCTTCGTCTCGAAGATGAGGCGATAGAACCCGTTCTGCGCGCGCACGAAGTTGTCGGCGATGTTGTAGTTGAGGCGCTCGGTTCCGCGAACGATGCGCGGGTTCACAAGAGTGTCCGTCGCGGGGTTCGCACGTCGCACGGAGGTCACGCCGTTGTTGTCGATGACGGCGTCGTACACGAGCGGCGTGCCGTAGTAACTCTGCAGGTCGTCGGTGAGGTACGTGGCGCTGAGCGAAAGGCTGGTGCGATCGCTCAGCTCCCAGCGCACGTCGCCTGCGAAGGCGTTGTACTCGTAATCGCTGCCATTCACGAAGCCGTCGCTGGAGTTGTGGGAGGCGTCGAAGCGGAAGTAGACGTCGTCGATTCCCGTCGGCCCGCCGACCCCGATACCCGCGCGATACGTGTCCCACGAACCGTGGCTCGCGAACGCCTCGCCGGTGAGCTCGCGGGGCGCGGTTTTGGACACGTAGTTCACGGCGCCACCCACGGCCCCCTCGCCGTACAGGAGCGAGGCGGGACCCTTCAGCACCTCGATGCGCTCGAACAGGAACGCATCGAGCGGCCTTGCGGACTGGGAGCCGGTGTTCTGCCGGATGCCGTCGCGCATGACGGTGATGTCGTTTCCGGAGAATCCGCGGGTGGTGTAGCTCGGAATGGAGCCGACCCCGATGCTCCCCGTCATGCCCACGGCGGACTCGATGGCCTCCAGCGCGGTTCGCGCGCCGGTCAGCTGGATGAGCTCCTGGGTGACGACGGAGACGCTCGCGGGGAGCTCCTTGAGCTGCAGGTCGAGCCGGGAGCCCGTGGTCGCAACGTCGGTCAGGTCGACCGAGCGCTCGCGGCCGGCCTGTATCGTGACGGTGGCGGTGCTGCGTTCGTCGGTGGTTTCCGCGGCCAGGCCGACCTGTGCGACGGCCATGAGACCGGCGGCCGCGAGGCCGCGCCGAGGGATCGTCATCGGGGGGTTCTTTCTGCTTCGAGTGAGAGAGGCCGGTGGGGAGCGTCGGCCGAAGCAGGCTCACTCGTCAGGTAATTTACGGTAACGGCCTGCCGTAACGGCGGCGTTAACGAACGAAATGGCCCCGAGAGGCAACGTTACCGCGGGTATTTTCGCTGCAAAGGAGCGCACCGAGACGGGGCGGAGTGCTCTTCGGGCCACCGCTGGATCGCAGACCGTGAGGGCATCTGGCCCGGCCGGTCGGGCCGGCAACTCCCGGCTACTTTCGATCCCCGGGCGTGAGCGTTTGCGCCAGCCTGCGAAGCACCCCGCGAGGGTCTTCGTCGATGATGGCGCCATGGGAGACGATGATTCGCTGGAGCCCCGGCAGCGCCGCCCAGCGCAGGAGCTGATCCCGGACCTGGCCCTTGCTCTCGATGACGGCGCGCTTGATCGGAAACGGGATGTGCGGCTCGTCGCCCGCGAAGCCCATCATCTTCAGGAACCAACCCGAGAAACCCGAGGCGTTCCGGATGTTGCCGATGAGGTCGTTCAGCACGAGCGTCGTCCCGCTCGGACCGTTCACCTGCAGGGCCGCCTCCCGCTGCGCCGTGCCCGCCACCGACATGAAGAGCACCGAGGAGTCCCTGAAATCGACGGCAGTCGCGTCCACAAGGATGACTTTCTCGATCTTCTCGCGCGCCCCGGCGGGCCCGATGACCCTGATGTTCGGGTAGCGCGCCTTCCATGCGGGGGCGTCCATCCGGTGATGGTCGTTCGGGATGATCATGTAGGCCGGCTCGCCGAGCTCTTCGAGCCGCGCCATCTCGGCATCGGCCAGCGACATGGCACTGAAGATCACGAGCTGATGGCCGGCGATGCGCACAACCGTCATTCGCCGAGGCAGCTGCCCGACGGGCATGCTCACCGTGCCGGTCACCGTGTAGAGGTTGTCGTCGAGCGCGATCAGTTGTCCGTGAGGATGGACTTTCCACGCGCGTGCCACTTTCCGTTGTGCGATCGCCATGCTGAGGTCCGGCAAGAATGTTTGCCCGGCTCCCAGCATTCTTCATGCCTCAACGATTTCCGCTGTGTGCAGGCGGCGACGACGCTGGAGAGGTGTCGCAAGGCGACAGGCTAACGATGGCTTTACCGCTGGCTCTGCTGGGGCGCTGTTGTCTCCCTTCGCCCCCGCTTACGGAATGCCCCGGAAAAGCCTCGCGCGTGTTCCCTCACTCGCCGGCATCAAAGGCTCCGCTCGCCTTGATGATCGCCATGGCGATTTCCTCGTCGCTTTTCTCGTGCACGCCGGGATCCAGGAAGACGGGATACGCCTTCACCGCCAGCACCGCGATGCCGGTCGGAGCAGTTGGCGCGCGGCCGCCCGGGAAACTGCTTCGGCGTTCCTGAACGAAGGATGCGGCAGTTCTCACGGCTTCGTGTGTCAGCCGCTCATCCTCCGATGCGTAGGTGAATCGCCACGCGCGCACGCGCCGGTTGATGACGTGCTTGTCGGACCCGCCCGCATCGATGCCCGCCGCGGCGAAGATCCGGCAGTCATAATCGCGACAGGTCTGGGGCCTGTGCTCGTAAATGGTACAGCGGCGACCCGTATCGAGCATCGGACAAGTTCCGTCCTCCCGGTAGCCCATGATCCGATCGCCCTCCGGCATGCCGGATGTTCTCACCAGCAACTTCGGCGGAATCCGTTCACGCGCCGCTTTATCTGCAAAGCGTATCGGAATGAAATACGAGGAAACGCAGCATCCTACGCAATCTCCGCAGGGAACATCGGTTCCCGCCGTGCCGCGCAACGACGCGCGCATATCCTGCAGCCACTTTCCAAACGGACCGGCCGCAACTTCCTCCTGCGGTTTCTCCTGCACTCTCGCCTCACTGACTTCAACATCGCTCATGGTGCGCATTGTCGCACGATGGATCACGCAACTGCGGAACGAAGTCGAGCTCGCCCGAGCGGCACCGTGAACAGCGCGGCGTCAGCGCGCCGGGAACCCGCGCGGTGCCGCCTCGTTACGCTTTCAGTTTTCCCGACAGTTCGGAGTGAAACATGGTTGCTGCCAGAAGTATCGCTGCCGCAGTGGCATCCTCGGCCCTGATTGCCGTTCTCGCTGGGTGCGCGACAACCCAGGGAAGCCTGAGCACCTCGGCCGACAGACTCGAGCGAAATGCGAACATCCTTGCGCGCGATGCGCGAGGCGATTCGTACTCACGCGAGGCGGGTGAGCTCGCGGACCAGGCGGAAGATTTCCGCCGCACCGTTCTGGATCGTCGCGCGGATGACCGGGAAGTGCGCGATGCGTTCGAAGCGCTCTCCAGCGACTACCACGCGCTTCGCGACGAAGTCGACCGCTCGAACGATCGTGAAGCGGCCGAGGATCTGCGTGCGGTGACCGAGGCGTATCTCGACATCGAGCGCGAGATGGGCCGCTACGACGATCGCCGCTACGCCGAGGGTCGAGACAGGGATCGCGACCGCTACTGATCGATTGTTGCCGCTGAAACAGGAGAGGGCGGTGCCGGGGTCGCGCACCGCCCTCGTGCGTTTGTATAGTCCGTATCCCCAAACCCGCAAACGCAAGGTGACGGCATGGCCAGGCGCGACCGAACGACGCTCGATTACGTGCAGCCCGGCGCCGAAGAGCGCGGCCGGCTGCGTGAAGACTTCGATTTCAACGACCTCAATCGCGACGGACACCTCACGCTCGGCGAGTTCATCCGCTTCATGCGGGGCGTGGACGAGAACATGACCGCCGAGGAATGCCAGATCGGTTTCGACGAGATCGACGGCAACCGGGACGGCGCCATCAGCTTCGATGAGTTCTTCGCCTGGTGGACCCAGCCCTGATCCCCTGAAGCGGGCGCCGCGCGGTAAGATGGCGCTCATCCCCCCGATCCAGTCGATCCAAGGCATTCCACCATGGGCTCCAAGCTCGACCAGCTGCGCGAAATGACCGTTGTCGTCGCCGACACAGGCGACATCGAGGCGATACGGGCTCACCGGCCCGTAGATTGCACGACGAATCCAACCCTGCTGCTCAAGGCATTCGGCCTGCCAACGCTCGCCCCGATCGTGGACGAGGCGCTCGCGTGGGGGCGCAAGCAGAGTGGGTCGCGGGAGGATGTCGTCTCGCGCGTGGCGGATCGGCTCGCGATATCCGTCGGCACGGAGCTCACACGCATCGTCCCCGGGCGCGTTTCCACCGAGGTGGATGCGAACCTCTCGTTCGACACCGACGCCACCGTGGAGAAGGCGAGGGCGATCATCGCTGCTTACGCGGAACGCGAGGTTCCGCGCAATCGCATCCTCATCAAGATCGCGTCGACGTGGGAAGGCATCCAGGCCGCGCGGGTTCTGCAGAAAGAAGGGATCGACTGCAACCTCACGCTGCTCTTCTCACTCGTGCAGGCGATGGCTTGCGCGGATGCCGGCGTGTTTCTCATCTCGCCGTTCGTGGGCCGCATTCTCGACTGGTACGTCAAGAAAGAAGGCCGCAAGTTCGAGCCCGAAGAAGATCCCGGCGTGAAGTCAGTGCGCGGCATCTACGCGGCGTTCAAGACGCGAGGCATCCAGACCATCGTCATGGGTGCGTCTTTCCGCTCCGCCGGGCAGGTGGAGGCATTGGCCGGCTGCGACAGGCTCACGATCTCTCCGGCGCTTCTTGAAGAGCTCGCCCGGGATCAGGGCGTGCTCGAGCGCAAGCTCTCTCCGGAAAACCCGGGGGTCTCGCCACCCGTGCCCGCAACGGACGAACGCTCGTTCCGTTGGGAGCTGAACGAAGACGCCATGGCCACGGAGAAACTGAGCGAAGGCATCCGCCTGTTCGCGGCGGATCTCCGGAAGCTCCACTCGCTCATCGACGCCAGGCTCTGATCGCGCGCTCAAGCGCACGACGCCGGCCGTGAAGATCGTTCTCGACACCAACGTGGTGATCGACTGGCTCGTGTTCGACGATCCGTATCTGGCCCCGTTCAGGGACGCAGTAGAGCGGCGTGAGATCACGGTACTCACGCAGTCGCACGCTCTCGAGGAGCTGCAGCGAGTGCTGGCCTACCGGGCATTGAAGCTGGATGCCTCACGCCAGGAAGCTGTACTCGAGCAGTACCGTGAAAGGACTGTGCTGTTTTCGCAGACCACGACTTCTGCGTCGGAGGGGGAAGTGCCGAAGGGCTTCCCACGCTGTCGCGATCCGGACGACGCGCCGTTCCTCTCGCTCGCGTGGCATTCGAAGGCGCATGCGCTTGTCTCGCGGGACAACGAAGTGCTCGCGCTCAGGCGCCGCGCCGAGCGGTTCGGCTTCCAGATCCTGAACGTTCCTCAGATGATGGAGTGCGTCGTCGCGCTCAATGCCGGGGGGCGGCCCGCAGCGTGAGGCGCTCGAGCCGCTCCTGCATTTCCGCGCGGCTTGCTTCGGCAAGCTTGCGATCCGTGATGTCGCGATTCACTTCGAGCACCAGCCACGCGCCGCGTTCGCGGGACATGAGAGACAGTCTGGCCTCGACTTCGACGCTCTTTCCGTCGCTGCGGGTGTGCCGGAGCTCTCCGATCCACACGCCGTAGCGCGCGAGCTTCGATTCGAGCTCGGAGACGCCGCCGGAGAGCTCGGTCCGCAGCAGCTCGTGAGTCACCTTGCCGACGGCTTCTTCGCGCGAGAAGCCGTAGAGCACCTCGGCCGCGCGGTTCCAGTACACGATGCCGCGACCGTCCATCTCCCAGATGATGATCGCGTCGTGCGTGAAATCGAGGATCGAGTGGTCCGCGCCCGGTTCGATGTCGAGCGGCACGTCGCGCGCGCCCGCCTGGACACGCGATGTGCGCTTGAGCAGCACGTGGAACGCGCGCATCACCCTCTGCTGCTGGGACGCGAACACATACACGACGATGGCGGCCGGAATCGCGAGGACGGCCATCAGCTCCCACAGCCCGGCGTGTAACGCGATGGCGCACAGGGCCGCGGCAGCAATCGCGACGACCGGGCCGATCCGCGCGCCGGTGTACCTGAGCTTGCCGTCCGAAAGTCGCTGCAGGACCACGACGTCGCCAAGGCTCGCGGGATGGATCCGCCGCGACAGCACGCGCACGACATCCCCTTCGTGGAGCGCCCGCCGAGCCGCGGCATCCACGAGGGCGAACGTGCGGTTGGCGATCACGAAGCTCGCGAACCCTTCTCCCGCGATCAGGTCGCGGACGGGGCCTTCCGTCAGCTCGAAATCGTTCAGCGTGTCGCCTTGCACGAGCGTTCCCCAGTGGCGTCACATCGAGTCGCGAGCAGGTCGCAAGAGTCATGCCGGACCGTGGCAGTAATAGCGGTCGGGTCCCGTACGGGCAGGGAATGTCGATCGATTAACAGGGCGAATAAATGCGTACCGGGAGAGCGGGACGCATGCGCGAGGGTGTGAACGTGTCCGCCGGAAAACCGTGGCGGAGCTGGTACGGTTCGCGCCGTCCGCTGTCCCGCATCTGGGGGAGTCTCTCAAGGTGTCCGTCGCCGCTACCGGGGTCCTTTCCGCGCCTGTGAACCGTGACGCGATCGACATTGCAGCCGACGTTTCCGCTGTCGGCCTCTGGCATTGGGACCTCGCCTCGGGCCGTCTGTACCTCGACAGCCGTAGCGCGGCTGCCGCCGGCGTGGCCGACGAGGCGCCTGCGGACGAGTTGATCGCCCGGAGCATCCATTCCGACGATCTCCCCGGATTTCGCGCCGCCGTGACCTCGGCGCTCGGCTCACCGCACATCGTCACCCGTCACGTACGGCTGGCGGGCCGCGACGGCACGTGGCGAACGGTGGAGATGAGGCTGAAGGTGGGCCGGGATGCCACCGGCAAGGCCGCCAGCATCGTCATCGGCGTGACGGACCTGCCCGACGACGAGCGCGCTTCGAAAGCCGCTCGCCAGGCCGAGGCCGAGCGGGCACTCGTGGACCGACTGAGCGTCGCCACGCAGGCGGCCGGAATCTACGTGTGGGAGTTCGACTGGACGACTCTCGCGCTCTCGTGGGACGAGAGCCGGCTCAGCGGCGCACGCGGCAAGAGCCACATCGCGCACGCCATGGGCACGGACTTCTTCAAGTGGGTCCACCCGGACGACCAGTTGGTCGGCGCGAAGGCCATGGAGGAGGCCGTGGCCCGCGGCGACAGCGACTCGTCCTTCCGTTACCGGGTGTGCATGCCCGATGGGGGCGTGCGGCACATTCAGGCGTTCGCACGCACGTATCTCGACGCTCAGGGCAAACCCCTGCGCTCTCTCGGAGTCAGCTGGGATGTCACGAACGAGGTGCTCGCCGCCGAGCAGCTCGCGCAGCAGGCTGAAGAGCTCCGCAACGCGCAGGCCCGCTTCGACCGTGCGGTCAATGGAACGCAGGATGGCTTGTGGGAGGCGGATGCGGTCCGCGGCACCATGTGGCTCGCCCGTCGCACGTCTGCGTTGCTCGGATACGAGGAGGGCGAGCTGGGGACCCACCTCACCGTCCTGCGCGACCGGATGCACCCCGAAGATCTCCCCGAAGCGGATGCGTCCCTGAAGGTCGCGCTGGAAGGCGGATTGCCCGTCGACCGCGAGCTTCGATTGCAGACGAAGGACGGCAGCTGGCGCTGGTTCCGCGTGCGCGGGAAGCCGGACTTCGGGCCGGACGGTACGGTTCACCGCATGTCCGGATCGATCCAGGACGTGACGGACGCGCGCGCCCAGCGCGATGCGCTGATCGAAGCCTCCGAGGCGGCGAACGCGGCGAGCCGCTCGAAGAGCGCGTTCATCGCGAACGTGAGCCACGAGATCCGCACGCCGATGAACGGCATCATCGGCATGACGAGCCTGCTGCTCGACACGCAGCTCGACCGGTCGCAGCGTGAGTACGCGGAGACGATTCGCGCGAGCGCCGACGCGCTTCTCACGGTCATCAACGACATCCTCGACTTTTCCAAGATCGAAGCGGGCAAGCTCGATATCGAGACGATCGAGATGGACCTGCCGGGCAACGTCGAGGACGTCGGGTCGACGCTCGCGTTCCAGGCGGCCGCGAAGGGGCTCGAGCTCATCGTCAACGTGCAGCCGGATGTGCCGGCGCTGGTGACCGGCGATCCGCAGCGCATCCGGCAGTGCCTGATCAACCTGATCGGCAATGCCATCAAGTTCACGCGCTCCGGTGAGATCGCGGTCGAAGTCTCGCGCGATGGCGGGACGGAGGAGACGCCGCGCATCCGCTTCGAGGTTCGCGATACAGGCATCGGCATCGCGGCGGATGCGGTGGAGTCGCTGTTCCAGCCGTTCGTGCAGGCGGACGTGTCGACCACCCGGAATTTCGGGGGCACCGGCCTCGGCCTCTCGATCGTCAAGCGACTGGTCGAGCTCATGGACGGCGAAGTCGGCGTGCGCTCGGTGCCGAACGAAGGGTCGACGTTCTGGTTCGTGCTGCCGATGCCGGTGGTGACCGCGAATCTGCCGTCGACGAGCTCTGGGCAGCCGCGCACTGGCCGGCGCGTGCTTGTCGTGGACGACAACGAGACCAATCGCCGCGTGATCGCGACCCGGCTTGCGCATGCGGGGTACGACGTGGCGCTTGCTTCAAGCGGGCGCGAAGCACTCGTGACCATGCGGCTGGCGCTCGCTGCCTCGCGCGGCTTCGATCTCGTGCTTTCGGACTTCCAGATGCCGGACATGGACGGCGCCATGCTCGGTGAGCGGATCAACGCTGATCCGGCGCTGTCACACTCGCGAGTGGTGCTGCTCACTTCGGTGGATCGGCAGGGGGATCTGAGTCGCTTCGCGTCGATGGGATTTGCCGGATACCTCACCAAGCCGATTCGTGCGCGGGAGCTGCTCGCCTGTCTCGAGAAGGTGCTGGAGCATGAGGCGCAGGCGTGGCACTCGCAGACGCATCCGATCGTTACGGCGAACTGTGTTCCGCGCCGCGCGGCAGCGAAGCCTTACAGCGGCAAGGTGCTGCTGGTCGAAGACAACGTCGTGAACCAGAAGGTTGGACGGCGCTTCCTTGAGCGGCTGGGTTGCGAAGTTGTGCTCGCGGAGAACGGAGTGCAGGCGCTCGAAGCCTGGAAGAGGGAAGAATTCCGGCTGGTACTGATGGACGTTCAGATGCCTGAGATGGACGGCTACACGGCCACGCGGACGATTCGCGACCTCGAGAAAGGCCGGATGCGCACGCCCATCGTCGCGCTCACCGCGAACGCGATGACCGGCCAGCTCGAGAGATGCCTCCAGTGCGGCATGGATGGCCTCCTCACGAAACCGCTCGATCCCGAACGCCTCGAGGAAGTGCTCGACCGCTTCGGCCTCGGCCTCCCCGAGGACGCCCTGCACACCCAGCCCGCGCGCGCCTGATTTCTCAGCCTTCTGAGCCGCCGGGAGATTGAGGGCTTCTTACTGGGCACGTCGATTGCTCGTCCCTGCACGCGCCTCCGGCGCGTTCGGGAGACTCAATGGCAATCCTCAAATGGCTGGGCATCGGCCTCATCGTCCTGTGGCTCGTGCTATGGCTCGCGCTGAAGATCACCTCGTTCGCCATCCACGCGCTCGTGCTCCTCGGCCTCGTGCTACTCGTGCTCGGCTTCTTCAAGGCGAGCACCGGACCGCGTTGAGTGGCCGGCGGCACACCGCGAATCCCGTTCGTTCGCCGCGGGCAGGGCGACACAACGCTCTCCCGTGAGGAGTTCGCGAAGCGCTTCCGCGAACAGTTCTACGATCCTGCATTCGACGGCCTCGCGGCCGAGATCGAGCGCCTGACACAGGTCGCGTGGGACGGTTACGAGAAGAGCCGGAAAAGCCCACGCACGCGCAAGGCAGGCGCGGGGTTCGCCGATCCCAACTACGAGCTGGCGATCGAGTGGCTCGAGGCGCGCGACGCAATCGAGCGCGCGAAGACCGAGCACAGCGATCCCGCTTCGGACTCCCGCGTCCTGCTCATCTGCGGCTCCTCGCGCACCGACATGACATGCCCAGGCGAGATGTCGAAGTCGTTCCGTCTCACGCAGGTGGCACAAGTCGCGCTGAACGCGTCCGGTATCTTCGTGGACCTTCTGGACCTCAGCCACCTGAACTCCGAATACGGCCGACGCATCCTGCCGTGCAAGGGCTGCGTCTCGACCGCGATGCCGCTATGTCACTGGCCGTGCTCCTGCTACCCGAACCACGCATTGGGACAGGTGAACGACTGGATGAACGAGATCTATCCGCGCTTCGTCGCGGCACACGGAGTGATGATCGTGACGCCCGTGTACTGGTACCAGTCGCCGAGCCCGCTGAAGCTGATGATGGACCGGCTCGTCTGCGCCGACGGCGGCAATCCCGATCCGACGACCACTCACGGCAAGACGCCGGAAGAAGCGAAGGCGCTCGAGATGAAGGGCTGGAGCTATCCGCGTCACCTTGCGGGCCGTGCCTTCGCGGTGGTGGCGCATGGCGATGCGGCCGGCGCCGAGAACCTCCGCCGCTCCATCGCCGACTGGTTGTCCGACATGGGCCTCGTGCAGGCCGGGCATGCCGCAGCATTGGACCGGTACATCGGCTACTACGACGAATACGCCACCAGCCACGAAGCGCTGGACGAGGACCGCGCGGTGCAGGCGGAGGTCGCGAATGCCGCGCGGGCGCTCGCGAAGGAAGTCGACCTGCTGCGCGCAGGGCGTCGCGAGCCGGACGAGGGACTGCGAGATCCCCGTCCGAAGTAACCCGGTACCGACTCTCTGCTAGCTCAGGCGACGTTCTCCGCCAGCGCCGCCCGACGCTGCTTCACTGCGGCTGCGAGCCGATCCAGCACACCGATGGAGGTCGGCCAGTCGATGCAGGCATCCGTGATGCTCTGCCCGTAACGCAGGGGCGTGCCCGGAACCTGATCCTGCCGGCCGGCTACAAGATGACTCTCCACCATCACGCCGCCGATGCGGCGATCCCCGGCTTCGATCTGCTGGGCGATCGCGTCCACGACGATCGGCTGGTTTTCGTACTTCTTGCTGCTGTTGCCGTGGCTCGCGTCGATCATGAGGCAGGTGGACTGGCCCGACGCCGCGATGATCTTCCAGGCCGCCTCGACGCTCGCCGCGTCATGGTTCGGCGTCTTGCCGCCACGCAGGATGACGTGGCAATCCGTGTTGCCGGCAGTGGTCGCGATGGCGGAACGACCCTGCTTCGTCACGGCCAGGAAATGATGGGCCTGCGACGCGGCCTGCACCGCATCGACCGCGATCTTCACGTTGCCGTCCGTGCCGTTCTTGAAGCCGACCGGGCAGGAGAGGCCCGAGGCGAGCTCGCGATGCACCTGGCTCTCCGTCGTGCGCGCGCCGATGGCGCCCCAGGCGACGAAGTCCGCGATGTATTGCGGCGTGATCATGTCCAGGAACTCGCAGCCGGCCGGCAGGCCCGCTTCGTTGATATCGCGAAGCAGGCCTCGCGCGAGCTTGAGGCCCTCGTTGATGCGGAAGCTGCCATCGAGCCCCGGATCGTTGATCAGGCCCTTCCAGCCGACGGTGGTGCGCGGCTTTTCGAAATAGACGCGCATGACGATCTCAAGCTCGCCGCTCAGGCGGTCGCGCTGTTCCTTGAGGAGCTGCGCGTACTCCTTCGCCGCCGCGATGTCATGGATGGAGCAGGGGCCGATGACGACGATCAGCCGGTCGTCACGGCCATGCAGAATGCGATGCAGGGCGGTGCGTGCGTTGCCCACGGTTTGCGCCGCGAGATCGCTGCAGGGAAATTCGCGCGTGAGGTCCTCGGGGGTGATGAGCTCCCTGATGTCTCTGATGCGCAGGTCGTCTGTACGTGGACTCACGGCTGATGGCTCCGGTTGGGCGGACTCGCGGGCGGCAAAAAAAAAACCGCCAGCGGGCTGGCGGTTTTTTTCGGGAAACTTTCTGTACTGAGTCAGTGCAAAACGCGCCCGCCACCGCCTGTGCCTTGCGGCCAGTAAAAATAAAAGTAGCGGTAGGAGGAGCTGCGGTTCATGCGGGGGCGGTTTTAGCACAACGGCGAAACAACCCGCAATCGCCGCGTGCGCAGGACGTGAGCTGGTCAAAAAATGCTCACTCCAACGAGGGATGCGCAATTCGTCGCATTTTTCGCCGGTCGAAACCCCGGTGTCACCGTTTGTACACAGAGTTATGCACAGGTTCTGTGGATAAACGGGGACCACGCTACGGTGACAGCCCGCCGGGACGTGTGGGAGACTTTTTCCGCAAAGGAAGACGAACAGTGAGTGGATCCGACGCAGACGGCCCCGCACCAGGCGCACCCGTCTCGCCCGAGGAGCAGGCGAGGCAGGGGACGGAGGTGTCGTACGCGACCGCGAAGCTGCGAGCGGACGTGGCGCGACAGCAGATGCGCCTCGCGAAGGATCAGCTCAAACGCGCCCGCAAGCGCTTCAAGGAAGCTCGCCGTGAGGCCCGCAGGGCCAGGAAGCTCGCTGACATCGCCCGTCGCGCCTGGAAGAAGGCGAAGCGCCGCAAACGGAAGGAGGGCGATCCTGCTGCCTTGGAGACTCCCCCGACGACTGGCGGCTGGATGGAGACCGGTGCGCGCGTGACACGCGCTGACGAGGGCTCGTCAAAGAAATCCGCCGGCCATCGGGCCGGCGGCAAACGGGGGTCGAACGGTAAGAAACAGAATCCGGTCGGTCGGCTCGCGAAGACTCGCAAGGCCGGGGCGGGAGCTCGTCGCGCTCGCTAGGTCCGGGATCCTTGGGCAGTGCCGTGGGCGATCTGCCTGAGGGATCGGCCGGCCGGGAGCGGCGATGCGCCCCCGGTCAGCCGCGCGCGGGGGAGGCGAGCGCCGTGGCGCTCTCCGTCAGCGCACGCACCCAGTTCCTCGCACGCGGGGCGATGTCCGCCCGCCAGTAGAAGGTGGCCTTCTCGCCGGCGAGTGCCTGCCACTGCGCCCGAATGCGGCTTCCGGAGTGGAAGCCCGGAGCGAAAACCCGTGCGTCGAATCGCTGTGAGTGGTGCTGCATGTGCGCGTCTCCGTCTTACCCTCACATGCGCGAACTCTTGACGGATTGGCTCACTCCGGACTTCCGATTCGGCTCACTGCATCGTGAAGCTCACGCGGAAGCGATAGCAGTTCGGGACCGGCTCGTTCCCGCGCATCGCTCGCGCGAATCGCCCATCGCCAACGAGACGCACGGCTGCCTGGTCCAGCGAGCTGCGGCCGGACGAGCGTTCGATTGTGGGTGTCCCGGAAAGCACACCCTGCTCTGAGACGCAGGCCTGAACCTCAGCCGTTCCTTCCCTCCCGAGACGTCGATCCTGAGCCGGGTAGTACGACTCGGAGTTGGGAATCACGTTGCGGCCGACGAGCCGGAGCGGCGGGGGCTCCGCGACGACCGCTGGCCCCGCGCCTGGCGTCGGATTTTCCGGGAGCACTGAGGTGTTGGTCAGGGAGGTGTCGTGTTCGGGATAGGTCGGAGCGAGCGGGACCTCGCTGGGCGGGACGTAGATCGGATCTCCAGCGTTGGATTCAGTGGCTCCACCGGCCGCTGCTCGACGGGTGGGCTGTTGTCGAGCGGAACAAGTTGGACCGGCGGGGCGATGAAGTCCTTGACGGTGCGGATGAGGCTATTGCCGAGGAACCAGGCCAGTACGGCGTGGACGGCGACGATCCCGAGGAACAGCAGGGCGCGAGGGGGCAGGACTTCGGCGGTGTGCACGGTGGTGGCGGGGCTCATGGGTTTGTCCTTCCGTTGTTGGGAGCCTGCGGGGGAACAACGTAGCCGGCCGGGAAACGGGTTAAGAGCGGCCGACGGGCGTGTAGGAGGAAGCCGCATTTCGCGTTCTGCGGGCCCGGTTGGGCGCTGAAGGCTGCGTTCGGGGCACATGCATTGCTTTTTCGTACTCAGGTTCTTCAGTCGAAAAGGCGGAAAGCATGAACACGAAATTCCTGAGCCTCTTCGCGGCGGTGGCGGTGGTTGGGCTTGCCGGCTGCAACAAGGCGGAGTCGCCTGCGGAGGTGCAGAACGATGTGGCCAATGCGCGGCAGGAGGCTGGGCGGGACATCGGCCAGGCCGAGGCGAATCGGGCGGATGAAGTGGCGGAGGCCAATCGCGACGTCGAGAACGTGTCCGACGACGCGTCCAGGCAGGTTGCGGGGGCTTCGTACGATGTGGCTATCGAGAAAGCCGAAGGCGAGTACAAGGTCGCTGTGCAGAAGTGTGAGGCGATGTCGGGAGAGGATCAGCGGGCTTGCAAGGAGCAGGCGGATGCGGAGAGGGATGCGGCGCGGGCGAATGCGAGGGCGATGTATCCGGATCGCGGGTGATCGGGTGACTTGAGATCGGATGACGTGAGAGAGCTGACGCCGGCGCATGCGGCGGCTTACCCCGACGGGGACTTATTCGAAGACTCGGAGCCTGCGCCGGTGCATGCGGCGGCTTACCCGACGGGGACTACTCGCAGACTCGGAGCCTTGCGCACGCGGCGGCTCACTCGAAGTAGGTACCCGGCGGGCACCGGCCGTAAGACCGATCCATCGGGGCCTCGGGCGAACGCATCCATGCGTTCGCACGTGCCCGCCGGGTACCTACTTCGAGTGAGCCGCCGCCTCGGCGTGGGTGGGGAGTCGCCGCCTTGACGTGGGTGGGGAGTCGCCGCCTCGGCGTGGGTGGGGAGCCGCCGCCTTGACGTGGTGGGAGTCGCCGCCTTGACGTGGTGGGAGTCGCCGCCTTGGCGTGGGTGGGGAGCCGTCGGCCGTGAGGGAGGGCTAGCGGGCGGAGCGGACGGGGGTTACTGCGGCGGCGCCTATGAGGGCCATGATTCCGCCGGCTATGAAGACGGAGCTATAGCCGCCGGCTTGGAGGAGGATTACGGAGGCGATGCCGGGGGCGATGGACTGCGGGAGTGCGCTTGCGATGTTGAAGAGGCCTAGGTCCTTGGCGGCGTCGTCCTCCTTGTTGGGAAGCACGTCGGTGACTAGAGCGAGGTCGACGCTTAGGAAGGCGCCGAGGCCTACGCCGAAGATCGTCACTGCGAGGAAGTACGCGTCATAGCTCGAGGCTGTTGCGGCTAGCAGGGCGCCGGCCGCGCATGCGGCGGCGGAGAGCATCACGAAGGGTTTGCGACGTCGCGTCAGGTCGGAGAGTCGGCCGGCGACCAGGCCTGCGATGACTACCGCGGCGGACTGAATCAGTGTCGCCCGGAAGACGATGTCCGGCACGTCCGGTGCCGCGACTCTCAGGCGATCCATGAGGAAGAAGGGCTGGTAGGCCATCATGAACGCCATGCACATCATGAGGCAGAACCGTCCGACGCAGACCCAGGTGAAGTCGGGTGTGCGGCTGGGGTTTGCGCGGAAGGAGCTGAAGAGCGTGGACCACTGCAACGGCGGCGCCTTGTCGCGCGAGAGCTGGCGGTCTGGCATGGAGAGGGCGAGCACGATCACCAGAACGAGGCAGACGATCGCGGGCACTACGAGCATTGCCGCCATGTCCCCGGAAAGTGCTCGCGTCACGTACGTGCCTCCCACCTGACCGATGGGGGTTGTGATGCCGATGATGCCGGCGACGGTGCCGCGCTGGGTGGCTGGCACCTGATCCGGAAGCAGCGCTGCGAGAGGGGCCAGCACCGCGTTGAAGGACACCTGCGTGAGACACCAGGCCCCCAGAAGCCATCCGACTGAGGGCGCGCTCGCCACCAGCCAGAGCGAAAGGGCTCCGCATACGGCTCCGCCGATGAGCCACGGGCGTCGCATGCCCCAGGACGAAGTGGTCCGGTCGCTGAGCCAGCCGGCAACCGGGTTCGAGACGAGCGCGCACAGAGCGCCCACGGCGAGCACCAGCGACAGCCAGTATTCAGCGTTCTGCGGCTCCAGCTCGCGCGTTCGGAGGGCGAGCGTCACCATGATGGGCGTGAGGATCGCGAGCCACGTCCCCGCGTACGCAGCCGCGTAGCCGACCACGAATCCCCAGCCCGCTCGTCGAGCGGCCGTCTCGGCACTGGCGGGGACGACTAGTCTGTGCACTCCGGTAAAGTAGCGGGTGATGAGCCGAAAGACGATAACCGACGTCGCGAAAGCCGCTGGCGTAGCCATCAAGACGGTGTCCCGCGTGCTCAACAACGAGCCTCGCGTGCGCCCCGCCACGCGCGAACGGGTGCTGGCGGCGGTCAAGGAGCTCAACTATCACCCGAGCATTTCCGCGCGGGCGCTCGCGGGGCGCCGGTCGTTTCTCATCGGTCTCGTCTACGAGAAGCCGAGCCCGAACTACATCATGGACGTGCAGAACGGCGCGATGGCCCGCTGCCGCGAGGAGCACTTCCAGCTCATCATGCATCACTGCACGGTGCGCGGAGACGAGCTGGCGAAGGACATCGGCGGCTTCGCGGACCAGACCCACGTCGACGGGCTCGTGCTGACCCCGCCGCTCAGCTCCTCGAAGGAGCTGATCCATGCGCTGGATGCGCGCAAGCTGCCGTTCGTGCGCATCGCGCCGAACCGCGTGAAGCACGACTCGCCGTACGTAGACGTCGACGATCTCGCCGCGGCCCAGGAGATGACGGAGTACCTCATCGGCATCGGGCACCGGCGCATCGGCTTCGTGGTCGGCAACCCGGATCATTACGCGAGCGGTCGCCGACTCGAGGGTTACAAGGCGGCGCTGCATCGGCACGGCATCCCGTTCCGCGCCGACTACGTGAAGCAGGGCTACTTCGTGTTCGACTCCGGCCTCCAGTCCGGCGCGGAGCTCCTCTCGATGCCGGACCGTCCCACAGCCATCTTTGCGAGCAACGACGACATGGCCGCGGGCGTGCTATTGGCCGCGCATCAGCGCGGGTTGAGGGTCCCTGCTGATCTCTCGGTGGCGGGCTTCGACGATGCGCCGGTATCCCGCTTTGTCTCGCCGACGCTCACCACCGTGTTCCAGCCGGCGTACGAGCTCGCGTATGCGGCGACGGACATGCTCCTGCAGCTTCTGAAGACACCGAAGCTCAGCAAGTCCCGGCAGTTCGCTCACCGGCTGGTGTGCCGCGCATCCACGGCGCCGCTCAGGCCGCGCGCCGTTTCTTCTCCAGCAGCTGAAGAATCAGCGGCGTCAGGATGAGCTGCATGGCAAGGTCCAGCTTGCCGCCCGGAATCACGATGGAGTTCGCGCGGGACATCGTGCTCCCTGAGATCATCGACAGCAGGTAAGGGAAGTCGATGCCGCGCGGATTCGCGAACCGGACGACCACCAGCGACTCTTCCGGCGCCGGGATGAAACGCGCGATGAACGGGTTCGACGTGTCCACCGTCGGCACGCGCTGGAAGTTGATGTGCGTCTGGCTGAACTGCGGGCAGATGTACTTCGCGTAGTCCGGCATGCGACGCAGGATGGTGTCCACCACCGCTTCGGGCGAATAGCCCCGCATGTCATGGTCGCGGTGGATCTTCTGGATCCACTCGAGGTTCACGACGGGCACGACGCCGAGCCGGATGTCCGCATGCCGCGCCACGTTTACTTCCGGCGTGACGACGCACCCGTGCAGCCCTTCATAGAACAGAAGATCGCTGCCGTCGCCGATCGTCTCCCATGGCGTGAACGTACCTGGCAGGGCGTCGTACAGACGTGCCTCCTGGGCATCGTGAATGTAGTGACGCGTGCGGCACGTGCCGGTGCGGCCGTACTGGCTGAAGGTTTCCTCCAGCTCCGCGAGCAGGTTGGCCTGCGGCCCGAAGTGACTGAAGTGACGGTTGCCGCTGCGCGCCTCGTCTTCCATCACCTGTTTCATCTGCTCGCGGTCGTAGCGATGGAACGCGTCGCCTTCGATGAACGCGGCGGTGATCTTCTCGCGGCGGAAGATCTGCTCGAAGGTTCGGCGGACGGTGGTGGTGCCCGCGCCTGACGAGCCGGTCACGGAGATGATCGGATGCTGCACGGACATGGGTCAGCTCCTGAACAGGCCGCGATGGCCAAACAAAGGTGAACGCTCTCCGAGGGGATAGGGATCGCGGTGATAACGACAGACGCGATCCACTTCGTCCCTCGACCCGAAAATCAGCGGCACACGCTGGTGGATCGATTCCGGAGTGATGTCGAGAATGCGCATGAGCCCGGTCGAAGCCGCGCCCTCGGCCTGCTCGATGAGCCAGGCAACTGGGTTTGCTTCGTAGACGAGTCGCAGTCGACCCTGCGTGTACCCGTCCCGCAGATCCCCAGGGTACAAGTAGATGCCGCCGCGGGAGATCACGCGGTGAGCTTCCGCCACCATCGACGCGATCCAGCGCATGTTGAAGTCCTCGCCGCGCGGTCCGTCGGTGCCCTTCAGGCAATCGTCGACGTAGATGCGTATGGGGTCGTCCCAGTGACGACGGTTGGACGCGTTGATCGCGAATTCCCGTGTTTTTCTGGGAACACGCACGCGGGCGGCAGTGAGCCTGAAGTCGCCCGTCAGCCGGTCCATCGTGAAGATGTGCGTCCCGTGGCCTGCCGTGAGGGCGAGCGCGGTTTGGGGACCGTAGATGGCGTAGCCGGCGGCGAGCTGCCGGTCTCCGGGCTGCAGGAAGGCGCGGCTGCCGAGCGCATCGCCGCCATCCGGAGCCGGCAGGATGGAAAAGATGGTTCCGATGGAGACGTTCGCGTCGATGTTCGAAGAGCCGTCCAGCGGATCGATGGCGACGAGAAGCGGCGCGCCAGGCTCCAGCGGAACGGCCTCGTCCAGCTCCTCCGAGGCGACCGCAGCGACCGGAGCTTTGCGCAGGGCCTGCAGAAGGATGTGATTGGCGAGCAGGTCCAGCTCCTTCTGATCGTCGCCCACGCCGTGACTCCCGCGAATGGCTCCGAGCGATCCCGCGAGCGGTCCCGCACCCACCAGCTCGGAAATCTTGCGGCAGGCATCGGCGACGGCGATCAGTGTGACCGCGACCTGTGAGCGCCGGAGGTCGCGCGACGCCCAGGCCGCGAGGTGATTCTCAAGAGTTGTGCCTTCGCTCATGTGTAGTTCCCTCGACGAACACGCGGCTGGAGCGAATATCGCTCTCTTCGAGAGTGACGAGATCGTTGACGCCCACGGCGCCTTCCCATTGCACGAGCCTGAGCGCCTGCCTCAGGCGGGCGCGGTCGAACGCGTTCCGCAGCGAGCGGGCGTTCGCGAAGTTCGGCTGACGACGCCGGCGCGCGATGTATTCGCGCATGGCCTCGCGCGCGCCGGAGCTCAGGCGGTACTCGGCTTCTTCGGCCAGCTTGTCCGCGATTTGCATGAGCTCGTCGTCGCTGTAATCCGGAAACTCGATGTGATGCGCGATGCGCGAGCGGAACCCGGGGTTCGATTCGAAGAACGAGCGCATCCGGTCGGGATAGCCGGCGAGGATCACCGTGAGATCGTCGCGCTGGTTTTCCATCACCTGCAGCAGGATCTCGATGGCTTCCTGTCCGTAGTCCTTTTCGTTTTCCGGCCGGTAGAGGTAGTAGGCCTCGTCGATGAAAAGCACGCCGCCCATCGCGCGCTTCAGGACCTCCTTCGTCTTCGGCGCGGTGTGCCCGATGTACTGGCCGACGAGATCGTCCCTCGTCACCGACACGAGATGTCCTTTCCGCACGTAGCCGAGCCGGTGAAGGATGCCGGCCATGCGTTGGGCGACAGTCGTCTTGCCTGTACCGGGATTGCCGGTGAACGCCATGTGCAGCGTGGGCGGTGAGGAAGAGATTCCCGCGTTGGCTCGCGCGCGGGCGACGAGCAGGAACGAGGCGATCTCGCGGATGCGGCGCTTCACGGGCTCCAGGCCCACGAGGTCCCTGTCGAGCTGCTCGAGCAGCTCGCTGACGGCGTACTGCTCCTGCAGCGCCCGAAGATCGACGGCCTGCGGCGGCGGGCTGTCGTTGGTCTGCGCAGGTGGGCGATCGACAGCCTGCGGAGCCGTGCGGTCCGGAGCGTCCGGCGTTGTCGGAGGCGCCGCTGTCATGTCCGATGCCGTTCAAGCGTGTATCGAATGGTCCGGCCCGCTGCCTCGGTCCTCACGAGGCGGTACGTCGCTTCGTTCTCAGGCCGCTGCACGATGAACGAGAGCCGCACGGTCTCGAAGCCACGTTGCGAATCGAATGCGTTGATGCGGATGTAGTGGTTGGGATACGCGAGCCGGCACGCCTGGATCTCCTGCATGACGCCGGCGGCATCGTGCAGGTCGAACATCGGCTGGCCCCACATCTCCCAGTACGTGTTGCGGGGATGGGGATCGTCCGTGTACTCGACGCCGATCGCCCAGTCTTTCGACAGCGCGTATTCCACCTGCTTGCGGATCTGCTCGTCGGTGAGATCCGGAAGGAACGAGAATGTGCCCTGGGTGAGTCGCATGATCCGCTCTCCTACGAAGCCGTCGCGGTGGCGACGAAGTCCACGGTGTCCGTCGACGTGTAGTTGAACGTCACGTCTTTCCAGGTATCGAGTGCCGCGCGCAGCGGCTGGCAATGCCTTGCGGCGGCGGACAGGATCTCCGGTCCCTCGTTCCAGATGTCGCGGCCTTCGTTACGGGCGAGCACCATCGCCTCGAGGGCGACCCGGTTTGCGACGGCACCGGCCTGGATGCCCATCGGGTGACCGATGGTTCCGCCGCCGAACTGCAGCACGACGTCCTCTCCGAGGTAGGTCAGCAACTGATGCATTTGCCCGGCATGAATCCCACCAGAGGCTACGGGCATGACCTTGCGAAGGTCCGCCCAGTCCTGCTCGAAGAAGAGGCCGCGCGGCAGGTTCTGCGGATTACCGGCTTCGCGCAGTGAGTCGTAGATTCCCGCGACCACCGCCGGGTCGCCCTCAAGCTTGCCGACGACAGTGCCGGCATGGATGTGGTCTACGCCGGCAAGGCGCATCCACTTCGCGATCACGCGGAACGACACGCCATGATTTTTCTGCCGCGTGTACGTCGAATGTCCAGCGCGATGCAGATGCAGAATCATGTCGTTCGCGCGTGCCCACTTCGCCATCGACTGAATAGCGGTGTAGCCGATGACGAGGTCGATCATGACGATGACGCTGCCGAGCTCGTGCGCGAAGCTCGCGCGCTCGTACATGTCCTCCATCGTCGCCGCGGTGACGTTGAGGTAGTGGCCCTTCACCTCGCCGGTGTGGGCGCTGGCGCTGTTCACGGCCTCCATCGTGTAGAGGAAGCGGTCGCGCCAATGCATGAAGGGCTGCGAGTTGATGTTCTCGTCGTCCTTCACGAAGTCGAGCCCGCCCTTCAGCGCTTCGAAGACGACGCGGCCGTAGTTCTTGCCTGAAAGGCCGAGCTTCGGTTTCACGGTGGCGCCGAGGAGGGGGCGGCCGAATTTGTCGAGGCGCTCGCGCTCCACCACGATGCCGGTGGCGGGGCCCTGGAACGTCTTCACGTACGCGACGGGAAAGCGCATGTCCTCCAGCCGCAGCGCCTTCACGGGCTTGAAGCCG
>Ga0182742_1000822_pt1 | contig 45100 bp, 37 predicted proteins | sample eDN5th37CBELigMG_FD_128880 | JGI IMG/M metagenome (GOLD analysis project Ga0182742, IMG submission 128880) | Enriched Miracle-Growth compost microbial communities from Emeryville, California, USA - eDNA 5th pass 37_C BE-Lig MG (version 2)... ... | reverse complement strand
GTGTGGTTGAGCTCCAGCCAGCGCTCGGCGGCGGCCTGCACTACAGTCCACTGGCGATGCTCGTGGGCGACGCGCGTGGCCTGCTCGGCCAGCTCCTCGTCGTTGGACGCCTGGGCGGCGCGTAGATAAGCCTTGGACGCCTCCAGGTATTGCCCCCGTTGCAAGGCCATTTCGGCGCCCAATACCAGGGCATTGGGATCTGCCGGCAAATGCTCGGCGGCCGGCTCGCGCTGGCCTCCCGGAGTGGCACAAGCCGCCAGGACCGAAGCCAGCAATAACGCCGCGAGACGCGGGGAATAGCGGAATGGACGAGGAAGTGGGCTCATTGTCCTTTGACTATATCAGCTTGGATCGACACCGCTTGGTCGCTCCGACCTGCGGACTCGCTTGTCATTAGTGGGCCCTTCCCCGACAATCCGCCACCGTTGCGACTGCGCCCCGGCATGCCACTCGTCGTCATAGGAATCAATCACCGCACCGCGCCCGTCGAAATCCGCGAAAAGATGGTCTTTGCGGGCGAGGAGCTGCCCGAGGCCTTGCGGGAATTGGCCGGCCAGCCGGGGGTGCGCGAAGCGTTGATCGTTTCCACCTGTAACCGTACCGAGCTCTATTGTTTCGCGGACCACGGCGGGGGATCCCCCGACAGCGTGGTAAACGAGCCGGCGCCGCTCCAGGATCCCTGCCTGCCGCTGACGGACTGGCTTGCCAACTGGCACGACCTGGCCTCGCATCGGCTGGACATGGATCAGACCTTGTATCGCCTTCACGGCACGGCGGCGGTCCAGCACTTGTTCGCGGTCGCCTGCGGGCTGGATTCCCTGGTGATCGGCGAGCCGCAGATCCTGGGCCAGCTCAAGGAGGCTTACCGGGCCGCCCTGGAGCAGAAAGTCACCGGCCCGTATTTGAACCGGGTGATGCAGACGGCGTTCTCGGTCGCCAAACGGGTTCGCACCCAGACCCGTATCGGCGCCAATGCGGTCTCGGTGGCGTACGCCGCCGTATCGCTAGCGCGCACCGTGTTCGAGAAGTTCGCCGGGCACACCGCGCTGCTGGTCGGCGCTGGCGAGACCATCGCACTGGCCGCCCGCCATCTGCATGCGAATGGCCTGGGTCGGATGATCGTCGCCAACCGCAGCGTGGCGCGCGCCCAGGAGCTGGCGGCCGAGTTCAAAGGCTTCGCCATCGGCATCGACGACATCGCGGCCCACTTGCCCGAGGCCGACATCGTGATCACCTCGACGGCCAGCCCGACGCCGGTGATCTCTTACAAGGCGGTCGAAGCCGCCGTTCGCGCCCGCAAGCGCAAGCCGATCTTCATGGTCGACATCGCCGTGCCGCGCGACATCGAGGCGGAGGTATCGAAAATCGAAGACGTGTATCTGTTCACCATCGACGACTTGCAGAACGTGGTGAACGAGAACCTGGCGTCGCGTCGCGAAGCCGCGCGCGATGCGAGTGAGATGCTGGCAACCGAAGTGTCGCTGTTCGAGCAGCAGCTGAAGACGCTGGATGCAGTGCCGATGATCCGTCAGCTGCGCGACGACGCCGAAGCGGTGCGCTCGCAGACCGCCGAACAGGCGCGGCGTATGCTGGCGGCGGGACGCGATCCGCAGGAAGTCGTGGACTTCCTGGCCTCGACGCTCACCAACCGCCTGCTGCATGGCCCGAGCCAGCGACTGCGAGAAGCCGCCGAACGGGGCGAAGTGGAAATACTGGACGCCGCGCGCACGTTGTTTGCCGCCGACTCGCCCGATCAAACCTGATGAAAGATTCGATACGCATCAAGCTGGAAAAGCTCGCCGAGCGGCACGAGGAAGTGAGCGGCCTGCTCGCCGACCCCGCCGTGATCGGCGACACCAACAAGTTTCGCGAGCTATCGGTGGAATATTCCAAGCTCGATCCCGTGGTCGCGCGTTACAAAGCGTATCTGGGCACGCTCGCCGAACGAGTCTCGGCACGCGAGATGGCCGAGGGCGACGACGCGGAGATGCGTGAGCTGGGCCAGGAAGAGCTCGGCAATCTCGACGCACGCATTGCTGTCGAAGAGCAGGAGCTCGCGAAGCTGCTCATCCCCAAAGACGAGCGCGACGAGAGCAACATCTATCTCGAAGTGCGCGCCGGCACCGGTGGCGACGAAGCGGCGATCTTCGCGGGCGATCTGTTCCGAATGTACTCGCGCTATGCCAGCCAGCACGGCTGGAGCGTCGAAGTGTTATCCGAAAGCCCCGGTGAGCACGGCGGCTACAAAGAAGTCATCAGTCGCGTCGTCGGCCGCGGCGCGTTCTCGCAATTGAAATTCGAGTCCGGCACTCATCGCGTGCAACGCGTGCCGGCAACCGAAGCGCAGGGTCGTATCCATACGTCGGCGGTCACGGTCGCAATCCTGCCGGAGCTGGACGACATCGAGCCCGTCGAGCTCAACCCGGCGGACCTGCGCATCGACACCTTCCGCGCCTCGGGCGCCGGCGGCCAGCACGTCAACAAGACCGACTCCGCGATTCGCGTCACGCATCTGCCCACCGGCATCGTGGTGGAATGTCAGGATGAACGCTCGCAGCACAAGAACCGCTCGCGCGCCCTGTCGCTGCTCAAGGCCAAACTCAAGGCCGCCGAGCAGGAAAAGCGCGACCAGGCCGAGGCCAGCTCACGCAAGCTGCAGGTCGGCTCGGGCGATCGTTCCGAGCGCATCCGCACTTATAACTTTCCCCAGGGCCGAGTGACGGATCACCGTATCAACCTGACGCTGTACAAACTCGCCGACGTGATCAACGGCGATCTGAACGGATTGATTCAGCCGCTGCAGCAGGAGTACCAGGCCGAGCAGCTGGCGCGCATCGTGGAATAAAGGAACCCAACATGGCTGCGCCTCAGGTCACCCTGCAGAGCATTACCGGCGTCGATGTCGAGCTGCGCATCGCCGGTGTCGGCAGCCGCAGCTTTGCGTTCGTGATCGACTGGCACATCCGCGCCATCCTGGCGTTCGCCTGGTGGTCCGTCGGCACCATGATGAGTCTCGGTCAGCTGGTCCTGTGGGCCGAAGGCCGCACCCCGGGGGCGGGATATTTCCTTTGGGTGGTGCTGCCCTCGATCGGTATCTATCTGTTCTATCACCCGGTGCTCGAAGTGCTCATGCGCGGCAGTACACCAGGCAAGCGCATGGCAGGTGTCCGCATCGTCACGCGGACCGGCGACATCCCAGGCCTTGGCGCGCTGCTGATTCGAAATGTCTTTCGCCTGATCGACGCATTGCCGTTCGCTTATCTGGTCGGGCTGGCGACAACGATGTTCACCGACCAGCATGTGCGCCTCGGCGACATTGCCGCCGGCACCCTGCTGATTCTCGAGAACAAGGAACACGACACCTCGTTCGCTCGTCTCACGCCAGCGAACCGCGCGCTAGATCCGCGGGCAGCGGATCTCACCTACGAATTGCTGGAACGGTGGATGGAGCTGGATGAGAAAACGCGCATCGAGCTCGCCCGCTCGTTGCTCGCTCGCACCGACGCGTCGCTCTCGCCCGAGGAACTCGCTGGGATGGGCTCCATCGAGCTCAGAACTCGTCTGCAAACCGTGTTGAACCCGACACCATGAGCGCCGAAGCCGGCATGCAGGCGTGGCTCGCATCTCGCGTCGAGACGTGGCGTCAACTTGCGCCTCAGCTGGAAGCGCTCGAGAAACGCCGAGATCACACGCCCGCCGAAGCCTTGCAGGCCATCGAACTGTATCGCGCGCTGGGCCGTGACCTGTCGATAGCACGACGCATCCTCCCGGCGAGCCGCGTCACCAAGGCGCTGGAACACAGCTACGCCAAGCTGCACTCCATCATCTATCGCAAGCCGCACGACTGGCGGGCGCGTCTGCTCACGTTGTTCCGAGAGGAGATCCCTGAGGTCGCACGCGAGCTGCGGCCGGCGATCTTCTGGGTGACCTTGCTGTTCGTGCTCAGCGCGGGAGCAGGCTGGTGGCTGATCGCACGGCATCCGGAGCTGATCTCGCTGCTCGCCAGCGAAGAAATGATCAATGGCGTGGAGAGAGGCCGGCTGTGGACCGAAGGCCTGCTCAATGTCACGCCCTCCTCCGTGCTCTCGATCGGCATCCTGTCGAACAACATCGCCGTGTCCCTCATGGCCTTTTGCGTCGGCGTGTTCTTCGGCCTGGGCACGTTCTATATCATTGCCACGAACGGGCTCATGCTCGGCGCCATATTCGCTTTCACGCACCAGCATGGCATGGCCGGCGAACTGCTGAAGTTCGTTACCGCCCATGGCGTCGTCGAGCTGTCGGTGATCTGTCTGGCAGGAGCCGCCGGTACGATGCTCGGCGAAGCATTGATTCGCCCGACGCATGCAACACGAAGGGAATCGTTCCAACACGCAGCGACCAAAGCGTCGCGCCTGTTGGTGCTGTGCGCGCTGCTATTGATCGGCTGCGGATTCATCGAGGGCTATCTCTCGCCCGATCCGGATTTCCCCATGGCGAGCCGCGTCATCGTCGGCTTCGGTTATGGAATCGTGATGATCGGTGCGCTGACCGGCCACTTGTTCGGGCGCAAGCGCGTCAAACCCGGCGTCGATTCCTGAACTCGACGTACGCATCGAACACGGCGCGCTCCATGTGCTCAGGACGCGTCACCAACGCCGGCGCACCCAACGCACGCAACGCTCGCACGTTACGCTCCAGTCGAGAGATGTATTCCTGAGCGGCAAGCGATTCATAGGGATCGAGCCAGGAATGCGCCGGCGCGTCGCGCATGGCCTCGGCTTCGGGGCTGGAGATTCCCGCAATCAGCGGCAGATGCTTCGGTAACAACAAGCGGGCTGCCGATGCGAGTTGCCCGGCCACGGTCGCATCGTCCACATCGGTCAGCATCACGATCAAGCTGCGATGTCGCACCAACGTGCGAATGCGCAGCGCGGCGTTCAATGGATTGGATTCGGCCAGCTTCGGCGTCGCCGCCGCCAGCATCTGGCGAATTCGAAACACGCTACCGATGCCGCGGCCCGGCGCGAGTGTCGCGAGCGGTTGATCGGCGAACAACATGACACCGACCCGATCATCCTGCGCAACCGCATGCTCGGCGAATCGGGCGGCGAGATTGATGTAGTGGCCGAGTCGATCCAGATCGCCTGCGCGCAACGCGCTGGTGCGGCCTGCGTCGATGGCGATGACGATATCGAGGTGCTGATCTTCCGTGTAATCGCGACTGATCAATCGACCTCGCCGCGCCGTTGCCTTCCAGTCGATGGCGTTCTGCGGATCGCCCGCTCGATACTCGCGCAGTTGCAGGATCTCCGCGCCCGCTCCTTGGTTGAAGTGAGCACGCATGCCCCCGCCGACAGCGCTGATTCGTCCCGCAGCGTCACGTAACAGCTCGGGCATGACCTTGAACGAGTAGCTCGTGTCGAAACGGCGCGACCACCATGCCAGTTTCAACGGACCGCCGATCCGCACCTGCATGCTCGGCCATTGATGCTGTCCGAGTCTTCGGGGCGTTGCATGCACCTCGAGGGCGGCCGCCTGCCCCTCCGGCACGCTCAGCGTCTGAATCGTAGTGTCGATCTCGACAGCTTCAGGCGCGGCAGGCGCCACTTGAAGCTCCACATCCCGCCCCAGCGCGTGACGGAACAACATGTGCAGCGACATCGGGCGACCCAATATTCCCTGGGCGGAGGCATCGATGGTCACGTTCGCCCGAGCGCGCGTGACCGTCATGCCTTCGTATGCCAGACCGAGCAGCAGTAACGCGAGCGGCAACAGCCATAGGCGCTGCAGATCCGCATCGCCGCTCCATGTACCGAGAATGGCCACGAGCACGGTGAGCACCGCGAACACGAGGCCGTTGAGACGAAGATGCATGGCTCAGCGAGGCACCGGCGTGCGCTCGAGCAACTGCTGCGTGACGACCTGCTCGGTTACGCCTTCGAGCAGCGCTTCGGGCGCCAGCATCAAACGATGGGGAATGACCAGCGGCGCGACTTGCTGCACATCATCCGGCGTCACGAAATCGGCACCGCGCATGCCGGCAGCGATTCGGGCCGCTCGCACCAGCGCCAGCACACCACGCGTGGACAGACCGAGGCTCACATGAGCGTGCGAGCGTGAAGCCGCAGCCAGATCGATCGCATAGCCCGACAGTTCAGGCGAGAGATGAACCTGCTCAACCGCCTGGCGAACTGCAGCGAGATCGAGCGGAGGTAATTGTTCGTTCCGATCCGCTCGAGCGTGCGCGTCGGTGTTGCCGTACCGAGCGACGATCGCCAACTCGTCCTCACGCGTCGGATAGGAGAGATCGACACGCAACATGAAACGATCGAGCTGCGACTCCGGCAGCGGGAACGTGCCTTCGAACTCGCGTGGATTCTGGGTCGCGACCACCAGAAAGTGTTCGGGCAGCTCGAAGTTCTGACGATCGACCGTGACCTGTCGCTCTTCCATCGCTTCGAGCAACGCCGACTGAGTCTTCGGGCCGGCGCGATTGATTTCGTCGACCAGCAGCACATCGGCGAACACCGGCCCGGGACGGAACACGAACTGCCGCTGCTCGGCGTCGTAGGCATGCACCCCGGTGATATCGGCGGGCATCAGATCCGACGTGCCCTGCACTCGTTTGAACACGCCCCGCAGCGACGCCGCCAGCGACTTGCTGAGCAACGTCTTGCCCAGGCCAGGCGCGCCTTGCAGCAGCACATGACCGCGAGCGACCACCGCAATCGCCAGCGCACGGACCACAGGCTGCAGGCCGAGCACCACCGCGCCCAATTCCTGTTGTAACCGTTGTTCGAAATCTACGAGGGCGTTCATGTTTTTCCTCGGGATCGGGCATCCAGCCGCGACCCTCGTGCGAGTCGACCCAAGGCGCGAGTTCGATGCGCCTAACTTAAAACCGCGCGCAATCGTATCAGCAGGTTGTGGAGCTGAGACAAATTGACGCGACGACCTTGTTGCACCCTGGCGTGCAGAGCTTGCAGGCGCGCGACATCCTGCTCGGACACGACCGTCTGCGCGCTCAACCAGTCCCACATCGGCGTGCCGTCGGCCGGCAATCCAATGCGCTTGCGCGCGTCGTTGAAAAAGTTGGCGATCATTTGCTGACCCACCGTGGCGGGGCGCATCACGCGCGCCATGAATCCACCGGTTGCACGCACGAATCCGGTGATATCCACTGGATTCCAGCTGGACTGCGACGGGCGCAGCCGCTGCGATCCGAGCACGAACAGCAGCCACAGCCCCAACAGCCACCACAAAGTCGAGTGCAGGCGCGAATCGCCGAAGAACGCGTCGGGATCGTAGAAGGCGACCAGGCCCTGGTGCGCGTCGTCGACGATCACCTTGCCATCGCCACGCAACGACCAGCGCACGATGTTCGCGAGCAGGCGCGCATTGTCGTTTTCACCGAGCAGTTTGTTACCCAGAATGCTGCCGTAGGCGCTGACGATGATCTGCCCATTGCCTTCCGACAACAGCCACAACACCGGCACGCCGGAAGCCGGATCGTGCGCCAATTCCAGCGCACCGGTGTCCCTCGCCCAGCCATCCCACTTCGAAGTCGGATACTCCGACGACGCGCTCACCCGGCTCACGCCTTCGAGCAACGGATGCGCACCGGCAGGCCTCATTTCCAGACGCAAAGGTGCGGGCAGTCTGGTCAGCGCCGATTCACGCTGCCGATAAACCGAGTCCGAGGCCGGGCGAGATTCTTCCGTGTCTTCTCGCTCCGCATCTTCGTCATCTTCCTCGACGTGCGTCGTGAACTGCATTCGCGTGATGGACTGCAGATGCTCGAGAAACTCAGTGTCGCCGAACGGTTCCATGGACCACTCGGGCGTATCGGACAAGCCCGCGACGATGAGCAGGGTGTTGCCCCGCTGCACCCAGCCATGCAACGGCAGGATCTCGGAGTCACGCACCGGATACAGATACGGCGCGGTCGTGATCAACAGATTGCCCGTGTGAGATTCGAGACCGGGCACATCGCTCAGTTTCGGGAACCGCTCGCGCAACGACAACACCGGCACGCGCTCCGATTCGAGCCAACGCACCATCCCGAGATAGCCGTTCGGGCCGGCTTCGGTGCTGATCGGACGCGTTGCCTGCTGCTGCGGCCCTTGCGGCTTCGGCGCCATCACCGCATAGAACGCAGCGAGCGCGCCCATGGCGAGCGCCAATGTGAGCAAGCGCTCCTTCATGTCGCCGCTCCATTCAATTGCGCATCCAGATTGCGCCCCGCCCGCACCGCCTCAACGAGATCGTCACTCGGCAGCTCCTTGCCGCTGAAAACTTCCCGCTCGGCGAGCTGCGCGATCTTCTGGAAAGACTCGCGCTGCGACGAATCGTCGAATCGCGCGCGTTTCGCCAGTTCGCGATGAGTCAGACTGGGTGCGCCGGTCAGCCGCCCGGTTTTGACGAGCGTTGCGATCAGCAGTCTGAGCAGAGCCGATGGCCGCTCGCCGCTGGTTTCCACTGCGAATGCGGCGGGTGTCAGCTCGCGTGTGACCTCCGTTGAATCCGTCGCGGTGGCCGAGATCCTGCGCCGACGGCCTCGCATCGCGGTCCGCACTTCATTGATGATGATTCCAAGTGCCAGCAGCACCACCGCCGCGATCGACGCGTAGAACAACACAGAGCGCACGACTTCCGGCAGCGGATGTTCCTCCAGCCAGCGACTCAACCACGACTCCTGGCCGGATTGCATTTCCTTGCGCTGGAAGATCTCTCGCAACCAGCGCTTGAATCGCTCGAACCAGGACAGCGACTGTGCGATCTCGGGCGGAGTGCGCAGCGAATCGAGTACTGCAGCGAGCGAGTCGCTGCCGATCGCTTCCCGCTCTGGTGTCTGCTCATAGCGCGCGACCAGCGAGACGATGCTGTGCAAGCCATCGCGGCTCAACAGGCTGAGCTGACTGTCGGCCACCAGCTCGGTCAGTCCCAACTCTTCCAGAGCGCCACGAATATCGGGGCAAGTCGATTCGATGGCCTGCAACCCGATGACATCGGGATCGAGCGCCTCGACGCACTCCTCGAGCACTTGCCGCGCCGGGCCTTCGCCTTGCGCGAAGACCGCAGGCGCGGCCAATAACAGCAGAACCAGGAGCGTTGAACGCACGAATCAGGCGGGGCTCAATGCATTGACGCGCGCGGCCAGATCGCCGCCTTCCTTCCGCAGCTTCAGATCCCAGTAGAGCGCAATCATCACTGCGCTGGTGAATGGCCCGAGCACGACATAGAACGCGGCGTTCATCGCCAACTGCACGATCATCACTATCATGACCAGATCTTCGAGCACGAAGCCGGCGAACGGAGTGGCCAGACCGATCACGAATCCCAGCGCGATGAAGATCACCACGACCAGAATGCCCATCACCGTGATCACAGCGCAGGTGCGCCACCAGTTGCCCCAGACCAGTTTGTGACTTCCCACGATCGCGTCGATCGGTCCTCGGCCGTCGAACAGCGCCAGGGTCATGTACATGATCAGGCTCACCATCAGGATGAAGAACGGCACGATGAGCAGGACGAAGCCCACCATCAACGCGATCACGTACAAAATGGTGGCGCCGACCACCGCGGGCAGGCGTGACAGCGAAAGTTGGAAAGCTGTGCCCGTATCGATCTCTTCATCGACGCCGAAGGCGCGCTGCTTCAGAAACATCGCCCCCGACACCCACATCGAGGCGACGCCCGAGAGCAGGCTCAGCACGATGAAGGTCGGCGAGTACATCGCGAATGGGTCCGCTAACTCAGGATTCTGCAGATCCAAGCTCGGCACACCGCTGAACAGAGCATACAGGCCGGGAACCAGGCTCACGATCGCCAGCAGCAGCGAGATGGGCCACACCCTCCCCAGTGTCGACTTGTACAAAAGAAACGCGGTGTCCAGGACACCGCCGATACCCTGCGGCTGGTTGGGCTGAATCGCCATGGCGCCAATCTCCCTTGTGTTTTGTCTCGGTCGATACTCGAGCTGCCGCGTCCGCTTCGGGCACTCGCGGCGCAGATCATCGCGGTGCTCCGTACCAATGGCAAATATCCCTTTCGCAGTTCGGGGCTTTGCCCGTTCGAAACACTCCGGCCGGCGCATGACGCACGGCGCTGGCGCGCTAATACATTGATTCTACTTGTCTTTGGCGCCAGCTCCTCGCCGCCCGTCGGGGGCGGCGAGGACATGCAAGGCGCTCAGTCGGCGAGCGCGTGCTCCAGATCCGCGAGCAGGTCTTCGACCTCTTCGATGCCTACCGACAGGCGAATCAGCGAGTCGTCGATGCCCAGCTCACGGCGCTTTTCCACCGGGATCGATGCATGCGTCATGAGTCCTGGATGATCGACCAGACTCTCCACGCCGCCCAGACTCTCGGCGATGGTGAAGACACGGCAGCGTTCGAGGAAATGCTTGGCCTCGCCCAAACCGCCCTTCACGAAGAACGTGACGATGCCGCTGAAGCCATTCTTCATCTGTTGCCGGGCCAGCTCATGTTGCGGGTGACTGGCCAACCCCGGATACAACACCTTCGCGACGCGCGGATGCTTCTCCAGCCAGCCCGCGATTTCCAACGCGCTCTCGCTCGACTGGCGCATGCGCAGCGCCAACGTTTTCAAACCGCGCAATGCCAGGAAGCTGTCGAATGGCCCGCTGATCGCGCCGACGGCGTTCTGCAGGAAGCCGATCTTGTCCGCGAGCTCCTCGTTGGCCGCCACTGCAACGCCGCCGACCATGTCCGAATGGCCGTTCAGATATTTGGTAGCCGAGTGCATGGTGATGTCGGCGCCCAGCTCGATCGGCCGCTGCACCCAAGGGCTGGCAAACGTATTGTCGACGACGGTGAGAATGTTCCGCTTGCGCGCGAACTCCGCGACCCGCGCGATATCGACGAGGCGCAACGTTGGATTGGTGGGCGTCTCGATCCAGATCATCCGCGTATTCGGGCGGACGGCGGCTTCGAGCGCCTTTTGATCCGCGAGATCGGCGAACGTGATCTCGAGGTTCGCCGAACGCTTGCGAACGCGCTCGAACAAGCGGAACGTGCCGCCGTACAGATCTTCCATCGCGACGATGTGACTTCCGGAGTCGATCAACTCCAGCAGCGTGCTGGTCGCCGCCATGCCCGAGCCAAACGCAAAACCCCGCACGCCGCCTTCGAGATCGGCGATGCATCTCTCCCAGGCACTGCGCGTCGGGTTCGATGTGCGCGAGTAGTCGTAACCCTTGTGCACACCAGGACTGCTCTGCGCGTAGGTGGAGGTGGCATAGATCGGCGGCATTACCGCACCCGTGCTCGGGTCGGGAGTCTGACCGGCGTGAATGCAGCGAGTGCCGAAACGCAGCGAGCGGGAATCAGTCATGATGGGTACCGTTGATAACGTAGCAAATGTTTCTTGGTGCTGCCCGGCGCTGCGCGCCGGACAGCGAGGGGGCTGTTCTACTTCACCTGGCGGCGCAGATAATTGAGCACGTCCGAGCGAGTCACCAGGCCGAGGAACTTCTCGCCATCCATGACGGCCGCCGAGGAGCGCACCTCGAGCATCGCCACGAGGTTGTTCAACGTCTGACTCTTGTCGACACGCAGGAACGTGCTGGTCATGGCCTTATGCACCGGCTCATTGAAACGCTCCGGCTGGCCGAAAGCAAAACGCAGGATGTCGTCTTCGGTGACGACACCGATGAGCGTCTCGCCATCCATCACCGGCAGCTGCGAGAAACCGGCGTTGCGCAGTCGATTGTGGGCAGTCGTCAGCACGTCGTTCGGCCCGACCGTGATCGTGGCGCGCTGGCCGTGCGGGCGGCCGATCAAGTCGCGCAGATCGCCATAATTCTCGCGCTGAATGAAGCCCTGATCCTCCATCCAGAAATCGTTGTACAGCTTCGAGAGATAACGCGCGCCGGTATCGCACGCCAGCGTCACGACGCGCTTCGGCGTTTTCTGTTCGCGACAATAGCGCAGGGCCGTAGCGAGCAAGGTGCCGGTAGAAGAGCCGGCCAACACCCCTTCCTTCTGCAGCAACTCGCGCGCGACCGAGAACGATTCGCCATCGGAGATGCTGTAGGCGCGCTTGGTCATGGAGAAGTCGGCGATATCGGGAATGAAATCCTCACCGATGCCTTCGACCAGCCAGGACGACTTCTGGGTCATTTTACCGGTGGCGATGAACTCCGCGAGAATCGAGCCCTGCGGATCGGCGAGCACCAGTTCGACGTTCGGCGCGTGCTTCTTGAAGAACGCCGCCAGTCCCGCAATCGTACCGCTCGAGCCGACGCCGATGACCACCGCATCCAGCTTCTGCTCCATCTGCTCCCAGATCTCCGGCGCGGTCGTGAGCTCGTGCGCCTTGGGATTGTCGGGATTGGCGAACTGATTGATGAAGTAGGCGTTGTTGCGCTTGGCGATGGCTGCGCCCAGGTCCTGGTAGTACTCCGGATGGCCTTTGCCCACATCCGAGCGCGTCAGCACGACCTCGGCGCCGAGCGCGCGCAGGTTGAAGATTTTTTCCTGGCTCATTTTGTCGGGTAACACCAAAATGAGCCGGTAGCCCTTTTGCGCAGCGACCAGCGCGAGACCCAGGCCGGTATTGCCGGCAGTAGCCTCGACGATGACGCTGCCGGGCTTCAGATCGCCACGGCGCTCGGCCTCTTCGATCATGGACAGGCCGATGCGATCCTTGATGGAGCCGCCTGGATTCATGTACTCGAGCTTCAGGAACAGCTCGCAGGGACCCGTATCGAGCCGATTCAGCCGCAACATGGGTGTGCGGCCGATCATCTCGATAGCGTTCTGGTAAACGTGCATGGAAGGCTCCGTGGTCGTGTCGAAATCAGTGTGCTAGTCCAGCGTCATTCATGCCTGCCGTCAATTCCTCGCAAACCGTCTCCGATGCTCTGCATACCGCAACGATGTTGTTGTCGCGGTCATCGCCCTCCGCGCGCCTCGATGCCGAGTTGCTGCTGGAGTATGTCACCGGACTGTCGCGGACGAATTTCCGCGCGAATCCCGAGCGTGAGCTGCCTGCCAATGCCGGCTGGTCGTTCCAGCAATTGGTCAAGCGTCGCTCGCGAGGCGAGCCGGTTGCGTACATCCGCCAGCAGCAGGAATTCTGGTCGCTGCTGCTGGAAGTGAGCCCGGCAGTGCTGATTCCGCGCCCGGAGACCGAACTGGTCGTCGAGCGCGCGCTGGCCCATATCGATAAGGAAGACCCGGTCCGAGTTGCCGACCTGGGCACGGGCAGTGGCGCGATTGCAGTGGCCATCGCCTCCGAACGCCGGCAGGCGCGGCTCGTCGCCATCGACGCCTCGAAGGATGCCCTGGAACTGGCCAGCCGCAATATCGGCCGATTGCAATTGACCAACGTCACCCTGGCGCACGGCAGCTGGTTCGCGCCGGTGGCCGGGCAGAAATTCCAGGTGATCGCGTCCAATCCACCCTACATCGCGCAGGACGATCCCGACCTCGCCCCGGACGTCCGCAAGTTCGAGCCGCTCATGGCGCTGATTTCCGGCCGTACCGGCTTCGAAGCCATCGACACCCTGATCCGCGATGCGCCGACACACCTGGAAGCGTCCGGCTGGCTGGTGCTGGAACACGGCTGGAAGCAGGCCGAAGGGGTCCGTCAGCGGCTTGTGCGCCAAGGCTTCGTTCACGTAACCTCGCACGCCGATCTGGCCGGTCACGAACGCGTCACCGAAGGACAGTGGCCAGGGGTTAGCGGTTGACGGTCAGCAGCACCGCCGAGCCCCTGACCAGCCCCAACCGGTAACCGCCAACCCAGGATTTTCACATGCTCGAATTCAAGACTTCCAAAGGCACCTTCACCGTTCAGCTGTTCGACAAGCAGGCGCCGATCACGGTGGAGAACTTTTATCGCTATGCCGACGAAGGCTTTTTCGACGGCACGATCTTCCATCGCGTGATCCCGAACTTCATGGTCCAGGGTGGCGGCCTGACGGCGGACCTGAAGAACAAGAAGGGTCACGAGCCGATCAAGAACGAAGCCGACAATGGCTTGAAGAACAAGCGCGGCACGCTGTCCATGGCGCGCACCAACGACATCAACAGCGCGACGTCGCAGTTCTTCATCAACGTCGTCGACAACGACTTCCTGGATCACAAGGGCCCGAGCAACTACGGCTATGCCGTGTTCGGCCGCGTCGACTCCGGCATGGAAGTGGTCGACGCCATCGTCGCCGTGAAGACCGGCAGCCGCAGCGGTTACCAGGACGTGCCGGTGGAAACGGTCACGATCGAGTCCGTCCGCCGAATCGAATCCAAATAAACTCGGGATCGGGCATCCTGCCACGACCCTCGTGGGGAGGCGGCAAAAGGCGTGACCTTTGCCGCTCGCCCGCCGCCTGCAGCGGCGGGGTACATCCATGTACCCGGGTGGCAGACCTGACGTTTGACTGCTTACTTTGATTGCAGGCCAAATGTTCCGTTTCATCGCCTGGCTCATCGCGCTACTACTGCTCTTCAGCATCGGGCCCGTCGTCATTCTCAGATGGGTCGATCCGCCCACCACCGCTTTCATCATTCGCGAGCGCCTCTCGGTCGGCGAGCCCGGCAAGCCAAAATCGGTGCAGTACCGATGGGTGGACGGGGAGCAGATCTCGCCCCACCTCAAAGTGGCCGTCATTGCCGCCGAGGACCAGAAGTTTCCCGAGCACTTCGGCTTCGATCTGGATTCCATCAATGACGCGCTGGAAGATCGCGAGCGCGGTCGTCGTGTGCGTGGCGCGAGCACACTGACGCAGCAAGTCGCAAAGAACCTGTTTCTCTGGCCGGGGCAGAGCTGGTTGCGCAAGGGACTGGAAGCGTACTTCACGGTGCTGATCGAAACGCTCTGGCCGAAGCAACGCATTCTCGAGGTGTACGTCAACATCGCGGAGTTCGGCAGCGGCGTGTTTGGAGTTGGTGCAGCATCCGAGATCTTTTTCAACAAGCCCGCTGCGCGGCTCACCGCACCCGAAGCCGCCTTGCTGGCAGCCGTCCTCCCCAGCCCCAAGCGAATGAAAGTCGGATCACCGTCGCGCTACGTGCTGTCGCGCCAGCAATGGATCCTCGGTCAGATGCGTGGCCTGGGCGGCGTCAGTCTGTTGCAACAGATCGAGGGGAAAAGGGGAGGGAAAAGGGGACAGATTTAATTTCTCGGGGGAAAAGGGGACAGATTTAATTTCTCGCAACTTGGCGGCCAGGCCCACCATGGGGACGAAATTAAATCTGTCCCCTTTTCCCCTGTCCCCTTTTCCCCTTTTCCCCTCAGGATTGCACGACCTTCTGGTCGATGGCGCCGAAGATGCTGCGGCCATCGGCATCGAACATCTCGATACGCACCGTATCGCCGAACTTCAGGAACGGCGTGACCGGCTTGCCCTGCTCGATCTGTTCCAATGTGCGCCGCTCGGCGATACACGCCGAACCCAGCGAGCGGTCGTAGTTGGAGATCGTGCCTGAACCCAGCACCGTGCCTGCGCGAGCATTGCGCGTGAGCGTGATGTGCTCGATCAGACGAGCGAAGTCGAAAGTCATGTCGACGCCGGCGTTCGGCTGACCGAAAGACTTGCCATTTACCTGCACGTTCAGCGCTCGATGAACCTTGGCTTCCTGCCATGCGATGCCCAGTTCATCCGGCGTCACGGCCACCGGTGAGAAGGCTGTCGCCGGCTTGGACTGATAGAAACCGAAGCCCTTCGCCAGCTCGCCCGGAATCAGGTTGCGTAGCGACCAGTCGTTCACGAGCATGACCAGCTTGATGTGATCGAACGCAGCGTCGCGCTTCGTACCCATCGGCACGTCGTCGGTGATCACGGCGATCTCGCCTTCCAGATCGATGCCATAGTCTTCGCTCGGCACCGGCACGTCGTCGCACGCGCCGAGGAAATCGTCGGAACCGCCTTGATACACGAGCGGATCGGTCCAGAAACTCTCCGGCATCTGCGCGCCGCGCGCCTTGCGCACCAACTCGACGTGATTGACGTAAGCGGACCCGTCCACCCAGTGATAGGCACGCGGCAACGGCGCCATCGCACGCGCAGGATCGAACGCGAACGAGTCTTTCACTTTACCCTGCTCGAGAGCTGCAGCGACTTCCGCAAGCTTCGGCGCAATGTTCGACCAGTCATCGAGCGCCGCTTGCAGGGTGGCAGCGATCTGCGGGACCGCGACAGCTTTGCTCAGATCGCGGCTGACGACGACCAACTGGCCATCGCGCGTGGAATTCTTCAGGGTAGCTAGCTTCATGTTCCAATATCGCCCGACGTCAACGAAAGCGCCTCTGACCATTCATTAGTCATTAGTCACTTCTGTTTCCAACTATCGACATACCCAGCCCATTCCACCGCCGCGGCCGACTCCGTGATCTCCAGCGCATCGCGCGTGTCGATCATCACGGCGTACTCATCTGTCGCCGGCTTCGTCTGCACGAGCATGTTCTTCAGCGCCTTCGGATGCGGGCCATGCGTGAAGCCGCAGGGATGCAAAGTCATCATTCCGGGCTTGATGTTGTCTCGCGAGAAGAAATCACCCGCGTGATAGAACAACACTTCGTCGTAATCGTCGTTGTTGTGGAAGAACGGGACTTTCAACGCGCCCGGATCGGTTTCGAACGGCCGCGGCACGAACGTGCAGACCACGAAACGGTTGCCGACGAACGTAGTGTGCGCCGAAGGCGGCAAGTGATACCGGTGGCTCGCAACCGGCCGGATGTCCTTCACATTGATGCGCACGACCGAGAGATCGCCGTGCCAGCCGGTCGCATCCAACGGATTGAAGGGATAGGTCACCGTCGAGATCGCATTGTTTCGTTTGACCCGCACCTGCCACCGCTCATCGCCGCTTTGTTGAGCGACGAACGCCGCATCCATCTGCGGCACATCCAGCATCGCCGGATCGAAGATGGCATGCGCACCGAGCAAGCCTTTGTCCGGCAGCGCGTAGCTGGAGTTGGTCGCCTCGATCAACAGAGCGAACATCGGCTCCGCGAGCTCGATGCGCCACATCGTCCCGCGAGGGATCACAACGTAGTCGCCTGCCGCAAGCGTCAGATGACCGTAGTCACAATGAAATTCGCCGGCGCCTCGATGCACGAACAGCAGATCGTCGCCGTCAGCATTGCGCGCCAGATGATCCATCGACTTGGTGACACTCCACACTCGCACGCGAACGTTCGCATTGCGCAGGATTTCCGCCGCTTGCCAGGGCGAAGTCTGGTTCTGCTCGATCCTGGTCAGATCGAACGCATGCGGCCGCAGCGGCCCTTCGAACTCCACCCAGCCGGTCGGCGGATGGCGATGATGAAAGAACGCGGCCGGGCCGAAGAAGCCTTCCTTGCTGATCTCGCGCTCGAACGTCCCCTGCGGCAGATCGGCATGCGCCTGCCGCGATGCCGTGCCCTCGACCCGCGACGGAATGATGGGACGTTTCATGGCACCTCCAGAAGGGGACACACGAGGGTCGTGGCAGGATGCCCGATCCCTCGTTTCATCACAGGACGCCGCGGCGCATTTGATCCAACTCGATGGATTCGAACAGCGCCTTGAAGTTGCCTTCGCCGAAGCCGTCGTTGCCTTTGCGCTGGATGATCTCGAAGAAGATCGGGCCGATGACGTTCTGCGTGAAGATCTGCAGCAGCAAGCCTTCGTTCTTGGCAGGGTTGCCGTCGATCAGGATGCGGCGCTTGCGCAGCTCGTCCAGATTTTCGCGATGACCGGTGACGCGCGCGTCGACGCCTTCGTAATAGGTGTCCGGCGTATCCTGGAACGCGACGCCCTGCTCACGCAGCACATCGACAGTGTGCTGGATGTCGGCGGTACCCAGTGCGATGTGCTGAATGCCTTCGCCCTTGTACTCGCGCAGGTACTCTTCGATCTGCGACTTGTCGTCTTGCGACTCGTTGATGGGAATGCGGATCTTGCCGCACGGGCTGGTCATGGCGCGGCTGAACAGACCGGTCTTCTTACCTTCGATGTCGAAGTAACGGATCTCGCGGAAGTTGAACAGCTTCTCGTAGAAGCCCGCCCACTTGTCCATGTTGCCGCGAGCCACGTTGTGGGTCAGATGATCGATGTAGGTGAGGCCCGCCGTGCGGCTCAGCGCATGTCCAGCGACCGGCACGAAATCGACATCGTAGATGGTGTGCTCGCCATAACGATCGACCAGATAGATCAAGCTGCCGCCGATGCCTTCGATCGCCGGGATGTTCAGCTCCATCGGGCCGACGCGAGTTTCAACCGGCTTGGCGCCGAGCTCGACGCAACGCTTGAACGCGTACGCCGCATCCTTCACCCGGAACGCCATCGCGCATGCCGACGGGCCGTGCTCGCGCGCGAAGCGCTGACCGAAGCTGTCCGGCTCGGCATTGATGATGAAATTGATATCACCCTGCCGATGCAACGTGACATTCTTGCTGCGATGTCGGGCGGTCGCCGGGAAGCCCAGGCGCTCGAACAAAGTACGCAACAACTCGGGATCTTCAGCGGTGTATTCGACGAACTCGAAGCCGTCGGTGCCGAGCGGATTGAAGCTGTCCTGGGCCACGCTGCTCATGATCGTCCCTCAAAACTCGATTAATGGTTACAATTGAAACTATATCCCTGCGGAGAGTCAAGTGACCCTCATGGGGCACACACGCAAGCCATGAACGGGACTAAAGAAAAAGTGATCGACTCGCAGCCCGAAGCGGCGCTGCAACTGGATCGTTTCATTCCCTACCGGCTGTCGGTGCTGACCAATACGGTCAGCATGGTGATCGCCAACGCCTATGAGCGGGAGTTCGGCCTGTCCATCCCGCAGTGGCGCGTGATGGCGGTGCTGGCCCGCTACCCGGACCTCTCGGCCATGGAAGTGGCCGAGCGCACGGCCATGGACAAGGTTGCCGTCAGCCGGGCGATCCAAGGCTTGCTCGACGACAAGCGCGTGTTGCGCGCCTTCGACAAGGGCGACCGGCGTCGCTCCATCCTCCGCCTCTCCGCTGCCGGGCAGGACGTCTACACGCGCGTGGCGCCAATGGCGTTGCGTTACGAGGCCGAGCTGCTGAGCGCGCTCAGTCCAACCGACCAGCGCACACTGGACCGCCTGCTGGGCCGGTTGATGGACCGAGCAAAATCCATGCAAGTGAGTCGCGACGATTAGGAAGTAATCGCTATAATCCGCGCCGTTTGCATGATCGCGCTGGTCAATCAGGGCGAGCGATCGAAGGAGCGGCGAGCGGTGAGAACAGTGGCGGAGTTCCGGATCGAATACCTGCGGCAGCTGAGCCCGCAGGGGCGTCCACTGGAGGAGCTGCCGGCGTTCGCAGCCGACGACGACGAATTGCTGAAGATGTTCGCCGCCATGCTGCGGGCTCGCACCTTCGACGCCAAAGCCGTCAATCTCCAGCGCACGGGCAAGCTCGGCACTTACGCTCCCTGCCTCGGCCAGGAAGCCGCCCACGTTGGGGTCGGCGCCGCGATGCGCCCCGAAGATTGCCTGGCCATCGTTTATCGCGAGATCGGCACACTGTTCTGGCGCGGTGTGAGCATGACCGAAGTACTGCTCTACTGGGGCGGCGATGAACGCGGCAACAACTTCGCCGTGCCCCGCCACGACTTCCCCTGGTGCGTGCCCATTGCGACCCAGACGCTGCACGCCGCCGGCGCCGCGATGGCGTTCAAGATCCGCAAAGAGCCTCGCTGCGCCGTTGCGTATATCGGCGACGGCGGCACCTCCGAAGGCACCTTCTACGAAGCGATGAACCTGGCGGGCGCGCGCCAGTTGCCCATCGTGTTCGTGATCGTCAACAACAAATGGGCGATCTCCGTTCCCATCGAACAGCAGACCGCCGCCGAAACCCTGGCGCAGAAAGCCATTGCCGCCGGCATTCCCGGCGTTCAGGTCGACGGCAACGATGTGATCGCCGTTCGAGACTGCATGTCTCGCGCGCTGGAAACAGCGCGCAATGGCGGCGGCCCCACGGTGGTCGAAGCGATCAGCTATCGCTTGAGCGATCACACCACCGCCGACGACGCGAGCCGCTATCGCAACGAAGCCGAGGTCGCCGAAGCCTGGAAGGTCGAGCCGCTGATCCGGCTGCGCAAGCTGCTCCAGTCCCGAGGCGCGCTCGATGAAGCCCGCGAACAGGCGATGAAGGCGCAATTTGCGCGTGAGGTCGACGCAGCCGTTCAGGAATATCTGAGCACGCCGCGCCAATCCACCGACGCCATGTTCGAACATCTCTACGCCAACCCTCCCCCATACGTGGAAGCGCAGAAAGAGCTCGCGCGTCGCTTTGCCGGCACGGGCCGGCCTTCTCACTGAAGTTCTCGCATGCCCAAAGTCACAATGGTTGAAGCCATCGCGATGGCGCAGGCGTGGGAACTGGCGCACGACCCCAGCGTCGTGGTGCTCGGTGAAGATGTCGGCAAGAGCGGCGGTGTTTTTCGCGCCACGTCGGGCTTGTTCGAGCGCTTCGGCGCCGATCGCGTTCAAGACACGCCGCTGGCGGAAAACATGATCGCCGGCATGTGCGTCGGCATGGCGGCGCAAGGTCTGCGGCCGGTCGCCGAGATCCAGTTCATGGGCTTTGTGTATCCGGCGATCGATCAGATCGTGAATCACATGAGCCGACTGCGTCATCGCACGCGCGGACGTTTGTCTTGCCCGGTCGTGATCCGCACGCCGCACGGTGGCGGCATTCACGCACCGGAACATCATTCCGAGTCGGTCGAATCCATGATCGCGCACGTGCCGGGCATTCGCGTCGTGTGCCCTTCTTCGCCGGCGCGCGCCTATGGCTTGTTGCTGGCGTCGATACGCGATCCGGATCCGGTGTTGTTCCTCGAGCCGACGCGCATATATCGGCTGGCGAAGCAGGAAGTGGCGGACGACGGCGTCGCCGCTCCGCTCGATGTCTGTTACATCCTGCGCGAAGGCGAGGACGTGACCATCGTGACCTGGGGCGCGATCGCGACCGACGTGCTGCAGGCGGCCGACCAACTCTCGGCGCAAGGCATCAGTGCTGAAGTGATCGATCTGGCGACCGTGAGCCCCATCGATTCGGAGACCATCCTCGATTCGGTCGCGAAGACCGGGCGGCTGGTGATCGTGCACGAAGCCGCGCGCAACTGCGGCGTCGGCGCCGAGGTTGCGGCGATCGTCGCCGAGCACGGCCTCTACGATCTGCTGGCGCCGATTCAACGCGTCACCGGGTTCGATACGGTCGTGCCGCTGTATCGACTGGAAAACGACTATATCCCGAGCGTGGCCCGCATCCTCGATGCGGTCAAAAAGACGCTGGCAGGTTAACGGGCTGGGAGTGAGACGATGAGCGTGACCTTCAACCTCCCGGACCTCGGCGAAGGCCTGCCCGAAGCGGAAATCGTGTCGTGGCACGTCGCCGCCGGCCAGCATGTCGAAGTCGATCAACCGCTGCTGTCGGTGGAAACGGCCAAAGCGGTCGTCGATGTGCCGAGCCCGTACTCGGGCAACATCGTTCGATTGCACGCCAAAGCGGGCGACACCGTCCAGACCGGCAAGCCACTGGTGGATTTCGATCTGCCCTCGCAGGCCACTGCCGCGACCAATGCAAAGCCTGCCGCTCGAGACAACGTTGCCAATCACTCGGAGGCTCCCTCCAACCAGGGCATGGTGGTGGGGCACATGGCGAGCCGCAACGAAGAACTGGTCGATCACGCCATCGTCGGCCGCAGCGCTCGTGCATACAGAGATCGAAATCGGGTGCGTGCAGCACCGGCCGTGCGCATGTTGGCGAAGCGCCTGGGCGTCGAGCTGTCCGCCTGCCAGGCCACCGGCCGGCATGGCCTGGTCAGCATCGACGACGTGCTCGCCCGAGCGAATCCTGGCAAATCACAACAACGCTCGCCCGCAGTCGCCGGCCTCACCGATGCCGACAAGCTGCGCGGTCCGCGCAAAGCCATGGCCCAGAGCATGTCGCTGTCTCGCGATGAGATCGCAATGTGCACGATCTTCGACGACGCCGACATCGACGTCTGGAAAGAGCGCGGCGACATCAGCATCCGACTTGTCCGAGCAATCGTCGCAGGCGTCAAGGCGGAACCGGCGCTGAACGCGTGGTTCGATCCTGCCGGCCCGGCGCGCAAGGTGATGGAACAAGTGCACCTGGCGATGGCGGTGGATACAAACGACGGCCTGATCGTCCCGGTCCTCAGGGATGTCGCTTCGCAGTCAGCCACGCAATTGCGCGTTCAACTGGACGACATCAAGCAGCGTACGCGCGCCCGAACGATCACGCCGGAAGAAATGCGGGATTGCACGTTCACACTGTCGAACTTCGGAACGCTCGCCGGACGGTATGCAACTCCGCTGGTCGTGCCTCCAACCGTCGCCATCCTGGCGGCGGGCAAGCTGCAAAGAGACGTCGTCGCAGGCAGCAACAGCCCGGAAATCCACGTTCGTCTGCCGTTGTCATTGACGTTCGACCATCGCTGCGTCACCGGTGGCGAAGCCCTGCGCTTCCTGGCCGCGGTCATATCGGATCTGCAGTCGCCGAGCTAACTGTAACGAAGCTCCATACCGCGTCGTTATTCCTTTTTGGTGCATCCGGCGCCATGGGGAGTCTATTACTCTATACGGCGTCGTATCATTCAATCGTGTTCAGTCGAAGTTTGCGCGCCCTACTGATTGATATCGGGTGAGCTTCAGGGGCTCACTCACCCCTCCAACAAATAACGTCGGATCATGACCACGACCATTCCCGCTGCACGTCAAAAATTGATCGAGCGCATTGCGCAGTCCGCCCGCGAGTTGAAGCGACGCGGCGACCCGCTGGATGTTCAGGAATTCGTCCGCCAGTACTTCCGAGGGGTCGGCGAAGAAGATCTCGCCGAATACCGTCCCGAAACACTGGCCGCCCTCGCCCTGGCGCATCTTCGCAGCGCCGGCGTACGCAAACCCAATCGTCCGCTGGTGCGCGTATTCAATACGGATGAAGCGCGCGATGGCTGGAGCAGCACGCACACCATCGTGGAAGTGACCACCGAGGACATGCCGTTCCTGGTCGATTCGCTCGGCATGGTGCTGACCCAAGCGGGCCTCACTATTCATATGATGGTCCACCCCGTGCTGTCGATCCGCCGCGATCGTACCGGCAAGCTCGAAGAGCTGGGTGAAAGCAACGGCAAGAAGTTCACGCACGAGTCGTGGCAGCACATCGAAATCGATCGTCTCGGCGCGCCGGAGCGCTTGCAGGAGATCGAGCAGAAGCTGCTGCGCACGTTGGACGATGTGCGTCTCGCCGTCGGCGACTGGAACGAAATGCGCCAGCGCGCCACGGAGCTGGCCAACGAGATCGAGCGTGAGAATCCAGGTGTACAGCCCAGCGAAGCACGCGAAGCCAAAGCGCTGCTCGACTGGATGGCGGCGAATCACTTCACCTTCCTCGGTTACCGCCAGTACGAGTTGAAACGTGGCCGCAGCGAAGACCTGCTCGTGCCGCTGCCCGAAACCGGCCTGGGCATTCTGCGCACACGCAAAGGCTATCGCGCCGAACCGACCGTGCTCAGCGGCGAACTGCGCGAGCACGCTCGTCAGCCCGAGCTCATGCAGATCACCAAAGCGAACTCCTTCTCCACCGTCCATCGTGCAACGTATCTCGACTACGTCGGCGTGAAGACGGTCGACTCGCAAGGACGGGTCACTGGCGAGAAGCGTTTCCTCGGCTTGTTCACGTCGGCGGTCTACAACCGCAGCCCGCGTGAGATTCCGATGCTTCGTCACAAGATCGAACGAGTCGTCAGTCACTTCGGCCTCGACCCGGCGAGTCACGACGGCAAGGCGGTCGTGCACGTGTTGGAAACCTATCCGCGCGACGAGCTCTTCCAGGCCTCCATCAACGACCTGATCCGTAACGTCCGCGGCATCGTCAATCTGTACGAACGCCAGCGTGTGCGCGTGTTCCTGCGCCGGGACACGTTCGGTCGATTCTATTCCGCGTTGATCTTCGTACCGCGTGATCGCTACAACACGCAGGTCCGCGAGAAAATGGAAGCGGTCATCCATGAGAAGCTGAAGTCCACGGCGATCGAGTCGCAGGTCCAGCTCTCGCAGTCCGCACTCGCCCGCGTGCACATGATCGTTCGCTTGCCGGCTGGTGGCGGCCCGCGGATCGACGCCGAAGAGCTGGAGGAGTTGATCGCCGAGACCGTGCGCACCTGGAGCGACAGGCTCCGCGATGCATTGCTCGAAAAGCACGGCGAGCTCGACGGTCGCCTGATCGCCGAGAAGTATCGAGACGCGTTCCCGGCGGCGTATCAAGAAGACACCACCGCCGAAGTTGCGCTCGACGATATCCGTCAGCTCGACGAAGTCCTCGCCGACGCCGACAGGATCGCGATGCGCCTGGCGAGCGGTGAAGGCAAGACCGTTCATCTGCGACTGCTCAGAACGGAGGCGCCCATCGCGCTGTCGCAAGCGCTGCCGGTGCTCGAGAACATGGGATTCGTGATCGTGAGCGAACGGCCGTACCGGATCGCCGTATCCAACGCTCGACCGATCTGGCTGCAAGACTTCGAGATGCAGCGTCGCGACGGCGGCACGATCAATCCCGAAACCCTGGGCCAACGCTTCACCGACACCTTCTCGGCAGTGTGGACCGGTCGCGCCGAGAACGACGGCTTCAATCAGCTCATCGTCGTCACCGATCTCACCTGGCGTCAGTCCAGCGTGCTGCGCGCCTATTGTCGTTACGCCATTCAGACCGGCGCGAGTTTCAGCCAGGCGTACATGGAGCAGGTGCTCACGTCGAACGCCAGCATCGCGAAGACACTCTCGCAACTGTTCGAAGCGCAGTTCGATCCGGCCGTGAAGCCGGCAAAGCGCGCCGGCGAAGTGGACCGCTTGAAGCAGGAACTGTCCGATCAGCTCGATTCCGTGCGCAGCCTCGATGAGGACCGCATCCTGCGTCGCTTCGCGCATGCGATTCAGGCGACACTGCGCACGAACTACTTTCAGACGGACGCAAGCGGCGCGCCCAAGCTGTGGCTGTCGTTCAAGCTCGACTCCCGGAGCATTCCCGAAGTCCCGCAGCCGCGTCCGGCGTTCGAAATCTTCGTTTATTCACCGCGCGTCGAAGGCGTCCATCTGCGCATGGGCCAGGTCGCCCGCGGCGGCATCCGCTGGTCCGACCGTCGCGAAGACTTCCGCACCGAAGTGCTGGGCCTGATGAAGGCGCAGAACGTGAAGAACACGCTGATCGTCCCGGTCGGCGCCAAGGGCGGCTTCGTTCCCAAGCGCATGCCCGCCGGCGCGAGCCGCGAGGATGTGCAGCGTGAAGGCGTCGAGTGCTATCGCACCTTCATCTCGGCCTTGCTCGACATCACCGACAACATCGTGGAGGGCAAGATCGTGCCGCCGTCCCTGGTGGTCCGTCGCGATGGCGACGATCCGTATCTGGTCGTGGCGGCCGACAAGGGCACGGCCACCTTCTCCGATATCGCCAATGGGCTCGCCGCCGACTACAACTTCTGGCTGGGCGACGCCTTCGCCTCGGGTGGTTCGGCCGGTTACGACCACAAGAAGATGGGCATCACGGCGCGCGGCGCCTGGGAGTGCGTGAAGCGCCACTTCCGCGAGATCGGCATCGACACCCAGTCGCAGGACTTCACCGCCATCGGCATCGGCGACATGGCCGGCGACGTGTTCGGCAACGGCATGCTCCAGTCGCCGCACACCCGCCTGCTGGCGGCGTTCAACCACCAGCACATCTTCCTCGACCCGGATCCCGATGCGGCCTCTTCTTATAAAGAGAGGCAGCGCCTGTTCAACCTGCCCCGCTCCAGCTGGGAGGACTACAACCGCAAGTTGATCTCCAGAGGTGGCGGCATCTACGCGCGCAGCCTGAAGTCGATCAAGGTCTCGCCGCAGGTGCAGACCATGCTCGGCATCAAGCGCGACACGTTCACGCCGATCGAGCTGATCCGCGCGATTCTGTGTATGCCGGTCGACCTGTTGTGGAATGGCGGCATCGGCACGTATGTAAAAGCTACAGACGAATCTCATATCGAGGTGGGCGATCGAGCCAACGACGCGCTGCGCGTCAACGGTCGCGACCTGCGCTGCAAGGTCATCGGCGAAGGCGGCAACCTCGGAATGTCACAACGCGGCCGCATCGAGTACGCCATGGCCGGCGGCCGCCTCAACACCGATTTCGTCGACAACTCCGGCGGCGTCGACTGCTCGGATCACGAAGTCAACATCAAGATCCTGCTCAACAACCTGCCGAAGCGGGCCGGCCTCACGCTGGAGAAGCGCAACGAGCTGCTCGTCGACATGACCGACGAAGTCGCCGCACTGGTCCTGCGCGACAACTATCTGCAGAGCCAGGCGCTGTCGATGCTGGAGGCCCGTGCGAGCAAGGATCTGCTCGAGCATGCGCATTCCATCCGTCGGCTCGAAGTGTCGGGCCTGCTGGATCGCGGGCTCGAGCTGTTGCCGGCGAGCGAAGAAATCACCGAGCGGCATCAGGCCGGCAAGGGCCTGACGCGGCCCGAGCTCGCCATCCTGCTGGCTTACGCCAAGATGGCGCTGTACTCGAAGCTCATCGATTCGGATGTGCCCGAAGATCCGTACCTGGGCCGCGAGCTGGAACGTTACTTCCCTGCACTCATGCAGAAACGTTTCAATAAGTATCTACCGGAGCATCGCTTGCGCCGGGAGATCATCGCGACCGCGACCACCAACAGCATCGTCAATCGCATGGGCCCGACGTTTGCCCGCCGGGTTCAGGAAGACACGGGAGCCAATGCCAGCACGGTGGCTCGCGCCTACGCGATCGCTCGAGAGTTCGTCGCCATGCGCGACACGTGGGCCGATATCGAAGCGCTGGATACGAAAGTCGGCGCCGCGGTTCAGTACGAGATGATGTTCGAGACCACGCGTCTGCTGCGCTTCTGCACCTATTGGCTGATTCATCGGCGCAGCGGCCAGCTCGACATCGAGCGTCAGGTGTCGCGCTTCCGCAAGGGCATGAAAGATCTCGATGGACTGTTGCCGAAGGTGCTCAGCGGCGACGACCTCGCGGTCTACAACAATCGGCACAGCCGTTATCTCGCCGCCAAGGTGCCCGACAAGCTCGCGCGGCGGATGGCCAGCCTGATGGCCCAGCGTTCCGGCCCCGATCTGGTCGAGATCTCCGAAGCGAGCGCACTGCCGCTCGATCGGGTCGCCGCGCTCTACTTCGGCGTCGGCACAGCGCTGTCGTTGGACTGGCTCCGAGAGCAGGTGGAGATTCTCGGCGTCGAAGGCCACTGGCAGGCAGTGGCGCGCACCACCCTGCGCGACAACGTCTACAACCTGCAGCGGGCGTTGTGCTTGCAAGTCATTGCGGAGTCGAAGCGCTCCAACAAGGACGGCAGGGCCACGCCGGCAGAGTTGCTCGAAGGCTGGAGCAGCCGGCACCGCGCCTCTGTCGATTACCTGCGACAGACGGTGAGCGACATGCGCGCCCTGCCAACGATGGACTTCGCAACGCTGTCGGTCGCGCTCCAGGCCGTGCGCCGAATGACGGAATAGCGGGCAGCGCCGCCGCGGGCGGCCCTGCAGTTCAGCCTGCTTGGGAGCGCCGCCTGGCGCTCCCAGCGAATTCGTGCCGAAAACTGACGGCAACTGGCGACAGCGCTCGCTGCTCGCCGCTACCAGATGAATGGACGCAGCGACACCTGCGACATAGGGGCGATGTCTGCTATAACGTCGGCCCTTCTTCCTCCTAACTTTAGTTATGGCCGGCCAACTCGTACTTCTGCGTCACGGACAAAGCACCTGGAATCTGGAAAACCTGTTCACCGGCTGGGTGGACGTGGACCTGACCGAGCAAGGCCGCAGCGAAGCGCGGGCCGCCGGCAAACTGCTCAAGGAAGAAGGTTTCGAGTTCCAGCAGGTGTTCACGTCGGTGCTCAAGCGCGCCATCCGCACCATGTGGATCGCGCTCGATGAGATGGACCGCATGTGGCTGCCGGTGGAACGCAGCTGGCGTCTGAACGAGCGCCACTACGGAGCACTGCAGGGCCTGAACAAGGCCGAGACCGTCGCCCAGTACGGCGCCGACCAGGTGAAGATCTGGCGCCGGAGCTACGACATTCCGCCCCCGGCGCTGTCGCTGGACGATGAACGCCATCCGCGCTTCGAACTGCGCTACAGCTCTTTGCAGCCCGAAGAGCTACCGAACACTGAATCTTTGAAGACCACCCTCGATCGAGTGCTGCCGTACTGGAACAACCGCCTCGCTCCGGAGTTAAACGCCGGACGCAATGTATTAGTAGTCGCACACGGCAATAGTTTGCGGGCGCTTGTAAAGATGCTCGACGGTATGTCCGACTCGGAAATCGTCGAGTTCAACATTCCCACTGGAGTGCCTATTCACTACCAGTTGGATAACGCGCTGAAGCCTGTCTCGCGTCGCTTCCTGGGCGACGCCGAGGCGATCAAGGCCGCTGCCGAAGCCGTTGCGCGACAGACCGAAAACAAAAACGGTTAAAGATTCGCGGAAGAGTTTGTTTATTGAATCTGCGCTGTCGCTATTCGCGAACAGCGCAGCGGGCAGCTTTTGACTTGTGAAGTTGAAAGCAACAGTGTTCAGCAAGCGCTGTTGAATTGTCAGCGCCGTCGCGACACAGCAGCGATTTGACACTTGAAATCAACGTTCCATATTGATGCACAGCTGCATCGGAACTGTTTCGACGTGACGCATGTCATCTGCTCGTCGTGTTCGAATGTTGTACTTGCGCAGCAATCGAGATTGGTCTAATTAACCTGAAAAGGTTTTGTTTGATGCATTTCGGTGCGCGTTGTGATGTTTCGCCGATCAGCGACGGCAAAAATTACATTGGAATAGAACTTGCTTCGTTGAAAGCAAGCGAAATGGGGCAAGGCAGCTTTGAGAGTCTTGCGATGTTTTTTTGCGAGCCGTGGGGACGGGGGCGCAAACGCACACAACGATATGCGACGACGTCTGTCCGCGTGTGCGTCATTGATGAGGAGTGATGCATGCGTCTGATCAAACTCGCGTTGGCTTTGGTAGCCGTGAGTGTCAGCTGGGTCGCGGCCGCGAACCCGGCAATCAACAACAGTGGCTCTATCGCCGGTCCCGCGGCGGCAACCACTCAAATGGTCGCAAGCCAGGCTCAGCAGGTGCGCATCGACGGCGCCACGTTGAGCAGCAATCTGACTGGCAACCGCAATATGAATGACGTCCGCAACAGCTCCGCACCCAGCGCCAGTGGCATGGAGGATTCTCGCGGCTGGCTCATGGCGCTGGTGACCGTGCTGCTGATCGGTCATCAGTTACGCCGGAAGCATCGCTTCCTCCGCCCACAGCGCTTCAGCGATCTGTAGATCCTGAATAGCTACTTCCGCAACGGGCGGGAGGTGTGATGAATCAACGTCAACCCTTGAGGTCGTACGATCGTTCGGCCGGCGTGAGCGCGTCGGAACCGACATCGCTGTTCGTGCTGAAATCGCTGCTCTATCCAGTGATGCCGGTGCTCACCCTGGGCCTGTGCATGCTGCTGTGGCGCGAGAGTCTGCTGCAGGGGCCGTACTTTCTGATGGCGGTGCTGGCTTTCTTCGGCGCAGCCGATGTGCTCGACGCCCTGCCGATGGCGCCGCCTCGGCATCGTTCGATGGCCATCGCATCGCTGCTCGACATCATCTTCCGCTGGTCCCTGGTGATTGCGTTCATCTGGGCGCTGCTGGAGATCGCGGGCATTGCGAGGCAGCTGCGCTGGGAAGTGCTGGTCAGCTGGGCCATCGCAACGCCGCTGGTGCTGTGGGTCGGCCGGCTGTACGCGCCGCATTTGTTTGTTCGCGCGAGCAACAGCGGTGCGCCACGCAAGGTCGTGATCGCCGGCGCGAATCGGCTCGGAGCCAAGCTGGCGAGCAAGCTGGAGGAGTCGCCCTGGCTGAACATGGAAGTGCTCGGCTTCTTCGACGACCGCGATTCGGGACGTGTGCCCGAAGAGTGCGCGCGGCGGGTGCTGGGCAAGTTGGGTTTGATGCGGGATTACATCGCCCGCAACTCGATCGATGTCGTCTACATCACTTTGCCGATGACGCGGCACCCCCGCATCACGGAGCTGCTGCAATCTTTGAAAGATTCGACCGCCTCCGTGTATTTCGTACCAGACCTGACGATGTGCGACCTGGTGCAGCCGCGTTTCGATCTGGTCAATGGCGTGCCGGTGGTGGCGGTATGCGAGTCGCCGTTCTACGGCGGGCGCGGCATTGCCAAGCGCGTCAGCGACATCGCGATCTCCGCATTCGCCCTCGCGCTGCTCTCGCCCGTGATGCTGGCCGTCGCTGCGGCGATTCGATTGACGTCGCCGGGCCCCGTCATCTTCCGTCAGAAGCGCTATGGCCTCGATGGCAAGGAGATCGTGGTCTACAAGTTCCGCTCGATGACCGTCACCGAAGATGGCAATCAGAGTTATACGCAGGTCACGCGCAACGATGCGCGTGTCACGCCGGTCGGGTCATTCATCCGCGCAACGTCGCTCGATGAACTGCCCCAGCTGCTTAACGTGCTGGAAGGGACGATGAGCATCGTCGGCCCGCGTCCGCACGCGGTCGCGGTGAACGAGCAGTATCGGCGGCTGATCCCCGGCTACATGCTCCGGCACAAGGTGAAGCCGGGCATCACCGGTTGGGCGCAGGTCAATGGTTTTCGCGGTGGCGACGACATCGGCTCGATGCGCTCGCGCATCGAACACGACCTGGAATATCTGCAGCATTGGTCGCTCTCGCTCGATCTCATGATCATCCTCAAGACAGCCATGGTGGTTTGGAACGACAGACATGCTTATTAGTGCAATGGCGCGCCGATATGTAGCAACGTGGAGCGTGCTGCTGCTGATGGTCTGCTCGCTATTGAGCAGGCCGGGTTTCGCGGCCGATGCGGACTATCGCCTGGGACCGGGCGACATGCTGCGAGTCAACGTGTTCGGCTCGCCGGAGTTGTCCGGCGAGGTGCGGGTGAGCGAGTCCGGCAACATCACCTACCCGTTGATCGGGCAGGTGCAGGTGTCGGGCAAGTCGCCGGCACAGGTCGAAGCGCAGCTGGTGAGCGCCTTCGTCGAAGGCGGTTACCTGAAACAGCCGCAGGTGACGGTGCTGGTCATGGAGTACCGCAGCCAGAAGGTGTCGGTGATGGGTCATGTCACCAAGCCAGGCCAGTACTCGCTGCAATCGAGCAGCCGGGTGCTGGACGTGCTCGCCGAAGCCGGTGGTCCGGTGAATGAGGAAGCCGCCGACATCGCGACGCTGATGCGCAAGGACGGCAGCAAGGCGCCGATCGATCTGGTTGCGCTGTTCGCTGGCGACCCCGCACAGAACCAGGAGGTGGCTGGCGGCGACACTTTATATGTGCCGCGTGCGCCGCAGTTCTATGTGTACGGCGAGGTGCAAAGGCCCGGCATGTACAAGCTGGAGCGCGGCATGACCGTGTCACGCGCGATCTCCAAAGGCGGTGGCCTCACGACGCGCGGCTCGGAGCGACGAGTGGTGATCAAGCGCAAGGACAAGGAAGGTAAGGAACAACACTACTCGGCGAAGGGCTCCGACCTGCTGCAAGCCGACGACGTGTTGATGGTCAAGGAAGGATTGTTCTGAATGGCGCTCGAGACAGTTACCAGGAACGAATCTCTATGATGGGTCTCGCTCAAATGTTGAGAGTTCTGCGTGGACGGGCCTTCCTGTTCACGACCATCGTCCTCGTCGCCGTGGGCGGTGTAGCCGTCGTCAGCTTCCTGTCGCCGAAGAAATACGTGGCGGAGCTGGCGCTGGTCGTCGACCTGCAAGGCAGCGATCCGATGAAGGAGCAGGCGCTGGCGCCGATGCTGGTGCCCACCCACCTCGCCACTCAGACCGAGATCATCCGCAGCCGCAATGTGGCGCTGAAGGTCATCGAGAAGATGGGGCTGGCGACCAATCCCGAAGTGGTGGCGAGCTTCCGCGACAGCGGCTCGGCGACCGACCTGAATTCCTGGCTGGTCGACAACCTGTTGCGCAATGTGGACGCGAAGACCGCCCGCAGCAGCAACATCATCCGCATCTCCTATAGCAGTCCGGACCCGGTGCAGTCGGCGGCCATGACCAATGCGTTCGCCGACGCTTACATCCAGGCGAGCCTGGAGCTGAAGGTCGATCCCGCCCGCCGCCAGGTGACCTGGTACGAACAGCAGGTCGCGCAATTGCGCGATGAGCTGGTCGCCGCTCAAACCCGGCTGTCCAAGTATCAGGCGGATCACGGCGTGCTCGGCGTCGATGCCGCTCGCATGGACGTGGAGAACGCGCGTCTGCAGGAGATCTCCAATCAGCTGGTTTCCGTGCAGGCACAGATGTTCGACGCCAATGCACGCAACCAGCAGATCACGTCCAGCGATCAGCTCGACTCGCTGCCGGATCTGATGAAGAACCCGACGATCCAGAGCCTGAAGCAGGAACTGGCGCGCGCCGAATCCAAGCTGGCCGAGGTCAGCGAGCGTTACGGCGTGAATCATCCGCAGTACATCGCGTCGAACGCCGAAGTGTCTTCGCTCAAGTCGAAGCTCAACGTCGAAATTGGCGTGACGCGCGGCTCGCTGGCCCAAAGCGCTGAAGTGGCCCGCCGTCAGGTCGGCGCCGTGCAGAAGGCGTTGGAGGAACAGAAGGATCGCATCATCGCGCTCAAGCGCTCGCAGGACGAGCTGGCGGTGCTGACTCGCGACATCGAGAGCGCCCGCACCGCTTATGACGCAGCACTGCAGCAGGCCAACAAGACCAGGCTGGAAAGCCGTGTCGATCGCACCAACGTAGCTGTGCTCAATCCCGCCACGCCGCCGCTGTTTCCGGCCTCGCCGCGCATCATGCTCAACCTGGCGGTCGGCTTGTTCGCAGGCATCGCGCTGGCGATCGGCTTGATTCTCACGTTGGAAGTTTGCAACCGCCGGTTGCGCTCCGCCGAGGACCTGGCCGACTTCACCGATCTGCCCGTGCTCGCTGAGTTGCCGGCATTGCCAGCGACCGCACGCCGTCATCGCAAGCGCGAAGTGCGCCGCCAGCTGAAGCTGCAGCCCGGCGTGGCCTCCGCGAACTGATCGCTCACCGAGATCGAGTCATTTGAGGACGCCCTTGATGGACGCCGCTGTCGAACCCAGATCCCGCCTGCCTCGGGTCACCCGCCCGCGTATTCGCATCGGCGAGATCCTGTTGAACATGGGTGCGCTCTCCGAAGCCGATCTGCAAAAAGTGCTGGCCGCACACCTGGATCGTGGCGAGCCGTTCGGCAAAGTGGCCGTGGCCATGAAGTTGATCACCGAAGGCGAGCTGCGAACGGCCCTGGCTCAGCAGTTCACTTATCCAATCGCTCGCATCGGCGAGTCGGCACTCTCGCCAATGCTCGCGGCGGCTTACGAGCCCTTCGGTCAGTACGCCGAAGGCTTGCGCACGCTGCGCAGCCAGCTGTTGATGCGATGGATGGGTGAGCATGACTGCACGCTCGCCGTTTGCTCCGCCCGCAGCGGCGAAGGCTGCAGCGTGCTGGCCGCGAATCTCGCGATCGTGTTCGCTCAACTCGGCGAGCGAACGCTGCTGATCGACGCCAATCTGCGCAACCCCGTCCAGCATCATCTGTTCGGCCTCGGCGAATGCGATGGCCTCACGGACCTGATCAAGGGCGCCTCACGCACGGAGAAGGCGTTGCGCAAAGTCGCGCAGTTCGACAGTTTGAATGTATTGACGGCCGGCACACCGCCGCCGAACCCGCAGGAACTGTTGAGCCGCCTGCCCTTCGCACACTTGCTGGACGAGATGGCCGGCCGCTACGACGTAATCATCATCGACACGCCGCCGCTGCTCGAGTTCGCCGATGGCCAGATCATCGCGGCTCGCGCTCGCGGCTGCTTGCTCGGCACGCGCAGGGACAGCACGCGCCTGATCGACATCGCCCGCATGAAGGCGCAGCTCGATCCCAACCTGACCCACGTGCTGGGCACTGTGATCAGTGGCTGAATCGACGGCAATCGGCAACATTGGCGGCGTTCACGTCGCGCCGCGAGCACAACAGCACAGCGATTTCGTGCCCCTGCTCCTGCTGTGCACGCCGATCGCGTGCGCCAGCCTGTTGTCGAAGTTCGGCATTCCCGGTTACGCCAACTTAGGTATCGGCATCGCCATTCCGTTGCTGATGCTGGTGCTTGCCTTCGGGATGATCAACGACTGCGTGCGCATCGAGCCGCGCCGTCTGGGCTTTTACGGCCTCACGCTGGCCGTGCTGATCCTGCCGCAGCTGTTGCAGGCCGGCACGTTCTCGCTGGATTCGCTCATGATGATGACGTTGCTGCACATCCCCTATGTGTTGGTGGCGGTCCGCGGTGACGAGCTCGCGCCCAAAGCGGTCACGTTCTTCCTTTATATCGCCCGGATGCTGGCGGTCCTCGCCGTTGCACAGTATTTCCTGCAAGGCATCCTGGACATCGCGCTGCTCTATCCGATCGACAACCTGCTGCCGCCGGAGTTCGTGGTGCAGGGGTTCAACGCCCAGGGCAAGGTCAGCTATTACTCCACCCAGATCCGCGCCACCGGCATGTTCATGCTGGAGCCGTCGTTCCTGGCTCAATTCCTCGCAGTGGCCATCGTCGCCGAGTCGGTCACGACACGCCGCCTGTGGCCTCTCGGCCTGTACGTCCTGGGCATCATCGCTGCGCATGCCGGCACCGGCATCCTGATCCTGCTGGTCTGCATGCCGTTCGTCGTGTTCATCCATCGCCGCTGGGACCTGCTGGCGCTGGGTATCGCCGGCATCGCGGTGCTGGTGGTGTTCGGCGAAGTGCTCGGCCTGGACTTCATCACCAATCGCGCCGGCGAGTTCGACGATCCGAACTCCAGCGGCTTCGCACGCTTCGTCGGCGGTTTCTATATGTTCGAGGAGATGCTGTGGCCGAATCTGTCACGCGCCTTGTTCGGTTACGGCGCCGGCGCGTTCATGGACTACGTGCACCTCTTCACCATCGAAGTCGCCGACATGCCGGTCACCAAGATGATTTTCGAGTTCGGGCTGGTCGGTGCGCTCACCTACTTCGCATTCATCTTCAGCAGCCTGTTCGCTTCGCCCCTGCCCCGCATGCTGAGCGTAGCCATCGCGATCACGTTTCTGCTCAACGGCATGTATGTGCCGTTCTCGCACGGACTGGCGCTGGGCCTGCTGGTGCTGACTTCCACACGAAAGGTGCAGCTGGTCACCGCGAACACGGCGTCGCAGACCACGCGGCTCATGCGGGCCTGAAGGAATGAGCATGTCTGTTGAACACGTCCTGCTGTTGCTGGCGCTGCTGAGCCTGGCCCTGGCTCAGCATCCGTTCGTCACTTATCCGCTGTCGCTGAAGCTGTTGAAGAAGCTGTGGCCACACCGCGCCAAACCATTGCCAGCCCGCAAGCGCCACATCGACTTCACGATCTGCATGTGCGCCTACAACGAGGAAGGCGTGATCCGCGAGAAACTGCAGAACCTGCTGGCGCTGAAGCAGCGCGAGCCGGGGTTGGAGATCCTCATCTATGTGGACGCAGCGAGCGATCAAACGGCTCGACGCCTGCGCGCCTATGCCCCGCACATCAGCTTCCACGTCTCGCCTGCCCGGCATGGCAAGACTTATGGCATGAACCTGCTGGCGAGCCGCGCGACGGGCGATGTGATCCTGTTTACGGATGCGAACGTCATGCTGGACATGGAAGTGCTCGAGAAGCTGCGCGCTTCGTTCGAGGATCCGGAGATCGGTTGCGTCTGTGGCAACCTGATCTATACCAACGACGGCGCATCGGTCACCGCAGCCACCGGCTCGCTGTACTGGCGCCTGGAAGAAGGCATCAAGCGGCTCGAACAGGAGACCGGATCGGTGATGGGCGCCGACGGCTCTTTGTTCGCCATCCGACGCTCGCTGCACAAGGCGCCGCCGGATCACATCATCGACGACATGTTCGTCTCGTTCTGGGTGCTGATCCAGGGCTATCGCATCGTGCAGTCGAAGGACGCGCGCGCTTTCGAGGAATCGGCCAGCAACGCATCGGATGAGTTCGGCCGCAAAGCGCGCATCGCCTGCCAGGCGTTCAACGTGCACCGGTTGATCTGGCCGCACATCCGCAAGCTGAGCTTCCTGACCGTCTATAAATATGTGTCGCACAAGCTGCTGCGCTGGCTGTGCATCTATTTCCTCGCGCTCAGCGGCATCTTCGCAATCGCGGCGCTGGCAGTTGCCGGCTATACATGGGCCGCAGTGGTGCTCGTCGGAGCATCGCTCATCGGTTTCGTTCTCGGGGCCCGTTACGCGATCAAGCCGTTCTCGCAGATCGTCGACATCATCACCAGCATGGCGGGTGCGGGACTGGGTGTCTGGAAATCGGTGCGTGGCGAACGGTTCCAGACCTGGACGCCTGTCGCCTCGCTACGCAAGGTCGCCGAATGAGATGTCTGTGGATCAGCCGGCACGTGCCCTACCCCATGAACGAGGGGTTGAAGGTGTACTCGGCAAAGCTTTCCGAAGCGCTGGCGCAGGCCGGTGCGTTCGTGCGCGTGCTCGGCTTCGGTAGCACCGCAGCGACCCCCAAGAACCGTGCTCACATGGAATGGGTTGCCGTTCCCGGCGATCGCCGCAGAACGGCCATCGCCTTGTTGAATCGCTTTCCGCTCACCGCCGCTGTCGATTCGACGAGCGCATACCGTGCGCTGCTCGAAGAACAACTGCGTGAGCCGTGGGACGCGATCATCTTCGACAGCTACGGCACGGGGTGGGCGCTGGATCGCTGCAAGGCCTATCGCGGCACGCCGCTTGGCGCAAAGACCATCCTGGTCCACGTTTCTCACAATCACGAAGAAGTGCTGTGGCATTCCATGGCGAGGCAGGCGGAAGCCGGCCTGCCGAAGCGCCTGGCGCTCTGGCAGAACTACTACAAGGTTCGTGGCCTGGAACGTCGGCTGTTGCGTGAGGTCGATCTGGTGTCGGCCATCACCATCGAGGATGAGCAGGCGCTGCGCGCGCATCGCAGTGACAACAACACACTCACGTTGACGCCCGGCTACGACGGCGGCGTCGCGCCCGAGCGGGTGATCGATGCCTCCGTGCCACGTCGTGCGGTTGTGGTCGGTTCGTTCCAGTGGGTCGTGAAGCGCGAAAACCTTGCCCGCTTCGTCGAGCACGCCGACGCGAGGTTCGCTGCGAACGATATCGAACTGGTGGTCGCGGGGGATGTACCCGACGATTTGAAACAAACGTTGCTGGCCACCTGTCGCGCGACGCGCTTCGAAGGCTTCGTTGCGGATCTCGCGCCGTTTCTGGCTTGTGCTCGCATCGCCATCGTCCCCGAACTGATCGGCGGCGGCTTCAAGCTGAAGTTTCTGGATTACATCTTCGGCCGCGTCCCGGTGGCCACCGTCGACGCCGCCGCTGCCGGGCTGCCTCAGAAGCTGCGCGAGGAGCTGATCACCAGCACCGATTTCGCAGGCCTCACGACCGCCATCATCGAGCACATCGATCGGCTGGAGCACTTGAATCGCTTGCAGACGGCCGCGTTCGAGCAGGCCAGAACCTTGTATCGATGGGAAGACCGCGGGCTGCAGCTGAAGCAGCGCATCGCGGAGTTGCAGAAGGAGCGTTCGAGCTCCCCCGCCCGCTCGTCGGCCACGGCCGCCGCCGCGAGCGCCTGAGCAGGAGCGCTGAATGTTCGGTTATGTTTCTTTTGCCCAGCTGTCGAACGCGATCCGGTCGCAACTGTATGCGATTCCGGCAGATGTGGATTTGATCGTCGGTATCCCCCGCAGCGGCATGGTGCCGGCCTATCAGATCGGGCTGTTCCTGAATCGGCTGGTGTGCGACATCGACACGTTCATTGCCGACGGCAGCATCAGCCACGGCCAGACGCGCAAACTCGGCGTCCCGCTGACTTCGTTGAGTCAGGCACAGCACGTCCTGCTCGTGGATGACAGCATCGCGACCGGCAGCTCGATGCAGAAGGCACTGGCGCGCATCCAGGAAGCAGGCTTCACAGGCCGAATCTCAACCTGCGCCGCAATCGTCGCTCCCTCGCACAAGAGCAGCGTCGATGTATCTTTCATCACGATGCCGCAGCCGCGGTTGTTCGAATGGAATGCCTTTCATCATGCGTGCGTCGAAACGGCATGCTTCGACATGGACGGCGTGCTCTGTGTCGACCCGACGGCCTATGAGAACGACGACGGCCCGCGTTACGAGAAATTCCTCGCCACTGCGCGGCCGCTGTTCCGCCCGACCTTGAAGATCGGCCACATCGTGACCGCCCGCCTGGAGAAATATCGCAGCCTCACCGAGGACTGGCTGGCGGCCAACAATATCTCTTATGGCCAGCTGCACCTGGTCGATCTGCCGAGCCGTGCCGAGCGAATCCGCCAGGGGGCGCACTGCTCGCACAAAATTCGCGTGTATCGCGAGACCGGCGCGACGATGTTCTATGAGAGCGAGATCGGCCAGGCACACGAGATCGCCACGGGCGCGGGCAAACCGGTGCTCTGCATCGACGCCATGACCATGGTGATGCCCGGCGCCTCTCACATCACGGCGACGGCCAAGAGCGCGCTGTGGCGACTGCGCTCTCCCCTGGGGCGCGCGAAAGGTTGGGTGAAACAGCAACTGCGCACTTCCCGCACTCCCGTGAGCGGGTCGTGAGGCGAGATGCAGCACGCCCCACTCAATCAGCGCCGGTCAAAGCCTTGCCGGCCCTATGACGCCTCATCGAGCAACGGTCGCTCAGGGCTTGCGCCGCCACACTCGGATGTAATCGATCACGTAGTTCCACTGCGACTCGTCGGCCTTCATCGCCGAAACGTCGACACCCTTGAGAATCATCCCGAGCTGATTCGTCACCAGCAGGTGCGCGGGCACCGGCTTGCTCCAGATGTAATACGTCTGCTTGATCGGCTCGCCATCCAGCAGCCAGATCGGCTGGTCCTTGACCCAGTCGAGCGAGAACACGTGGAAGTCGGCGGAGAAATCGAACCCGGGGATGTATTCGTTCTTCTTGAATTTGGTCCACAGATCCTTCGGCGGCCCGTAGCGCTCCGGGTTCTTGTGCGTCTGGACGTAACCAGTCATCACGCGCGTCTCGGGTCGGCCCTGCCAGTTGAAGAACTCGAAGATGTCGATCTCCGGCGGCCACGGCAGCTCGGAGAATTTACCGTCCGGATATTGCACGCCCGGGTTCAACCAGAAAGCCGGCCATGCGCCGATGCCGGTCGGCAGCTTCGCTCGCATCTCGATATACATGCCCTCGGTGATCGGCAACTTGCCACGCAACATTCCCGATTCGATGCCGCGCGGCTTCAAGCCGCCGCCCGGCGGAATACGACCTTTCAATGTGAGCGTGCAGTCATCGAACACATGCAGCGAGCGAGGATCGCCGTCGGGATAGTCACGATGGTACGACCAGTACGTCTTGAGCCCGTCGAGCTTGCCGTTCTCGTAGATGTAACGATAGAAGAACTCTTGATCGAGCCTGGCGCGCGTATCGACGGTTGCGTCCTTTCGCTGGCGACCGAAGGTGTAATCCTTGACCAGCTCGAACTCGCCGGTTTGTTTGTAAGGCCGCACCGGATCGATGGGCGGTCCCAACAAAGCAGTACAAGCCGTGGCCGCCGCCGCTGCAAGAGCAATGATGCTCATCGTCACCTCTGGAGTGTCTCCCGGCCATCTTCACGATCTGAGCTTCGCCTGGCAATAGGAGCATGCGCTTGAGCAGGGAAATCATCATCACGGGCGGCGACGCTCATTTCTTTCCCTGGATCGTTGCAGCGATCAGCTCTCTGCGCGCGCACGCCGAAACCAGAGCGCTCGACATGGGCATCATCGATCAAGGGCTGACCGCCGCTCAGCGCGCGCAACTGAGCGCCTTCGGCTGCAAGATCGTCGAGCCACAGTGGACACTGCCGGTGCCGCAGGAAGCGCGCACGTTGCGCAACATCGGTCTCGTTGCGCGCACAGCGCTGCGCGACTACTTCCCTGGCTATGAAATTTATTTGTGGTTCGACGCCGACGCATGGATGCAAACGCCGGAGTTCGTCACTGCTTACGCCGAAGGCGCGCGGGCGCGGGGCGCCGCCGTCGTGACCGAAAACGGTCCGGGCTATCGCAAGACATTCACCGACTGGAAATGGTGGGCTGGCAACATGGTCGCCTCGTTCGGCGTGACCGATGGCCTGCGCTGCTCGTTCGCCACCAGCATCAACATCGGCGTGCTGTGTATCAAAGACACGGCTCCGCACTGGCAGCACTGGCAGCGCTACTACACCAAGGCGCTGGAGCGCACTGGCAAGGTAAACATGGATCAGCACGCGCTGTTCGCGGCGATTCATCTCGAACAACTGCCCACTGCATTCCTGCCGGCGCGATTCAACTGGCTGCCCCATTTGAGCTGCCCGGTCTGGAACGCGGAAAAGAAGCTGCTATGCGAGCCCACGGCACCGCATCGTCCACTCTCCGTCATTCATCTGGCCGGCCCGCGCAAGGACCGGCCCTACGAAGTAGCGCATCTGAGCGGAGGCTCGTTCGCCACTTCGCTCACTTACCCAGCGATGCAACAGCATCTGACTGCATGACCATCGACATGAGCTACACCTCTCTCAAGACGGTCTCGGTCGTGATTCCCGCATACAACGCGAGCAGCACGATCCAACAGGCCATCGCTACGGCGCGAGCGCAGACATTGCGGCCGACGCAGATCGTCGTCGTCGACGACTGCTCCAAGGACGATACGATTCAGAAGGCCGAATCCGTCGCAGGACCCGACTTGCTGGTCGTGCGTAGCCCGAAGAATGGCGGCGGCGGCGCCGCCCGCAATCTGGGCATCGATCATTCAACCGGCGATGTCGTCGCGTTTCTGGATGCCGACGACTTGTGGGCGCCGAACAAGCTCGCGAATCAGATGGCGCTGTTACGCACGCAGACCAGCGAGTCGTTCTGTTTCAGTGCGGTCGAGCAGGTCAACGAGTACGACGAGAAGCATGTGCTGCCAAAGCGCGAACCGTTCCCGGGCGAAAGTCTTGCGGACTACATGCTCAAGTCCGGCAACATCATGCAAACCAGCACCCTGCTGGTGCCGCGACATCTGCTGACGAAGTGCCGCTTCAACGCACGGCTGCGACGCTTTCAGGATCTGGACTTCGTGCTCACCCTGGGCGAAGCCGGTATCGGCGCGGTGTTCTGTCGGGAACCGCTGGTCGAGTGGCGCAATGTCGGCAATCCAAAGCGTGTGAGCTCGAATCCGGATCCGACGATCATGGCAACGTTCCTGAACGCGCATCCGCAACTCACCCGGGCGCAAAAGCTCGGTCTGGAGATTCGCAGTGTCGGGCCGGCGCCCGGCGCGGTCGGCGCGTTGCGCTGGTCCTGGCGGCTGACATTGTCTGTGCTTACGGGCGCACTGCCGCCGCCCAACGCAGTGAGCATGCTGCTGAAACACAGCCTCGGCATGCGTAACTACGGTGCGCTACGTGCGCGGCTCGGAGCGAGATCATGAGCTTCGCCGCCCCTCACGCAGGAGTGTCGTGATTCATGAGCGCCCGCTTCAGCAAAGCAGCTGACGGCCACGCCATGAGCGAAATGGCGTCGACTTACCTCGATGCCCTGCGCGCAGCCGGCGCCAATCTGGTCATCGCGTCGCATGTCATGGCGCTGTACTTCGGCATTCGCGATCCCTACAGCCTCGGCAACCTGGGCGTCGCCATCTTCTTTCTGCTCTCCGGCTTTCTGATCATGCAGTCGATGCTGAACTGGCTGAACAAGCCGGAGCCGCGGCTGCCCGGCTTCCTCGCCGATCGCGTGGCTCGGATCATGACGCCCTATGTGCCGGCGCTGATCCTGATCGCGATTTGCAACCTCGCGCTCATCCATTCGGATCACAGCCAGGGCGGTGTGAACACCGGTGTTCTCCAGTTCATCGGCAATCTGCTGCTGCTGCAGGATCACGCGGTGTTTCAAGGACTGGAGTTCACAGGCATCGACCTGCCGTGGCGCATCCGTGCCTACAACTCCGCCGAGCCGTTCTGGACGGTGGCGATCGAGATGTGGATCTACGTGTCGATGGGCCTGTTCTTTTTCTGTCTGCTCAAACGCGAGCGCATCAATCAGTGGCTTTGCGTTGCGCTGGTCGCGATTGCGGCGCCGGTGATGATCTGGAACGCGGCGGCGGGCGGCGGCAAATCGCTCAGCCTGATCTGGCTCATGGGGGCGATTGCAGGCTATTTGTTTCATTTGTGGCGGGCCAATGGCTACTCCAACATTCGCGGCGTCGCCACAGCTGTAACCGCATGCAGCGCCATCGCACTCGCGGGGCGTGCCGGCAAGATCGGCTTTCAGCCCTTCGATCTGCAAACGGCGATCCTGATGGCGATGATCATGTTCGGCGTACTGGCGCTGCTGATCAGCGTCCGGCGCGTCCCGACCGCGCTGCGCGGGTCGGTGAAATTCCTGGCGTCATATAGCTACAGTTTGTATCTGATCCATAACACTGTCCTAATCCTGGTGCTGGACAATGTGCAAACCGAGCGTACCTGGGTGAGCGTGGCCATTGCCGTGGTCGCAGCCCATGGCTGCGCCTATCTGCTGTATCTGACTTTCGAACGTCATTATCGAACCGTGGGTCGCTGGTTGCGCGCCCCGTTCGAGCGCGCTCTGGCCCCTCGAAACGACCTATTGACCCCACCGGTGGCTGCCGATCTGGTTGCCAGCAGGAGCCCCGATGTCCGCAGTTCGTAATGTACGCTGGGTCGGCATGATCCAGGTCACGCGAATCAGCGTGCAGCTGCTGGGCCTGCTGATCCTGTCGCGATTGTTGACCCCGGCCGACTTCGGCCTGGTCGCGATCGTGTTTGCAATCACGAATTTCGCGCTGCTGCTGCGTGACATGGGGATGGCGTCCGCGATCATCCAGCGGGACACGCTCGATGAGCAGACCGTACTGACGGCGCATTGGACCAATTGCTTCATCGGTTTTGGGCTCGCGGTCGTCCTGTTCGGCTTTTCGTTCTTCGCCGATCAGGTCTTCAATGCGCCGGGGCTCGGCCCGCTGGTGAAGTTGGCCGCTCTGTCGTTTCCATTCCTCAGCGCCTCGACCGTCCATCAAGCGTTGTTGGAGCGGGCGTCGAAGTTCTCGACCGTGGCGCGCATCGAGATCGTTGCGCTGCTGACGGGATTCACCGTCGCCGTGGTGTCCGCCTTTCTCGGCGCCGGGCCCTACAGCCTGGTGCTGCAAACATTGACGGTCGCGGTGCTCTCGGCCTTCCAGTTCTGGATCGCCTCCGAAACCAGAATGAGATGGGGCTGGAGCTCCGAGCACGCGAAGAGCCTGTGGAGCTACAGCGGCAGTCTGTTCGGATTCAACCTGGTGAATTACTTCTCGCGCAACGCCGATGCGATGATCATCGGCCGCATGCTCGGGCCCGCCGCTCTGGGCCCCTACTCCCTCGCGTATCGCGTGATGCTGTTCCCATTGCAGAACCTCACGTTCGTCGCCACGCGAGCGCTGTTTCCGATGATGAGCCGCCACCAGCATTCGCCGCAGGAGCTGGGCGCGATGCACTTGCGCCTGCTGTCGGTGATCTCATTTTTCACCGCGCCGATGATGGCCGGGCTGTTCGTCTTGCGCGAGCCGTTCGTCGATGTCGCCCTGGGCGATTCCTGGGGCATGGTGGCGGCGCTGATCATGTGGCTCGCACCGATCGGCTTCATTCAATCGCTGGTGAGCGCCGGCGGCGTCGTGTTCCAGGCACTGGGACGCACCGACCTGCTACTGCGCCTCGGCGTGGTCAGCAGCATCCTGCACGTCACCGGTTTCATCACCGGTGTGCAGTGGGGCCTGCTCGGCCTGGCTGCCGGTTATTTCGTCGTTACTCTGATCAACGCGGTGATCTCGCTGGGCGTGCTGCTGCATCTCATGCAACAGACCGTGCCCCGCCTGCTCGGCGCCGTGCTGCCGTCGATCGCCAAGGCGCTGATCATGGCGATCCTGCTGTACTTCGCCGATATCGAGCTGCGAGCCATCGAGTTTCCGCCGCTGGTCCGACTGCTGAGTCTGAGCGCCGGCGGCGGCGTCATATTCCTGGCACTCACGCGCATCCATCTGATGCCCGCCGATCGTGACGTGCTCCGTTTATTCATGAAGAAAGCTTAGGAGGGGAACAAATGACTTCGAAGGGAACACTTCGTCGCAACACTTTGTGCCTGGCCGCGGTGAGCACTGTGCTTTGTCATGCTGCCTGGGCGGCGCAGCCGGACGAGAAGAAGGAAGAGCACCTCTATCTCTCCTATCAGTTCCTGTACGACGACAATCTGTTCCGTCGTGCTGAGGGTGTCGATCTCGGAACGATTCCGGCCGATCCCAACGCTCAGCCCCGGGAAGTATCGCGTGAGGACTACATCAATCGCATCACCGTGGGCGTCGGCAACGATTTCCAGATGGGGCGCCAGACGCTGCGATTGAAGGGGCGTGTCTTCGATGCGAGCTATCAGGACAACGATTATCTCGATTACACCGGCGGCGACGCCTCGGCTGCATTCGATTTCCATGCACTCACTGCGTTGTCCGGCCGATTGTCCGGCTCGTATAACCGCACGCTCGCCGACTTCGCCAACACGCTGGGCACGGATCGAGACATCATCGAGAGCGTCAACTACTCGGCGATGGTGCGCTGGGCCATCGGGCCACGCTGGTCGGTCACCGCAAGCGGCGGTCGTATCGAGACCGAACACAGCTTGAACATCCGCCAGACCGAGAACCTCGAAGCCGACGTCGGGCGTGTCAGCCTCGACTACGCCACGCCGTCGTTTCATTCATTCGGCGTCGAGTACCGTTATATCGATGCGACCTTCCCGAACGCGATCGTCGCCCCGGGCGCGAGCGCATCGAACAACGACTACGAGGAAAGCGCCGCTCTGGCACGCTTCACCTATACCGCGACCGTTCGCACCCAGTTTCGCGTGAACGCCGGCTACATCGAACGCGAAAGACCCGCCAATCCCGAAGGCCGCTACTCGGGCGACACCTGGCGAGCCGAGATCGACTGGAAGCCGCGCGAGAAGTTCTCGATGTTGCTGTCGGCGTGGAGCGAGCTCAAAGCCTATACC
>Ga0182742_1000821_pt1 | contig 45100 bp, 37 predicted proteins | sample eDN5th37CBELigMG_FD_128880 | JGI IMG/M metagenome (GOLD analysis project Ga0182742, IMG submission 128880) | Enriched Miracle-Growth compost microbial communities from Emeryville, California, USA - eDNA 5th pass 37_C BE-Lig MG (version 2)... ... | reverse complement strand
CGGGAATAACCTATGTGGTGTATGACCGCACCGTTCCGAACCCGACCATTGATAACATTGAAGAAGCGCTTCAGCTATATCATACACATGGATGCCAAGGTATCATCGCCTTCGGCGGCGGTTCGCCGATGGATTGCGCGAAGGGCGTAGGCGCTCGTGTGGCAAGACCGGAGAAGAACGTGCCTCAGATGAAGGGGCAGTTAAAGGTGAGAAGAAAAATCCCGCCGCTCATTGCCATCCCTACCACCTCCGGTACCGGAAGCGAGGTTACGCTGGCAGCTGTAGTATCAAACAGCCGGACGCATGAGAAGTACGCAATCAATGATGTGGTGTTGATTCCGCACTACGCCGTACTCGACCCGCTGTTGACTGTAAACCTGCCGCCTCATATTACTTCAACGACGGGGATTGACGCGCTGACGCATGCGGTGGAAGCCTATATTGGCAGAAGCAATACGAAGGAGACAGTTCAGTACAGCAAAGAGGCAGTACGGTTGATTTTTAGCAATCTCTATGAGGCTTATTCGAATGGCAACAACATCGAAGCGCGCCGGAACATGCAGAAGGCCGCATATTTGGCGGGCGCCGCATTCACACGTGCTTATGTGGGTTATGTACATGCGATTGCCCATACTCTCGGCGGATTTTACAATGTCCCGCACGGGCTGGCGAACGCTGTTATTTTGCCGTATGTTCTTGAATATTACGGGGAATCCATACATAAGTCATTGTCTGAATTAGCGGATTTGATCGGGATTACGGAACCGTCCGAACCTGCGGCGGCCAAGGCGAAGAAATTCATTGAAGCCGTCAAGCAGCTGAATGCAACCATGAACATTCCTTCGAGAGTAAGCGGCATTGCCGATCGAGATATCCCCCTCATGGTGAAGCGGGCGCTCGCCGAGGCCAATCCGCTATATCCCGTACCCAAAATATTCAACAAAGATGATATGTTTACGCTGTACCATGCCATTCGAGAATGATTTCCGGCGGTCAGGAGGACGGAGCATGACAACTTATCAACAAGCAGTCAAGAAACAGAAGGAATTTTTCCTCACCGGCAAGACCAAGGAAATCGCATATCGGGTGGAAGCGCTGAACAAGCTGCGGGATGGCATCCGGGCGAAAGAACGGAAGCTGCTCGATGCGTTGAAAGCGGATTTGAATAAGTCGGAATTTGAAGCTTATACTTCCGAAATCGGCGTGGTGCTGGAGGAAATCCGGTTTACGCTGAAGCACCTGCACTCGTGGGTCAAGCCTCAGAAGGTCAAGACGCCGATCACCCACATTGGCTCAAGGAGCTTCATCTATTCCGAGCCGTATGGCGCGGCGCTGATCATCTCGCCTTGGAACTATCCGTTTCAGCTGGCGATCGCGCCGCTGATCGGAGCGATTGCCGCCGGAAACTGCGCCATCATCAAACCTTCCGAGTTAACGCCGAGAACCTCAGAGGTGTTGGGGGAGCTGATCGCGGACATTTTTCCTGAGGAATATATTTCTGTCGTCCAAGGCGGGGTAGAAACCAGTACTGCGCTGTTGAAGGAACGGTTTGACTACATCTTCTTTACCGGCAGCGTTCCAGTCGGAAAAGTCGTTATGGAAGCCGCGGCCAAGCATCTAACCCCTGTAACCCTAGAGTTGGGCGGCAAAAGCCCCTGCATCGTGCATGAAGACGCAAATATGAAGCTGGCGGCCAAACGAGTCGCCTGGGGTAAGTTTATGAACGCGGGCCAAACCTGCGTCGCCCCCGATTATTTGTATTTACACCGGAAAATAAAGGAGCAATTCATCGCTGAGCTCGCGTCGGCGACCAGGGAGTTGTACGGGGAACGCCCGCTGGACAATCCGAATTACACGCATATCGTCAGCAAGAGGCATTACCTGCGGTTGAGGTCTCTGATGGCAAATGGAACGGTCGTGTTCGGCGGGGATGTGAACGAAGACCAGCTTGCGATAGAACCGACGGTATTAACCGATATTACTTGGGAAGATCCGGTCATGCAGGATGAAATCTTCGGGCCGATTCTGCCGATCCTGACGTATGATCGCCTCTCGGAGGCGATCGAAGGCATTCGCCATCATCCGAACCCATTGGCATTGTATGTGTTCTCCGAAGCTGAGGACGTGCAGCAAGAGGTGCTGAACAGCGTATCATTCGGGGGAGGGTGCGTGAACGATACCGTCTATCATTTCGTATCGCCGTACTTGCCGTTTGGCGGTGTCGGGACTAGCGGCGTCGGCGCATACCATGGGAAAGGCAGCTTCGATACGTTCTCGCACAAGAAGAGCATCCTGAAGCAGACGACCCGGTTCGATATCCCGTTCCGCTACCCGTATATGAAGAACGGGCTTAAGCGGATTAAGTACTTCCTGAAATGATCGGAGGGATGTAACATGTGCAAGGCCATTGCGAAAAATGAGATCCTCTCCAAGAAAATCCTTACCGAAGCGAAGGGGTACTTGGATATTGGCTTTACGCATTCCTTGAATCCGTTCAGCGGCTGTGCGTTCGCCTGCAAGTATTGTTACGTTAGAGAAATGCCGATCCAAAGGTTTAAGGGGATCCCCTGGGGAGAATGGGTGGACGTCAAGACAAACGCGGTGGAAAATTACCGAAAAGAAATGATGAATCTGAGGCGAAAGAACAAAACCGTCAATCTTTTCATGTCCTCCGCGACGGACCCTTATCAACCGATGGAGCGGGAGGCTCAGCTTACCCGAGGGATCTTGGAGGAAATGCTCGAACACCCGCCCGATCTGCTGCAGATTCAAACCCGCGGTCCGCTCATTACAAGAGATATTGACCTGCTCGTGAAGCTGAAGGAAAGATGCGAATTGCTTGTATCGATGACGATTGAAACCGATCGGGAAGATATGAAGCGGATGTTTGCCCCCGCTGCGCCAGGCATCAAACTGCGGATGAAAGCATTAAAACAAGTCCATGAAGCGGGAATTTTCACACAGGCGGCGATTTCTCCCGTGCTGCCGTTTACGCCTGATTTTCCGAAGCTGCTGGATGGACTCGTGGACCGGATTTGGATCGACACGCTCAGCATCGGAGACGGGGCGATGGGGAAGCGTTCCGCGCGGTTAGGAATGCCGCAGCTGTTCGAAGAACATGATGTATCGAAGTGGTACAGCAAAGATTTACATCTCTCGGTAGAGAAATACTTTAAGAAATTTTTTCCCAGTGAAATGATTCATGTCTCCAAACAGGAGGCATTTCCCATATAAATACTGAGGCCGCCCAGAACGGGCGGCTTATTCCTATTCCGCGGCCATGGCATCGGCCTTCGTCCGTTGAACCGTACTGTGCGGGTGCTGCGGCGGCGCATAGATCGTGTACAGCTTTAACGGCGTATGGCCCGTATTGATCACGTTGTGCCACGTTCCCGCCGGAACCATAATCGAGAAATCGTCAGCTACATTAGCGGAGAAATTGAGGTTCTCCTTCGAATCCCCCATTAGAACGATGCCTTGCCCCTCTTCAATGCGCAGAAATTGATCCACATCGGGGTGAATCTCCAATCCGATATCTTCCCCGACATTCAGGCTCATCAACACGACTTGCAAGTGCTTCCCTGTCCACAAAGCTGTGCGGAAGTTATTGTTTTGCTTCGATGCTTGATTGATGTTTACAACGAACGGTTCGGGGCCGTAATCCTTTAACGGGATCGGGCTTCCCTTGTCTTTTCTAGTAAGAGGGGCGCCGTAAGGATACACTGTTCTGAAGTAGTATGGAGTGTGATACGGATAAGGAACTTGATACATCCATGTCATTCCTTCCTAAGATTTGATCACGTTATTCTATGTAACGTGAGTCGGTGTGTACCTTGGCCCATGCCATTTATCTAACAGAAACGACCATGAAGGCTTAGGAGATTGACAAAAAGATGATTTGTAACTAACATAGTTACATGTACCTGACAGGGAGGGATTCACGTGGGGATCAGCAGCAGGTTTGCCGTAGCAATACATATCTTAGCGCTGCTTGAGATTAATAAGGCCGGCGTCAACACTTCGGATTGGATTGCCCAAAGCGTGAATACCAACCCTGTAGTGATTCGCCGCATTATGGGGATGCTAAACAAGGCTGGATTGGTACATGTGCGTCCGGGCATAGCCGGCGCAAAGCTTGCAAAGGAAGTTTCCGAGATTACATTGCTTGAAGTCTACAAAGCGGTGAGCGGGGTAGAGGAAGATGAATTGTTTACGGTTCATGAAGCGCCAAATCCGGAATGCCCCGTAGGACGGAACATTAACCAAGTGATTGTACCGTTGTTTTCGTCTGCGCAGAAGGCAATGGAGGATGTGCTGGAGAAAGTAACGCTGGAGCAGGTTGCGCTTGATCTCGTTACGAAGGCACGGGAGATGTAAAAATTTTTATTCAATATGTAACTGTAATGGTTACAAGGTATGATGAAAAGGAAGGGGAACGAACATGAAGATCGGAATTATTGGAGCAAGCGGCAAAGCAGGTTCGCTTATTCTTAAGGAAGCCGTGTCCCGCGGACATGAAGTAACAGCGATTGTTCGGGATGCCTCGAAGGTGGAGGGAACGGTGAACATTTTAGAGAAGGATGTATTTGACTTAACGTCTGAAGATCTGAAGGGCTTCGATGTCGTTGTGAACGCATTCGGTGCCCCACTGGGCCGTGAGCAACTGCATGTTGAGGCGGGCAGGGTGCTGATTGAAGCGCTGAAAGGAGCGCCGAATACTCGGTTGATTGTCGTTGGCGGGGCAGGAAGCCTTTACGTCGATGAAGCGAAGTCGATGCGGCTGATGGATACCCCTGAGTTTCCGAAGGAGTATTATGCGACGGCGTTCAATCAAGGGAAAAATCTCGAGGATCTGCAAGGTGCAAGCGGCATACAGTGGACCTTCGTCAGCCCGGCGGCGTTCTTCGATCCGGCCGGGAAGCGGACTGGCACATATAAGAAGGGGAAGGACCGTCTGATCGTCAATACGAAAGGCAACAGCTATGTGAGCTATGCGGATTACGCGATCGCAATTGTGGATGAGATTGAACAAGCGCAGCATAAGAACGAGCGGTTTACGGTGGTTTCCGAAGCGGAATAGGATGGTAAGGGCGCCGAAAGGCGTCCTTCTTGCATTTTATGAGTATATTTTGTATAATTACTTACAATAAGTAACTAAAGGAGATACAAAATGAACTTTCACCGCAAACCCATCACCTATGTTGAGCATGTCCGAATTAAAGTTTCGAATTTGGCCCGTTCCCTTGCATACTATCAAGCGATTATCGGTTTTTCCGTATTAGAGCAGACGGATCGGACGGCTGTTTTAACGGTGGACGGCAAGACGAGCATTTTGTCATTAGAACAGGTCGACAATGCCGAGCCGAAACGAAGAACGACAGGATTGTACCACTTTGCGATACTGTTGCCTCACCGTTCGGATTTGGCGCAGATCGTATATCACTTCGCAGAGAACGGGGTTCGGCTCGGGTCCGCGGATCACCTTGTGAGTGAAGCGTTGTATTTGAATGATCCGGATGGTAACGGGATCGAGATTTACGCGGACCGGGACCCTTCCGTATGGAAGTGGGGCGCGGGAGAGGTGGCCATGACGACAGATCCGCTGGATTTCGCAGATTTGGTGGCCAGTGTACAGAAGCAGTCGTGGTCGGGACTTCCCAAGGGTACGGTGATGGGTCATATCCATCTGCACGTATCAGAACTTGTGAAGACGGAGCAGTTCTATGTGGAAGGGCTTGGCTTTGATGTGGTGAACCGGTACGGAGGGCAAGCGCTGTTCATTTCATCGGGGAAATATCACCATCACATCGGGTTAAACACTTGGAATGGTGTAGGGGCGCCGGCGCCAGCGGCCAACAGTGTTGGGCTGGATTGGTTTTCTCTTATGTATGACAATGAGGAAGCAAGGCAAGCCGTCATCACAAACTTGGAACGCATCGGCGCAACGGTTACGCGAGAGGGCGATCATTATGTCACAGCCGATCCTTCGGGCAACCGCATCCTCTTAAAGATTTAGGAGGAGCGGAGAAGATGACCATCGAAATCGGCGTTTATTCGTTGGCAGATATATGTGCGGATCCGCTCACAGGACATGCGGTGAACGCCAAGCAACGGGTGAAGGAAATCATCGAAGCGGCGAAGCTGGCGGATGAAGCGGGGCTCGATGTATTCGGCGTGGGAGAGCATCACCGGTTAGATTACGCGGTGTCGGCTCCTCCGGTCGTACTGTCGGCTATCGCACAGGTTACTGAACGAATCCGGTTAACGAGCGCCACCACCGTCTTGAGCACGGTCGATCCGGTTCGGTTGAGGATTTTGCTACCCTGGATATCATTTCGGATGGGCGCGCCGAAATCATTGCCGGGCGCGGCGCCTTCATCGAATCGTTCCCGCTGTTCGGATATGATACGAGGCATTATGATGCGTTATTTGAAGAGCATATAGATTTGTTATTAAAGCTTAATCAGCAAGAGGTCGTTTCTTGGAGCGGAAGATTCCGGCCCCCGCTGGAGGACGCGGATATTGCGCCGCGGCCTGTGCAAGAGAAGCTGCCGGTCTGGGTCGGCGTCGGAGGCACCCCGGAGAGTGCGGTACGCGCCGGCCGCTTAGGGGTGGGGATGGCGCTGGCGATCTTAGGCGGGGATCCTCGCCGCTTCAAGCCGTTGGCGGATTTGTATTATCAAGCGGGAGTTGAAGCGGGACATGCGAGGGAGGACCTGAAGGTCGGTGTTACCGGGCATGCATATATCGCGAAGACGACACAGCAGGCGAAGGATGAATATTATCCTTATTACGCGAATTATTGGTCGATCGTGAATCGGCAGCGGGGGATGACGACCCGCATACCGAGAGCGGATTTTGAACAAATGGCCGGTCCGGAAACCTCGTTATTTGTAGGCAGTCCGCAGCAGATCGTAGAGAAGATTCTGCGGCAGCATGAGCTGTACGGGCATTGCCGTTTCCTTGCTCAGCTGGATATCGGCGGGCTGCCGTTTCGGAAGGTGGCGGAGGGCATTGAGCTTCTGGCCGCGGAAGTGGCTCCCGTTGTTCGGAAAGCAACAAGCAAGTGAGGAGCCGGCTCACGGTTGCTGAAGGTGCAAGAAGAGCAGTTGTCGATCGGACAGCTGCTCTTCTTTTTTCTCATTCTATGGTTTTGATCGGACGCAAATAGTTGGAAAATAGGAACAATTGTTCTATAATGGAATCACATGTATGTTTGGGTCCACTTCATTATACTAAAATGCGAAATAAGGACGATAATGAGGAAAGAACCAATTCATGGAGCGGGGGAAAGCGGATGGCGGAAACATCGATTGTGGCAAAGTTAAAGCTGGATAAATATAAGAAGCCGGCCGTGTTAGATATGCCCGAAGGCGCTGACTATATGGCCGATCTTGCGGGGTATGACACAGAGCTTAAAGATACCAAGTATGACCTGATCTTCGCGTTCGTACTGGATATGGCATCTATGAAGAAACTGGTGGATATGTTGATAGGGCGGGATATGTTGCTGGAAGGCGGATATGTATATTTGGCTTACCCTAAGAAGGGAAATAAAGTGTATCCGACATTCATTCACCGCGACGAATTGTTTGCGGGGCTAAGCGCGGATGAGACGACCGGCTATATCGAGGGCAGCGGCCTGAAGTTTTCCCGGATGGTCGGGTTGGACGATGTGTTTACGATCGTAGGATTGAAGCGCGAGGCCCGGGGCAAGGGGAAGCCGCAAAGCTCAGCAGCCCCGAAGCCGAGCCAGCGGGTGGATGATTATGTCGCCCTGATCCCGGAGGTAGAGAATGATTTGCAGGATACGCCGGATTTGCTGGCGTTCTATCAGTCTCTACCGGAGGGATACCGTAAAGATTGGGCCCGGTATGTGTACAGCGCGAAGCAGGAGGATACAAGGGCCAAACGCCGTGAAGAAATGAAGATGATCCTGGGACAGGGCTATAAGAGCAGGGAATTATACCGCAAGGCCAAGGAGTAACGTCATTCCGCCGCAGTTTTGTATTTCGCTTCCTTCGGAAAGAAGAAGGCAGAGACGAACAGCAGCGCGCTGATCAGAACCGTTCCAAGAAAGATCGCTTGAATACCTGAAGCCATTGCGGCTGTGCTGTCGGAGGCGTTCGAGATACTCGTATTCAGCACGACGCCGAAGACGGCCACGCCGATCGTCTGACCCAGCGTCCGGGACAGATTGACCGAGGAGCCGGCCGCGCCTCGATTCGCTTTGGCGACGGAGGATTGGACCGTAAGCGTCGAAACCGATGCAATGATCCCAAAGCCAAGGCCGATGACGAAGACCGTTCCGATCAGCAGCCAATTCGGCGTGCTTGGCTGCAGGAAGGCAAGCGGCAGGGAGCCGAGCAGCACGAAGATGCCTCCAAGGATGGCAACGAACAGAATGGAACGCTTGGCAAGCAGCCGCGAACAGAGAATGGCGCCAACGAGCCAACTGAGCGAGATCGGGATTAATGTCATTCCGGAATAGGTGGCGCCTAGCCGCAGCACGTTCTGAATCCAGAGCGGGAAGTAAGCTGTGAGCGCAATTAATACAAAACTATACAGAAATCCGCTGATATTCGGGATGAGCACGCCGCGCTGCCGCAGCATATCGAGCGGCAGCATCGGCTCCGGGTGCCTCCGCTCGATCAAGATGAAGAGGAAGAGGAACACAGCGGCAACGAGAAGCAGCAACGGAATCATGGCGGGATGAGGCAGCTCAACGCCGGCTTCCCCTCCGCCGATCGACAGCAGGGCATAGAGCAGCGCGCCGATGCCGAGCGTGAACGTGACCGTGCCGCCGTAGTCGATAATCACTTTCCGAGGCTCTCTTGTTTCATGCAAATTCCTGCCGATCATCCACATCGCCGCAAGCCCGAACGGAAGGTTGACTAAGAATACCCAATGCCACGACAAATAATCGACGAGCAAGCCGCCGGCCAATGGGCCGAGAATCCCGGCGACACCCCATACCGCGCTAAGCCAGCTTTGCGCCTTAGCACGATGCGCAAAGTCGAAGTTGTCTGCAATGATGGAGAAGGACAGGGTGTTGGCGGCTCCGGCCCCAATCCCCTGCAGGAATCGGAACACAATCAGCTGCTCCATGGTTTGAGCAAAGGCGCAAAGTGTGCAAGAGACCAGAAAGATTGCGATACCAATAAGAAACAGGCGTTTTCTGCCGTACAGATCGGAGAGCTTCCCCCAGATTGGAACAGACACCGCACTGGTCAACAAGTAGACCGCATATACCCAACTTAGGAGTTCGAAGCCCCCTAGGTCGTTAATAATCGTCGGCATTGCCGTGCTGATGATGGTTACTTCTATAGCTGCCAGGAAGGTAGTAATCAATAACCCGAGCAGGATGTTCTTTTGCGCAGAACTCATATGCTTTCCTCCAAATGTCAATCGATCATTCAAAGTCTACCATGTTCATGCGACCTTCGTAAAACACGGATTCGAATGGATCATAGGTGGGGAAAAATGTTAGTACTAAATCCATAGGAGAAATCAATCCAATGAATGAACAGAAACAACATGCTATGAACGCATGGAAGAGAAACATCTTCCTCTTTCTTGGCGGACAGACGATCTCGCTGTTCGGTTCATCTTTAGTTCAGTATGCGATGATGTGGTACATTACGCTCAATACGGAATCCGGCGTGATGATGACCATCTATATTATTTGCGGCTTTATTCCGGCATTCTTGCTGTCACCGTTCGCGGGAGTATGGGCGGACCGATACAACCGTAAGATGCTCATTATCGCCGCGGACGCCTTCATTGCGGCAGCAACCTTTATTCTCGCAATTGTTTTCTACATGGGCTATGACGCGATATGGCTGCTCTTCCTCATGGCCGCCATCCGCGCCCTCGGGACGGGCATCCAGACGCCCGCAATTGGCGCCATTCTCCCGCAGATCGTCCCGGAAGAGCACCTGACGAAGGTGAACGGGATCAACGGCAGCTTGCAGGCGATCATTATGTTTGTCTCCCCGATGGTCAGCGCGGCGCTCTTGACGATGTCCACGCTGGAGATGATCTTCCTCATTGACGTGATCACCGCGGCGATCGCGATTCTGATTCTGGTATTGCTTCTTCGCATACCCGCACATAAGAAGGCGGCGGAGCAGCAATCCGTCAGCTACTTCAACGATTTGAAGCAGGGGCTGTCCTACATTGCGAAGCAGAATTTTCTGAAGGCGTTCTTCCTCTTCTTCGGGTTGTTCTTCATCCTGATGGCGCCTGCCGCGTTCCTGACTCCGCTGCAAGTGACTCGCAGCTTCGGGGATGATGTGTGGCGGTTGACGGCGATCGAGATCGCTTTCTCCGTCGGCATGATGGCGGGCGGCGGCATGATCGCCGCCTGGGGCGGCTTCCGGAATAAAGTGCATACGATGGCATTCGCGACCCTCATCATGGGGGGATGCACTTTAGCGCTGGGGATCGTTCCTTCGTTCTGGGTCTATTTATTCTTTATGGCTGTGTTCGGCGTCGCGATGCCGATCTTTAATACACCGACGACCGTCTTGGTTCAGGAAAAGGTGGATGGAGACTATCTGGGTCGTGTGTTCGGCGTATTCGGCATGATCTCGACCTCGATGATGCCGGTCGGGATGCTCATCTTCGGGCCGATCGCGGATATCATCGCCATTGAATGGCTGCTCATCGGAACCGGGCTGCTCATTCTCATCTTGTCGGTCCTTCTGGGCCGGAACCGAGCGCTGCTGGAAGCGGGGAAGCCTGCGGCGGGAGAAACCTCATTGCAGTGACCCGCCAGCTGTGTTAATATTTGTGTAACTTTTTATGATATTGGAGGTTGAAAGGGACGATGGATCTTTCTTGCTAAGCCGCTTTTGTTAGCTGCTTTCCATGCAAGAAAGTTACTATGCCCTTTTCTCCTCATACGATGTATACAGACCTTCCCCGTGAATATAGGGGTTGTTTCGCTGTATGAAGTTGTGCCGTGAGAAAGCAGTGACTTTCTTGCGGCTTATTTCATTTTACAGGAGGATCTGTGTATGTCATTCATTCAAGTTTCGAACTTAACCTTTGCTTACGACGGCAGTTACGATAACATCTTCGAGAATGTAAGCTTTCATCTCGATACCGATTGGAAATTAGGCTTCACAGGCCGCAACGGCAGGGGGAAGACGACATTCCTGCGGCTCTTGCTTAGGGCTTATGAATACAGCGGAACGATTAGCGCACAAGTCGGATTTGAGTACTTTCCTTTCGAGGTCGAAGATAAGGAGCAATTGACGCGTGACATCATCGACCAGATCATTCCCGATCATCCGCAGTGGGAGCTCATGCGGGAGCTGTCGCTGCTGAAGGTGTCCGATGATGTGCTGGATCGGCCCTTCGAAACGCTATCCAACGGAGAGCAGACGAAGGTGCTGCTGGCGGCCCTTTTCTTAAAAGAAAACAGATTCTTGCTCATTGACGAACCAACGAACCATCTAGATCTGCACGCGAGGCAAGTTGTCGGGAACTATCTTCGCGGCAAGAACGGATTTATTCTCGTGTCGCACGACCGCGCTTTCTTGGACCAATGCGTGGACCATATTCTGTCGATCAACAAGACCAACATAGAGGTGCAGAAGGGCAACTTCTCCGATTGGTGGGAGAACAAGCGGCGCCAAGACCAATATGAGTTTGCTGAAAATGAGAAGCTGAAGAGAGATATCCAAAGGCTGACGGAGGCGTCCAGACGGACGGGTCAATGGTCGGATGCGGTGGAGCGGACGAAAATCGGAGCCTACGATAAAGGATATGTCGGACACAAAGCCGCAAAAATGATGAAGCGTTCGAAATCGATTGAGCGGAGACAGCAGCATGCCATAGAGGAAAAGTCGAAGCTGCTCAAGAACATCGAAAGCTCGGAAAGCCTGAAAATCTCACAGCTCATATACCATAGGCAGCAGCTGGTGGAGCTCGACCGGGTTGCGATTGATTACAACGGAAGGACCGCATGCGCGGATGTCAGCTTTACGATCGAACAAGGAGACCGGATTGCGCTCGCGGGTCCGAACGGCTCCGGGAAATCGAGCATTCTGAAGCTCATTGCCGGTGAGGAAGTGAGTTACACAGGTGCGTTTCGGAAGGGCAGCCAGTTGAAGATATCTTACGTATCGCAGGACACCTCCCATCTGGAGGGCAGCGTAACGGATTACGCTCGAAAGCACGGGATTGACGAGACTCTTTTCAGAGCGATATTGAGGAAGTTTGATTTTGCGAGAGTGCAGTTTGAGAAGGATTTATCGGCGTTCAGCGGCGGACAGAAGAAGAAGGTGCTGATCGCGAGAAGCCTGTGTGAGCAGGCTCACCTGTATATATGGGATGAACCGTTGAACTTTATCGATGTGATCTCGCGGATGCAAATCGAAGAGCTGCTGCTGGAATATGCGCCGACGATTCTATTCGTAGAGCATGATAAGGCGTTCTGTGAAAATATTGCGACGAAGTATGTGGAGCTTTAGACGATCCGTTTCATGAAATTTCCTAATAGTGGGGAAGCTACCGTTAGCAAATAATGAAGGACGGTAGTGACTTATGAAACGAAAATGGCGCGTATTGACCGCATTATTGCTGCTAGGGGCCGTCGGCATTGTTGCTTGGAAATTTTGGAGAATTGAATACGGGTTTATGCCTTCGGCGGATCAAACATTGAATGCTTCTCCGATCCGCGTACTTGAGGCGAATGACCTGTATGATTTGTGGGGAGAGACGGTGAGTGAAGCGGAGCTGCCTGCGGATCGGCAGGGCGCGGTGCCGATCAACGGGGATGTTCTGCAGTTAGGGCGGGAGATGATGTATCGGGAATCGTTCGGCAGCGAGGTGTTCTTGACGGATATGCTCGGGATGCTGAACGGGCCGCTGACGCTGCCGAACATGATGAAGGCGATCATGGAGCTGCGCGGCGCGGGTACCGATAATTTACGAGTGGAGCTTGCGCAGGATATAACCCTGGGTGGCCGAACGTATCGCAAGGGGGAGAAGATCGATACCGGCCTTGACGTCGCCAAAGGGTCTTATACGGTGCTTGGCATGCCGCTCAAGTGGTCCGACGGAAAGATTAAGGTAGGCATCAGCTGCATGGCGTGCCACGCGACGGTAGATCGGGAGACGAAGATGGTGATCGAAGGGGCCCCGAACGTTGACTTGAACGCGGGGCTGCTGATGGCGCTGGCCACGAATTCGGTTCATTATTTCACCCATACGGATGTTCAGAATGTAGCGAAATATATGAAGAATGCGGAAGCGCTGGAGAAGGCCGTAGACGAAGTATTGGTGAAATGGCCGCGCGGAAGCTTCGATACGACGATTGACCTGGAGAGTAACCCTGTACAAATTCCGGATTCCTTCACGAAGGGAGGACATCCTTACGGCTGGAGCGGCTTCGCGATGGCGGGGCCATTTCACGGGTTAAGTGTCCTCAACAACAATGTGCACGCGCAAAATTCCGATCCGCTGGCTCAGGCGTACTCCGCGCCCGAACTGTTCGGCATCGATAAGGATACGTACTTACGGATTCTTCTGCAGAACGCCGCCTCTAAGAAATACCAGTACGATCCGGCGAGCGGGTTAACGCCGAGCGAGTTTTTCGAGCGGGTTGATCCGACGCCGGGTGCGCCTGGGGTGAACGAATTGGTCATTCCGCCATCTTATCCGAAGTTCACCATAATGGCGCCGGATGGGTTGGTTGTCAGTTCGCCGGGGTTTCGGTTCGCCGAACAGGTGAACGCGATGTCGGCGTATCAGAATACGCTCCGGCCGCCGGCGGTTGTTGCTTCTAAAGAAGAGCGCACGGCGATCAAGAAGGGGGAGGTGATATTTCGGAAGGCGCAATGTATTTCCTGCCATGCAGGCGACGCCTTCACGAACCATCGCATCATCCCGGCGAATGTGATCGGCACGGAGCCTTCCCGCGCGAAGGCGTTCAAGAATACCGGGCGAAAGTTCGGGGAGGCGCTGATTTATAGCTTCGATACACCGGTCCCCGTGCCGCGAGACGGTGAAGTGATGCGGGTGCCCACGGAGCATCTGGATCCCGAGCAAATCCGCTTGGCATACGCGCATGGCGATTCGCCCGGGGGATACAAGGTGAAGGGGCTCATCGGGCTGCGGTGGACCGCGCCGTATCTTCATGACGGAGGGGTTGCCGTCGGGCCGAAGCTGTCGCAGTTGGGTATTCCGGGAACGTTGGATGCAGGGGTGCTGCCGGATCCGGCCAACAGCCTGCGGGCACTCGTGGATCGGGAGCTGCGGCGCAAGGTCGTGGAGGCGAACCGTTCGGACCCGAGATTGGCTTCGGTGCACGTGAGCGGGGAGGGGCACGAATTTTGGGTCGATGCGGCCGCAGGCTTCACCCAAGAGGAGCAGGATGCGTTAGTGCGGTATCTTCTGTCGCTGACGGGCCGGTAATATTTTTCGCCTTGGACTGGAATTTCTCCAGGATATTTGTCCGGTTATGCCGGTTTCGGCCGGCTGGACTGGAATTACTCCAGTTTATTTTTCGGATTCGGCCTGTATGGGCAGGATTCGCGAAAATAAACTGGAGTTTTTCCTGTTTGTTGCGGGAAATTCGTCTGTTGGAACGAAATAAACTGGAGGTTTTCCTGTTTGACGCGAGAAAGAAGTCTGTATGCGGGAATGAATGAGGGCTAAATGCGAGACTAGCAGTACCATTATATGATAAAATATGGAAGCAACGGAAAATCGGCTCTCAAGGGCGGTCGGCACATCTCCCCACAAGGAGGTGATGCCATGACAGTGTACGAAGCGCTCAGTCTAATGATCATGTTCGGATCGTTAGTCGTCGCTCTGCTGTCCTTCGACAAAAAGAAGTAGACCTCCCTTGAGCTTGGACGCCAGGAGGTCTGCTTCTGTTCGACCATATTTAGCCGATCGCCCTTGTTGGCAATCTGTTGCATGTCCGCGGATGTTACCAGCATCCGCGGTCATTACCATTATTATATACAACATATTACCATATTGATGCTCAAGTTGAAACGGATAAAAGGGAACGGTATGAAATTCTGGAAAAAGCAGACTTCTGTACCGTGCCTGCAAATGGTCAGCGCTGCGCCACAAGCTCTTCCTGCAGCGCGGCAGCCTTCTTCCCGTGCAATACATAATACAAACCGATCGACACGAGTACGACCGCCGCAAGCGCTACATACATGCCGTGGTACCCGATCATCGGAACGATCATCCCGAGCAAGAACGGGCCTACGCCCATGCCGCCGTCCGTGCAGATGTAGAAGGTGGACGTGGCGAGCGACACCCGGTGCTTCGGGGAAACCTTGACGGCGATCGCTTGCGCGCAGGACATCATCGTACCGAATCCCATCGCCGCCAACGCACCCGCCACCAGCAAGGAAATTCCGCTATGGCCGAATCCAAGCATCAAGAGGCTAACCATAAAGCAGAGCAACGCCGGATAAATGACAATATTGTCGCCTTTACGGTCCAAGAGCTTGCCTGCAAGCGGTCTGCTAATGAAAATGAATACCGCGTAAATCACAAAGAAGAAACTTGCGGCGCTCTCCAGGCCGGATTCAATCGCGTAAGAATTCAGAAACGAAACGATCCCGGAATACGCGATCCCCATTAAGATCATGATCAGTGAAATCGGGAGCGCGCGAATCTCAAAGAAATCGTAAAACGAAAATCCGTTCTTCAACGTTTGTCGCTGCTCTTTCGTAAGATGTGCCTCCGGAATGTTCACAAAGAGCGAAGCCAGGATCGCAATGGCCGCAAAGCCGGTACAGGTGAGAAACACCGTCTGAAAGCCCGCCTGTTGTGAAATAGACAAGCCGAGGAACGGCCCGATCGCTGTCGAGCCGGTTGCGCTTAAGGTATAATAGCCTGTTCCTTCGCCGCGCCGTTCGGGGGGAATCAAGTCCATGACGACGGTGGACATCGCGTTATTGGCTATGCCGAACGCCGCCCCGTGGATGAAACGAAGCGCGAGCAGCAATCCGATATTCTGAATTGGAATGTAGGACAGGGAAGCGATCAAGAACAAGAGCAAGCTTCCGTATAGCATCTTCTTACGTCCAATTACCTCTAAGTATTTTCCCGCGAACAGCCTCGAAAACACTGCGCCGATGACAAACATACTGGAAGCTAAGCCGGCCATACTCTCCGATGCCCGAAATTGCTCCACCGCATACACGGTCATCATGGTCATGAGAAGATAAAATGTAAGCGCGATGAAGAAGTTCGTGACCGAGAGGATGATGAAGTCCTTCGACCATAATTTTGATTGGTTCAACTCTATCTCTCCTCCTCTATGAAAAAAAGAAAGCACCTCAAGAAGAGGTGTAAAAAGAAAAGCACCTCTAGAGAGGTGAATGGAAGCAACTATTTAACGACATTATATATTAAAAATTGTAGTACTAGCTTGGCGCCTTTGTCAATGTGATGTTGTTGACAGCAAGAAATGTACAGATTTCGTATAGTATTTTATGGTAGAGTGGATCGAATGGATCGATATACGTGTGAAGAAGGGGAGAAGAAAGGTGTCTGATACGGAGTTTCGGTTGCAGGATGACCTGAGGATTCACGAAGCTGTCGAACAAGCGAGGCAGCTTTTTGAAGAGGTGCGAAGCACGCGGAAAATCCCGCTGTTGGAATTGAGACAATCTGTCATCCCCGTCATCCGGGAAGCTGCCGGCAGCCATGATTTGCTCACGCTCTTAGCTTCCCTTCAACCGATAGATGACTATACATATCGGCATAACATAGCGGTTGGGATCATTGCGCATCTGATCGGAACATGGTTAGGCATGGAGCAGAAGGAATTGCTGCAGCTGACTACGGCGGCACTGCTTCACGATGTGGGGAAGATGATGATTCCGCAGGATGTGTTAAACAAGCCCGGGAAGCTGACCATGGAAGAATTCGAGATTATGAAGCAGCATACGCTGCTCGGCTATGAAATATTAGAGGGGACCGTCGGCATCACCCATCGGCAGGCGCTTGTCGCGCTTCAACACCATGAACGGATGGATGGAAGCGGGTATCCGTTCGGTTTGACAGGAGACAAAATTGAACTGTTCAGCCGCATCGTTTCGGTAGCGGACATGTTCCACGCCATGATGTCACATCGGGTGTATCGAACGCCTTCCCCTTTCTATAAGGTGCTGTTCCAGCTGGAGAAGGATACGTTCGGCTTGCTGGACCCTGCCATCACCAGACAATTGATTGAAAAGATGATGAACGCGCTGATCGGCCGCTCGGTATTATTGACGGACGGGAATGAGGGCACCATCTTGCTGATCCATAGCCATGCCTATACCCGGCCGCTCATCAGAGTCGGCGACAGCTACAAAGATTTGAGTAAAGACCATTCCTTGCAAATCCGGCAAATTTTCTAAGCTATCGAATTCGGCGCAGCTTCGTCACGCGACCGTCGGCAATCCATTCGGTTACATACACATCTCCTTTGGAATCTGCACAAACAGCATGCGGCGAGCTGAAGCGGTTCTCACGATAATAATCCTTGGGCAAGTTGGGCCAACCTGGTTGCTTATATGCCAACGGATCCTCGCCGAGATGAGCGACAAGCGAATCATCTTCAGCGTCGAACACCGTTACCCTGCTATGCAAGTCTGGGAATAACATAAGGCCGCCGTGGAAATAAAATGAGCAGGGCATGTCCATATCATGATCAATAAAGCGCTTATGTTCACCTGTTAACGTAAATACTTGGATGCGGTGATTTCCCCGGTCGGCTACATAAAGCTCGGGTTCGCTGTTTGTAAGCTTGACGGAAATGCCGTGAGGAGTTTTCATCTTGCCAGGCTCGCTCCCGGTTCCGCCCCAAGAATGAATTCTTTCCCCTTGAGCATTATATTGATGAATCCAATGCTGGCCGTAACCGTCGGTCACATAGATATCTCCATTCGGCGCAACGGCTGCGTCTGTCGGTTTATATTTTTTCTCATCGGAGTATATGCCGGGCAGATCAGGTTGCGCAAGGCGGAGAACCACTTCCCCTTCGAGTGTTGTTTTCACTACTGTTCCAAGGCCGCAGTCCGTTATGTACAAATATTCGCCGTCCTGCTCTTTGTGCAGAGCAAGGCCGTGTGCGTGATCCTCTATACCTTCTGCAGACCAAGAGCGAATCCATTCCCCGGAACTGCTGAAGACTGCTACGTTCGGCTTCCCCGTGTGGAGAATATATACATTGTCTTGAGAATCGACAACAACACCGTGCGTGTATCCGTATGTCTGGCCATCCGGAAGACGTCCCCAGCCCGGCACCACTTCGGTTCGAAACATGCGATTTCCCGTTTGCATACGTCGCCTGCCTTTCTTCTAGGGCTTCAGAGATAATTTGGCGTAGGAAGAGGGAGTCATTCCCGTAATGCGCTTGAACACCCTGCTGAAGTAAAATTCGTCTTCATAGCCGACAAGATTTGAAATATCCGTTAACGCCAAGCCGGAATGCTCCAGCAGTTCCTTCGCTTTCGTAACCCTCAGCCGGATGATGTAATCCTTCGGCGAGAACCCGGTCAGACGCTTAAATTGCCGCGAGTAGTAACCTGTGCTGAGCCCTGCGATTCTGGCCAGCTCTTCAACCGTCAGCGGAGACTGGTAGTGCTCGGCAATATACCGGCACGTGAACTGGATGGCGGAATCCGCGTCGCTGCTGTACTGTTGATCGTACATATTTTCGATCAAGGACAGCCATAGCTCCCGAAACGCCAAATTGCACCGATATTGCGAAATGGGATCATAGTCCTTCCATAACCGAAAGACGCGGTCGAAGCATCTGCGGACTTCAGCCGGCCGGAGCGTCGTATGCATGCCGCGCAAAGGGGCAAGCCAGCTGTCGGCCGACCGGGAGATCCATTCCTGCCTATCTTTATAACACAACTGGTAGTCGAAGCGGATATGATAGATTTCAACGTCTTCTTCATCTGAGATCCACCACTCGAATGTCGTTTCAGGGACGAACACCATGACCGCTCCGGCTTCCAGCGCATATTTTGTCTGATTCATTACATAATAACCCGAGCCTCTAACGATATAATGGATCGAATGTATGTTGTGAACATAGGGCGCTTTGTACGTACCTGCCGGGAGGATCGTATTGCCGGCAAAAGCGATCGAGAACACTGATTTATGAAGATGGTCGGCAAGTTCAGTCGCGTTCAACAAAACATGTTCTCTCCCTGCAGAAGTACGATTGGTTAGTTTGCAGGCCGCAGGACGATGTGCTGCTTCCCTCTTCCGATCGGAACCGTAGCTTCCTGATACGAAACGATGAATGCCCTGCGAACCTTGTCTGTCTCGTTTCCTTTCGAAGAATGCCAGAGCAATGCGTGAAACAGCAGGATCGATCCCGCCCTCATCGGCACCGGTATCGCTTTCGACAAGTCTACCTGTTCCTCGTCCAACGCTTTCCGGCAAGTGCCGTTATCTTTCGTCTTATAAGGCATCAACCCTTGCTTATGGCTTCCGGGAACGACCCATAAACATCCGTTCCGCTCGTCGGTGTCCTGAAGCGGCACCCAGATCGACATCCGCGTATCACTGTCCACCACTTCCGTATAGTACGCGTCGTCCTGATGCCAATGGCAGACGGACGGGCTGTTCGGCAGCTTCGTGAGCAGCTTAGAGGAGAAGATCGCAATGCCCGGCTTTACGATATCCTCAATTAAATTCAGGATCCGTTCGTCATGGGCGAAGGCTTTCGTCTTATCGGTCAGCATCGCTAACTGATACGTGAATCCTTCATGCTCCCCCGTCTTCTGGGCGGAGGTATCGCATTGATTCAGCTCCTGATTGATGACGCTCAGTTCTTCGGCTGAGAAGAAATCGGAAACCACCACATAACCAAGCTCATCATAATGTTTCTTTTCTTCCACCGTCAACTTTCTCACCTGGATCACTCCCTCGATTGGTAAACGCTTAATTGCATTGTAGCACCCGGTTTTTCGGGACCTCCATGGAGAAATCCGATATATTATCTGGACAAATCTGATATTGTATAATGAGAAGCAAAAACTTGGAGGTGCGTGATGAGAATCGTCATTGCCGGCGGCACGGGACTGATTGGCAGGAAAGTAACGGAAGTGTTGCTGGAGGAAGGACACGAGGTTGTTATTTTAACGAGACAAAAGGTTCATTCGGACCGCAGCGGAGTGACGTATGTGCAATGGCTTGAAGCGGGAGCACAACCGGAGCGGGAAATGGAAAGCGCCGACGGCTTCGTCAATTTGGCTGGGGTATCGCTCAATGACGGCCGTTGGACGGCGAAGCACCGCGAGCAGATTTACGAGAGCCGCATGAAGGCAACGGATGAAATCTTGCGGATCATGGCAGCGTTGCCGGTGAAACCGGCTGTGCTCGTGAATGCCAGCGCCATTGGAATTTATCCGGCTTCGACGGAAGCGATGTACATGGAAGATGCTTCGAAGCTGGCGGAGGATTTTCTCGGGAGAACGGTACTGGATTGGGAACGAAGGGCGTCAGCTGCGGAAACGCTTGGTGTGCGCACCGTCTACACGCGGTTCGGTGTCGTGCTGGACAAGCGCTCCGGCGCGCTGCCGTTGATGTCGCTGCCTTATCGGCTGTTCGCGGGCGGAACGGTCGGCTCCGGCCGGCAATGGGTTTCCTGGGTGCATGTAACGGATGCGGCCCGCGCGGTTGCCTTCGCGCTGAAGAACGATGCGCTTCGGGGGCCGGTGAATGTAACAGCGCCGGTGCCGAAACGGATGAAGGAATTCGGCCGGACGATCGCGTCGGTGTTGAATCGGCCGCACTGGTTTCCGGTTCCGGCCTTCGCCATGAAGCTTATTCTAGGCGCCAAGAGCTCTCTTGTGCTGGAGGGACAGCATGTGATGCCGGAGGCATTGGCAAAGAACGGTTTTGCTTTTCAGTATCCCGAGCTTGAAGCCGCTTTGAAGGATTTGCTTGCTTAGCTTGGTTCCATATACCGAAGCGATGCAAGCCATTTTTCTGTTAGTGACGGCAACTCTTCAATACGGTCTTCATTCCATGTGTCCAAATATGAAATCATAATGCAGTAGCTGCTGTCATCGGACGCGGCGGTGTGCGGATCGACGCGGATCTGTACGCGGTGGGTAATCTCTACACCGCCGCCCCATAGTGTCTGTAAGAACTCATGTGTGCCGGCGGCGTCGCGAATCCGCTCCCCCGGAAGGGTGAGCTTCACAGCGAATCGGATTCCCGGCGCTCGGTCACCGTCCACCCTCAAGTGAAACCACTCGCCTACAAAATCTGATAGCTCCGAGGTGAGGATCAGTTCGGCCTCGGTATGCCCTCCCGGGAATTGCGCACTCATTCGGAACGTACGGGACAGCCCGGCGAGATCGACGAGATCTTGCCGGCTGACCACCTCGATGCGTCCTTCCCGATCGAGATCATAGATCGCGCCTTCCACAACGACCTTCCAATTCTCAAAGATCGTCGGATCAAACATCTGATGCACCTCTTCTCAAGAGACATTTACCCCAATTGGCACTTCTGTTAGTATGTGCACCAATTTTTTTTCACTGATGCATTGACAAGAAATAGAAGTAAGCGTAAAATCACCATTAGTTAATTACTAATTTAGTAATTTAGTAAATTAGAAACGAGGCGAACATTCATGAAAATTCCAACAACATTAAAGCATAAACCGGTGATTGTGACCGAGAACTATGAGCAGGTCGACGGCCGCTACGCCTATCAATCGGATGCGAAGGGCTTATCACTCGGGTTGGCTCAATGGAATGACCGCGGGAAGGTGGATGTATCCGCAAAGGTATGGCGGCATACAGGCGGCAAGTGGTCCAGACAATCTGAAGAGCTGCCGCTGCATCGCGTGTTGGATTTGGCGATTCTGGTTTGCAGGGCGAAGCTGCATTTTCAGGATGCTTATCGGTATGAAAACCTATACGACCCGGAGAATCCGGTGATTGACCGGGTAGGGCTGCAAGGGGATGCGATGACGGTGGAAGTATGTACGGAGAATGAGAAAATTAACGAGGACATCAAGCTGTTCAACCAAGCGCTCGCTGACGACGGTGAGTTAATTGGCGAGCGGCTGCGGGTGTTATCCAGAATGCTGAAAGAGTTGGGATACTGATGGAGAGAAGAAAAGAATTAATAGAAATGTACAAGCAGATGAAGCCCGATATGGGAATTTTCATCGTGAAACCGAAATCGGGCAGCAAGTGCCTCTTGGAAACCTCGCAAAATCTTCACGGCTATATCAACCGGACGAAGTTTCAACTGGACGCGGGGAGTCATCCGAATAAGGAGCTGCAGAAGGAATGGAAGGAGCTTGGCGCGGAGAACTTCACCATCGAAGTGTTGGAGCTATTGAAGTATGACAAGGATGAGTCTAAGACGGATTACAGTGAAGAGCTGGCGATCTTGCGCATGATGTGGGAAGAGAAGCTGTTGGGGGAGGGCAAGACATTTTATAAAGGTAACGTAAACAAACGACTATAGTGCCGATAGGGGCGAGTCCGTTGATAAAGTTGTTTCATTATAATTGGATGGTAAGAGAAGAATGGTTTGAACGATGCAAGCAAGTCCCTCATGAAGAGTTGTTACGGAATCGAATTGGTGGAGTGGGCAGCATTCTTTATACGCTCTTTCATATTTCAGACGTTGAATATAGCTGGATTCGTGGAATACAAGGAAAGCCGGACATCCAAGTTCAATATGAGGACTACAAAACACTGGAGCAAGTAAAGGCACTTTCCGATGGTTGGATGCAAGAGACAAGGTCGTTCCTTGACTGTTGGTCAAATGAATTCGAAAACGAAATGGTGACTGTTCCGTGGACTGAAGGACGGTTTACTAAAGGTGAAATATTACGCCATGTCATTGCACATGAAATTCATCATATGGGTCAGTTATCCATATGGGCAAGAGAGATTGGGATTCAACCCGTATCAGCAAATGTAATTGGCAGAGGGCTGTAAAGATAACATCGCTTTTACAAAAAACTTTCCGTTCCGGGAAGTTTTTTTTGTATTTTTCTCCCTTGACAGACATTGCCGATGTAAAGTATCCTTTACGTAAAGAAACCTTTACATTGAGGTGATATGAAAAGTCCATGCGAAACCGAATTAAGGAATTGCGCACGGAGTATGGGATGACTCAGGAGCAATTGGCGGAGGCAATCGGGGTTTCCAGGCAGTCTGTCATCGCCATTGAAAACTTGAAGTACAATCCTTCATTAGAATTGGCTTACAAAATCTCTAAGACATTTCAGAAGTCAATTGAGGAAGTCTTCATTTTTGAGGAGGGGAATCGCTGATGGAATACGTTGGTCTTTTTGGAGGAATCGTGTTTGCTTTATTGGGACTGTATTTTGGGCGGCGTGCGGCGAAGAAGAATCGGGGCTTGGATGAGCTGCACGATCATATCTGGCAGAAGGCGCGCTCGATCTCTTGGTATATTACGTTGGTTGCGATCTATGTGCTGTTGATTCTAAGCATACTGAAGGTAGAAATCAGTTTGATTCCTGCGTTAGGCATTTTGCTGCTTGTTCATATGGGAAGTTGGGGTGTGACCGGAGGGTTTCTGATGGCAAAAATGGCGGAAGGCGATACCCAAGAGAGCGGAAAGATGCAAATGCTGCTCTCGATGTTAATAGGCACTGTATTTTTGATCGGCTTCGGAATCGTATCGGCGGTAACAGGGAACTGGAAGTTTTTCCTTTTCAGTCTATTCCCGATATTTCTTACGGTAACGATAACGTATTCTCAAGTGATGCGCAGAAAGAAGCAACACGAGAATCCGCAATAGGCTTGTCATCAAAATGTAATACTGCCGCTGACAAGGTTCTACATTTTCCTCGCATAGGCTCTGCTATACTCTAAATACGCCCGGAGATCTTGTGTTTTCGGGTAAACCTTAGGGAGGGATTTGGATGAGCGAAGCAGAAAACCAAGAAGTATTGGAAGAAGTGTTGGACGAGGCGGAAGAAGCGGTTGAGGAAGAAGTGACGGAAGAGGCGGTAGCGGAAGAATCGTCAGAGGAAGCAGAAGCGGAAGTGGTTATTTCGTCGGCTGAAGCGGAAGCTGCGGCGGATAGCGAAGACGAGGCGGAAGAATCGTCATCTGAAGAATAGCTTCGGCTCAATCCCTTCTCCTGATTTCACATCAAAGTACTTATACGTTAGGCTGTCCTTCGGGGCAGCCTTCTTTATATTTGCGGGAATGATGTATAATTTGTAGAAAGCCGAGGTGATCAGATATGTATAGAAAAATATTGTTAGCGGCCGACGGATCGGAGCATTCCATCCGCGCGGCGGAGCATGCCGCCTTCCTAGCGAAGCAGACTTCAAATTCTTCTGTGTATATCCTGTGTGTCATTGATCAAGAAGCCTCCAAGGCGGAGGTGCTGCATCATTGGAATGAAGATTTGAATGAAGTTCGGCGGGAGAAGCTGAAGCCTGTGGAGCAAAAGCTTGAAGGAACGGGAGTATCTTATGAAGTGGGCATGATCCGCGGGGAGCCGGGTCCGGCTATTGTAGATTTCGCCAATAAGAACGAATTCGATCTCGTTGTCCTCGGCAGCAGAGGCTTAAATATGCTGCAGCAATTTGTTTTGGGAAGCGTCAGCCATAAGGTGGCGAAACGGGCTAACTGCCCGGTCTTGATTGTGAAGTAATCCGTGCAGCAACAACAAAAGAGCCTTCCTCAAGTCGTTATGACTTAGGGAAGGCTCTTTGCTGTTCAATTACTCTTTGCCGCTGGCAGCTTCTACTTCGCTCATTGGAATGCCCAGTGCATGTGCTACGCCTTCGCCGTACGCCGGATCAGCTTTGTAGCAGTTGTTGATATGTCTCAACTGGATATCCTTCGTAGTGCCGTGCATGGCACGGGCGGTGTTCTCGAACAAGCGCTGTTGTTCCTCGGCAGTCATGAGTCGGAACAGCTTGCCCGGCTGCTCATAGTAGTTATCGTCATCTTCACGGAAGTTCCAATGGCTGGCGCTGCCGAACAGATCGAGCGGCGGTTCTTGATGCTCCTTGCTGTCTTGCCATTGTCCGTAGCTGTTCGGGGAGTATGTTACTTGGCCTCCGCCTTGCGGGTAAATTCTCATAGCGCCGTCGCGGTGGTACGGATTGAAGTTTTCCGCATTCTTCGGGAAGTTGACCGGAATTTGCCAATGGTTCACGCCGAGACGGTAACGCTGCGCGTCTCCGTAGGAGAACAAACGGCCTTGGAGCATCTTGTCCGGCGAGAATCCGATACCCGGAACGATATTGGACGGCGCGAACGCAGCTTGCTCGACCTCTGAGAAGTAGTTCTCCGGATTGCGGTTCAGTTCGACTTCGCCGACTTCGATCAGAGGGAAGTCCTTCTTATACCATACCTTCGTCAAGTCGAACGGGTTGTAAGGCATGTTGTTCGCTTGCTCTTCGGTCATGACTTGAATGTATAATGTCCATTTCGGATAATTGCCGTTTTCAATCGCTTCATACAGATCTTTCTGATGGCTTTCGCGATCGCGTCCGATCAGCTCCCACGCTTCTTGATCAGTTAAGTTCTTAATGCCTTGTTGGGACTTGAAGTGGAACTTCACCCATACGCGCTCGTTGTTCGCATTAATCATGCTGTACGTATGGCTGCCGAACATGTGCATTGTTCTATAGCTTGCCGGGATGCCGCGGTCACTCATGACGATGGTGACTTGATGCAATGCTTCAGGCAGGCTGGTCCAGAAATCCCAGTTCGCTTGCGGGCTGCGCATATTTGTTTTCGGGTCGCGTTTCACCACGTGGTTCAAGTCAGGGAAACGCTTCGGATCGCGCATGAAAAATACCGGCGTGTTGTTGCCGACGAGATCCCAGTTGCCTTCTTCGGTGTAAAATTTCATTGCGGTACCGCGAATATCGCGTTCCGCGTCGGCGGCGCCGCGTTCACCGGCAACGGTGGAGAAGCGGATGAACATGTCCGTTTTTTTACCGACTTCAGAGAAGATCTTCGCCTTCGTATATTTCGTAATATCGTTCGTTACCGTGAAGGTGCCGTAGGCGCCGGAACCTTTCGCGTGCATGCGGCGCTCCGGAATCACCTCCCGGTCGAAGTGGGCCATTTTCTCCAAAAACCATACATCCTGCAGCAGTACCGGACCGCGGGGACCCGCCGTCATTGTATCGTCGTCATTCGTCACCGGTGCGCCAAAGGCGGTCGTTAGCTTCTTAGGTTGTTGTTTATCTTGTTCAGTCATCAGTATTTAGCCTCCTTAATTAAAATTATTATAATTTGATATTAATTATATTATCATACAAGCTCTAAATATGACAAGAACATAGTTAGGCTGCCTATTCTCATCTATATGCCTGTTCTGCGGGATCTTTCGTTCGTAAGGATAAAACTTGGGCAGGAGCGAAAAATAAGGGAAAATGGAAACATGGAGGGAGCCTGTATGTCCAAAGAACTGGCGGATGCGGTAAAAAGCAATGACTCCGTCAATGGCAACGGAAATGGCGGCGGAAATGGAAATGGGGACCAAACGCAAAAGGAATTTAAACAGCTAAAGGTGCAGTTGGGCGAGTTGGAGAAGGCGCTGTCCGCGATTCAGAATCAATCCTGGCAAGGAGGGCAACAGCAGTTGCAAAATCTATTAAGCAATCCGAATCAGCAGCAGCACGGCCAACAGCAGAACAGCCAGCAAAACAGCCAACAACAGGATCAGAAGAAAGACCAGAACCATGATTCGAACAAGCAACAAGCCCAATCCTCCCAACAACAGAAGGGCAAGGGCCAGCAGGACGGGGGCCAGCTATCGCAGCAGATCACGCAGTTCAGCAACCAATTGCTGCAGCAACAGCAAGCGGCGCTTCAACAGCTTCAGCAATGCATCCAACAAGGCGTAGAATTAATGAATCAAACGAATCAATATTTTCAGCTGTTTCAGATGATCAGCCAGATGCAGCAAGTAACGGCGCATACGAAGCAGAATATCAACGATTTGACCCTAGTAGCGCATCAAACCCAATTGTTGAATCAGCTGGAGCAGCAGAAGATGCTGCAATAATTTGGAGAGGACGGGGCAGCGTGCTACACTCTTAATAGAGAAGGAATGAAGGGGGAGACTGCGATGAGTACCCGGTTGTTTTCTACATTTAAAATTAAAGATTTGGAGCTAAAGAACCGCGTCGTCATGGCTCCGATGTGCCAATACTCCGTATCGGCGAAAGACGGCAAGCCGAATGATTGGCATTTCGTGCATTACGTCAGCCGCGCGATTGGGGGTACGGGGCTGATCATCATCGAGATGACGGACGTCCACCCGGACGGTCGGATCACGGACTATGACCTCGGCTTATGGTCGGATGACCAGGTGGAACCATTCGCGAGAGTCATCAAGGGCATCCATGAATACGGCGCTAAGGTCGGAATTCAGATCGCTCATGCGGGACGGAAGGCACAGGATGCCGCGGTGCCGGTGGCGCCGTCGGCCGTCACATTCCCGGGCGAACGGTATCATCCGCCGCACGCGCTGACAGGGGATGAAGTGAAGGAGATGGTGCAGCGGTTTGCCGACGCATCGAGGCGCGCGGTCGAAGCGGGCGTTGACACGATTGAGCTGCATGGCGCACACGGGTATTTGATTCATCAATTTCATTCCCCGTTATTAAATAAGCGCGGTGACGAATACGGTCAAGATTTGTCCCGGTTCGGCGTTGAAGTCATTCAAGCGGTGAAGCAGGTGCTCCCGTCCGGGATGCCGTTATTCTTCCGGATTTCGGCCGTGGAATATGCGGACGGCGGTTATGATATTGAGCATGCGATCGAGCTATGTAAAGCGTATAAAGCTGCGGGTGTCGATGTGTTTCATATCAGCTCCGGCGGGGAAGGTCCTGCAGGGGAGCGGAAGCCTGGCAATTATCCCGGTTATCAGGTGCCGTTCGCGCGCCGAATCCGGGAAGAGGTCGGCGTACCCGTCGTTGCCGTAGGCATGCTGGAGGAACCGGCATTGGCCGAATCGGTTATTGCGAACGGCGATGCGGAGCTTGTCGCGATTGCGCGGGGGATGCTGCGGGATCCGTATTGGGCTGCGCATGCGGCGATGGCGCTGCACAGCGCGGAGAAATATATTCCGGAGCAATATGTGAGAGGGTATCGGTTATGAAAACGATTGTCATCATCGGCGGCGGAATTACGGGACTTACCGCTGCTTATACGTTGCAGAAGCTCATGTTGAGCGAGCGGCTTGACTGCAGAATTGTATTGGCCGAAGCCGGAGACACATTGGGCGGGAAAATCCACACGGTGCACGACGACGGATTTATTATGGAAACCGGCGCGGATTCGATCGTTTCGCGGAAAACCAATGTGGCTCCCTTCCTCGAAGAGTTAGGTCTGCAAGATGAGGTGGTCTATAACGCGACAGGCCGTTCTTTCCTCTATGTCGACGGCCGGTTAAAGCCGATTCCGGAGGATGCGGTATTCGGTATTCCGCTCAGTATCGAATCGCTGGCGAAGAGCGAGCTGGTGTCTGCAGAGGGGAAGGTTGAAGCGTTAAAGGACTTCTATACTCCGAATGAAACCTTTACAAAGGACGATTCGGTCGGACGCTTCTTGAAGGCGTTTCTCGGCGAGGAGCTGGTGGACAAGCAGATTGCCCCCGTGCTCTCAGGTGTATACTCCGGAGATTTGAACGATTTAACGATTGCCTCTACACTTCCTTATTTATTAGATTATAAAAATGAGTACGGCAGTATCATCAAAGGGTTATCGGAGAACCAAGCAAAGTTTAAGGGAACGGGTCATAAGAAATTTATCTCGTTCCGGGGCGGATTGTCAATGTTGGTTGATGTGCTGGAGCAGCGGTTGACGCATGTCGAGGTGCGGAAACGGTTACGCGCGGAGCGCATTGCCCGCTCGGGAGAGCGGCGATACCGGATCGGATTTTCCGACGGCAGCGAAATCGAAGCGGATGCTGTGGTGGTAAGCACGATGCATACGGCGGCGCAATCTCTGTTTCGGTCGAAGGAGCTTGATCAGGAGTTCGACCGGCTGAAGACAAGCTCGTTAATCAGCGTGTACATCGGCTTTGATGTGCCGGATGAGGAGCTTCGGTGGGACGGCACCGGGTTTATCACCTCGACGGACAGCTCGCTGAGGTGCAACGCTTGTACTTGGACCAGCCGCAAGTGGGAGCATACTTCGCCGTCGCGCCGGCTCTTGGTTCGGTTGTTCTATAAGAGCTCAAGCCCGCATTACAGCATGCTGGCGCAGCTGACCGAAGCGCAACTGCTGGAAGCGGCGCTGCAAGACGTATGGTCCGCGATTGGGCTGGAGGCGCGGCCGGTTGTGTCGGCAGTAACGAAGTGGGAGCATGCGATGCCAAACTACTCTCTTGGCCACCACGAAATTGTGCGGGCACTGGAGAAGAAGCTGCAGGAGCAATACCCGGGCGTGCTGCTTGCCGGCTGCTCTTATTACGGCGTAGGCATTCCGGATTGCATTGCCAACGGGGAGGCCGTGGCGCGGAAAGTGATAGATTTGTTGTAAGACGCCCTCGGCGTCTTTTTTTATTTTTATTTTAACTAAACGCCGTTTCTACTTAAATCATAATTCATATAGTTGATAGAAGAGCAGGTAGACTTCATAGAATAAAGGTGGGATTCCGATGCACATGCCGAACGGGCGGATTGAGCGGATCGAGAAGGCACAGCTCATTGGGGAACGCTGGAGAGAGATCGGGTGCAACGCGAGGAAGGGCCATCATGGGAAAACGGTTCCCAGCGACATCGTAAGAGTCACAATCGACGGGGTTGCCGGCTTTGGGTGGTCGAAACTATCGAAGGAGGAAGCTGAAGCACTCATTGGAGCTTCTGTGCGGGATCTATTTTTGCCTAACGGCCGGCTGCGCCCTGAGTACCGCAATATCGAATATCCGATTCTGGATTGGTGGGGACAAGTGTCCCGCCAGCCTGTATATACGTTAATGGGCGGCGCGGCGCCGCTCCCCCTCCGAGTTCCTTGTTACGAGACGACGCTCTACTTTGACGAGCTTCATATCGATGATGACCGCGAAGCGGTGGCGCGGATGCAGGCGAGAGCGTTGGAAGGCTGGAACGCGGGGTTCCGCGCATTCAAGATCAAGGTGGGCCGCGGAGGAAGGCATATGCCGCTTGACCGCGGTACGAAGCGCGATATTGCGGTCATCAACGGAATCCGGCAGGCGCTGGGCGATCAGGCGGAGATTATGATTGACGCAAACAACAGCTACAACCTCAATATCACAAAGGAAGTATTGTACGCTACGGCCGATGCTCGAATTACCTTTGTGGAAGAACCCTTTTACGAAGACCCGATCTTGTATGAAGAGTTGAAAACGTGGATGGCGAAGGAGTCACTCAAGGTGCTGATTGCGGACGGCGAAGGGCTCATCGTCGCGCCGCAGCTGATCGATTGGGCGAAGCAAGGATGGATTGACATCATCCAGTACGACATTCGCTGGCATGGATTTTACAATTTATTGGATGTGGAGGATCGTATTCGGGGAACGGAAGTCATCCAGGCGCCGCACAATTATGGAGGTCCCTATGGAAACTATGCTTCATGTCATATCGCACCCTTGATGGAACGGTTTCTGTATATCGAATGGGATGAGGTTCGCCTTCCGGGATTGGACGCTTCGGGGTATAGACTCGTAGACGGTAAAGCTGAGGTTCCGGACCTTCCGGGTTTTGGATTGCTGCTGGACGAGGAGAGGTTTGCGGCTGCGGCGGCAACGTCGGGATGGGCGGTGTAACAGATTTTGCTTAAGCGCTGAGAAGCGCTTTTTTTGTCAGATTGTCCGATACATAATGTAACAAAATTTCATCGAACATGTGTAATAAGTAATTTACATTCCAGGAGGAATGAGGCATAATAGGGAATGTTTCGATACAATATGTATCTTATGTTTCATTCTCATCTGATAAGGAGTGGTTTCCTTTGATTGATGTGTGACCTGTGATGTTGTCGCAATCATTCCGATATCAATGCCGCAAGCGGATTAAATTATTTAGCTTATGGATTAAGAAAGGAAGTGAACCATGGCACGAGTGAGGAGAGCGTTAGGGCGGGTTATCCTTTTTTGTTTAACGGTGTTTTCGTTAACCGCAGCAACGATGTCCGCTTCGGCGTATTACGCAACGAATCTGACAGTAACCCCTAATGAAGAGAACACAGCATTAGTGTTAACCTGGACGAATCCTGATAGCTTCCGGGAAGCGAATATTTACCGGCAAGTTGATGGAGAAGAAAGATGGGACTATATAGGATACACTGTGGGAAACTTCTACGTTGATACCTGGGTCGAACTGGGAGTTACGTACAATTATCGCGTGGACGTTTACGATGAGAACTGGTACCGATTCTACAATTCGGCAACAGCGCAAGGAGCCCTCGATTCGAGTTCCCCCATCGTTCTGGCAGAATGGTGGACGAATCATGGAGGGATCAACGAGTATTCTCAGGATTATTTCTATATGTATGCCACATTCATGTCCGTCCATGAGATTATTGATATTCAATATGAGTATTCTGCGGACGGAACCGCGTGGGATTCGGTTCCTCTAGCATATGACTACGGAATGTACAACTATGGAAACCGCTGGTCCCGTGAGATCGTGGCTGATTGGAGCGGTGTTGCCGAAGGTACCTATCAGGTAAAGGCAACGGCGTTGGATACGGAGGGGAACACGCTCGAGTCGGTGACCACTGTCGTGAAGGACCTTGTGGCGCCTGACAGCATCGTTACCGATCTGACGGTCACGGCCGATACGGATACGCCGGCACTGATCCTGACCTGGACTAATCCGGAAGAGGAGATCGCCGGCGTTGTCATTGAGCGGCGTTACGTCGGGTCCGGGGAACCGCCGGTTGAGATTGACGGCAATGTAAAGGCTGCATTCGCCGCGGAAGAACAAACGGCAAACATGGAGAGGGTTTTGGCGGAGCGAAGGGAGCTGGAACCGGCTTACGTATCTCCATATGAGGCCAGATTCGGGAATGAATCGGCTGCGGCATTGGAGTTTGCCGACGAATACTGGTACTTCCTTGCAGAATATTACACAGACAACACTTACATCGATACGGACGTTGATTGGGAAGAAGCTTATGAATACCGGATCACCGTTATGGATCGAGGCGGGAATACATCAACGAACTCTGCAGTTGTTTCGGCGGAACTTCCGCTCGATGGGATGAAGCTGGAGTATTTCGCTCCGTTCGATGACTACCCCAACGGTTATTATACCGACAGTTCCTGGTTATGGTATGAGGTGCGGCTGCTGGACGATGCAGAAATCCAGTCGATCCTCTTTGAAGCCTCCACGGATGGCGGCGAAACTTGGTTCGCATTGAATGATGGGGATCAAACGCCGGAGCCTTGGGGGGGAATGAGATATTACGCTTACGGGGAATGGGACCTGAGTGCTCTCAGTGACGGGGAATATCTCATTCGCGTTACGGCAACCGATGAACTGGGAAGAAGCAAGACAGCCACGAAACGCTTCATTATCGATCGCACACCTCCCGCAGCACCGGTTCATCTTCAAGCGGTGAACACATCCACAGGGGTTACCCTTTCCTGGGACTTTGATGCAGACGCTCATGGATACTATCTTGATCGGCGAGGTCCTTATGGATTTGAATCTGAATGGTATATTCCGGGGAATCAAACCACCTTTGATGACACAGGCCTTGAGTTAGGCTATTGGTACACGTATTCCCTGAGGGCATTCGACCGCGCCTATAGTTGGAGCGATGATGCGGCACAGGTAAGTGTTAAACATTTCATCGGCCCGGAAATCCGAGTGGACGGCGGCTTAGATGTGATTACAAAGAATAACCCGTACACGGTAACCGGGCAAACCACGCCCGGCAGCACCATGGTCGCAGGCGGGACTCCGGTAACCGTTGACGCGGAAGGTCGTTTTTCCTTTACCGTTTCGTTGACGGAAGGATACAACTCGATTGAGATTTCCGCCACGGATGCCGACAATCTCACCAACACAGAATTATTGACTGTGTATTTGGACACGGTGCCGCCAACCATTTATAGTTTTACCCCATATGATAATTCAGTGATCGGCGGCAAGCAGGCAGCAATCTACGGTGAAGCGTACGACAACACTGGAGAAATGGGGAGGCTCGTATTCCAAATCTCCAGGGATGACGGCGCAAGCTGGAACGATATAGGAGAAATCACTAGGTCTTACGGCACTTACTATTGGGACGCTACGGCGGACATTGGCGGAATGGGTCCGCTGACCGACGGTGCCTATAAGTTCCGAATGGTCGCTTACGATAAGGCTGGAAACAGCTCCAACTCCCCGGTGCGTATTTGGACGATCGACAATACGGCTCCCGCTGCACCATCGAATCTAAGAGCTACGGCGGAAGAGGACCGGATTCGGTTGAATTGGGATTCGAATACGGAAACCGATTTATCCAGCTATCGAGTGTACCGTTCCACAGGATCAGGAAGCGGTTATGAATTTATGTACGACACATGGTCGACTTCCTTGTACGATAACGTACCGCCCGGAACGACTTACTACTATGTCGTTGCAGCCGTGGACAGAGCCGGTAATGAGAGCGGGTATTCTTCCGAAGTGGCTGCCGAAGCGCTGGGGGATGTAACGCTCCCGACAGTCAACTGGTATTTGTTCAATGAGGGATCTATTGTCGGCGGGCCGAGCGTGCAGGTGCGAGCGACAGCATACGATAACTCTTGGCGCGGGATTGCTTCAACGCTCTTCGAGATTTCCGCTGACGGCGGCGAGAACTGGCAGAGCCTTGGTGCAGGCTATTACTATAGCTGGGGCGGTTACTACTACGTAGACTGGAATACTGCGGGATGGACCTCCGGCTCTTATATGTTCAGATTTACAGCTGTTGATTTTTCCGGCAATGCGAGATCCATTACCCGTACCGTGAACCTGGATGTGGATGCCACGAAGCCGGTGGCAACGGCAACTCCGGGGGAAGGAACGATCATCATTAGCTGGGATCCGGTACCGGATACGGATTTCTTCAGTTACACCGTGTATCGAGCTGTTTCGATTGACGGATGGTATTACGAACAAGCTACGATGGGCAGCGGCACTACTTCGTATACCGACCGTAATGTAACAATAGGCCAAACCTATTATTATAAGGTTGCTTTCCGGGATACGCGCGGAAATATTGCGGAATCGGATATCGTCTTCGCTCAGCCGGGTGACGATCTGATCCCTCCGGTTGTGACTTCCGTGAATCCCGCTAACGGGGCTGCTGTAGGCGGGTCTCAAGTTTCCATTGAAGTCAGAGCGACGGATAACAAGGCGGTCACGTTGATGCAGGCTGAGATTTCAACCGACGACGGAGCAAGCTGGTCCGCTCAAGGAATCTCGAAGTCGAGCTTATCCGGGCCGTATACGCCGGATAACCATTACCGGACCACATTCACCTGGAACACGAACGGTTTCGAGGAAGGAACGTATTTGTTCCGCTTTACGGCTAGAGATGCCAAGCAGAACGAAGTGAATCAGATGGCGACATACACGTTGGATAAATCGGTAAGTGCAGCGGCGAATGTTGCCGCAGCCTCTGACCAAACGACCATTATAATTTCGTGGGATGCCATTACGGATTCTGATCTTGATTCGAGTATTTATCGGGTACACCGAGGCACCAACCCGGGCGGGCCATATACGGCCTTAAGCAATTGGCTGAATGTCACCGGCTATCAAGATACGACGGCGGTGCCGGCCCAAACTTATTACTATGTTATTGAAACTAGAGATCGCTTCGGGAATACGAATCGCTCTGCGGAAATAGCGGGTGCGCTTCAAGAAGATACCGAGCCTCCGGTGATCACGGAAGTGGATCCGGCGAACGAAGAAGCGGTCGGCGGGTCGTCCAGACCGACGTTGTACATCTTCTTCACGGATAATAACAAATTAAAAGGCGCTTCCGCCAAGTTTGAATACAGTGCTGACGACGGAGAGACCTGGAATGTGATTTCGGGGACACCGGCCGGCGACTATCCTTGGTGGAGAACCGATAACCGCTTCTATCTGCAATGGGACTCTTCGTATGAATCCTTAGGAAGCGGAACATATCAGATCCGTTATAGTGTATTTGACGCGTACGGAAACGCTGATGTGGAAATTGCCGAAATTACGATTGATAAAGATGCTCCTCAGGCTCCGCAAAACCTGATCGGCTCGTTCGACGGAACGGCGAGCATTACATTGAGGTGGGAAGCTTCCGCAGATCGAGACGTAAGTTATTATTACATTTACCGCGCTACAAGCGCAGACGGACCTTTCCAACTATGGTCGGCGGTGAGCGGCACAAGCTTGACCTATAGGGATACCCAGGTTCAAACCGGATTGACCTATTACTACCGGGTGACGGCAATGGATGCGTTCAGCCAAGAAAGTTCGGCATCCAATATCGCCGCAGCCGCCGCGGTAGCGGACACGACGGCACCGACAGTGACGGGGATTTCCCCTGCGGATGGGCATGTGTTCGGTCCTGTCGCCTCTGCGTCCATTACGGTTACCGCACAAGATAATCTGGCTCTGTCAAGTATTACACTGCAGTATTCGACGGACGGCGGAAGCACATGGAACGATGTTTCTACAAGAGCTTCTTCCGGATCAACTGCGTTTACTTGGGCGATTGATTCCCTTTCCGGCGAGGTCAAGGTCAGAGCGATTGCGCGCGATTCCAGGGGGAACGCAAGTGACGGCACTCCGGTTCACACCTATACGATCGACCGCAAAGCGCCTGATGCTCCTGCAGATCTCACGGCAACGTATGGAACATCGAATATCGTATTGAACTGGACGGCGCCGGCTGATACCGATGTGTCATACTATCGGATCTACCGCTCGGACAGCGAAGAAGGTCCGTTCACGTACTTGGCCCAAGTGAACGGCAGATCCAACGTCAGTTACACGGACCGGACTGCGGTCATCGGCAGAACGTATTACTACCAGGTAAAAGCGACGGATGGCTTCAGCCAAGAAGGGGCTGCTTCCAACACGGCGATCGCGTCCCCGAACGATGAAGTACCTCCGGTCATTCTCGGCATGGAACCTGCAGCAGACACGGTACTTGGACCGAACGCGAACATTACCGTACGTGCAGAGGATAACTTGAAGCTTGCCGGTATTACTTTGCAATACTCGGTGGATGGAGTCGCCTGGACGGATATTGAAACGAAGACGTTGAACAGCGTATCCAGCACAACGGTGTTTGTGTGGAATCCTGCTCCGCTGAACGGTGCGGTTCAACTTCGTGCGATTGCCCATGACGCTGCGGGCAACGACAGTGACGGCACACCGGTGCGCAATTATGTTGTCGATACGCAAGGTCCGGCGAAGGTAGAGGGCTTGACGGCCGAACCGACTGCCACCGGCGCGCTGCTGAGATGGCAAGATGTGCCGGATCAAGATTTCAGCTATTTCCGCGTGGAACAGAAGGATTCAGCTGACGGCGAGTACCGCTCGATCGCTACCGTATCTGCGGTGTTGGGGCACAACGTCACAGGCTTGCAGCCGGAGTCGACCTATTGGTTTAGGGTTGTAGCCTACGATAAACTGGGCAACCGCGGCACACCTTCCGACGAGATCGTTGTAACGACTGTGGTCGATACGCAGTCGCCGGCGGTAACGGGATTGTCGCCGAGCCCGGGATACTACTCGACGGTCATTCCGCTTCGCGGATCCGCAACGGATAATGTCGGGCTGTCGAGTATGAAATTCCAGTATTCCTTTGACGGAACGAACTGGACCGATATCGCGGAGGTTCCGTTCGTGAACGCGCCGAAGAGCGGCAGCGTCACGTATGATTGGGATGTTTCGGCATTGGCTGAAGGAACGGTATCCGTTCGCGGAATCGCCAAAGACACGGCCGGCAACGTCTCAACCGGAGCATCCTATGTGCAGTATCAGATCGACCACACGGCGCCTGCGGTTCCAACGGGTGTTGCCGTAGCAGCGAGTGCGGGAGATATGATGTTGACGTGGCAACAAGGCACGGAAACGGATCTTGCTTCTTACATTGTGTACAGAGCTGAGCAAGAATCCGGACCTTATGAGGTTCTGAAGGACCGGTTATTTGCACTCGGTTACCGCGACTGGGGTGTGGAAGCTGGAAAGACGTACTACTACAAGGTTGTGGCTGTAGACCGGGCCGGCAATACCAGTGAAGCGGGGGGACCGGTATCCGCAAGCTTAGCGCCGGATACGGAAGGTCCGGTCATCTTAAGCATCAGCCCGGCCAGCGGAACGCTGTTGCCTGCGAACCCCTATGTTGGGGTGGCTGTGTCGGATAATTACAGAATTGATGAAGTGAAGCTGGAATATCAATTGCAAGGAGCTCCGGCAGATCAATGGACGACGATTGCGCATGAGCAGAATCTGAACGATAGAGGGCATTCGCGGCGATATACGTGGAATACCTCCGGTTTAACGGACGGCACGTATGTCATCCGCGCTGTTGCTTCTGATGTGAACGGGAATGTCAGCGCACCGCTCACCACCATATTCAGCTTGAACGTAGATGCTCCTGCGGCACCTGTCGTTACGGCACAGCCGGGGGGCTGGAAGGTGGATCTGTCGTGGACGACAGGCAACGAGTCCGATCTGGCAGGCTTCCGGATTTACCGGAGCACGACGCCGGGCAGCGGATACAAGTATCTGGGTGAAACGACCGGAACAACCTTTACGGATGCGCCGCTCGCGCCTGGCAAGACGTACTATTATGTCGTAGATGCATTAGACATTTACCGCAACGTTGCACGCAGCGCAGAAGCAGCAGCAGAGCCGACGACGGATGATCCGTACTCTCCAACTGCGGTTGCCGGCGATGATCAAGTGGCTGTTGTCGGTCTGGATGTGCAGTTCGATGGTACCGCATCCTCTGACAATGACCGGATTGCAAGCTATGCTTGGGATTTCGGCGACGGGGCAACTTCCGCGGAAGCGCAGCCGACCCACGCGTATGCTTCGGTTGGAATCTACACCGTAACATTGACCGTTGCGGATCCGTTCGGCAACACGAGCACGGATACGCTGACGGTAGAGGTTCGCGAGCCGCAAGAGGTCGGAACGCTGCAAGTGCGCGTACTCGATGACAGCAGCGGTGCTCCGATCGGCGGAGCCAGCGTCGTCATTCAGTATCCGGACGGCACGAACCAGAAGATGACCACCAACGGCTTGGGTATTGCCACAGCGGCAGTAGAACCGGGCAATTACAAGGTTTACGCTTATAAGACGGACTATAAGCCTCGTGCGGCGGACGCTGCAGTAACGGTGAACGAGAGCACCCAGTCAACGGTAAGACTGGAGCGGGGCGAGCTCGTTGTCGGGGAGCTGACGGTCAACCGCATGACGCTCGATGAAATCATCGACGCGGGCATTGACGTGAGTGCGCCGGAGAACCAGTTCGTGTATAAATTTGAAGTGCATCTCGCCTTCAATAATGTACCTCTTCCAGCACCTAGCGAATTTATTGTGAACGGGGCTGGCCAATTTGTCGGAGGCACACCGGCACCGTTAGTGATTAACACCGGAATCGGTGGAGGCGGCGGCTCAGGCCAAGGAACCTTGCTGGCACATCCTGTCGTGATCCCTCATGTGGACCATCCGGAAGTTCGTCCGACCGTTGCTTACATGGTCATTCCGGGTGAAGCGCGCTGGTTGAAGGAATTCTTCAACGTCGGCTTAACACTGGAGAATACGGCGGATCCGGAGTTCATCATTGACGGTTCGACGGCAACGCTGAAGCTTCCGGAAGGATTGGCGTTAGCGCCGACACCGGTGCCGCAAACCCTTACGGTTGATCTTGGCGCAATCGCCGGCGGTGAGAAGCGTCAAGTGAATTGGATCATTCGCGGCGATGAGAAGGGCTACTACATGCTTGAAGCGGACTTTAACGGCATTCTGCAGCCGTTCGGGGATGCGGTGCACACCGTATTCAAGACGAAGGATCCGTTCCGCGTATGGGGAGAAGACGCTTTGCGCATGCATGTAGATGCACAAGACCGCGCGGATCAGGGTCATCCGTACCACATCCGCTTCGGCTTGGAGAACGTCTCGGATATTCCGGTTTACAATCCAGCTATCGAGCTGTTGGAAAACGGTAAGCAAAACTATATCTACGGCCCGAATCAGCAGCTGCTGCAGAAGATTTCGGAGCTCCCGGCCGGTGAAACCGTATGGTTCGATTACTGGCTCATTCCGAGCATCGAAGGTGCTCTCGATCTGACGCAGTCCTATGTATTGAGAACGGGCGGCAACGCGGAAGTGCAAACCGTGATCACGAGCCACCCCGCACCGGAAAATGCTCCGGGCATCGCGCCTGTTCTGCAAGAAACCCATCACCTTGACGGCACGGTGACGCTGACATGGAGTGCAGTCGAGGGAGCGCTTGGATACAAAATTTACGTCGTCCGTGACGATCTCAACATGTCCAAAGCGGCTGAGCTTGTATATGTAGCCGCGGCAGGCGAAACGAGTGTCACGCTGCCGGAGCCGAACGGGTCTAAAAACTACGTGATGAACACAGTCTCTAGCAGCGGCGAAGTGCTGCGTCACGCCGTGGATTGGGATCCGGGCTTAAGCGGACCGGCGATTACGGTCGATCCGGAGGTCATCCCGACCGGCGAAGAAACCGAGCTGTGGATTACCGTGAATAACGGCGGATTCCCTGTATCCGGCGGCAAGGTGAATGTCGGTACGCTCGTAACAGACGTAACCCTTGACCACAACGGTCAGGCACGGGTGAAGGTGACGCCGCAATCGGGCGGTAACATCGAAATCACCGCGTATGATGCAGAAGGCAAGTTCCTGATCAGCACAACGATTCTGGCAGTCAATGCCGTACCTGCGGTACCGGCCGATCTGGCGGCAACAGCCGGCGATGGCAGCGTAACGTTGACGTGGACGGCTAATGCTGAGAACGATATTGCAGGCTATAACATCTACATGAATGGAACATTGATTGCGGAACTCGTTCAAGGCACGACTTATCTGGCAGACGGTCTGACCAACGGCCAAACGTACAGCTTTACGATTGCAGCCGTTGATCTTGCGGGCCAAATCTCGCCTTGGACGGAAGCCGTCACGGCAACTCCGGAAGCGTCGGGAGATGCGGAAGCGCCGGTATGGCCGATCGGAAGCAGCTTAACAGCATCTGACATTACATCGACAGGTGTGAAGCTGACTTGGAGCATGGCCGAAGACAATGCAGGCGTAACGAATTACCGGATCTACCAAGATGATGTATTGCTTGAGACCGTTGCGTCGGATGTGTACGGATTTGATGTATCCGGACTGACACCGGAGACGACCTACATCTTCAAGGTGGAGGCCGGCGACGCTGCAGGCAACTGGAGTACGGGAGGACCCTCCGTAACCGTGGTGACGACGGGAGAAACCGCTCCGGAAGACACGGAATCACCGACATGGCTGAACGGCACGGTGACCGTTTCGAACGTTGGGGAAACGAGCGCAACGATCACTTGGTCCGCAGCAGCCGATAACGTGGGTGTGACAGATTATCGGATCTATCTAAACAACGTCTTAGCGGCTTCCGTTGCATCCGATGTGTACAGCTATGAACTGACAGGTCTCGTTGCGGGCACGCTTTACAATGTTAAGGTCGAAGCCGGCGACGCGGCGGGCAACTGGAGCAGCGATGGTCCGACTGCGGAGTTTACGACGACTGTAACCATTCCTGCGGCGACCGTGACGCTGACAGCATCTAGCACAACTCTTGCGACAATGGATAATTTGGCCTTGACGATTACGGTCAACGGTACGAACGGTACGCCGACAGGAACCGTAACCATCTATGATGGTTCAAGATCGTTGGGTACCATTGACCTGGTTCATGGTGCAGCTGTCTTTGAAACCACATCGCTGCAAGGCGGCACCTTCAACTTAAGAGCGGTGTACAGCGGCGACGCGGTTTACGCAAGCGCTGAATCCTCTGAAGTAGCGGTCACCTTCGAAGCGGCGCAGCCGGGACCTGTGATGAATTACAGTCTCGCTGAGAAGTACGCGACAACCCCAAGAGGTGTGGTGTATCTCGCCGGCTTCACGTTGACCTTGACTCCGCCGGCAGGCATGACGGATCTTCAGACGGCATATCGTATCAATGGTGAAGGTGACTGGTTAGCCTACACGGGTCCGTTCACTTTCGGATTTGAAGTCTTCATGATTGAATACCAGAGCACTGATCTGGCGGGGAATACAGGACCTATTGTTGTTTTAGACTTCACTGAAGGCGTCTACGACGGGGTTCTGGGCACGCCATAACTTTAGAAAGGATGAGAGACAGATGGCTGAAAAAGTCGAACAAATTCCAGCAACGTATTCCGCTCCTAAAGTCCTGGATCACTCTGAAATCCGGTTTGAGACGGCGGTTTCCGGAGCTGCATGCACACCGGGATTCGTGAAAATCGACAACAGATGGGTACGCGTAGATTGCATCGAGGACTACCAATAATCTAAGAAGTGAGGCCTGCAGGTTCTTTCCGATACGGAAAGGCCTGCGGGTCTTTTTTTTTTGCCTGCGATTGGCGGGGAGTTACGAGATGCGAACGCGAAACAGCCGCGAGCCCGCTCCGCGAACGCCGCTTTTCATCCATAAATTTCATTCGATATAATAGAATTATCATGCATAAGTAATAGGAGCGACATGAATATGCACGAGGCTGCCCTCATTATCCCGGCCTTAAACCCTTCTGAACAATTAATCCCTTACGTACAGGATGTGCTGGCGGAAGGCTTTGCGCAAGTCATTGTCGTCAATGACGGCAGCAGGGAGGCCTGCCAGCCTATTTTTGAGCACCTTCAACTGCTAAACCGCTGCGAGGTGCTCACCCATGAGGTGAACAGGGGCAAAGGGCGGGCGCTCAAGACGGCATTCCAATATATCTTGGCGCAGCCGCCGCACATCAAGCGGGTTGTGACGGCCGACGCGGACGGACAGCATACGGTGAAGGATGTACAGCGCGTAGCGGAAGCGTGCGTTGAACATCCCGAAGCAATGGTGCTTGGGGTGCGGGATTTTGACGGGCCGCAGGTGCCGAAGCGAAGCTTGCTCGGAAATAAGGCTACCAGCTTGCTCTTTCAATGGCTATACGGACAGAAGCTGAAGGATACGCAGACCGGCCTGAGGGGCATCCCGGTACGGGAGCTTAGCGGCATGATCCGGCTCAAGGGCGAGCGGTACGAGTATGAAATCAATATGCTGATCTACGCGGTGAGAAAGAAGCTAGAGATTCACGAAATCCCGATCGAAACCGTGTACATCAATAACAATGCCAGCTCGCACTACAGCTCTGTGAGGGATTCGCTGCGCATTTTCCAAAGAATGATCTCCGGTTTTCCTAAAGCTCACAAGGAGGAGAAGGATTCGGCACCATGAATCACAGGCTTTACGGTCCGTTGTTCCGTACGGTTCGCTGGCTCGCCCGGCGCGTGTTTCCCAAATTCGAAACCAAGATCCCTGCAGCCATGCAGGGACCTGTTGTTTATGTATCGCATCATCAAAATATGTTCGGACCTGTCCGCATCATGCTTTGGTTTCCCGTTGAGGTCAGGACATGGGTCTACCAAGTATTCTTCGACCGAGTGTCTTGCTATGAGCAATATATGGGATACACATTTACGAAGCGGTTCGGCCTCCCAAGGCCGATTGCCAAGCTAGCGGCGCTGCCGGCCTCCCGTCTCGTTCCCGCGTTCTTCCATTCCATGCGAGGGATCCCGGTGTACAGGGGCTCGAAGCAGATTATCGAGACGTTCCGAACGAGCGCGAATGCGCTGAAGCAAGGCCATAACATCCTCATTTTCCCGGATATTCAATACAGCGACGCCTCCGCGGATACGAAAGAAATGTACGACGGCTTCCTTCACTTAGAGAAATATTATTATAAAATGACCGGCGGACACATTCCGTTCGTGCCTCTGTACGCAAGCAAGAACGGACGCGTCATTGCCGCGGGGGAGCCGGTCATGTTTCAGGACGGCGAGGCATACCAGACCGGGCGGGATCGGATTATGCGCCAGCTGCAAGCAAGCCTCAACGAACTCGCGCGTCAATCGGGAGATGTGTAAGATCGGGGCAATGTAATGGTAAATTGGCTGCCTTGCCCCGGCGCGCTGCCGACGCGGATGCTTCCCTTATGCAAGTCGACGATCGATTGCGTGATGGCAAGCCCGAGACCGGCCCCGCCATACAAACGCGAACGCGACGCGTCAACCCGATAGAAGCGCTCGAAAATACGGGACAGCTCTTCCTTCGCGATACCAATCCCGTTGTCTGTGACCGTTACCTCCACAATCTCCTCATTCCCCTTGACCGTTACCTCGATTCTTCCGCGTTCCGGATCCGTTGCCTGCACCGCATTGTGAAACAAATTCAGTACCACTTGTTTTATTTTATCTGGGTCGAAGTAAGCGTGGACCGATTCCTGCGCCAGCTCGAAGGTTACCTTTCGGCCGGGTGCCAGCAGCCTGAGCTGCGGCTCCATCTCCCGAACGTGCTCGGAGAGGGAGGCGTATTGGATGTCCAGCTGCGGCGAACGGTCCATGCGGGCGAGCTGCAGCAGATGATTCACAAGCTTGTTCAACCGGGTCGACTCATTGTACATGCTCTGTAACGAGCGCTCCAGCTGCTCCGGGTTGCGGGCCGCTCCGCGAAGTAACACCTCCAGGAAGCCGTGGATGGACGTCAGCGGTGTACGCAGTTCATGAGAGGCGTCCGCTACGAAGCGCCGCATCTGCTCCTTGGCGGTCTTCTCCGCCTCGAAGGCATGGTCTAACCGTTCTAGCATTCGGTTGAAGGTTCCGGCGAGCCGGGAAATCTCGGATTGCTTCGATTCAATGGACAATCGCTCGCCGAGCGTCTCCGAATCGATGTGCTCCATGCGCTCGATGACCCGCGAAAGCGGGATGAACGCCCGATTCACAGCATGCGGTTCGTTTGCCTCATGCCATGCGCCGTCTTTAATTTACGATGATTTGCACAATTTCCGAGCGGGTGCCGATTCGAATCGGCGGGCCCCAGAATCCGTATCCGGAGGTCACGATGGAATGAAGCTGTTCCTTCTGCAGATAACCCCAATCATTTTCAAATAAGAGCCCCGTGAGTAAACTTCCCGGAAACACTTGCCCGTGATGGGTGTGCCCCGAGACGATCAGATCGACGCCTTGCTGCTGCGCGATCCCCAGCTCTGTCGGCTGATGGTCGATAAGAAACACGGGTTTCGAAGGATCGACGTCAGTCAGCAGCTCCTCCAATGGGGCGCGGCCGGGGTCGCTATCGTCTCTTCTTCCTGCCAAAGTAAACTGTCCATCAATCTCTACCGCTTCATCATATAGCACGCGCATACCGCTCTTCTCTAACGCGTCAACCAGTTCCTCTGGGGGACCGTCGTGCCGGTCATGATTTCCAAGAGCGGCATAGACTCCTAAAGGAGCTTGAATCCCCGATAATATGCGATCGATCCCTTGTCTTGTGAATTCCACGATGTCATCGTCAACGAGATCACCTGCAAACAGCACCAAGTCGGGGTTCAGCTTATTGATTTCCTCAACAAGTTTTGCGGCATGATGCTTATTCGAGAGGACTCCGAAGTGCATGTCCGCGGCCATTGCGATGGTGAGCGGTTTGGATGGGTCCGATAGCTTCGGAATGTGAATGTGGTATGTGCGGACCACGGGGCTGTACGCGTTAAATGAGCCGGCGCCGATCGCTCCAACCAGCACGAGTAAGACGGCAACGCCTGCCCAGCGCTGAACCTGATCACGAGATAGCTTGGTGAAACGAAGCAGCAGCATGACCGCATGCGTGATCGGCAGGAGAAGCAGCAACACGTAGAGAATGGCCATCCAGTACGAGCCGACAATCGTAAGCAAGGTATTGTTCTCAAAGAACTGCCCCAGAATGAAGGAGGCTGCAACGAACGTCAGGACGATGACATACGCAGCCTTCAAGATACGCGAGGTGTTGGGCTTCATCCAACGCCAGCCGCTCCATCCGACGTAGAACACTAAGAGGGCATAGACAGCTGTAACAATGCCGATCATGATCCACAT
>Ga0182742_1000819_pt1 | contig 45155 bp, 39 predicted proteins | sample eDN5th37CBELigMG_FD_128880 | JGI IMG/M metagenome (GOLD analysis project Ga0182742, IMG submission 128880) | Enriched Miracle-Growth compost microbial communities from Emeryville, California, USA - eDNA 5th pass 37_C BE-Lig MG (version 2)... ... | reverse complement strand
TGAGCCAGGATCAAACTCTCCAATAAAGTGTTTGATATAGCTCATAAAAGTTTGTACTATATAGTACGTTTTTGTTAATCGAAATTAACGTTGGCACGCTTGGTTTTGTTTAGTTTTCAAAGAACTTTTGTCAATCAAAAGCGACTTCTTAAATATAACATTTAACTCATCATAAAGTCAACTGTTTTTTTATCTTTCATTTCTCAGTCAGCTCTGATTAGCTGACTTAAAAGATTATAGCAGTTACAATTACTACAGTCAACAAAAACCAGAGCTTTTTATATAACTTCCTCGATAAATAGTTCTCTTCGCTCTTTTAATACAATAATTTCTTTCGTGTTTAAGCATTTAATTATTGGTCTAGTAGGATTATGATCATCCATAAAGATAATTTCAGCATCCATACCATTAGATAACCTGACCCTGGTTCCTGAAGAGAACTTTGCGATTCCCTTTTTTAATTCATTAATAATGGTAATGTCAAACTTACCAAAATCATCTTCCATAATTTGTTCTAAGACCTTAAAAGGTGACTGCTTACTACGGTATGGTCTAATAGATACCATTGCTTGGTACGTATCAGCCAAAGCTACTATTTTACTATACGGGTGTAACTGTGACCCTTTAACATTTAATGGATAGCCACTACCATCTATTCTTTCATGGTGCTGTAAAACTCCCATTCTCACTCCATCTTTAATAGACATAATATTTTTAAGCATATTGTAACTATGAACAGGATGCTGTCTAATATCTTTGTATTCACTTTCAGTCAATGTTACATTCTTTTTTAAAATATGTGGATTCACTTTACTCATACCACAGTCACATAATAATCCAGTTATTGCAATTTGGTTTATTTCTCCCTTTTGGTAACCTAACTTTTTTGCTAGAAACGCACTTATCAAAGCAACTGAAATACTATGGTGAAAAACATAATCTTCTTGTTGGCAGTAGTGATACAGCTTAAAAACTTCTTCCTCATTAAGATCAATTTCTGCAATTAAGGGAATAATAATGTTTCTTATCTTCTGGATATCAAGCAAACCACCAGATTGCCAGTTTATAAAAAGTTGCTTATAAGCCTGTACACTCTGTAAGTATTGTTGATAAAACGTCTTATGAGGTGTTACTTCCTCTTTTGAATTATCTATTATTTGTTCTTCTTCAAAAAAAGATGGTTTGAATTCTTTTCCATTTGCTAATAAATTCGCAACTTGTACTTCCTTCACTAAAAAAGCCTGCAGAACATCGATTAAATGTTTATTAATAATCGCATTTTTTAAAATTATTGGTCTATTTGTTGCTGATAGGACATTATCCGATAAAATACAGCCTTCTTGCAATTGATCAATATGGATTTTCAATAGGTACCCCTCCTTAGTTCATTATACCTAAAAAAGATGATATTGCTCATTTTTTCTAATCCATAATCAAAAAAATTGAATCTCTACGGATAAAAAAAGGGCTAATACAACACAAATTGTGTGTACTAGCCCCTGATTTCTATTCTTCCGTCTGTTCTTCTGAATCATCTGCTTCTTCATGATCTTGTTCATCTTCTTTTTGCACCAAGGCAACAGTTGATACAGAAACATTTTCATCTAGTTTAATTAATTTTACTCCTTGTGTGTTACGTCCCATTTTGGAAATTGTATCAACATCCATACGAATAATAATACCGCTTGCCGTGATTAACATAATATCCTCTTCCCCGGTAGCAGCTTTCACTGAGACAACAGGTCCATTTTTATCGGTGATATTACATGTTTTTAATCCCTTACCACCACGGCTTTGAGTACGATATTCCTCAGATGGAGTCCTTTTTCCATAGCCATTGCCTGTCACAATAAGGACATCCACACTTTCTTCAAGAATCTCCATACCTACAACTTCGTCATCCTCATCAAGGGTGATTCCTTTAACTCCTGATGCAGTTCGCCCCATTGAACGAACGTCTGATTCAGGGAAACGAATCAACATACCATTTTTGGTTCCGATAATGATGTCTTTTGAGCCATCCGTTAATTTAACGGAAATAAGTTCATCTTGTTCACGGAGACCTACAGCGATTAAACCATTATTACGGATATTCGCGAACTGAGATAATGGAGAACGCTTTGAGATGCCATCCTTGGTTGTAAAGAACAAGAACCAATCATCAACAAATTCAGAGACAGGTATAATTGCATTTACCCATTCACCTTTTTCTACACTTAGTAAATTAATAATTGGAAGACCTTTGGCTGTTCTGCTATATTCAGGAATTTCATATCCTTTTGCTCTATAAACCTTCCCTTTATTCGTGAAGAATAGGATTGTATCGTGAGTTGATGTTGTTAATAGATGTTCGACAAAATCATCATCGTTTGTTCCCATTCCCTGGATGCCTCTTCCGCCACGTTTTTGGCTTCTGTAGGTGGAAACCGGAAGACGTTTAATGTATCCATTATGAGTTAACGTGATAACGATGTTCTCAACAGGAATAAGATCTTCATCTTCAATTGATTCAAGACCGCCCGATACAATTTCTGTACGACGAACATCATTAAAACGGTCTTTAATCTCTGTAAGTTCTTCACGGATAATTGCAAGCACTTTTTCTTCATCTGCCAGGATTGCTTTTAGTTCCGCAATTAACTTGATCAGTGATTGGTATTCTTCCTCAATCTTTTCACGTTCTAAGCCTGTTAATCTTTGAAGCCTCATATCTAAAATTGCTTGAGCCTGCTTTTCACTTAATGAAAATTGCTCCATTAATCCGTTTCGTGCAATTTCAGTTGTTTGTGAATTACGGATTAACGTAATAACTGCATCTAAATGGTCAAGTGCAATCCGCAGACCTTCAAGTATATGAGCCCTTGCTTCTGCCTTTCTTAATTCAAAAGCAGTTCGTCGTTTAATAACTACTTTTTGATGCTCAAGATAATAGAAGAGCATTTGCTTAATATTAAGAACCTTTGGATGGCCATCCACTAGAGAAAGCATATTAATTCCAAAGCTTGTTTGAAGGGCTGTTTGTTTATAAAGATTATTAAGCAATACATTGGCATTTGCATCTTTTCGTACTTCGATAACAACACGCATACCAGTACGGTCAGATTCATCACGCAAATCTGTAATTCCGTCAATTTTCTTATCACGAACTAATTCAGCTATCTTTTCAACAAGTTTTGCTTTATTAACTTGATAAGGTATTTCCTTGACGATAATTACTTGTTTTCCTGAAGGTTTTTCTTCAATTTCAACCTTTGCTCGAAGGGTAATGGAACCGCGGCCTGTTTCATATGCTTTTCGTATTCCACTGCGACCAATGATTTGACCTGCAGTAGGGAAGTCAGGTCCAGGTATAATTTCCATTATTTCAGGAATCGTCAAGTCAGGATCCTTACTTAATGCAAGGACTCCATCGATAACCTCTCCTAATTGATGTGGAGGGATATTTGTTGCCATCCCTACAGCGATTCCCGTTGCACCATTTACCAGTAAGTTCGGGAATCTGGCTGGAAGAACAACTGGTTCTCTTTCAGAACCATCATAGTTATCCTGGTAATCAATTGTATCTTTATTGATATCCCGGATTAATTCCATTGAGATTTTTGACATACGGGCCTCTGTATAACGCATTGCAGCTGCTGAATCTCCATCAACAGAACCAAAATTACCGTGTCCATCAACTAACATATATCTAAAGTTAAAATCCTGAGCCATACGAACCATTGTTTCATAAACAGCTGAATCACCGTGTGGATGGTATTTACCGATTACTTCACCAACGATACGAGCTGATTTCTTAAATGGTTTTTCTGAGGTCATTCCTAAATCATTCATTGCATACAAAATACGACGATGAACAGGTTTTAATCCATCTCGTACATCTGGTAAAGCACGAGAGACAATAACACTCATCGCATATCCTAAAAAGGATTCCCGCATTTCGTTACTAATATTTCTTTCTATAACATGAGAGTTTTGATTTTCCGCCATATTAAGATAACCTCCCTTTCTTTTCTGCAATCTTAATTGGGAGTGCCAAATAACTCATCAGAAAACGACAAAATACTATCATTTTAAACAATTATTGATAGTAGTTGTCTGTTATAAATTCTGCCCAATTGGATAATTTAATGAATAGTCTACTCTTCATTATAGCAATATTACCGAGAGAATACACATGAATTTACTAGATAATTCATAGTTAAACTATAATTTAAAAGTCTTTGACTAAACGTCACTCTTATAAAAATTCTAACCTTTTAAAAAACACCTCATCGGCATGAGGTGTTTCATTCACTTTATCAAATATCTAGATTTTTGACATATTGTGCATTTTCTTCGATAAAGTTTCGACGAGGCTCGACTTTATCTCCCATAAGCGTGTCAAAGGTTTCATCTGCATCAATTGCATCCTCTAGAGTTACTTGAAGTAAAGTACGTGTCTCCGGATTCATGGTTGTTTCCCATAATTGATCCGGATTCATCTCTCCAAGACCTTTATAGCGCTGAATGCCGGGTTTAGGTAGTTCAGGCATTTCTGCTAAGTAAGTATCAAGTTGTTTATCATTATAAGCATATTCTATTCTTTTACCTTGCTGAATCTTATATAGTGGTGGTTGAGCAATATAGATATATCCTTGTTCAATAATTGGACGCATGTATCGATAGAAGAACGTTAGTAGTAAAGTACGAATATGGGCTCCATCAACATCTGCATCTGTCATAATGACAACTTTATGATAACGGGCCTTCGTGATTTCAAAGTCTTCACCAATACCTGTACCTAATGCTGTAATAATCGCTCTTATTTCATTATTTGACAAAATTTTATCTAATCTAGCCTTCTCAACATTAATAATTTTTCCTCTTAACGGCAGGATTGCTTGGAAGTGTCGATCCCGTCCCTGTTTAGCCGAGCCTCCTGCAGAATCACCCTCAACGATATACAATTCACTTATTGATGGATCCTTTGAAGAACAATCGGCTAGTTTACCTGGTAGATTTGAAATTTCCAGAGCACTTTTACGTCTGGTTAATTCACGGGCTTTTTTAGCTGCCAAACGTGCTCTGGCTGCCATGAGACCTTTTTCAACAATCTTTCTCGCTACTGATGGATTTTCTAACATGAATTTATCAAATGCTTCAGAGAAAACAGAATCTGTTACAGTACGAACCTCAGAATTCCCCAATTTCGTTTTCGTTTGTCCCTCAAACTGAGGATCAGGATGTTTAATCGAGATGATAGCTGTAATCCCTTCCCGAACATCTTCTCCTGATAAATTATCATCGTTTTCTTTGAAGATTTTATTCTTTCTAGCATAATCATTAATAACACGAGTTAATGCTGATTTAAATCCCGCTTCATGTGTTCCGCCCTCATAGGTATGAATATTATTTGCGAAAGAATAAATATTACTAGTGTAGCTATCATTGTACTGAATAGCGACTTCTGTTGTGATACCGTCCTTTTCCCCTTCAATGTAAACAGGTTCATCATGAACAACCTCACGAGTACGGTTTAAATGTTCAACATATGATTTAATACCACCTTCATAGTAGTATTCATTTGAACGCTTATTCTCACGTTTATCCTCAATTGTAATTTTTAAGCCGCGGTTAAGAAATGCAAGCTCTCGAATACGATTGGCTAAAATATCATAATCATATTCTGTCGTTTCTTTAAATATTTCCGGATCTGGCTTAAAGTGAGTAATAGTCCCGGTTGCCTCAGTTTCACCAATAACCTCTAAATCAGCTGCAGGTACTCCTTTATGAAACTCTTGAAAGTGAATTTTCCCTTCGCGATGCACTGTTACATCAAGTACTGTTGAAAGGGCATTTACTACAGAGGCACCAACACCGTGAAGACCACCGGAAACTTTATATCCTCCGCCACCAAACTTACCACCAGCATGAAGAACTGTCATAATAACTTCAACAGCTGGACGTCCCATTTTTTCATGGATCCCTACCGGAATTCCTCGACCATTATCTTTAACAGTAATACTGTTGTCTTCTTCTATGAGCACATTGATTTCAGTACAGAAACCTGCCAATGCCTCATCTATACTATTATCAACAATTTCCCAAACTAAATGATGCAGACCCTTACCACTGGTAGATCCAATATACATCCCAGGGCGTTTTCGAACAGCTTCCAGACCTTCTAATACTTGAATCTGATTTTCATCATATGATTGTTGTTGGACTTGATTGTTATCTGTCGTCACACTGATCACCTACACTTTTCCTAAAGCTTACATAACTGATTTTGAAGCTCGATAATTAATAGCCTCTTAAAAAGAGTATTCTGTTACCAATAAACAAAATAATTGATGACAGGTAGCTTTATATTTAAGTCTATAAAAGCCTTAATTAATCTATATCAAAAGCAACTTGTGCTCGTTTTTTTAATGTGCTTGATGATAAAGGTGAAAAATAAATTTTATCAAGCGTTATAATAATAGATTTTGCATCATTACTTGCCAGTTGGACGATCTTATCTCTCTGTTTTTTAAAAAACTCATCCACAATTGATGAATCTTGTGAAGATTGTCTATCCAGAATCATAACGACTTCTTTTGAAGGAACAACATGGTTGTCTCCCAGATGAATATACATTTGAATCACCTCATTTTTTGTCAGAAAGCTCTCCTGCTTTCACATGGAAAGTAGCAGCTTCTCTTAATGTTTGATGGTCGATTCCTTCTACACTTGTTGTTGTAACAAATGTTTGCACTTTACCCTGAATGGTATTTAACAAATGTGATTGTCTATAATCATCCAATTCAGATAGAACATCATCCAGCAAAAGAATCGGATATTCTCCTATTTCGTTATGAATCAAATCAATCTCAGCCAATTTCAAGGATAGAGCAGTTGTTCTCTGCTGACCTTGCGACCCATATGTTTGCACATCATGATCATTCACGTAAAAGAGCATATCATCACGATGAGGTCCCGCAAGAGTAGCCCCACGTTCTATTTCTTTCTCTCTTATTTTAGCAAATTTTTGTTCATATGCTTCTATCATTTTTGTCAAATCATAATCTTCTGATACATCTACAGAAGGCTTATATTTAATTTTAAGTGTTTCCAATCCTCTACTAATGCCAGAATGAACCGGCTCAGCCCATTTTTGGAGCTCAGATACAAACTGTAGACGTTTATTAATAATTTTGGCAGCCGCTTCACTTAGTTGCTCTGTTAAAACATCAAGCATAGTTTGATCTTTTTGCTTTCTTAGCTGTAACAATTTCAAGTAATGATTTCGCTGCTGCATAATTTTTTGATATCGACTTAAATCATGAAGATAAACAGCAGAAACCTGACCAATTTCCATATCAATAAATCGCCGTCTAACTTGAGGACTTCCTTTTACCAAATTTAAATCCTCAGGAGCAAACATGATAACATTCATGCCCCCGACATACTGACTTAATTTCTCTTGTTCTATATGATTTAATTTTGCCTTTTTTCCCTTTTTGGAAATAACCAACTGAAGAGCTGTTGAGCGATTATATTTTTCAATGCTACCTTCTATTTTAGCATACTCTTTATCCCAACCTATTAATTCCTTATCATTCGAAGTTCGGTGTGATTTAGCCATGGCCAGAACATAGATTGATTCCATAACATTTGTTTTTCCTTGGGCGTTTTCTCCAAGAATCACATTCACTTTGTTTTCGAATTGTACAGTCAAGTCGTCATAATTACGATAATTTTTTAATTTCAGCTCTTTTATAAACAAATTTTGTACACCAACTTTAATTTTTCACAATATACGTGCCGAAATCAGGTATATAAAGAACATCGCCATCTCTTAATTTCTTTCCACGGCGATTTTCAGGCTCATTATTTACAAAGATCTCATATTCTGATAAAAACCATTTTGCCATTCCCCCAGACTGAATGACATCTGCCAATTTCAGAAATTGACCTAGTGTAATAAACTCCGAATCAATTTTAACAGGTTTAGCCATAGTAACCACCTTTCTCATCAGTAGTCTCTAACCTTTTTATTTTACTAAAAATTTGACCATAAGTACAACTACTCTCAGTATCTCTTTTTAGTGTCCACTCCAGAAAGACACTGAATCCTAGTTTTCGTAGCACATAGGTAAATTTGACCATACATCAAAATTTTTACAGATAAAAGAAAAGGACTGACATAAAAATCAGTCCGTCCTTCAAAAGGAATCAATATGTTCTTACTGGTAAAATGAGCTGAAGCATAGAATCATCATCTTTTGTCCGAATCACAAACGGTCTCATCGCTCCAGTAAAATTAACATGTATCTCTGTTCCTTCGAGTGCCTTTAAAGCATCCATTACATATTTTGCACTGAAAGAAATTTTCAGTTCTTCTCCAACAACTTCTTCTGCTTGAATTTCCTCACTTACTTTCCCAATTTCAGGAGAGTTAGATGATACTTCAATCATTCCATCTGTTAAAGTTGACAGTTTAACAACATTATTTCGTGCTTCCTTTGCAAGTAGAGAGGCACGATCAATAGCTTGTAAAAATTCCTTTGAATTCAATGTTAGATTTGTTTTGCTATCTGAGGGTATTAAACGGGATGTATCTGGATAATTACCGTCTAACAATCTTGAGAAAAACAATAAGTTTTTTGCTTTAAATAAGACTTGATTTTCAGTAATAACAATTTCAATCGGCTCACTAGTATCATCAAGGATTTTACTTAATTCACTTAGACTTTTCCCAGGAATAACAGCATTATAATAACTTTGATTTTCAGAATTAATCATGGCTTTTCTTAATGCTAAACGGTGGCTATCTGTAGCTATACAAATCAGTTCACCATTTTCAAGTTTCCAATTAACACCTGTTAAAATAGGTCTTGTTTCAGAAGTTGAAACAGCAAATACGGTTTGACGAATCATTGCTTTTAGTAAGTCCGTTGGAATTTTAAAGATATTATCTTCCTCAATTTGTGGAAGAAGTGGGTATTCTTCAGCATCTAAACCATTAAGACTAAACTCTGCTTTACCGGATCGAATGATCGTGGAATGATGATTACCTACTTCAATTTCAACGATTTCCATTGGAAGTTTCTTTACGATTTCACTAAAAAACTTTGCTGTTAATACAACACTACCGGCTTGGACAATTTCTACAAATTCTTTACCATCTTCTTCAGCTGGTATAAAAGATTCAATAGAGATATCAGAATCACTACCAGTTAAGGTAACACCCTCAGTATGAGCAACAATCTTAATTCCTGTCAAAATAGGAATTGTTGTTCTGGATGACACAGCTTTCATTACATCTTGTACACCTTGAACTAATTTATCTCGCTGAATTATAAACTTCATGATTTAATTCCTCCTGTTCCTAAGCCAATTTAAATTCTAGCAATGCAAATAGGATTTGTGAAATTTTTTTATGTTTAGTTATATTATTTTTTATTAAAAATATAATAGAAGTACTAGTAGGCGCTGTGGAAATGTGGATAACTATCCCGAAGGAAGAGAAACACAGCCTATCCACATGTGGACAGACTGTGTATATATCTGTACTAGTTATTCACATTATTCATCTATTAAAATTAAGAGCCTTTTAATAAACCTGTAATTTCTTTTAACTGTTGTTGCAGTAATTCATCAGATTGAAGCATCTTAGAAATTTTTTCATGAGCATGAATAACAGTTGTATGGTCACGTCCTCCAAATTCCTCTCCAATTTTCGGGAGTGAAGAATCAGTTAATTCTCTAGATAAATACATAGCGATTTGTCTAGGAAAGGCGACTGATTTTGTTCTCTTCTTCGCTTTGAAATCTTCTAATTTAACTTGAAACTCCTGTCCAACTATTCGTTGAATATCACTAATTGAAATCATTCTAGGTTTGGAGTTTGGAATGATGTCTTTTAATGCTTCAGCAGCTAAATCTGCATTTATATCTTTATTTATAAGGGAAGAATAGGCAACAACACGAATTAGTGCACCTTCTAATTCCCGAATATTTGAGTCAATTTGATTTGCAATATAAAGCATCACTTCATTAGGTATATCAAGCCCTTCTGCTTTGGCCTTTTTCCTAAGGATAGCAATTCTCGTTTCTAAGTCCGGCGGAGTAATATCTGTAATTAACCCCCACTCAAAGCGGGAACGAAGGCGATCCTCTAAAGTCGGGATTTCCTTCGGTGGACGATCACTTGAAATAACAATTTGTTTGCTTTCTTCATGAAGTGTATTAAAAGTATGGAAAAATTCCTCTTGAGTTTGTTCTTTTCCTGCTAAAAATTGAATATCATCAATTAGTAAAACATCAACACTTCTATATTTATTTCTAAATTCGACAGTCTTATTATCTCTAATAGAATTAATAAATTCATTTGTAAACTTCTCGGAGGATAAATAAACAACCTTTGCAGATGGTTTATGATCGATTACATAATGGCCGATAGCGTGCATTAAGTGAGTTTTCCCAAGTCCAACTCCTCCGTAGATAAACAAAGGATTGTAAGCTTTAGCAGGTGCCTCGGCTACTGCTAAAGATGCTGCATGAGCAAAGCGGTTGCCGGATCCTATTACAAACGTATCAAACGTATATTTAGGGTTTAACATGTTTTGCGGTAATTCAGTATGTTCCTCATCCTGTTTATTTATTTGTTTGATAGGTGAATTAGGAACAAAGTCATCATCTGTTTGATTTTGGGGAATAATAAATTTTATTGCAAATTCTTCACCAGTTAATTGATAGATTGAATCCGCAATTAAATGCAAGTACCTGGATTCCAACCAGTCTCTGGCAAATTCATTTGGAGCAGTGATTGTTAAAGTGTCCCCCTGAATTCCATGAGCTTTTGTTGATTTTAGCCATGTTTCAAAGCTGGGCTTACTTATTTTTTTTTCGATCTCTGCCAAAGCCTTATCCCATAGCTCAGAAATATTCTCCATTTACGTAGTGTCCCTCCTTTGCCAAAACGCTCTTTTGTATAACAATTGTACAAGCTGCGAATATACGTGTATAAACATGCAAAAGTTGACGAATGTGAATAAATATATAATATAGTAAAAAAACGTCTTTTCGACAAAACCCACGACTTGTGGACAACAATTTACACAACCTGTTTATAAACTTTCCACATGTTATCCACAGTCTGTGGATATGTTGGAAATGCCAATAGTTTATTAAGAGTGAAAACACAAATATAATATCAGAATAAAACTAGATATGCAACGGTTTTTACAAACTTATCCACATAATTAATCATTTGTTAAAATAAATTGTCCACAATGATAAAATATGTGAAAAACTTGTCGATAACAGATGTGGATAGTGAAGAATCATGTCGAAAAAATATCCACAGGCTATCTTGTAGAAGGAGAAGAGGATTTCATACATCTAACAAATTATTTTTTTAGCGTAGTATTAAATACGTTTAAAATGTTTACCTAAAATGAAATTAGCAGTTGGTGGTTGACAATTTATGTGGTAGGTAACTATAATTAGTAAGACTGTCTTTAACTGTTATTCCTCAGGGAGGTGTCAATATATGAAACGTACTTATCAACCAAATAAACGTAAACGTAGTAAAGTTCATGGTTTCCGTAGCCGTATGAGCACAGCTAATGGACGTAAAGTTCTTGCTCGCCGTCGTCGCAGAGGAAGAAAAGTATTATCAGCATAGGCCACTGAAAAGTCAGTGGTCTCTTTTTTTAAGATAAAGTAATGGTTATTAAAGGCACTATGTTAATTGGAGCGTAATTTGCGGACAAGTTAACAGAGTGTTTTACATATTAGATTTGATGTAAGTATAGTGATCTGGTTTAAAAGAGGTAGAAGACACAATATAAGTAAGTTTAAATCAAGAGTAATTCAGATATAATGATGGTGATCATTCTGTTGTTGACTTAATAGCAGAACAAACCGGAGTGAAGGAAAATGAAAAGGAAGTACAGAATTAAGAAAAATAAAGATTTTCAAGTTGTCTTTAAAAAAGGTAAGTCAGTTGCCAATAGACAATTTGTTCTTTATATAATGCAAAAACCGGAAGAAAAGGAATTTAGGATCGGACTATCAGTAAGTAAGAAGATAGGTAATGCTGTCACACGCAATAAAGTTAAGCGTTTAATTCGACAGGTTTTTTCAGAAGAAAAACATCGAATTGCCAGTGGAAAAGAATTTATTATTATTGCAAGGAAACCAGCTGCAGACATGAATTATCATGAGGTAAAAGGCAGCTTGAACCACTTGTTTAGAAAAGCCAAAATATATCAAAATAAATAGATGATGAAAATTGTAGAAATTATATCAATGAAAACTTCATCAGACAAAACAATTCCATGAATAAAAGTGTTAAGATAATACCTATGTGGAACTTTTTCTATCTTTTAACGTACAAAAAGGGTATCAATTATTGATTAGGAGGAAAAAGGTTTGAAGAGGCGCATATTTTTAATTGCAGGATTAGTAGGAATCCTGGCTCTATTAACTGGTTGTACGGAAGTAAATGTTCCGATTACATCTGAAAGTGAAGGATTCTGGAATTCTTACATTGTTTATCCTTTATCACAACTTATTACATATTTTGCAGAGATAACTGGTGATAATTATGGTATTTCAATCGTTATTGTAACACTCATAATCCGATTGGCTATATTGCCGTTGATGATCAAACAAATGAAAAGTTCTAAAGCAATGCAAGCTATTCAACCGGAAATGCAAAAATTAAGAGAAAAATATAGCTCGAAAGATCAACAAACTCAACAAAAACTTCAACAGGAAACAATGGCGTTATTCCAGCAGCATGGTGTTAATCCACTTGCAGGTTGTTTTCCTTTAATTATTCAAATGCCGATTTTAATCGGGTTCTATCATGCAATTATGAGAACTGAGGAAATCGCCCAGCACAATTTCCTATGGTTTGACTTAGGTGAAAGAGATCCTTACTTCATTCTACCGTTAGTTGCAGGTGTCACAACATTTATTCAACAAAAAATGATGATGGCCGGAAATGCTAATCAAAACCCACAAATGGCTATGATGTTATGGCTTATGCCGATTATGATCGTTGTTTTCGCAATAAGTTTCCCTGCTGCTCTATCTTTATATTGGGTAGTCGGAAATCTCTTCATGATTGTTCAAACATATTTTGTAAAAGGTCCCGAATTAAAGGCCGCAAAAGATGGAGGAAATAAAAAGTGATGGAAGTAACTGCTAATGGACAAACTGTCAATGAAGCAGTAGAGGAAGCATTAAAGCAATTGCAAGCAAAACGAGACGAAGTTGAAATCACAATTCTTGATGAAGGAAAAAAGGGTCTTTTCGGAGTTTTTGGTAAGAAACCTGCTAGTGTCAAAGTAACACTCATTCATAACCCAACTAAAGCTGTACAAGAGTTTTTAGCTGATGTTATAAAAAAAATGGGGATTAATGCAAATGTTCAGGTAAAACAATCCGGAAAAGTGATAAAAATTCAACTGTCTGGAGATAAAATGTCAGTGTTAATTGGAAAAAGAGGGCAGACATTAAATTCTTTGCAATATCTTACCCAATTAGTTGCTAACCGCAACTCCAATCATTATCTGCAGATTATATTGGATGCTGAAAATTATCGGGAAAAAAGAAAAGAAACATTAAAACAGCTTGCGGGAAGGCTTGCTAAACAGGCAATTCGTACTTCAAAAAATGTTTCTTTAGAGCCAATGCCTTCATATGAAAGAAAAGTAATCCATGCTGCACTTGCTGAATTTAAAGAAATTAAAACATACTCAGTTGGCGAAGAGCCTAACAGACATTTAGTTATATCACCTAAAAAAAGAGGATGACAAAGTCATCCTCTTTTTTGCGTCTAATTATCACTATATTAAGAAAGTAATTAATCGTTAAACATTCCTCATTTAAAACACCCATAATTTTTGCTCAATTAAATTAAAAGTGTTCATTTCTGCTTTTTTAATCGGTTTTTTTACTTAGGATCAATTTACTATGTGCAGCAAATATTGTTATTAACATGTGGATAAGTTAAAATAAGTAATGGTATATAAGATAGTGGATAAAATGATGTGGATAAAACAAAGTAATTTTTCTTTCTTATGAAAACGAAATATGCTATCTTTAAAATTTGGTCGAGTTGATAATAGGAACTTGTATATATAAATAAAAGAGAGAGGTGATCGTAGCGATGGAGTTGGATACAATCGCAGCGATATCAACACCTTTAGGAGAGGGAGCCATTGCAATTGTCAGATTAAGTGGTGAAGATGCGATTCAAATTGCAGATAAGCTATTTAAAGCTCCTTCAAATAAAAGGTTAACAATGGTTGACTCCCATACGATCCATTACGGACATATAATTGATCCAGCAACACATGCTGTTGTTGAGGAAGTAATGGTTTCTTTAATGAGAGGGCCTAAAACATTTACAAGGGAAGATGTAGTCGAGATAAACTGCCATGGTGGTATTGTGACAGTTAATCGTGTGCTGCAATTAATCATACAAAACGGGGCGAGACTTGCAGAACCCGGAGAATTTACAAAAAGAGCTTTTCTAAACGGCAGGATTGATTTATCCCAAGCCGAGGCTGTAATGGATTTAATTCGAGCAAAAACAGACAGGGCAATGAATGTGGCATTAGGACAAATGGACGGGAAATTGTCTAAGCTCGTTCAAAGATTAAGACAGGAAATCCTGGAAACATTAGCCCATGTTGAAGTTAATATAGACTATCCTGAGTACGACGATGTAGAAGAAATGACACATCAAATGCTCATAGAAAAGGCATCATTCGTAAAAGATGAAATAAGTAAGCTTTTACAGACATCCCAGCAGGGGAAAATTTTAAGAGAAGGTCTTTCAACCGTTATAATTGGTAGACCGAATGTAGGGAAATCATCTTTATTAAATAGTCTTGTTCAGGAAAACAAGGCGATTGTAACAGATATTCCCGGTACAACAAGGGATGTTATAGAAGAGTATGTAAATGTCAGAGGTGTCCCACTCCGTCTGGTTGATACAGCGGGTATCCGTGAGACGGAAGATATTGTAGAAAGAATTGGTGTAGAGCGGTCAAGGAAAGTATTAAAAGAAGCAGATTTGATTCTTTTAGTATTAAACTTTCATGAAAAGCTTTCTGAAGAAGATATTCAGCTATTTGAAGCAGTTAAAGGTATGGACGTTATTGTCATTGTCAATAAAACTGATTTAGAAAAACGAATTGATCTTGAAAAAGTAAAAGAATTAGCTAATGGAAGACCGGTTGTAACAACATCGTTACTTGAAGAGCAAGGAATTGACGAGCTTGAGGAAGCAATAAGTGCATTGTTTTTCAAAGGAAATGTTCAAAGCGGTGATTTAACATATGTATCAAACTCCAGACATATTGCATTATTAACTGCTGCAAAAACATCAATTGAGGATGCTTTAGTTGGAATAGACGCAGGGGTACCGATTGATATTGTACAAATTGATTTGACCAGATGTTGGGAACAACTTGGAGAGATCATTGGTGACGCTGTTCATGAGAGCTTAATTGATCAGTTATTCTCTCAATTTTGTTTAGGAAAATAAGAAATGTTCTAAAAAGGAGGTTACAAAATGACCTATCATGCAGGAGATTATGATGTTATCGTAGTTGGGGCTGGACATGCCGGTTGTGAATCAGCACTTGCCTCAGCACGAATGGGTGCTAAAACGCTCGTTATTACCATTAACTTAGATATGGTCGCATTTATGCCTTGTAATCCATCTGTTGGTGGACCTGCAAAAGGAATTGTTGTCCGCGAAATAGATGCTTTAGGCGGAGAAATGGGTAAAAATATTGATAAAACTCACATTCAAATGAGAATGTTAAATACAGGAAAAGGACCAGCTGTAAGAGCACTGCGTGCCCAAGCTGATAAATTTGCTTATCAACATGAAATGAAAAAAACGATGGAAAATGAACCAAATCTAACATTGCTTCAAGGAATGGTTGATCGACTTATCGTAGAAGATGGTGTTTGTAAAGGTATCGTTACCCAAACAGGTGCGGAATACTTTGCGAAAGCTGTGGTTTTAACGACAGGGACATTTTTAAGAGGAGAAATTATACTCGGTGAATTAAAGTATTCAAGTGGTCCAAATAATCAACAACCTTCTATAAAGTTATCAGAGCACCTGCAAGAATTAGGTTTTGATCTAGTCCGCTTTAAAACCGGTACACCTCCGCGTGTCAATAGTCATTCAATTGATTACAGCAAAACAGAAATACAACCGGGAGATGAAGTACCGCGGGCTTTCTCATATGAAACAACAAAATATATTACAGATCAGCTTCCATGCTGGTTAACGTATACTAGTGGGGAAACTCATAAAATAATTGATGATAATCTTCACCGATCTCCAATGTATTCTGGAATGATTAAAGGAACTGGTCCGAGATACTGCCCATCAATTGAAGATAAAGTTGTGCGATTTAATGATAAACCTCGACACCAAATCTTTTTAGAACCTGAAGGCAGAAATACTCAAGAGGTCTATGTGCAGGGACTCTCAACAAGCTTACCGGAAGATGTACAGCAACAAATCCTCAAAACCATTCCGGGACTAGAAAAAGTTCAAATGATGAGAGCAGGGTATGCCATTGAATATGATGCCATTGTGCCGACACAGTTATGGCCTACACTTGAAACCAAAGCAATTTCTTCTTTATATACGGCAGGTCAAATAAATGGAACATCAGGATATGAAGAAGCGGCAGGTCAAGGATTAATGGCAGGGATTAATGCTGCACAGAAAGCTCTTGGAAAAGATGAAGTTATTTTAAGTCGTTCGGATGCTTATATTGGTGTGCTAATTGATGACTTAGTGACAAAAGGTACAAATGAGCCATATCGTTTGCTTACATCAAGAGCAGAATATCGATTATTGCTGCGTCATGATAATGCAGATCTACGTTTAACAGATATTGGCCATAAAATTGGGCTTATATCAGATGAACGTTACGAAAAGTTTAATCTGAAAAAGCAGGCAATAGAGGAAGAAAAAGAACGCTTATCTTCAACTATTATTAAGCCGAATCAAGAAACGCAAAACCTCATCCTTTCTGTTGGCGGAAGTGAACTAAAGGATGGTATTAAAGCAGCGGATTTACTTAAACGTCCTGAAATGACCTACAAGCATATCGCACAACTTGTGCCAGCAGAACAAGAAGTGGATTCAGATGTATCAGAACAAGTTGAAATTCAGGTTAAATATGAAGGTTATATTGAAAAATCATTACAACAAGTGGAAAAATTAAAGAAAATGGAAAATAAAAAGGTTCCGGAAGATATCGATTATGACGATATTAATGGACTAGCATCTGAAGCACGCCAAAAGCTTAAAGAAGTTAGACCTCTATCAGTTGCTCAGGCATCACGTATAGCCGGTGTAAACCCTGCTGATATTTCCATTTTATTGGTTTATCTCGAGCAAGGGAGAATAGCCAGAGTCTCTAATCAATAATAGAAAGGTTTTGAGCATGGATAGGGCACTATTTCAATCAAGTTTAGCTGAGAAAGGAATTCATCTTTCTCAGCATCAGATGGATCAATTTGATATATATTTTAAACTTTTAGTAGAATGGAATGAAAAAATGAATTTGACGTCCATCACGGAAGAAAAGGACGTCTACTTAAAGCATTTTTATGACTCAATTTCAGCTGCATTTTATTTTGATTTCTCAAATCCTCTTTCTATTTGTGATGTAGGTGCCGGTGCAGGATTCCCAAGTATTCCAATTAATATTTGCTTTCCGCACTTGAACATATCAATTGTAGATTCGTTACAAAAAAGAATTACTTTTTTATCACATTTGGCAAATGAGTTAGGTTTAAAAAACATTCAGTTGTTCCATGATCGAGCTGAAACATTTGGTCAAAATAAGCAATATAGGGAATCGTATGATATCGTAACAGCACGAGCCGTAGCTAGATTATCTGTATTAAGCGAACTATGTATACCTTTAGTGAAAAAAGAAGGGTATTTTATTGCAATGAAAGGTGCAGCTGCTCAAGAGGAACTGGAAGCAGGAAAAAAAGCGGTTGGAGTTTTAGGTGGTAACGTAAAACAGATTCATTCATTTGAGTTACCAATGGAAGAAAGTGAAAGAACCATTATTATTATTCAAAAAGAAAAAACAACTCCAAAAAAATATCCCAGAAAGCCTGGAACGCCTAACAAGCTTCCAATTGAGTAGATGTTTCACATGAAACATTTACTCAATCTTTTGAGTATTTTGAAGGAAATAGTGATAGAAAGATAGAATATTAAAAATGGTAGTTTTTAAAGGTGGTGTAGGTCATGAAGCATCCATTTTCTCGTTTTTTCGGTTTGGGAGAAAAAGAAGACATAGAAGAAATAGAACAAATCGTTGTTGAGGAAGTTGAACAGGAAGATACAGCGGAAGAAATAAAGGAAGAGGTTAAAAAGATTCAAATTAAAGATATTGTACCTAACCGCTTCCAGCCACGTACCGTTTTTTCAGATGAAAAAATTGAAGAGTTAGCTTTAACAATTCGTACACATGGAATCATTCAACCTATCGTCGTACGTGAAGTTGACGGTAAGTTTGAATTAATAGCAGGAGAGAGACGTTGGCGTGCTGTACAAACATTAGGTTGGGATGTTATTCCTGCAATTGTAAAGGATTTCAATGATACAGAAACAGCAAGTGTTGCTTTAATAGAGAATTTACAAAGAGAAGAATTATCTTCCATCGAAGAGGCTGTAGCTTACGCGAAGTTACTGGAATTACATAACCTTACTCAAGAAGCCTTGGCTCAAAGACTTGGTAAAGGACAGTCAACAATAGCGAATAAGCTACGATTATTAAAACTGCCGGAAGAAGTGCAAGATGCTTTACTTAAAAAATTAATTACAGAGCGTCATGCCCGTGCACTTATTCCCTTGAAAAATCCTGAATTACAAAATACATTGTTAGAGGAAATTATTCAAAAACAGCTTAATGTAAAACAAACTGAAGATAGAGTAGTAAAGCTGCTTGAAAAAAATAATGCTAAGCCTAAACCAAGACGTAAGGCTTTTAGCAGAGACACAAGAATTGCTATGAATACAATTCGTCAATCCCTAACGATGGTAGCAGATAGTGGTGTGAAACTAAACACTGAAGAAGAAGAATTTGATGAGTATATCCAATTTACAATTAAGATTCCAAAATAATCTTTCACTTCTTAAGACACTTGCAATATTATGTAAAATAGACCATTTATTTAGCATGCATTTTGTTAGGTACTGGCTGCTGTCAGGCCTTTTTTCTTTGGCTGTCTTTTAAGAGATTTTTGATCTAGTTGAAAAAGGGATTTCTCTAAGGGAAAATACTAAATTAAATAAATAAGTAAAATTTAAAACCTTTCCTTCATTTTTCATGATAAAATAAAAAATGGTGAAAAGGTTCTTTTTGTACGATTAAAGATACAAAATTATGACCTAGTTTTGGTGTCTAGCTCCGTCGGAGCTTATCAAGGCGCCTTTATCTTTTCTAATACTATCAGAATTTATAAGTTTTGTAATTAGTTTCAGTGTCTAGCTCCAGCGCCTAGCCCCTCGAGGTCATAAGCCAATTTGGAATTGAAGGCAAAGAACGTCTTCTATTCCAAATCGCCTTATTTGCCCAAGGCTGACCAAGGCGCTTGCGCTTTTCTAATTTCCTACTCAATGTATTAGGTGTTTGTTAAAAAACAACAGATCTTATGTTTATGAAAGTAGGTGACATCGTGGGAAAAATCATTGCGGTTGCAAACCAAAAAGGTGGAGTTGGGAAAACAACAACATCTGTTAATTTGGGAGCTTGCTTAGCATACATCGGGAAAAGAGTACTTCTTGTCGATGTTGACCCACAAGGAAATGCAACAAGTGGAATCGGTATTGAAAAGGCCGATGTCGAACATTGCATTTATGATATTTTAGTAGACGACGTAGCAGCAAAGGACGTCATTAAGCCAACGGCTGTCGAAAATCTTGATATTATTCCGGCAACAATTCAATTAGCAGGAGCTGAAATTGAATTAGTTCCAACAATCTCAAGAGAAGTTAGACTTAAACGTGCACTTGAAGACGTAAAAGATAACTATGATTATATGGTTATAGACTGTCCTCCTTCATTGGGACTGTTAACAATAAATGCACTAACCGCTTCTGATGCAGTCTTAATACCTGTTCAATGTGAATATTATGCATTAGAGGGTTTGAGTCAGCTGTTAAATACAGTTCGTCTTGTTCAGAAGCATCTGAATACAGATTTAACAATTGAAGGAGTTCTATTAACAATGCTTGATGCTCGTACAAATTTAGGTATTCAAGTCATTGATGAAGTGAAAAAGTATTTTCAAGATAAGGTTTATAAAACGATAATTCCAAGAAACATTCGCTTAAGTGAAGCGCCAAGTCATGGTCAACCTATTATCATATATGATCCAAGATCTAGAGGAGCAGAAGTTTATTTAGATTTGGCAAAGGAAGTGGTTGTGAATGGCTAGAGGCTTAGGTAAAGGGATTAATGCTTTATTTACAAATGTTGAAGTGGGACAGGAAGAATCTGTTCAAGAAATAAAAATCAAAGAAATACGTCCAAACCCATATCAACCACGTAAAGTTTTCGAACAGGATGCCATTAATGAACTCAAGGAATCCATCCTGCAACATGGTGTTCTACAACCTATCATTGTTCGCAAAAGTATAAAAGGATTTGAAATAGTTGTTGGAGAACGTAGATATCGTGCTGCGAAAGAAGCGAAATTAACTGTTATTCCAGCTGTTGTCCGTAATCTTACAGAACAACAAATGATGGAGTTAGCTTTATTAGAAAATCTACAACGTGAAGATCTCTCACCAATTGAAGAGGCTCAAGCATATCAAAAGCTAATGGAACAATTAAATGTAACGCAAGAGGCATTAGCAAAAAGATTAGGGAAAAGCCGTCCACATATTGCTAACCATGTTAGACTTCTTACACTACCTCAAAAGATTCAGCAATTAATGGCTGAAGGGAAGCTCTCTATGGGACATGGCCGTACATTATTGGGATTGAAAAATAAAGAGAAATTGAATGCACTTGTGGAAAAGGTAATGAAAGATCAATTAAATGTTCGTCAATTAGAGCAGATCATCCAACAGCTAAACAATAGTGTTCCACGTGAAACAAAGAAGAAAAAGCCGGAAAAGGATGTATTCATTAAAGAAAGAGAAACATTTCTACAGGAGTATTTTGGGACATCTGTTACAATAAGTAAGCAAAAGAAAAAGGGAAAGATTGAAATAGAGTTCTTTTCTCAGGAAGATTTAAATCGTATTCTAGAGTTGCTGGATCGGCAATGATAGTATATTAATATAATTGTTGACAAGTGCTGACTAAAATAGTCAGTCTTTTTTTCATGTTTAAGAATCTTGTTGCAACTATAGAATTGCCACACTGCTGAAAACTATAATAAACATATAGAATGGAAGGTAATTTGGTTGGTTTTATTTGGAAGTGTTATAAACGCCTTAGGAATTATCCTTGGAACAATAATTGGTCTATTACTTAGAAAAATCCCTGAACAAATGAAGCAAACAGTCATGACAGCTATTGGACTCTCTGTAGTTGTTTTAGGAATAGATATGGCTATGAAGAGTGACGACTTTTTCTTTATTATCGTAAGTTTAGTTATAGGAGCAGTTTTGGGAGAATGGTTGAAACTGGAAAATCATCTTCATGGTTTGGGAAATATGCTGGAGAAGAAGATTGGCAAATCCTCTACCGGAAATATCGCCCAAGGGTTTGTAACGGCCACGTTAATCTTTGTTGTAGGGGCTATGGCTATAATAGGTGCACTAGATAGTGGATTAAGACAGGATCATTCTGTACTCCTGACAAAATCAATGATTGATGGTTTTACAAGTATGGTATTAGCAAGTACCCTTGGGATAGGTGTAATATTTTCGGCTATTCCAGTCTTCCTTTATCAAGGGGGAATAGCCTTATTTGCAAATGTAATTCATCAATTTTTGTCAGACTCTCTGTTAGAGCGTCTGATTGCAGAATTAACAGCTACAGGTGGAGTGCTTATTATAGCAATAGGAATCAATATATTAGGATTAAAGCAAATAAGAGTGGCAAATTTGTTACCAAGTATTGTAATTATTACTATCATCGTTCTTATACAATATAATTTTTCATAAAATAGGAATCCAAACACTGCATATTTGCAGTGTTTTTTCATATAGACATTAAATTGATTTCATTTATTAGAAAGTGATTTAGTTAATAGCAGTATCTTGATTTGCCATCCAATTTCTTCTGACTGTAATACGCTTCTCTAAATAGACCTTCTCAGCTTCTATAATTCCTATCGCAATAATATCGGCCATGCTCATAACTAAATGTAACCTTGTATTCTGTAAAACAAGGAATTCCATATAACCGCTAATGTTCACGATGCCGGTAATATGCATATCACCAACCTCAGGTAATTCTTTATTCACACCAGCACCAGGCTTTATTGAGCCTTTTGCAACTTCCATATATCCCACGCTTTTAAATCTGCCTAAACAAGCATCAATTGCAATAATGAAGGGGTTGCGGTGTTTCTCTTTTATATATTGAATGGTTTCCTCTAAATTCACAGCATGAACGGGATCTTTTAAGGTCCCATAGACATGGAAAAGACTTAATTCTTTTTTGATGGAAGTGCCTATTAAAGGGCCTAAACAATCTCCGGTGGAGCGATCTGTTCCAATACAAATAATAACGATAGGCTTATAGAATAGCTTTGGCAAATGCTCTATAAGCATATTTGTTAAAAGAGATGTAGCTCTTTCATCTTCATAATGGATGCGATCTTGATTCTTGCCTGATTGAAAAAGACCTGATTTTAGATTCATAGAATTCACTCCCATGTCATAGTAGTAACAGTATACGGAGAAATGTTCGATTCTATACATGTTCGTTTTAATTAGGACAACCATATGAGGTGAGAAAATGAGGTCAGGTATTAAATGGATGTTTCTAATCTTAGGAACAATCATTGGAGCAGGATATGCATCTGGGAGGGAATTGTGGGAGTTTTTCGGCTTTGAAAGTGGACTGGCAATTGTCATTTTTACTGTTATTTTTATCATTGCTGTCTACGTGATTATGAAAATTAGTTATGAAGAAAAATCCAGCCATTTCTTTCCGATTTTAGAAAGGTTAATAGGTAAAAAGCTTTCTTATGTGTACGATGTACTCATCGTATTGTATTTGTTTACAACAACGATTGTTATGATTGCTGGAGGAGGGGCCACACTTGAAGCCTTTTCAATTCCTTATTGGATTGGAATTGCTGTTTTCGCCATATTACTCATTCTTCTGTTTGTTGGAAGCACAAATGGAATTATTAAGCTGAATGCTATTGTGATTCCATTGCTTGTATTTGGGCTCTTTTATTCTTTATTATCCTTTAATATTTCCCATCATCATTCATGGGTTCTTGATTTAAATAAACAATACAATTGGCCTGCAGCTTTTACCTTTACAGCCCTGAATATTTTACCACTAATTGCTGTATTATCTGCACTTGGAAAAGAAATGAAGGGGTTGAAGGAAGCGAAGATTGCGAGCATAGGAAGCGGGGTTGTATTAGGAGCTATTTCCTTTGTTTATAATGAAACATTAGTGCAAATGTCTGACTATCTGGCAGAATATGAAATACCTCTTTTTGCTATCTTAAAAGGATCTCCTTTTGCATTCTTCCTGTTTATGTCCATTATGCTATGGCTTGCCATCTATACAACTGCTGTTTCAGGTATATTTGGACTTGCTTCACGACTAAAGGATCTAATGAAAATGCCCTTTTGGATTATGGCGGCCATTTTAGTTATCATTATGCTTCCATTTACTCGGTTTGGTTTTGCAAATTTGGTGGCAATTTTATATCCTTTATATGGTTTAATCAATCTATATTTGCTTGTAACGATTTTGCTTTATCCGATTTTAAGTCGATATCGAACACGTGAGTAGGTTCAACATGATTTTTGATCTTTTATTCTTTCAGATTTGCACCCTTACTATGAAATACGGAGGAATTACGACATAATTCCTGTCTCTACAGACGAATACATTTAAATAAAGTTTAACAATTTTTCGTGCGAAATTTTGTAGGATATGGAGTATAATTGGCTATGCAAATGGTGATTTAAGTTTACTTAAAAGGGTGATTTTATTGAAGTTGGTAGAAAAGTTATGGGATCAAATGATAGATTACATAACAAATATAGAGTTATGGATATCATTAGGACAAGGTATTCTGAAGATTTGTTTGATTTTCATTATAGCAACTGCCTTTATTCGAATCGGCAAACTTGCCATTAGTAAAGTATTTTTATTTCGCGGGAAAGCACCAATCAGGATTTCTGAGCGAAGAGAAAATACTTTGGCAAGGTTACTTGAAAATATTCTCACTTATGTTGTGTATTTTATTGCCATTATAATGGTGTTAGAAACATTGGGCCTTGATGTGGCAGCTTTACTTGCTGGGGCAGGAATTGTTGGCTTAGCAGTTGGCTTTGGTGCACAAAATTTAGTGAGGGATATTATTACAGGCTTTTTTATTATTTTTGAGGATCAATTTTCTGTAGGTGACTATGTCCGTATATCCTCCTTTGAAGGAACGGTTGAAGAAATAGGGCTGCGTACATCGAAAATAAAGAGTTGGACTGGAGAAGTTCATATTTTACCAAATGGAAATATAACAGAAGTGACAAATTTCTCTCTTAATAATAGTATTGCAGTAGTTGATATTAGTATTGCGTATGAAAGTGATATTCCCAAAGTAGAAAGAATCATTCAAGAACTATTAATTGAAATACAAGATAAGTATGAAGACATTATTCATCCTCCTGAATTATTAGGAGTTCAAAATTTAGTAGCTTCTGAAGTTACTCTTCGTGTGACATGTGAAGTTGCACCGATGAAGCATTTCCATATTGCGAGAATGCTCAGAAAAGATATTAAAATAAGACTTAGTGAAAAGGGTATTGAGATTCCTTATCCACGTATGGTTATGTATAACAGAAAAGAAGAAGTCAGTTAAGGAGGAGGCATTAAATTGGATAAAGAATTTGGTTTAAATGATATTGTTGAAATGAAAAAACAGCATCCATGTGGAACAAATGAGTGGAAAATTATTAGAATGGGAATGGATGTACGGATTAAATGCCAAGGTTGTGATCATAGTGTACTCATTCCTCGCAGGGAGTTTTCTAGAAAATTAAAAAAAGTATTGGTTCGAAACGAGGAAGCAAACGAATTGTAAGTGGGGATGAGCAAATATGAAACAAGTATTTAAGTCATCATGTCCCTTAAATTGCTGGGATAGCTGTGGTTTTGAAGTAACAGTTGAGAACGGAAAAGTAGTGAAGGTTGAAGGAGATAAAGACCATCCAATTACTCAAGGTAAGATTTGTGGAAGAGGACGGATGCTAGAAACGAAGACAAATTCAAAAAAGAGATTAACAGTCCCTTTAAAAAAGGTTGATGGCCATTTTAAAGAAATCTCCTGGAATCAGGCTCTTGATGAGATTGCTGAAAAAATGAGCGATATTAAGGAATTATATGGACCTACTGCAGTTTTGCATAGTCATGACTATGCAAATAATGGCCTATTAAAAAATCTAGATAAAAGATTCTTTAATTGTTTTGGAGGAGCAACTCATTTAGTTGGTAGTATTTGCTGGGGATCTGGTATTGAAGCTCAAACTTGGGACTTCGGTAGCTCGGATAGTCATGCTCCGGATGATATTCTCCATAGCCAACATGTTGTTATTTGGGGAAGAAATGTAGCAAGAACGAATATGCATTTGTTTCAAAAGCTCCAAGAAGCAAAAAAGCAGGGAGCAACAATTACTGTTATAGATCCCATTTATAATGCAACAGCAAAAATTTCTGATCAATATATTTCGATTAAACCGGGTATGGACGGTCTAGTAGCGATAGGTATTATGAAAGTACTTATTCAGGAAAATAAAGAAGATACAAATTTTATTGAAAACTATACTGTAGGATACAACGACTTACTTGAGTTGTTAAATCAATTCACGATCGATGAAATTTGTTCAAAGGCAGAGATTTCTTTATCAGAAATTGAATATTTAGCTTCCATTTTTGCAAATGGGCCAACCTCAACATTCCTGGGACTTGGGATGCAGCGATATGCAAATGGTGGAAATACAATCCGTTTAATTGATGCATTAGTTGCCATAAGTGGGAATGTTGGAGTTCGAGGTGGTGGAGCCAACTTCGGCAATATTCAGGTTGGGAAGAGCTTTAGTATGAATGCTCTTGCTTTAAATGATAAAAAAACGGAATCCAGAACTTTTACAATGATGGAACAGGCTGATGGAATATTGAAATCAATTGATCCAACGATCAAAATGATTATTGTGACATGTGGAAATCCGATTGCCCAGGTTCCTGACTCTACAAAAATCATTAAAGCATTTCAGTCAGTTGAAACTGTTGTAGTGATGGATCATTTTTTAACAGATACAGCTGAGATGGCTGATTATGTTTTACCTGCTACAACTGTCTTTGAAGAAGAAGATATCTATTATGCATCTATGTATCATCATTATGTAAATTATGGAGAAAAACTGGTAGAACCTCCAGGTCAGGCAAAGTCTGATTTATGGATTTGGACACAGCTGGCAGGACGATTAGGGTTTGGTAAGGAATTTTCCTATACAAGAGACGAGTTTCTGAAAATGGGAATGATGGGGCTTGAGTCAGAGGGTATTACACTTAATAAGCTTAAAGAGGAAAAAAGACTGCCATTACCTGTTAACTATACACCATGGAATGATATGAAATTTTCAACACCGAGCGGGAAATTTGAGTTTACGTCAGAATTAGGATCTATAAAAGGATTTGTAGGTAAACCGCAATATCTATTCCCTGTTGAATCAGGACATACAAACCCTGGACTAGCAGAGAAATATCCTTATCAGTTACTATCGATTCATCCATTACGCTCAAATCATTCGCAGCATTATGTGTTAATAGAAGCTATGCAATCAGTAAAAATTGAAGTATCAGAGGATATTGCACTCGAAAAGCAATTAGCTGAAGGAGACAAGGTGAGAATTCATAATAGCCGTGGAGAATTAAACGGTACAGTCAAAATTATGAAAAAAGCACATCCTAAAACAATAAATGTTGATGAAGGATTATGGCATAAGTTCGGTGGTTCAGTTAACCTTCTCACACCTGACCGTGTATCAGATAATGGACAAGGAAGTACTTTATATGACTGTTTAGTAGGCTTGGAAAAAGTAGATTGATTTTTTTATAAAGAGCTGCAATGGCTCTTTTTTAATATCTTTTTTAAAAGTATAATTTTCAAACAGCTCACTGACTGCCCTACGGAAAGCGAGTATAAACGGAGCTTTTAATCAAACTATTTTGAAGGTACTAATTACAAAAACATGTTTTTTCCAGTATGTTTTCGCAGAGGTTAAAACACTATTTTAACTCTATAGTGGAATGGAGCTGAAGACAATCGACTCCTGAACTCCTGCGGGAAGTGAGGAAAGGCTGAGACCCCGCAGGCGAAGCCGAGGAGGCTCAGCTTCCTCCCCGGCGCATGGAGTGACTGCAGCGCAATGGAAAGGACTAATTCTTAACCTCTAACTGCATTGAAAAGAACAAAGTACGTGAAAACAGCCTTTTCTAAAACAGTGTTATTTAACATGTAAGCTTGTATTTTAAGCATTTACTATCTATAATTGTTGAAGATTGATTGAAAACGGACAAATTTCTTTGTTTTATGATAGAGGAGTGGGAAAAATGGCATTAACAGCTGGAATTGTAGGTCTACCTAACGTAGGAAAATCTACATTATTTAACGCAATTACACAAGCTGGAGCAGAATCAGCAAACTATCCATTCTGTACAATAGATCCAAATGTAGGAATTGTAGAAGTTCCTGATGAACGTTTGCAAAAACTAACAGAACTTGTAAAACCGAAAAAAACAATTCCAACTGCATTTGAATTTACTGATATTGCAGGAATTGTTAAAGGTGCAAGTAAAGGTGAAGGCTTAGGAAATAAATTCCTTTCACATATTCGACAAGTAGATGCAATTTGCCATGTTGTGCGCTGTTTTGCAGATGACAATATTACACATGTATCAGGTAAGGTAGATCCAATTTCAGATATTGAAACAATCAATTTAGAATTAATTTTAGCTGACCTAGAAACAGTTGATAAGCGTATTGATCGCGTTGCTAAATTGGCGAAGCAAAAGGAAAAAACAGCTGTATTTGAACATGAAGTTTTAGTGAAACTGAAAGAAGCATTTGAAAGTGAAAAGCCTGCACGTGCAGTTGAATTTAATGAAGAACAACTTAAATATGTGAAGCAATTGCATCTTCTAACAATTAAACCGATTCTTTATGTGGCAAATGTTAGTGAAGATGAAGTAGCAGATCCTTCAAACAATCCCTATGTTAAGCAGGTACGTGAATTTGCTGCTGCTGAAAATGCAGAAGTAATCGTTGTATGCGCAAAAATTGAATCAGAGATTGCTGAGCTTGAGGGCGAAGAAAAAGAAATGTTCTTAGAGGAACTTGGCATAGAAGAATCAGGCTTAGACCAACTGATTAAAGCATCTTATCAGCTTCTTGGACTAGCTACTTATTTTACTGCTGGTGAACAAGAGGTTCGTGCTTGGACATTTAAAAAAGGAATGAAGGCTCCTCAGTGTGCAGGCATCATTCATACTGATTTTGAGAGAGGGTTCATTCGTGCTGAAACAGTCTCTTATGAGGATTTACTAGCAGCCAAAACAATGGGAGCAGCACGTGAAGCAGGAAAGGTTCGTTTGGAAGGAAAAGAATATATTGTTCAAGATGGAGATGTTATTCACTTCCGTTTCAATGTTTAATTTGCTAACTTGCGTGTTTCGAACCTTTTTGTTATAATACCTAATTGTGAGTAATTTATTTATTTAATTGCTCCTTGCCCAGTTGTGGGCCGTTTAGACCAAAAGGAGGTGTAAGATGATGAGAAAGTACGAAGTTATGTACATCATCCGCCCAAACATTGAAGATGAAGCTAAGAAAGCTTTAGTAGAGCGTTTCAACAACGTTTTATCTGAGAATGGTGCGGAAGTAGCAGAAGCGAAAGAGTGGGGCAAACGTCGCCTAGCATATGAAATCAATGATTTCCGTGATGGTTACTATATGCTTCTTCAAGTAAGCTCTGAAGCTGCAGCTGTTCAAGAATTCGATCGTTTAGCGAAAATCAGCGAAGATATCATTCGCCATATCGTAATTAAAAAAGAAGACTAATCGTGATAGATAAGATATACAAAAAAGGATGGTTCTGATGTTGAATCGAGTTGTACTAGTTGGAAGACTAACAAAAGATCCAGATCTGCGTTACACACCAAGCGGAGTAGCTGTTGCTACCTTCACGCTAGCTGTAAACCGTACGTTTACAAACCAACAAGGTGAGAGAGAAGCAGATTTTCTTAACTGTGTGATTTGGCGAAAACAGGCTGAAAACGTAGCGAACTTTCTGAAAAAAGGAAGCTTAGCAGGGGTTGACGGTAAATTGCAATCACGTAGTTATGAAGATCAAACTGGAAAACGTGTTTATGTAACAGAAGTTGTTGCAGAAAGTGTCCAATTCCTTGAACCTAGAGGAGCAAGTGGTGGAGGAAATAACAACAATAACGTCAACAATAATAATAACTTTGGTGGGTACCAAGGTGGTAATTCTGGCAATCAAAACCCATTCGGTTCAGATCAAAATCAGCGTAATCAAGGTCGTACAAGCTTTGATGACGATCCATTTGCAAATGATGGAAAACCTATTGATATATCTGACGATGACTTACCGTTTTAATAGATAAACATTTAAAACAGAAGGGAGGAAATTGATCATGGCAGGCGGACGTAAAGGTGGACGTGCAAAACGTCGTAAAGTGTGTTTCTTCACATCTAACGGAATCACACACATCGATTATAAAGATGTAGATTTACTTAAAAAGTTCGTATCTGAGCGTGGTAAAATCTTACCTCGTCGTGTAACAGGTACTAGCGCTAAATACCAACGCAAATTGACTGTAGCAATCAAACGTGCTCGTCAAATGGCTTTATTACCATATGTTGCTGGTGAATAATGAATGAAAAGCACAGAGATGGATTTATTCCTATCTGTGCTTTTTTCGTCATTAAATACCGCATTTTTAAAGAAATTTTAGGGTAAGATTTAGTAAAGACATGTTACATAGAAGGATTTGTTTAGATGGTTGATCTAGGCGCTTGCGCTTTTCTTAGATGATTTTAAAGAGGTGTCATTGTGAAAAAGGCTCATGTTTTAACAGAAGGAGCTGTATTAATAGCACTTTATTTAGTTCTGATGCTTTTTGCAAGATACGTCCCTGTTATTGGGACGATTGTTCTGTTTGTTTTGCCATTGCCTTTTATCATTTTTACGCTCAGGCATGGTATTCGACTTACGTTTCTGCTCATTTTTGCAGGAAGTATTCTTTCGATTTTGTTTGGCTCTATATTTAGCGTGTTAACAGCTGTTACTTTTGGTTTAAGTGGTGTCATAATGGGCTATTTTTATAAGCGTAAGCAAACACTCGGGGTACTGGTTGGGGGAAGCTTAGCTTATACATTTAGCATGATTGTTGCCTATATTGGTGCCAAGCTATTTATGAATATCGATTTTATCCAGGATTCAATTAGTCTCCTTGAACAATCCATTCAACAATCAAAAAAAATTTTGGAGTCATTTACGGCTGAAGAGCAAATCAATGCACAGTTCGCTCAATTAGAAGAAGGATTGGAATTAATGGTTCATTTAGTTCCTACAATATTTGTGACAATTGGAATGATTTCAGCTGTTATTACTCATTTACTTGCTATGCCGATATTAAAAAGATTAAGGTTTGATCTTGCTCCATTAAAACCTTTTCGCGATTGGAAACTGCCGCAAAGTATTGTATGGTATTATTTAATTGTTTCTATTTTGCTAATGGTGAATCAAGATACAGAAACCTTCTATTTTACTGCTATAATTAACCTTTATTTTATCTTGCAATTTTTTGTTATTATGCAAGGATTCTCATTTATTTTTTATTATTCATATGTAAAGGGATGGTCAAAGGCTGTGCCAATTTCAATTTTAATCGGCTCATTTCTTATTCCAATACTCCTTTATCTTATAAGAATCTTAGGTATAATTGATTTAGGGTTTCCTCTCCGTGGTAAATTATCAAAAAAATAGGTTTTATTCACTGTTGCGAGGAGTTGATGAAAACAACATGCCAAGTTTTTATGAAAAACCATTAATCCGTTATCCTATTTATGCATTGATTGGCGTAACAGTGATAGCAGTACTTTTTATATGCATTTATAATTGGATCCTTGGATCTATTTTATTGGTTATTCTAGCCACTGTCCTTTATTTTATTAAAAGAGCTCTTTCAGATTTTAAAGCTGAGATGGAGGAGTACATAACAACGCTCTCATATCGACTGAAAAAAGTGGGCGAAGAAGCATTAATGGAAATGCCAATTGGAATTATGCTTTTTAATGATCAATTTCAAATTGAATGGTCGAATCCCTTTATGACGTCTTGTTTTGATGAGGATACACTTGTTGGCAGGTCACTCTTTGATCTTGCCGATTCTTTAGTTCCGCTGATCAAACAAGAAGTTGAGTCAGATACAATCGCATTGTATGACAGGGAATTTAGGGTGATCATTAAAAGAGAAGAGCGTTTAATTTATTTCTTTGATGTTACTGAGCAAATCGAGATTGAAAAGCAATATGAAGATGAACGAACAGCTTTAGCATTTATATTCCTGGATAATTATGATGAGGTTACTCAAGGGATGGATGATCAAACAAGAAGTGCTATAAATAGCGAGGTAACATCACTATTAAATAAATGGGCAAAGGATTACGGTGTCTTTCTTAAAAGAACCTCTTCTGAAAGATTTATCGGAGTATTAAACGAAGATATTTTAACAAAATTAATGAAAACAAAGTTCTCAATACTAGACGAAGTACGTGAGAAAACGACAATCAATAATGTTTCGCTAACATTAAGTATTGGAGTAGGCTCTGGTGTATCTTCTTTGCAAGAGCTTGGAGACTTAGCCCAATCAAGTCTAGACCTTGCATTAGGGCGTGGAGGAGATCAGGTAGCCATCAAGCAGCAAAATGGAAAGGTGAAGTTCTTTGGTGGGAAAACGAATCCAATGGAGAAGCGGACCAGAGTTCGTGCACGGGTGATTTCCCATGCTTTAAAGGAAATTGTAATTGAAAGTGATAAAGTGATGATCATGGGCCATAAATATCCTGATATGGATGCAATTGGTTCGGCTATTGGAATCTTGAAGGTTTCACAAGTAAATGAAAAAGAAGGATTTATTATTTTAGATCCGGATGCACTTGATTCGGGTGTAGAACAATTATTTGCTGAGGTAAAATTACATCCGGAACTATGGTCAAGGTTTATTACTCCGGAGCAGGCACTGGAAATCATGACAGATGATACACTTTTAATTGTGGTAGATACTCATAAACCATCATTAGTTATTGATGAAAGAGTATTATCAAGAAGTGAGCATGTCATTGTCATTGACCACCATAGACGGGGAGAAGAGTTTATAAAGGATCCGATTCTTGTCTATATGGAGCCGTACGCTTCTTCTACAGCAGAGTTAGTAACAGAACTATTGGAATATCAGCCGAAGCATTTAAAAGTAAATATGATTGAAGCGACGGCTTTATTGGCAGGTATTATTGTAGATACCAAAAGCTTTACACTTCGCACCGGATCCCGCACATTTGACGCAGCTTCCTATTTAAGAGCAAAAGGTGCTGACACAGTATTAGTACAAAAATTCTTAAAAGAAGACATTACAAGTTATGTAAAGCGTGCTAAGCTCATTCAGAATGCCTCTATTTTTAAAGAAGGAATTGCAATAACAGTTGCGGAGGATGTTGACTTTTATGAGCAAGTAACGATCGCACAAGCTGCAGATACGTTACTAACAATGAATGGTATTGAGGCTTCATTTGTTATTGCGAAACGTAATGAGGAAATTATAAGTATTAGTGCCAGATCCTTGGGAGATGTAAATGTACAGATCATTATGGAAGCTCTTGATGGCGGTGGTCATTTAACAAATGCAGCCACTCAAATGCAGCAAACGACGTTACAAGAAGCAGAAAATAGATTAAAATTAACATTAGAAGACTATCTAGAAGGAGGAACAAAATCATGAAGGTAATCTTTTTAAAAGATGTTAAAGGTAAAGGGAAAAAAGGAGAAGTAAAAAATGTTGCTGACGGCTATGCACATAATTTCTTAATCAAGCAAGGCCTTGCAGTAGAAGCAACAAACGCAAATGTTAGTTCATTAAATGCACAAAAGAAAAAAGTAGAGCAGGAAGCGATAGAAGAACTGGAACAAATGCAGCAACTAAAGGTTGATCTTGAAAAATTAACGGTTGAAATCCAAGCGAAATCAGGTGAAGGCGGTCGTTTATTCGGTTCTGTAACAAGCAAGCAAATTGCTGATGAGCTGAAGAAAACCCATAGTATTAAACTTGATAAACGGAAGCTAGATTTACCAGATGGTATTCGTGCACTTGGGTATACAAATGTCCCTGCTAAGCTTCATCCTGAAGTAAGTGCAACGATCAAAGTCCATGTAAAAGAACAGTAAGTAAATGTTGGTAATGGTTGTGGTTTGGTGGAAAGAGTGAAATTTGTCTTGAAGCGGAGCCACTTTTTTTTTATCCTTAGTAATAGATTACTATAAACTTAAAGGACGGTGATCATCATTAACGAGTTACTTGGTGATCGTATTCCACCACAAAATATTGAAGCAGAACAGGCTGTTTTAGGAGCTATTTTCCTACAACCATCCTCTCTTACTTTAGCATCAGAGCTATTAATTCCTGATGATTTTTATCGTGCTGCCCATCAGAAAATATATAATGCGATGCTTGAGCTTTCAGACAAAGGTGAGCCGGTAGATTTAGTAACGGTAACTTCTGAATTAGCTGATGTAAATTTACTAGAAGAAGTAGGTGGAGTTTCCTATCTAAGTGATTTGGCAAACTCAGCACCAACAGCTGCAAATATAGAGTACTACGGAAAAATCGTTGAAGAAAAATCAATTTTAAGAAGACTGATTCGTACAGCTACTACCATTGCACAGGATGGATATAGCAGAGAAGATGAGGTTGAAGTCTTACTCAGTGAAGCCGAAAAGACAATTATGGAGGTTGCACAGCGAAAAAACGCCGGTGCCTTTCAAAACATTAAAGATGTACTTGTACAAACCTATGATAATATTGAAACCCTTCATGACCGGAAAGGTGATGTTACAGGTATTCCAACAGGGTTTATAGAATTAGATAGAATGACAGCCGGGTTTCAGCGAAACGATCTCATTATTGTAGCGGCTCGTCCATCTGTTGGTAAAACAGCCTTTGCTTTGAATATTGCTCAAAATGTAGCAACAAAGACAGATGAAAATGTAGCCATATTCAGTCTTGAGATGGGTGCAGATCAGCTTGTGATGAGGATGTTATGTGCAGAAGGAAATATTGATGCACAGAGATTAAGAACAGGATCTTTAACACCGGAAGACTGGGGTAAGCTTACAATGGCAATGGGAAGTCTCTCTGATTCCGGGATCTATATTGATGATACACCTGGTATTCGAGTTGGTGATATTCGTGCTAAATGTCGTAGACTAAAGCAGGAAAGTGGACTTGGAATGGTCTTAATTGACTATCTTCAATTGATTCAAGGAAACGGCCGTACAGATAACCGTCAACAAGAGGTATCAGAAATTTCCCGTTCACTTAAAGAATTAGCTCGTGAATTAAAAGTGCCTGTTATTGCATTATCACAGTTATCGCGTGGAGTTGAGCAACGTCAGGATAAACGTCCGATGATGTCTGATATTCGTGAATCAGGAAGTATTGAGCAGGATGCTGATATTGTTGCCTTCCTATATCGTGATGACTACTACGATAAGGAATCCGAAAACAAAAATATTATTGAAATCATTATTGCAAAACAACGTAATGGCCCGGTTGGTACATGTTCGTTAGCATTCGTAAAAGAATATAATAAGTTCGTTAATTTAGAACGGCGATTTGATGATGAAGGTGTTCCAGCGTAAAAGGAGATTGCATAGAGCGATCTCCTTTTTTGTATAAAGAAAAGAAAGTAATAGTTGTGTACTTAGTGTAGGTATCAAGCTTCCTTAGCATTAGATTGCACAGGGGTTGCGCTCTTCTTATATAACAACCATTGAAAATGATAATAACTCAAGTTTTCCTAATGTATTTATATTTAATTGGAAACACTAGACTTGGATTTAAAAAACATTTTAAAAAACAGAGTAGAAAGATTCTTCTCTATATATGTTGTATTTACGAACAAATACAGTAACTTTATTGAATATTGTTCGTATTTACATTGACTTTCAATTCTGTGATTGTTAAAATATACATGTTTGAATAGTGCGAAATTACGGAGGTGCACGGAATGTCTTCAGTAGTAGTTGTTGGAACTCAATGGGGAGATGAAGGTAAAGGAAAGATTACAGATTTCCTTTCTGAAAATGCAGAGGTTATTGCTCGTTACCAAGGTGGTAACAATGCAGGTCATACGATTAAATTTGATGGAGAAACATACAAGCTACATTTGATTCCATCAGGGATTTTTTATAAAGATAAAATTAGCGTAATTGGAAACGGAATGGTTGTTGATCCAAAGGCACTTGTAAAAGAACTTGCTTATTTACATGAACGTGGAGTCACAACAGATAATTTACGCATCAGCAATCGTGCTCATGTCATTCTGCCATACCATCTAAAATTAGATGAGGTAGAGGAAGAGCGTAAAGGTGCTAATAAGATTGGAACAACAAAAAAAGGAATCGGTCCGGCGTATATGGATAAAGCGGCTCGTGTTGGGATTCGTATTTCTGATTTATTAGAGCGTGATGTATTTGAAGAAAAACTTTCCAGAGCTCTTCAAGAGAAAAATCGCCTGTTAGAAAAATTCTATGAAGTAGAAGGTTTTACAGTTGAAGAAATCCTGGATGAATATTATGAATATGGTCAACAGTTTAAGAAATATGTTGTAGATACTTCAGTAGTTCTAAACGATGCTTTAGATGAAGGACGTCGTGTTTTATTTGAAGGTGCACAAGGAGTTATGCTGGATATTGACCAAGGTACATATCCATTTGTTACATCATCAAATCCGGTTGCCGGAGGAGTAACAATCGGTTCTGGTGTTGGACCAACAAAAATCAATCATGTTGTAGGTGTGTCAAAAGCATATACTACTCGTGTAGGAGATGGTCCATTCCCTACAGAGCTTAATGATGAGATTGGTCATCAAATCCGTGAAGTTGGTCGTGAATATGGAACAACAACTGGACGCCCACGTCGTGTAGGCTGGTTTGATAGTGTTGTTGTCCGTCATGCAAGACGTGTGAGTGGATTAACAGATCTTTCACTAAACTCTATTGATGTGTTAACAGGTATTGAAACATTAAAAATCTGTGTTGCCTATAAATATAAAGGTGAAACAATCAACGAGTATCCTGCAAGCTTAAAAGTCTTAGCAGAATGTGAACCAGTATATGAGGAATTACCAGGCTGGACAGAGGATATTACAAGTGTACGTAATCTAAGTGAATTACCTGCAAACGCTAGACATTATGTTGAACGTATTTCTCAACTTACAGGAATTCCATTATCTATCTTTTCTGTTGGACCAGATCGTTCACAAACAAACGTTATTCGCAGCGTGTATAGCTAAGTATAGTGGGAGGGGTGTATCCCTCCCTTTTATTTTAAAAAATATTTTTTTATAAAAATATATTGTAAAGTAGTTCGGTTGATGTTATGATAGATCTCGTCCTGTTAAGTAACAACTCATTATAAAATGAGCCATTTGCTCAGTTGGTAGAGCACGATCGAGTAAACTGCGAAGCGGTACATCAGCGCACAAATCGAGCTGCATCTTGACTAAACTTCCCGAGATTTGGGTGTCTAAAACGAGAAAAAAACAAAGTAATACATCTCATTATAAAATGAGCCATTAGCTCAGTTGGTAGAGCATCTGACTTTTAATCAGAGGGTCGAAGGTTCGAGTCCTTCATGGCTCACCATTGTTTTTTTAAAAAAACAGTGGCCCATTGGTCAAGCGGTTAAGACACCGCCCTTTCACGGCGGTAACACGGGTTCGAATCCCGTATGGGTCACCATTATTTAAATCTACCATTGGTCCGGTAGTTCAGTTGGTTAGAATGCCTGCCTGTCACGCAGGAGGTCGCGGGTTCGAGTCCCGTCCGGACCGCCATTTACATATTATGATTTAAACTTTACATAGTGGTTATTAATTTAAGAGTAAGAGGGTTTCAATAAGCGAGAAGGTCGAGGAAGCGGCTGAGCGAGCACCTGAACGTATGACCATACGTGAGGATGTGAGCGATGGAGCTGACGAAGAGATTCGAAGCTTAGTGGAAGCCGTATACTTAGTATGGCTCGGTAGCTCAGTTGGTAGAGCACGAACGAATAAGCTTCATCGAATACGCATCAGCGTACTCATCGAGTGGCTTCTTGAAAATCTTCCTGAGATGAGGACGATTGCCTAATTAGAAAAGCAAAAATGCAACCTGATTAGTAGAAACAATAATAAGTACTTGAACATTTGCTTTAATTCATTCCATACAATACATACTTATAATGGCTCGGTAGCTCAGTTGGTAGAGCAATGGACTGAAAATCCATGTGTCGGCGGTTCGATTCCGTCCCGAGCCACTCAAAAAAGACATGAATCTTTAGATTCATGTCTTTTCTTTTTGAAAAAAAAGCATGCCATGATACGACAATAGAACCAAAAATTGTATCCAATAATACAGTAGTATTACAATTTGATGAAATAACCGTACGATTAAAGATTCTGTGTTAAATTAGTAAAGGGTAAAATGACGTGAATTTTGTCGGTATTTAAGAGTAAATTCGGAGTAGTAGGCATCTAAACGTGCTTTACTTAATAGATTTAGGAGGAAATACCATTGTTTAAACGTACTATAAGAGCGCTGGATGAAGGAAAAACAGTAAAAAAGCGTTCACCTTTTAAAAAGCTTACTATGGGTATAGTTTTAGCGACCACCCTAATCTTTGGGGTGCATGCTCAAGCTGAAGATTCATTAGTATCTGTTTACCATATCTATCATGAGGGTAAGTATATGGGGACAGTTGATAATCAAGATGTTATAGAAGAGTTTAGTATATCAAAAATTAATAAGGTAATAGATAAATATAAAGATTTTCAACTAACAGTCGAAGATATTGAGATCATTCCAGAAAAAATGTTTCGACCTGTTTTTAATAATGCAGAAGTCGTGGAGAATTTGGAAAAAGAGCTTGATGTTGTAGTGGAAGGGACTGTCTTGAGCATCAATGGTCAAGAAGTCGCAGCGTTTCAAGATCATTCTAATGCCGAGAAGGTGTTAGAAGAATATAAACAGAAATTTGTTTCAAAGAATCTTTTAGATGAATTAGCTTCACGTCAAGTGAATCAACCCTTACCTGCACTTGAAGAGGGACAATCCCGCATTACCGAGGTTTCATTTACAAAAGATGTTACAATGGAAACCAAAAAAGTACCACCTGATAAGATTATGACGTCTGAGCAAGGATTAAATCTTCTAGAAAAAGGAACCCCTGTCGATAAAAAATATGAGGTGCAGGAGAATGATGTTCTTGGAGAAATCGCATCTAAACATGATCTTTCTCTTGAAGAGCTATTAGAACTCAATCCTGAACTTAAAGAAGACTCGGTTATTAAACCAGGTGAATTTTTAAATGTAACTGAGTTACAGCCATTTGTAATGGTTCAAGTAAAAGAGGAAGTTTCTGAGAAGGAAACGATTGCTTATAAAACTGAAATAAAAGAAGATGACTCCATGCCTAAGGGAGAAGAGAAAGTTTCTCAAGAAGGTGAAAATGGGGAAAGCTTGATTCATTATAGTATGACAAAACAAAATGGTTCTAAGATTAAGCAAGAGGTATTATCTGAAAAAGTACTAAAGGAACCAGTGAACGAAATTATTATAAAAGGGACGAAGATCATTCCTTCAAGAGGAACCGGTGATCTGGCATGGCCGGCAGTAGGTGGTTATATTTCCAGTGGACTTGGACAGCGATGGGGCAAGCTACATAAGGGAATTGACATAGCAAGACCTAGTGATCGTACAATAAAAGCTGCAGATAACGGAACGGTTATATCAGCAGGATATAATGGCGGTTATGGAAATAAAGTTGTCATTGATCATAACAACGGAATGAAAACTGTTTATGCACATTTGAGCTCGATCTCTGTCAGTGTTGGACAAGTTGTATCACAAGGACAGAAGCTGGGTGTGATGGGGTCAACAGGAAATTCGACAGGAATTCACCTTCACTTTGAAGTTCATGAAGATGGAAACCTCAAAAACCCTCAAGATTACTTATAATAAAATGATAGAAAGGGTCTGACATACTTACTATTTAGGTCAGTCCCTTTTTTCTATTTAAGTTATTATTATTTTTATACCACAGGTAAACCTATAGTAAACTAAATATAGAAGGGAATCTTTGAAAAAGATGATTCTATTCTTTGAACATGGTACATTTAAATAGATGTGATTAACACACATCCCTAATACATCGAAATCAAACGTAAGACAAATATATCGAACATATAACTAAAGGGGCGAGAATATGGAAAAGAAGATATTAGTTGTAGATGATGAAAAACCGATTGCAGATATTTTACAATTTAATCTTAAAAAAGAAGGTTATGCGGTTTACTGTGCATATGATGGAAATCAGGCAATAGAAATGGTTGAAGAAATAAATCCTGATCTTATCTTACTGGACATTATGCTGCCAAACAAAGATGGAATGGAAGTCTGTCGAGAAGTGAGAAAAAAACATGAAATGCCAATCATTATGTTAACAGCAAAGGATTCTGAGATTGATAAAGTACTCGGTCTGGAACTAGGTGCTGATGATTATGTAACAAAGCCATTTAGTACGCGGGAATTATTGGCTAGGGTAAAAGCAAACTTACGTAGACAGCAAGCAAATGATTCAAATGAAGCAAAAGGCGCATCAAATGAAATTTCAATTGGATCACTTGTTATTCATCCTGATGCTTATGTTGTATCAAAAAGAGGAGAAACAATTGAATTAACACATCGTGAGTTTGAGTTACTTCATTATCTCGCACAACATATTGGACAGGTTATGACACGTGAGCATCTATTACAAACAGTATGGGGCTATGATTATTTTGGTGATGTTAGAACAGTCGATGTCACTGTTCGACGCTTAAGGGAAAAAATCGAAGATAATCCGAGCCATCCGACCTGGATCGTAACTAGACGTGGAGTAGGCTATTACTTAAAGCAATCAGAACAGGATTAAAGACATGAAAAGAGTAAGGTTTTTTCAATCTATTCATTTTAAGTTTGTTACTGTTTATGTACTCCTAATCATGTTAGCCATGCAAATTATTGGTGTTTATTTTGTGAAAGAATTGGAAACATCGTTAAAAACAAACTTCGAGACTTCTCTAACTAAACGAGTTAGCCTGTTGGTTTATAATATTGAGCAGGAAATGTCGCGAGACCCTAAAGAGTATACAGATGGAAAGACCGTTAACAGTGAAATTATGTCGATTTTTCGGGACTTTGTCACGGAGGAGATCAGAGAGGTTCGTGTCATTGACATAAATAAAACTGTTATCGCTACCTCCAGTAGTAATCAGGATGTTGTAGGGAAGAAAACAACAGAAGAGTCTGTTCGTCGTGCATTGGTAGGACTTGATTACACGGGCCTAGCCTATCATAACGAGACAAACAGCCGTGTTCGGGTTATTACGGTTCCTGTGAACCATAATAACCAAACAATTGGTGCAGTTTATGTTATGGCCTCGATGGAAGAAGTCTTTACACAAATGAGTATTATAAACAAAATACTAGCGACAGGTACTGTGATTTCATTAGCAATTACTGCAGCACTGGGGATATTTTTGGCAAGAACGATTACTAGACCAATGTCTGATATGAGAAAGCAGGCAATTGAGTTAGCCAATGGTAACTTCTCGAGGAAAGTAAAAGTATATGGAGAAGATGAAATTGGCCAACTTGCGATTACCTTTAACTATTTAACAGAAAAACTGGAAGATGCACAAGCAACGACAGAAGGAGAACGGAAAAAATTAGCGTCTGTAATAGCTCACATGACTGATGGTGTTATTGCAACAAATCGTGAGGGTCGAGTCATTCTAATTAATAATCCTGCACTAGAAATGCTAAATGTTTCACGTGGAACGGTACAGCAAGCAACGATTACAGAGCTCCTGGGAATCAGTGATGATTATACATTTGAGAGCTTAGTTGAGGAGCAAGAATCACTAGTGTTGGATACAGGAACAGATGAACGCCCGTTTATTTTGCGAGTCAGCTTTTCTGTTATTCAAAAAGAAATGGGTAAAACAGATGGCTTAATAGCCGTTTTATATGATATTACAGAGCAAGAGAAGATTGATCAGGAAAGAAGAGAGTTTGTTGCCAATGTATCTCATGAGCTGCGTACTCCTCTTACAACCATGAGAAGTTATTTAGAAGCGTTGGCAGATGGAGCATGGAAAGATCAAGAGATTGCACCGCAGTTTTTAAATGTGACCCAAACAGAGACCGAACGAATGATTCGTCTAGTCAATGATTTATTACAGTTATCAAAGCTTGATCGAACAGATTATCAGTTAACAAAAGACTGGATTAATTTTACGGATTTCTTCCAAAAAATTATTGATCGATTTGAGATGACAATATCTCAACACGTAACATTTATTCGAAATATCCCAAAAGAACCTCTTTATGTTGAGATAGATACAGATAAAATTACTCAGGTGCTGGATAATATTATTTCTAACGCATTGAAGTACTCTCCAGAAGGTGGAAAGGTAACTTTCAACATTGATATTCTACCTTCAGAAATTCAAATTCGAGTGAGAGATGAAGGTGTCGGGATTCCAAAGGATAGTGTTAATAAAATCTTTGATCGTTTCTACCGTGTAGATAAAGCTCGAACTCGTAAGCTGGGAGGAACAGGCTTAGGTTTAGCGATTGCAAAAGAAATGGTTCAAGCACATGGAGGAGATATATGGGCACAAAGTAAGGAAGGTTCAGGAACAACTGTATTCTTTACTCTGCCATACAATCCGGAACAAGAGGATGAGTGGGAATGAATAAAGAGTCAATAAAAAGTGTGCTATTAACAATATTAGTTGCTGTTAGTTTATTCTTTACATGGAATTTATGGAATTCACAGCCGCCCTTTGAAGAACTTCAAAATAATAGTTTTGTTGAAAGTGTTCCTCTTAGTAATCAGGAACGAGAGCTATACCAGGTCATAAAACCAAATAAGCTATTTCTGCATACATCTCAGCAACATTACAGTACGTTTGATAATCAATATATAAATAACCTCTGGTCGGAAATGCAAAAATGGGATTATAGTTTAAGTAGTGACCGGATTTCCCGCACTTTTACAAAGGAAGATTTTACAAGTTGGGTACATGGGAATGATGAAGCTAAAATAGAACTTCGATTTCTTGATGTGATCCCCTTTGAAACATTTGCAACAATGTTTAAGTGGGAGACAGAACCAGCTTTGGATATTACATTTGATCGAATCTATTTAAATGTTCCACAGGAAAAAGAAGTTCAAAAGGTATATTTTGTATCAAGTAATACACAAAAAATTGTTGAAACCTCTGTCAATCTTACAGATGCTAATGAATTTGTTGCAGAAATTTATAAGCAAAGAAATGAATTATCTCCATTCTTTGCTTATAGTGTAGAAGGAAATGTTGAAATTTTATTACCTGAGAATGAAGTGAAGGTCGATAGCTTCGAATATGTTACAGATGAAATTGATGGCTCTGCTTTTAAAAATGCATTATTTAGTAATCCTCAAAATGTAAAACAAGATGTCAATTCATTAAGAAATCGCTATACAGATAGCTGGAGGGAGCTAAACCTTCATTCAAGCGAACATAAGGTTGAATTCGTAAATCCTACACTGAGAGATACGAGCTTTCTTGAAAGCAGTGCTCTCGTCAGTCAAAGTATTGATTATTTAAATGATCATGGTGGTTGGACAGATGATTATATTTTATATAAGATAAATGAGCTGAATCAAGAAATTAAATATATTATGTCTATCCAATCCATTCCTGTGTTCGAATCAGATGAGGAATTTTTCGGACCAACGAGTATCTCTCAACAATGGAGTCAAAATGAAATATCTATTTATAAACGTCCATCTTATCAACTCATGAAAAACATACCAACAAATAATTACACAGTAACATTAATGTCGGGGCATGAATTGGTGAATACACTATCCCAGGACTCATCCATTGATATAAAGGAAGTTAAAGATATGTATATCATGTATGAACTAGGAGGAGAAACTGATCAACGATTTGTGAAAATTACTCCAAATTGGTGTGTTGAATTGCAAGATGGAAGGGTTCTAAAAATAGACGGCCAGCAAAGGGGTGATAAAAGTGGATTGGAGTAAAACAAAGACCATTTTTATCCTTGCCTTTCTTATCTTGGATATCTATTTAGCAATGGAATTCTTTGAGCTGCAAGATAAATCCGATTATGCGATTATTCAAGAGGCAACGATTGAGGAAAGGCTAGCAGCAGAAGGAATTGAATACCCTGATGATTTACCGGATGATATCAATAACAGCTTTTATATAACAGCAAAGAGTAAGGATTTTACTATAGAAGAAGTAGCAAAACTGAAAGGTCAAACAATTGAACTTCCTAATACAAATTTTGAAGAAGATCAATCATTCCGAACACTGAACATGTTATTGGATAAGCCTTTTCCATTGCCGGATGTTAACACAGAAAGTAAAATTACACAATTCCTAAATGATAATATTATCTCTGGTGAGCTTTATCATTATTGGTATACAGATGAAGAGATGAATTCTATAATATGTATTCAGAGTTATAATAGTCGAACTATTTTTCAATCAAAAGATGATCATATAGGAATGGTTGTTTTGCATCTTAATGAAGATAATGAAATTATTAGCTATGAGCAATCCATGTTAGAACAAATAAAAGAAGTAGAAGAGAAAGAAGCAGCTATCACTGCTTTAAAGGCAATCGAAGCTTTATATAATAAAAATTATTTATCGTCAAATAGTGAAGTTGTAAAGATAGAGTATGGATACTATACTCACAGCCCTCTTTCTAATCAACAAATCTTAGCACCGACCTGGCATCTTACTGTTGAAAAGGAAGATGAAGAGAGTGAAGATTTTTATGTGAATGCCTTAGAAGGGGATGTTTTACAATTAACGGAATAGGGAATAGAGGAGTGACAAATATGAGCTTGCAGTTTAGTGTCCTAGCAAGCGGCAGTACGGGGAATGCAATTTATGTTGAAGCAAATGATCAAGCATTTTTAGTTGATGCTGGATTAAGTGGAAAACAGATGACAAACTTATTTGAGAAAATCGATCGAGATATTAAAAAACTTTCAGGTATTCTGGTTACTCATGAACATAGTGATCATATTAAAGGATTAGGTGTACTTGCCAGAAAACATAAGCTTCCAATCTATGCGAATGAAAAAACATGGCAAGCGATGAATGGATTAATCGGAGAAATTTCAACTGATCAAAAATTTGTTTTCCAGACTGGTTCGGTGAAAACATTTGGTTCATTGGATATAGAATCGTTTGGAGTATCACATGATGCAGCAGAGCCTATGTTTTTCGCTTTTCATCATGAGGGGAAAAAGCTGGCATTAATCACAGACACCGGCTATGTTAGTGATAGAATGAAGGGTACCATCCGCAATGCTGATGCCTTTGTTTTTGAGAGCAATCATGATGTTTCAATGCTCCAAATGGGTCACTATCCTTGGAGCATTAAACGACGCATTTTAAGTGATGTGGGGCATGTTTCAAATGAAGATGCAGCAATAGCCATGATGGATGTAATCGGAGATTCAACAAAACGAATTTATTTAGCTCAT
>Ga0182742_1000818_pt1 | contig 45223 bp, 48 predicted proteins | sample eDN5th37CBELigMG_FD_128880 | JGI IMG/M metagenome (GOLD analysis project Ga0182742, IMG submission 128880) | Enriched Miracle-Growth compost microbial communities from Emeryville, California, USA - eDNA 5th pass 37_C BE-Lig MG (version 2)... ... | reverse complement strand
GGTCGCCGACGGCGTCTCGGTCTACGGCGGCTACGACGCCAAGAGCTGGCAGCGCCGCGACACCAACCTGACGTGGATCCAGGGCGCGAAGCTGCCGTCGGGCAGCGAGGGCGCCCGCGCCGAGGGCATCGGGACGCCGACGACGCTGCAGCGCCTGCGCATCAGCGCGCCGGACGCCGCCACGGGCTCCGCCTACGGCCTGGTCGCCATCGAGGCGACCCGCCTGCGGCTCGAGCGCGTCGACGTCAGCGCCGGTGCGGGCGCCAACGGGGCGCCCGGCGCCGCGGGCTCGCAGGGGTCCAACGGCAAGCCCGGGGCCAACGGCAAGGCCGGCGACTGCGACGACAACAACCCGGGCGCGGGCGGCGCCGGCGGCGGCACGCTCAGCGTCGCCTACGGCGGCGCGGGCGGCGCCGGCGGCTACGGCTCGATCAGCCCGACGGGCTGGGCCGGCCTGACCGGCTGGATTGGCGTGGCCGGCGGAGCGGGCGGCGCGACCGGGAACCCGGGCAAGGCCGGCCAGCCCGGCCAGAACGGGCCCAACGGCGCCACGGGCGCGCCCGGCATGGGCGGCGCGGGCGGCGCGATCGTCGGCGGCGCCTGGCGCAGCGCGGACGGCAGCGAGGGCGAGGCGGGCGGCCCCGGCCACGGCGGCGGCGGTGGCGGCGGTGGCGGCGGCCAGGACGTCTGGCCGTTCTACGGCGGCGGCAACGGCGGTGGCGGTGGCGGCGAGGGCGGCCACGGCGGCCGCGGCGGGTCCGGCGGCAAGGGCGGCGGCGGCTCGTTCGGCGTCTTCGCCGTCGGCTCGCACGGGCTCGTGATCACCGACTCGACCGTCCGCTCCGGCGCCGGCGGCCACGGCGGCACGGGCGGCCAGGGCGGCAACGGCGGGGCCGGCGGCGCCGGCGGCCAGGGCGGCAAGGCCTGTGTGAGCGAGGTCGGTGCCGGCGGCGCGGGCGGCAAGGGCGGCACCGGCGGCAAGGGCGGCCAGGGCGGCGGCGGGGCCGGCGGCCCGAGCTACGCGCTCTTCGGCACCAGCGGCCAGCTCACCGTCACCGACACGATCCTCGAGCACGGCACGGGCGGCCTCGGCGGCAGCTACGGCGGGTTCCCCGGCACCGGGGCCGACCGCTACGGCGTGTGATCACGCTGGCGGAAAACCGACACCCGCCCGGCGGGCTACCCCCTTTGCAGACCCTGGCCCGGGGGCATAATGGGCTCGTGACCACCGTCCTCATCGTCGACGACCACACCGCGTTCCGGCGTCGCGCGCGGCGGATGCTCGAGGCCGACGGCTTCGAGGTCGTCGGCGAGGCCGAGGACGGTGCGAGCGGCGTCGACGCCGTGCGCCGCCTCGAGCCCGACGTCGTGCTGCTGGACCTGCAGCTGCCCGACACGACCGGCTTCGCGGTCGCCGAGCAGATCGGCGGCGAGGCCTCCGTGGTCATCACGTCGACCCGCGACAGCGCCGACTTCGGGGCGCTCGCACGGCGCGCCGGCGCCCGCGGGTTCGTGAGCAAGGCCGAGCTTTCCGGCCCCGCGCTGGAAGCGCTCCTTTCCTAGCGCCGCTCTCGTCAGTAGGCTCGCGCGTCCGATCGATGACGCGCTCCCCGATTGACCTGCGAGGCCACTATCGCGCGCTGCTCTCAGCGTCGCTGGACTGCGTGGTCGCGATGGACCACCGCGGCTGCGTGACCGAGTGGAATCCCGCCGCGGTGCGCACGTTCGGCTACAGCGAGGCCGACGCCTTGGGGCGCGACATGGCCGAGCTGATCGTGCCCCGCGGGCTGCGCGAGCGCCACCGCGAGGGCGTCGCGCGCTACCTCTCCGGCGGCGACCCGGTCGTGCTCGACCGGCGGGTCGAGATCGTCGCCATGCGCCGTGACGGCTCCGAGTTCCCGTGCGAGCTGACGATCACGCGCATCGGCAACGACAACGACCCGATGTTCGTGGGTTACATTCGAGATATCACCGAACGTCACGCGACCGAGGCCGAGCTGCGGGCCTCGCGCGCGCGGATCGTGACGGCCGCCGACGACGCCCGCCGGCGGCTCGAGCGCGACCTCCACGACGGCGCGCAGCAGCACCTGGTCGGGCTCGCGCTGACGCTGCGGCTCGCGCGCCGCAAGGTCGCCGACGACTCCGAGGCGGCGGAGCTGCTCGACGAGGCGATCGAGGATCTGGCGGTGGCGACGGCCGAGCTGCGCGAGCTCGCGCGCGGCCTGCACCCCGCGGTGCTGACCGAGGGCGGGCTCGAGCCGGCGCTCGGCGGGCTGGCCAAGCGCGCGACCGTCCCGGTGACGATCGAGCACGCGCCCGCGGAGCGGCTGCCGGCGACGGTCGAGATCACCGCCTACTTCATCGTCGCCGAGGCGCTGACGAACGTCGCGCGTTACGCCGAGGCCTCGCGCGCGTACGTGCGCGTGCAGCGCGCGGGGGACACGCTGGTCGTCGAGGTCCGCGACGACGGGCGCGGCGGCGCCACCATGGGCGCCGGCAGCGGCCTGCGCGGCCTGCTCGACCGCGTCAGCGCGCTCGGCGGGAGCTTGACCGTGGTGAGCCCAGAAGGAGAGGGAACCGTGCTGCGAGCGGAGCTGCCGTGCGGGTCGTGATCGCCGAGGACTCGCTGCTGTTGCGGCGGGGCACGATCCGGCTGCTGGAGGACGCGGGCTTCGAGGTCGTCGGGGAGTCCGGCGACGCCGAGGACCTGCTGCGCAAGGTGCGGGCGAACAAGCCCGACGCCGCGATCATCGACATCCGGATGCCGCCCACCCACGTCGACGAGGGGCTGCAGGCGGCAAGGACGATCCGGGAGGAGATGCCGGACGTCGGCGTGCTGATGCTCTCCCAGTACGTGGAGGAGAACTACGTCAACGCGCTGCTCGAGCACGGGGCGGCCGGCGTGGGCTACCTGCTCAAGGACCGGGTGGCGGAGATCGAGCGGTTCACGGACGCGATCCGCCAGGTCGCGGAGGGCGGGTCCGTGCTGGACCCGGAGGTGGTCTCACACATGTTGGGCCGCCGTGGCAACGGCGGCCCATTGGAGCGTCTGACCGAGCGTGAGACCGAAGTGCTCGGGCTGATGGCGGAGGGCAAGACCAACCGCGCGATCTCCCAGCAGCTGTACATGTCCGAACGTGCCGTCGAGCGGCACGTCACGGCCATCTTCACGAAGCTGGAGCTGCCGGTGACCGACCAGGATCACCGGCGCGTGCTCGCGGTGCTCGCCTACATGAAGAACGCGGCTTAGTCGACGTCGATCCCGGCGGCGGCGAGGTCGGCCTTCGCGCTCTCGGGCAGGTCCACGTCGAGCTCGTCGATCGCCTCCTCGGCGAGCTTGGTCGTGTCCTCGCGCAGCTCCTCGGCGACCTCCTCGGCGGACGCCTTGCCGGACTGCACGTCGGCCGCGCGGTCGAGCGCCTTCTGCTGCAGCTGCTGCGTCTGACGAGTGATGTCGGTCGCGGTCTTGGTCGCCTTGTCGGTCTGGCGGTCGATCGCCCAGAACGTGCCGGCGGCGATGACGAGGGCGAGGATCAGGGCGGGGATGCGGGCGATCTTGATGGTGGCCATTGGTCGTCTCTTTCCTTGGTGTGTTGGTCGGTTGCGACGCCGGGAAGACTCCCGGATGCGGGCCCGGCGATCTGGCCGGTTGCCTTGAAACTGCGGCGTCGGATTCCCGCCATCGCACGGCGGTTCGGCGCCTATGCTTCGAGGGTCGATCCGAGGAGGAGAGCCCGTGTCCGCGTCCTACGAAGAGGCCGTGGCGAGCCACGAGTGGCGCGTCCCCGAGCGGTACAACATCGCCGAGGACGTCTGCGACAAGCACCCGGCCGACAAGCTCGCGATGGTCCACGAGCACTTCGACGGGACCGTGCGCGAGGTCCGCTGGGGCGAGCTGCAGGAGCTCTCGAACCGCTTCGCGAACGTGCTGCGCGCGCACGGCGTGGCCAAGGGCGACCGCGTCGCGATGCTGCTGCCGCCGACGCCTGAGACCGCGGCCGCGTTCTTCGGCACCTGGAAGACCGGCGCGATCCTGCTCTCGATGTCGGTGCTCTACGGCGACGACGGCATCCGCCACCGGGTCAGCGACTCGCAGGCCAAGGTGCTCGTCACCAACGCCGCCAACCGCGACCGGGTCGACCCGTCGCTGGTCGAGCACGTGCTGGTGCTCGACGACGACCTGCTCGCCTCCGGCGATCCGTCCTTCGAGCGCGTGGACACGCTCGCCGAGGACCCGGCGCAGCTCTACTACACGTCCGGCACGACCGGGCTGGCCAAGGGGATCGTGCACGCGCACCGCTACCTGCTCGCGCACGAGGAGTTCATCTACTGCCACGACGTCCAGGACGGCGAGCGTTTCCACGGCATGGGCGAGTGGGCGTGGGCGGCGGGGATCGCGCCGCTGCTCGGCCCGTGGCGGCTCGGCGCGGTCCAGCTCGTCTACCAGCGCGAGGGTGGGTTCGACCCGCACAAGCAGCTCGATTTCCTGTCGCGCCACGCGGCCACGAACGTCTTCACCACGCCGACCGCGATGCGCTCGATGATGGGGATCGCCGACGCGGGGACGCGCTACCCCCAGCAGTTCCGGATCGTCTGCAGCGCCGGCGAGCCGCTGAACCCGGAGGCGATCCGCTGGTTCCGCGAGCAGTACGGCGTCACCGTGCTCGACTACTACGGGCTGACCGAGTCCTATCCGCTGTGCGCGAACTTCCCGTTCATGGAGGTGCGCGAGGGCTCGATGGGGCGCCCGATGCCGGGCTGGGACGTGCAGATCCTCGACGAGGACGAGCGGCCGGTCCCGCAGGGCGAGCGCGGCGAGATCTGCCTGCGGGCGCGGTCGAACCCGCACTACCCGCTCGGCTACTGGAACAACGAGCAGGCCGCGCGCGAGACGTTCGGCGGCGAGTGGTTCCACACCAAGGACGCGGCCCGCTTCGACGAGGACGGCTACGTCTGGTACGAGGGCCGCGCGGACGACGTGATCATCGCCGCGGGCTACCGGATCGGGCCGTTCGAGGTCGAGTCGGCCTGCCTCGAGCACGCGGCCGTCAAGGAGGCCGCGGCGGTCGCCTCGCCCGACGAGCGGCGCGGCAGCGTCGTGAAGGCCTTCATCGTGCTGGCGGACGGGTACGCGCCATCGGACGAGCTCGTGACCCAGATCCAGGATCACGTGCGTTCCAGGCTGTCCGCCTACGCGTACCCTCGGAGGATCGAATTCGTCGACGACCTCCCCAAGACCTTGACCGGCAAGATCCGCCGGATCGAGTTGCGCCAGCGTGAAGCCGAGGGGCGCTAAGACCCGCGCGCTGCTGCCGCAGACCGTCGCCCGCTTCGCCGGGCTCGCCGCGCTGGCGCTGATCGGCGCGCTCGAGTGGCAACGGATGGTGGAGGGGATCGGCACGGGCCGCGCGCTGCTGTGGGCGCTGGTGGCCCTGGCCGCCGCCGGCGGCGTGCTCGCGGTCGAGCACCTGCGCGACGGCTGGGGGCGCACGCTCGCGCTGCCGGGGGTCACGCTGTTGGCACTGTTCGTCGGCTACTGGCTGTCCGGCGCCGGGCTGGACATGCTGCGCCCGCGCAACTGGGACGACCTGGCCAACGGGCTCGGGACCGGCCTGCAGGCGCTCGGGACCGTCCGGCTGCCGTACTCCAGCGCCGACCCGTGGCCGGCGATCGTGCTCGAGCTGCTGGGCGCCCAACTGCTGATCCTCGCCGGGCTGCTGACGTTCTGGCCGCGCGCGGCGGGCGCGCGGGCCTCGCGCCTGCCGCTGACGCCGCCCGACCGCGGCTACCCGTTCGTGGCGCTGGCGGTGCTGCTGGTCGTCGTCGCCTCGCCGGTCGTCTCGCTCGGCGGCGCGGGCACGGGCTCGCTGCTGCTGGGGATCTGCCTTGCCGGACTGGCCGTCTGCTTCCTGTGGCTGGAGCGGCTCCCGTTCCGGCCGGGGATGGGCGTCGCGGCGCTGCTCGCGGTCGCGCTGCTGGGCGCGCTGCCGCTGGCCGCGCTCGCCGACCGCGGCGAGCCGTGGTTCGACTACCGCTCGTTCGCGGAGAGCCTCGGGCCCGACGACCCGATCCGCTTCTCGTGGACGCAGAGCTACGGGCCGATCACCTGGCCGCGCGACGGCAACGAGGTCATGCGCATCCAGTCGGGCTCGCCGCTGTACTGGAAGGCACGCAACCTCGACGTCTTCGACGGCGAGGCGTGGACGGTCCGCGAGGAGCCCATCCGCGACTTCAGCGGCATCCCGTACTCGCCCGACCTCCCCGACAACTGGGAGCAGCAGCGCGCCTACGGGCACACGATCAACGTCAGCGTCCGCCGCATGCGGATCGAGGACGTCGTCGGCGCGGGCACGATCCTCGACATCGAGGACGCCTCGCGCGACGTCCAGCCCGGGCTGTCGCCGGGCACCTACGACGCGCCGACCGCGCTGCGCCGCGGCGACTCCTATACGGCCGAGGTGCACGTCCCCAAGCCCGAGCTGGCGCAGCTGGAGGAGGCGACCTCGGGCGCGGACGAGAAGCAGGAGGGCATGCGCATGCTGCGGGTGCCGTTCCGCGAGGGCGAGGAGGCGCCGATCGGCGGCCGGATCCTGCGCGGCAGCGTCGACCCGTCGACGATCGAGGCGGCGTGGGTGCGCTTCGGGCCCTGGGACGGCCCGGACGACTCGCGCGCGATGTACCCCGAGGCGCGCGTCTCGGAGTTCGACGTGGACGCGGCGATGGAGCGCTCCGTGTACGCGCGCACGTGGGAGCGCGTGCAGGAGCTGCGCGAGGGCGTCGAGCACCCGATGGAGTTCGTGCGCGCCGTCGACACGTTCCTCTCGGATCCCTCGTTCCGCTACGCCGAGCGGCCCGCGCAGCCGCCGCCCGGGGTCGCGCCGCTCGAGTTCTTCATCAACGAGTCCCACGAGGGCTACTGCCAGCACTACGCAGGCGCGATGGCGCTGATGCTGCGGATGGCCGGGATCCCGGCGCGCGTGGCCACCGGCTTCAGCCCGGGCGGCTACTCCGACCGCAAGGACGCCTGGATCGTCCGCGACACCGACGCCCACGCCTGGGTCGAGGTGTGGTTCGACGACTTCGGCTGGGTCACGTTCGACCCGACGCCCGAGGCGACGCCCGCCCGCTCCCAGGTCGCCGCGCTCGCGCCCGCGCCCGGCTCGCCGGCGGCCGCCCAGCAGGCCGAGGAGGGCGACGACGACGCGGCCGGCTCGGGCGGCGACTCGCCCCTGAGTGTCCGCCCCGACCTGCGCGCCGACGGCGTCGGGACCGTGACCGAGGACTCCTCGGGTGGCGCGCCGTGGTGGCTGCTCGTGCTGATCGGCGCGGTCGTGCTCGGCGGCGGGCTGCTCGCGGTGCTGCTGTACGTGCGCCGCCCGCGCGGGCCGACGCCGATGGACCGGGCGATCGCCGAGGTCGAGGACGCGCTGCGGCGCGTCGGGCGGCCCGTGGCCACGGGCACGACGCTGTTGGGGCTCGAGCGGCGGCTGGGATCGCACTCGCCCGAGGTCTCGGCGTACCTGCGCTCGCTCGCCGCGGGGCGCTACGCGCCCGTCCCGGGCGAGCTGCCGTCGTCGTCCGGGCGCCGCGCGTTGCGGCGCGCGCTGGCGCAGGGCCTCGGGTTCGGCGGGCGCCTCCGCGCCTGGTGGGCGCTGCCGCCGCGGCTGCCCGTCGGCGGCGCGCGGCGCCGGCAGCTCGAGGTCGAGACGAGCGTCCGCGCCTAGCCGCCCGCGCCGCGCCGGCGGGCGAGGCCGGGCCGCCACGGCGCGGCGCGCCGGCCGGCCGATGCCGGGCCGTCACGGCGCGCGCGGCGCGCCGCCCGGCCGGGCGGGGGCGGGCCGTCACGGCGCGGCGCGCCGGCCGGGCCCCTAACGCGCGAGGCGGGCCTCGCCGCGGATCTCGGCGAGGATCCGCTCGAGGCGCGGCTCGGTGCTGTGGTCGACGTGGATCATCGCCGCGGCCACGGCGGGGTGGCGCTCGGCGATCGCCGTGTGCATGGCCTGGGCGATCGCGCGGTAGCTGGCGTGGCCCTCGCGCGCCGAGCGCAGCTCGGTGAGGTGCATCGCCTCGCGGGCGTTGAGGTCGAGGATGTAGCGGATCCGGTAGCCGAGGCAGAGCGCGTAGGAGGCGGCCTCGGTCTGGCCGGCGGAGCGCAGGCGCTCGTACTCCGTGCGCGAGCGGTCCAGGGCGCGGGCGTAGAGATCGCCGCAACCGGCCTCGACGACCTCCTCGGGGATCTCGGCGCCGAGGTCGGGCGTCAGCGGCTGCCACTGTACGGTCAGCATGCGGTGGCGCTGCAGGTCGCGGAAGGCGCCGTAGTCCGAGACGATCTCGAAGCGGTAGCGCAGGGCCTCGAAGCCGCGGCCCGGGCGGTGGCGGCGGTTCGCGCGCTCGCCGACGAGGTCGCCGAGCAGGGCGGCGCGCTCGGCGTCGTCCAGCGAGGCGACCGCCTCCAGCGTGCGGTGCTCGGGCGTGCCGGCGGCCTCGAACAGCAATGCTGCGAGCAGGCGGTCCTCGTCGCCGTCGACGTGGACGAGCTCGACGGAGGAGCGCGGCTCGGCGTCCTCGTCGCGGTCCAGGCCGAGGCGCTCGGTCCAGCGTCGCTCGGCGGCGCGGCGCTCGCTCAGGTAGTCGATCCAGACGTCGCCGCGGCCGGGGCGCTCGACGCGGGCGACGAAGCTCGGCATCACGGCCTTGACCGCCTCGAGCATGCGCTTGCCGGTCACGCGCGCCTCGGGCAGCGGGTGGGCGAGCAGGTGCAGGATCAACTGCTCGTAGGCCTGGCCGCTGGCGTAGATGCCCATGTGCGACAGCGAGGCCGCGGGCAGCAGGCCGCGCAGGAGGTCCAGTGCCTTGGCCTTGACCGCGCGGCGGCGGACCGCCTCGGACTCGCCGGGCGTGGACGGGTAGGTCGAGTCCACCCAGTCGGCGACGCGCGGGAGCGCCTGCGAGTAGGCGCCGAAGAGCGCGTCCATCGCCTGCTCGTACTCCGGGCCGAGCGACGCGTCGCGGTAGTAGCGGTAGCCGCCGTGCGGCATCGGCGCGTCGTAGGCGATGTAGCGCGTGGACTGCTCCAGGTAGGCGGCCAGGCGCGGGCGCTGGAGGATCTTCGTGAGCACGTTCGAGCACCACTCGACCGCGATGTGCGCGCCGCCGAGCTGGGCCACCGAATCGTCGCCGAAGCCGACGAAGATGCGCTCGAAGAGCTCCGCGGCGCGGGCGCCCTCGACGTCGCGGTCCAGCGCGCCGACGCGCTCGGGCAGCGAGTCCGCGAACTCGTCCAGGAAGAGCCGCCGCAACGTGCCCGGGTAGCGCGAGTAGCGGGCGAACATGGCGCCCTTGACGGTCTCGGGCAGGTCGAGCAGCGCGAACACCGGCCCGTCCGTGTTCGAGAAATGCGGGGCGAGACGGGCGCGCTCGGACGGCGTGAATTCTTCCACCCGTCGACCATAGCGACGGGCACGGTCAGACTTGCGGCATGGGTGTTCCCGTTACCGGAGTTAGCGAGCTCGTCCTCGAGGTCGTCGACCTCGAGGCCTCCGAGGCGTTCTACGCGGGCCTGCTCGGCCTGCCCGTGGTCGACCGCTGGCCCGACCGCGACGCGATCTGGGTGATGGCCGGCGAGCGCACGCGGATCGGCCTCTGGAAGCCTCAGGTCGGGCTCGAGGGCAGCCGCGGCGGCGTCCACGTGCATTTCGCGCTGCACATCGCCGAGGCCGACTACGACGCCGCCGTCGCGGATTTGCGGGCCGCGGGCGCGGAGGTCGCCGAGCACGAGTTCCCGACCCGCCCGCACTCGCGCGCCGCCTATCTGCACGATCCGGACGGGCACCTGGTCGAGCTATGGACCTGGGACGTCGCCGGCCACCTGCGCTGACTCCGGCACGCAGTCCAGCCGCCGGCCCTCGCTGCCGCCGACCGTCGCGGTGGCGGCGACGAGGCGGCGCTCGATGCTCAGGCGCCGGCCGGAGACGGAGAACCCCGCGCCCGCCTTGACCGAGAACCCGCCGCCGCGCGAGTCGTCCCGGACCGTCGATTCGTACTGCTCGACGACGCCTTCGCGCGCGATCCGGTCCGCGACCGCCCGCCAGCCGCGGTCGAGCGGCGTCGGCGCGTGCAGCAGCGGCTTCACGAGCGCGTAGTGCTCGGGTCGTCGCAGGTCCAGGCGCCCGATCGCCTCGCTCACGCGCGTTCCGCCCGGCAGCGTGTTCGCCCGGCGCAGGACGAGCTCGCGCGGGCGCTCGTCGCGGTCGTAGGTCGCCTCGACGAGCCACTCCTGGCGGCCCGCCGGCGTGCTCCCGGGCAGGAACGCCACGTTGAGCGTCGGCCCGTCGAGCACGACGCGCCGGTAGACCGTCACCGACCCGTCGCGGAACCGCCGCACGCCGTCGGCGAGCTGCAGCGCCGCCGAGATGCCCGCGACGGTGCCCGTGGCCACGCCCTTGCGGCCGAGCGAGGCGCTGACCGACGCCGCGACCTCGCTGCCGCGCTCACCCGAGCGCCACGCGCGCGGGAAGGCCGCGCCGTCCCTGAAGCGCTGGTACTGCGCCCAATCGCGGAAGACCCAGCCCTCCGCGCCCGTGACGCGGTAGCGCAGCGCGCCCTCCGGCCCGGCCTCGAAGCGGACCGGCCCGGCGTCCACGCCGGACCCGCCCGCGGTCAGCCCGAGGCTCGCGCCCGCGGAGCGGACGACCGCGATCGTCCCGTCCGAGAGCGGCGTCACCGCGACCGTGGCGCGCCCGCCCGCCTCGACGAACACGATCGTCGCCGACCCGTCCAGGCCCGTCGTGCGCGTCCGCAGCGGGCACGGACCCAGCCCGGCGGCCCGGGCGTCCTTCGCCGTGCAGAAGTCGCCGCCGACGATGCACAGCGCCCGCTTGACCTGCGCGACCAGCGCGTGCGCGATCGAGGGGGCACCCACCGCCGGCGCGGCGAGCATGAACACCGCCGCCAAGAGGGCGGTGGCGACGACGTAATCGACTGCGGCCTGGCCGGCGGTGGGATGTGATCGCACACCCCTGGTAGGGCGCGGCGGGAAAAGTTCGCCCCGGGGTCGCGGCGCGACGAGGCGGGCCCGGGGAGGGGGTGCGCCCCGGAGCTTTCCTCACGGTGAAGCAGAGAGCCGCACCCCCGCGGCGGGGACGGGCGCGCGCCGAGCGCGCGCCCCTCACCTCAGAACAGCAGCGACTGGATCGCCGCGCCCGCGTCCTGCGCGACGTCGAACAGCGGCTGCGGGAAGACGCCGAAGGCGACCGTGACCAGCGCGCAGACCACCGCCACGAAGACGACCTCGGGCTGCGCGGTGGAGCGGAAGCCCGCGGCGCCGGGCTCGTCGAAGTCGGACTCGACGACCTCGCCGCGGTCGGGCTTGGACATCGGCACGCCGGCGGAGCCGGGCTCGCGGCCCGCGGCGCGGTCCTCGTCGTCGGCCTCGGGGGAGCCGCCCGCGATCACGGGGCGCGCGCTCGTCAGCGGCGCGGGCGCCTCGGAGGGCGAGCGCATCCAGACGGCGGCGATGACGCGCAGGTAGTACGCGAGCGAGACGGCGGAGCCGAGCACGATCACGATGCCGAGCCAGGTGTAGCCGTTGTCGGCCGCGGCCTGGATCAGGTAGATCTTGCCGAAGAAGCCCGCGGTGGCGGGGAAGCCGGCCAGGGCCAGCATCGCGATCGTCATCGGCCAGGCCAGCAGCGGCCGCTCGCGGCCGAGCCCGTACAGGGTCGAGATGTCGTCGCCCATGCCCGTGTCACGCTCGCGCGCGACGATCACCGCGAACGCGGCCAGGTTCATGACGACGTAGATCGCGAGGTAGAAGTACGTGGCGGCGATGCCGAGCTGGGTGGTCACGACGACGCCCGCGAGCATGTAGCCGGCCTGCGCGACCGAGGAGTAGGCGAGCATGCGCTTGAGCGAGCTCTGCCCGATCGCGCCGACGTTGCCGACGATGATCGTGATCACGGCCAGGGTCGCGAACGCGGGCGCCCAAGTCTGCGCGGTGTTGATCAGCGCGACGTCGAACAGCCGCAGGATGACGCCGAACGCGGCGGCCTTGGTGGCGACGGCCATGAAGCCGGTGACCGCGGTCGGGGCGCCCTCGTAGACGTCCGGGGTCCACTGGTGGAACGGCGCGACCGATGCCTTGAACGCCAGGCCGACCATCACCAGGGCGACGCCCGTCAGGTACAGCACGTCGTCCGTGGCCTCGGAGTCCAGCTGGGCGAGCGCGGAGAAGTTCGTCCCGCCCGCGGCGCCGTAGAGCATCGCCAGGCCGTAGAGCAGCGTGGCCGAGCCGACCGAGCCGATGATCAGGTACTTCAGGCCCGACTCGAGCGAGCCCTCGCGCTTCATGTGCGTCGCGCACAGCACGTACAGCGGGATCGAGAGCAGCTCGAAGCCGACGAACAGCACCACGAGGTCGTTGGCAGCGACCAGCACGAGCATGCCGAGCACGGACGTCAGCAGCAGCGCGAAGTACTCGCCCTCGCCGGCGTCGGTGACCGCGGTGGAGCGCCACGAGAGGAACACGGCCGCGATCGCGGCGGCCAGGAAGATCATCGTCAGCCCGAGCGTCAGGTTGTCGACGACCATCGCGTTGGCGACGATCTCCTCGCGCACGTCCCACTGCCAGATGCACAGCCCGGCGGTGACGCCGATCGCGACCAGCGCCAGCACGGGCACGACGGTGGAGCGGATGAACTTCGACCGCATCAGCCCGACGAGCAGGACCACGCAGAGGCCGCCGACGAGCGAGATGAACGGGGAGAGCGCCTCCCAGTTGATGGGCGGGCCCTTGACCGCCGCCTGCGCCAGAAGCCCCGTCATCGCGACACCACCGCCTGCACCGTCGACTTGATCGCTTCCTCGCCGGACTCCAGCGCGCGCTGCGGGTAGAGCGCGAAGGCGAGGATCGCGAGCACGAGCGGGACGAGCACGAGCCCGTCACGCACCGAGATCTCAAAGGAGGACACCTGCGGCCCGACGCGGTTGTGCATCGAGCGGATGTAGAACCGCAGCGCGTAGACCGAGGCGAGCACGACGCCGATCGAGGCGATGATCGCGATTGCCTGCGAGGTGTCGAACGCGCCCAGCAGGATCAGGAACTCGCCCGCGAAGTTCGACGAGCCCGGCATCGCCAGCGTCGCCAGCGCGGTGATCAGGAACAGCACCGCCAGCACCGGCGCGCGGAACGCGATCCCGCCGTAGTCGCGGATGTCGTCCGAGCCCTCGGCGCGCTCGGCCAGCAGCGCGATCACGAAGAACAGCGGCGCGACCACCAGGCCGTGGTTGATGGCCTGCAGCAGCGCGCCCTGGGCGCCCTGGCCGTCGGGGTCGATGGCGAAGATCCCGAGCGTGATGAAGCCGAGCTGCGCCAGCGACGAGTAGCCGAGGATCAGGCGCGCGTTGGTCTGCGTGAAGGCCTGGATCGAGCCGTACATGATCGAGACGATCGCCAGGATCAGCAGGATCGTCTGGAAGTCGTCGGCCGCGGCCGGGAACAGCGGCAGCACCAGCTTCAGGAAGCCGTAGGCCGCGACCTTGGAGACCACGCCGGAGAAGAACGCCAGCGCCGGCAGCGGCATCGCCCGGTAGGCGTCCGGCATCCAGCCGTGGAACGGGAACGCCGGCATCTTGATCAGGAACGCGAGCGCGAACGTGACGAAGATCCACTTCTGCGTGGACTCCGGCAGCGGGTTGGCCGTCAGGTCCGAGAGCACGAACGAGATCGAGCCGTCCGGCCCGGCCCCGGAGAGCACCGCGGTGGCGACCGCGCCCGCGAGCATGAGCAGCGACCCGACGAGCGTGTAGATGACCATCTTCAGCGCCGCCTGGATGCGGTCCGGCCCGCCCCACTGGCCGACCAGGAAGTAGAACGGCACCAGCATCAGGTCGAAGAAGAGGACGAACAGCGCCAGGTCCTGGGCCACGAACGCGCCGAGCACGGCGGTCTCGCCGAGCAGCAGGTGGAACGTGAACAGCCCCGCGCGCTCCTCGGGTGGGCGGACCGCCAGCCAGATCGCGGAGGCGAACGCGATCACGGTCGTCAGCAGCACGAGCCACAGGTTCAGCCCGTCGATGCCGAGCTTGAACCGGATGCCGAGCGCCTCGATCCAGGCGTCGTCGGTGACGCGCTGCAGGCCGCCCGCGGTGTCGAAGTCGGCGACCAGCATGATCGCGTACACGAGCGGCACGACGGTCGCGATCACCCCGATGATGCGCGCGTTGAACGCGCTCAGCAGGCCACAGACGACCGGGAAGAAGATCAGGATGCTCAGATGGATCATGCGGAGATCAGGAAGTAGGCGCCGAGACCGGTGAGGCCGACGAGCAGCAGCGCCGCGTAGTAGCGCAGGTAGCCCGACTGGATGCCGCGCACGGCCGCCGACAGGACGCGCACGGCGCCAGTCGAGCCGCCGACGAGCGCGCCGTTGACGAACACGCGCTCAAAGGTGCTGTTGGCGAAGCGGCCCAGCCAGGCGGCCGGGCGGACGATCAGGAAATCGATCGCCTCGTCGAAGTACCACTTGTTGACGAAGAAGCGGTGCAGGCCGCTGAAGCGCTCCTGGATCGCGGCCGCGTTGCCGCCCTTGCCGTAGATGCGCCAGGCGACGAAGATGCCGGCGAGGCCGATCGCCGCGCCGATCGCCAGCCCGAGCCACTCGGCGCCGGCCGACGGGTGGATCTCCTCATAGGCGCGCGAGCCGTGGAACGTCGGCTCAAGGAAGTCGTGCAGCGCCGAGGTGATGCCCGGGATCTGCAGGAAGCCGCCGACGATCGCCAGCACCGCCAGCGCGCCCATCGCCACCTTCATCGCGCCCGCGCGCTCGGCGATGTGGTGCTCCGGGCCGGGGAAGCCGACGTCGGTGTCCTCGACCTCGCCCGTGGCCGGGTTCGTCGGCTCGGGGGCGTGGTAGAGGTGGCCGTGCGAGAGCTCCTCGGCCTCGGGCGACATCGGCCCGAAGAACGCGCGGAAGATCATCCGGAACGTGTAGATCGCGGTCAGGAACGCGCCCAGGTACCCGAGCACGACCATGACGACGTACCAGCCGCCGCGGTCGAGCATGTACGAGAGGATCTCGTCCTTGGAGAAGAAGCCCGCGAACGGCGGGATGCCGGCGAGTGCCAGGCCGCCGATGACCATGCAGGCGAACGTGAACGGCATCACCTTGCGGAAGCCGCCCATCTTGTCCAGGTCCTGGACGCCGCCCATCGCCGAGATCACCGAGCCGGCGGCCATGAAGAGCAGCGCCTTGAAGAAGGCGTGCGTCATCAGGTGGAACATGCCGGCCGCGTAGACCGCGGACGAGACGGCCATGATCATGTAGCCGATCTGGGACATCGTCGAGTAGGCGATGACCCGCTTGAGGTCGGTGACCGTGAGGCCGATCGTGGCCGCGATCAGCAGCGTCGCGCAGCCGATGATCGAGCCGACCGCGGCCGCGTCGGGCGCGTGCTCGAACAGCGGGTGCAGGCGCGCGATCAGGTACACGCCGGCCGTGACCATCGTGGCGGCGTGGATCAGCGCGGAGACCGGGGTCGGGCCCTCCATGGCGTCCGGGAGCCAGGTGTGCAGCGGCACCTGCGCGGACTTGGCGAACGCGCCGACCAGCAGCAGGATGCAGCCGGCGACCAGCTCGGGCTGGTTCTCGGTGAACGAGGTGCCGACCGTCTCGAAGGTGCGCAGGAAGTCCAGCGTGCCCGTGCCCTTGAACACGAAGTAGGTGCCGAGCATCAGCCCGACGTCGCCGAGCACGTTGATGACGAACGCCTTGATGCCCGCCGAGGTCGCCGTCGTGCGGCGGTACCAGAAGGAGATCAGCAGGTAGGAGGCGGCGCCGACGAAGGCCCAGCCGACGATCAGCAGGAAGAAGTTCGCCGCCAGGACCAGCAGCAGCATGCTGAAGACGAAGAAGTTCAGGTACGCGAAGAAGCGCGAGTACCCGCGGTCGCCGCCCATGTAGGCGACCGAGTAGAGGTGGATCAGCGTCGAGACGCCGGCCACCACGAGGCACATCAGCGTCGACAGCGGGTCGACGAGGATCGCCAGCTGCGCGTCGATGCCGACCGTCGAGGCGTAGTCCCAGGCAACCGAGACGACCTGGCGGTCGTCGAGCTCGAAGAACATCGCGAGCGCGCTCAGGAACGACAGGAAGATCGCGAGCGTGCCGATCGCGCCGTGGACGCGCTGCGGCAGCGCCTTGAACGTCAGCCCGATCAGGACCGCCCCGGCGAGCGGGAAGATCAGGACGAGCCATCCGTACGTCGTCAGGCTCACCCTTGCAGCTCCCTCAGTTCGTCGACGTCGATCGGCAGGCGCCGGCGGTAGAGGGCCACGACGAGGCCGAGGCCGACGGCGACCTCGCAGGCCGCGACGACCATCACCATCAGCGCGAACATCTGGCCGCCCATGTCACCGTGCGCGCGCGCGAACGCGACCAGCGCGAGGTTGGCGGCGTTGAGCATCAGCTCCAGACACAGCAGGATCACCAGCGGATTACGGCGTGTGAGGACGCCTCCGGCGCCGATGCAGAAGATCAGCGCGGAGACGACGAGGTACCAGTGCAGGCTCATTTCGGTCGCGGGCCTCCCTGGCCCAGCATCGTGGCCTGCGTCTCGTCGGCCTCGGTCAGCGACCGGCGGCCCATGATCTCGGTCACCGAGATCTCGCGGGCGGTGGGCGTGCCCGTGCGGCGGCGCGCGAGGATGACCGCGCCGACGGCGGCGATCAGCAGCAGCAGCGACGCGACCTCGAAGGCGACCAGGTAGTCCGTGAGGAACAGCTGCCCGACGGTCGCCGGCTCACCGAAGCCGGCCTGGTAGTCGGCGCCCTCGGTGCCCAGCGCGGCGAGGCCGGAGCCGACGAGCGCGATCGTCAGCTCGACGAACAGCGCGAACGCGAACAGCACGGACACGATCCGGATGCCGCGGCCGGCCGGGCCGCGCAGGCCCGCCTGCATGCCGCCGACGTAGCTCACCACGAACACGTAGAGCACCATCACGGCGCCCGCGTAGACGATCACCTGCGCCGCGGCGACGAACTCCGCGCGCAGCAGCAGGAACAGCATGGCCAGGAAGATCAAATGGCAGACGAGCGCGAGCACGCTGTAGAACGCGTCGCGCAGCATCACCGTCCCCGCCGCGCCGGCGACCGCCCCGATCGCTGCCAAGAAGAAGAAGACCTCGGCCATGGGCTACTCGTCCGCCATCCGCAGTGGCGTGCGCTCGAGGGGCTCGGCGAGCAGCATCTCCTTGGTGAAGATGAGGTCGGACCGGTTGTAGTCCGCCATCTCGTAGTCGTGGCCCATCGTGATCGCGTCGAACGGGCACGCGATCTCGCAGTAGCCGCAGAAGATGCAGCGGGAAAGGTTGATCTCGTAGACCGCGGCGTAGCGCTCGCCGGCGCTGACGCGGTTGTCAGGCGTGTTCTCGGCCGCCACCACGCGGATGCAGTCGGCCGGGCAGGCGGCCGCGCACAGCGAGCAGCCGACGCACTTCTCCAGCCCCGTGTCCTCGAAGCGGTGCAGCTTGTGCCGCCCGCGGAAGCGCGGGTAGACCGGGGTCTTCTCTTCGGGGTAGCTGATCGTGTTCGGGCCCTCGGCCAGGCGGCCGAACGTCATCCGCAGGCCCTTGAGGGTCGCCGCGAACGCGCGATAGGCGCCGGCGGGCGCGCTGTCGCGCGGAGCGCGCATCACCTCGACGACATCACCGGGGTCGTAAGGCATCAGTCGAGCACCACCACGAGAATCGCCGTGACAAAAGCATTGAGGGTCGCGAGCGGCAGGAGGATCTTCCAGCCGAGCGACATCAGCTGGTCGTAGCGCAGCCGCGGAAGCGTCGCGCGCACCCAGATGAAGAAGAACAGGACGACGCACATCTTCGCGATCACGACGATCGGGTCGACCCACGTCGGCGGGTCGACGAACGGGATGTGCCAGCCGCCGAAGAAGAGCGTGACGATCAGGCCGCTGACCACGACCATGTTCAGGTACTCCGCCGCGAAGAACGCCGCGAAGCGGCCGCCGCCGTACTCCGTGTTGTAACCGCCGACGAGCTCGGCGTCGGCCTCGGGGAGGTCGAACGGCGCGCGGTTGGTCTCCGCGAAGCCCGCGACGAGGAAGATCAGGAAGGCCACGAGCTGCGGGCCGACCATCCAGAAGTTGTCGGCCTGCCAGTTGACGATGTCGACGAGCGACAGCGAGCCGACCATCATGATCACGCCCACGAGCGACAGGCCCTGGGCGACCTCGTAGGAGATCAGCTGCGCGGCGGCGCGCATCGAGCCCAGGAACGAGTACTTCGACGCGGACGCCCAGCCGCCGAGCATCAGGCCGTAGAACGCGATCCCGCCGAAGGCGAACGCGAACAGGATCCCGATCGACGGGTCCACGCCGTAGAGCCCGGTCTTGGTGCCGAAGATGTCGACCGTGTCGCCGAACGGGATGATCGCGATCGTCGCCGCCGCGGTCATCATCGAGATCACGGGCGCGGCCGCGAACAGCCAGCCCTGGGCGCCCGCGGGACGGAACTGCGCCTTGAAGACGAGCTTGCCGATGTCCGCGACGGCCTGCAGCGTGCCGAACGGGCCGACGCGGTTGGGGCCGTAGCGGTGCTGGAAGCGGCCCAGCACCTTGCGGTCGGCCAGCAGCGTCAGCGGCACGAGGTTGAAGACGACGAAGAAGATGACCAGGGCTTTGGCCAGCTGCATCCACCAGGGCTCGAAGTAGCCCACTTCGGCAAGCAGGTGCATCAAGTGACCTCGCGCGGCGGGATCGGGAGGGGAGCGGACTGCGGCGCCTCGGCGAGACCCTCGACGGCCGGCTGGACCTGCGCGGGCACCGCGGACGGATCCGTCGTGCCGGGCCCGACGCGGACGACCTCGACCAGCCCGTGCGTGAGCACGTTGGCGTTGTCCTCACGCGTGCCCTCGGCCAGGAACACCGTGCCGGCGGGGATCGCGGCGCGGATCTTGGCCTGGGCGCGCACGCGCGTGCCGTTGCCGACCTCGATCCGGTCGCCGTCGCCGATCCCGAGCGCGGCCGCGTCGGCGGGCGAGAGCTCGGCCACCTGGCGCGCACGGATGAACTGCAGCGCGGGCGAGAGGTCGACCTCCTTGGCCGCCCACAGCGGGCGGTAGGTGCCCAGGCGCAGCTTGCCCTCGCCGGCCGGCGGCAGCGCGGCGGGGACGCTCAGCGAGGCCGGGTCCCAGTCGGGCGAGACGAACTCCTCGCGCTCGACCCAGCGCACGCCGCGCCCGCCGATCTCGTCCAGCGTGATGCCGGCGTAGAACGGGACGGTCTCGAACAGCTTGCGCGAGACCTGCGCGCCCGTGAGGAACGAGCCGGTCTCGAAGCCGAGCGCCTTGGCCACCTCGACGATGACCTGCCACAGCGGGCGCACGCCCGAGCCGGGCATGCCGCCCGTGCCGCGCGGGCGCCCGATCGCCGGGCGCAGCCGCTGCAGGCGCCCGTCGGGGTGCACCAGCGTGCCTTCCTTCTCGGGGTAGGCCTCGGCGGGGAAGACGACGTCGGCGTGCTCGCGCACGGTGTCGGTCAGCTGCGACTCGACCGCGATCACGGTCTGCGCGGTGCCCAGCGCGCGCTCCCACAGCCCGCGGTCCGGGTAGTTGCGCAGCGGGTCGGCGTGGTGCAGCCAGACCGTGTGCAGCTCGCCGTTGGCCAGGCCCTCGGCGATGCCGGCGGCGTCGCGGCCGGGGGCGGCGACGCTCGTGTAGCCCGGGCCGTGGCCGGGGGCGAAGCCGGCCTCGCGCAGGCCGCGGCCGTTCGGCGTGCCGGGCAGCGCGAGCAGGCCGGCGTTGGCGATCGCACCCAGGTTCAGCCGCGCGGCGACGTTGAGCAGCGCGCGCCCGGCGTCGCCGGTCAGCGCGCGCTCGCCGTAGACGATCACGACCTCCTCGCCCGCCGCGCGCAGCGTCTCGGCGAACTCGCGCACCGCGGTCGCGTTGGAGCCCGCGGCCGAGGCGGCGCCGCCGAGGTTGCCGGTGTCGCCGCTCAGCGCGGCGTCGAGCGCGACCAGGAAGCTCTCGCCCGCGCCGGGGGCGAAGCGCAGCGCCGAGGTGGCGACGGGGTCCAGCGCGGTCGGGCGCGCCGAGGCGACCACGAGCTTGGTGCCGTGGCGGCGCACGCCCTTGCGGATGCGCAGGTCCCACACGGGCGCCTCGTCGATCGGGTCGCAGTCGACCAGCAGCACGGTGTGCGCGAACTCGAGGTCCGGGACGCTGGCCTGCAGCTTCGGGTCGGCCAGCGCGCGCAGCACGTCCAGCGGCTGCTCGGGGCCGGTGCGCGCGCTCAGGTGCGAGGAGCCCAGGTCGTCGCGGATCAGCTGCTGGAGGAGGAACGCCTCCTCGTTGGTGGTCGTGCCGCCGGCCAGCGCCGCCGCGCGGTCGCCCGCCTTCTTGAGCGCCGAGGCCGCGACCGAGATCGCCTTCTCCCAGGACGCGGGCCGCAGCTCGGTGCCCTCGCGCACGAGCGGCTCGACGATCCGCTCGTCCGAGTGCACGGACTGGTACGAGAAGCGGCCCTTGTCGCACAGCCAGCCGTCGTCGACCTCGTCGTGGTCGCGGGCCAGCACGCGCAGGACGCGCTCGTCGCGGACGGTCAGCTCGACGTTGCACTGGGCCGGGCAGCCGGCGCAGACCGTGCCCGCGCCCTCGATGTCCCACGGGCGCGCGCGGAAGCGGTACGCGCGCGAGGTGAGCGCGCCGACCGGGCACAGCTCGATGATGTTGCCGCTGAACGGGGCGACGTACGGGTGCCCGTCGAAGGTGCCGACGTAGGAGGCGGCGCCGCGCTCGTGCAGGACCAGCTGGTAGTCCTCGGAGATCTCCTGCGAGTAGCGCACGCAGCGGTAGCAGAGGATGCAGCGCTCGCGGTCGATCGCGATCAGCGGCGAGAGCTCCAGCGGCTTCTTGAAGTGGCGCTTCGGCTCGATGAAGCGCGACGTCCCCGGGCCCCAGCCGTAGGTGATGTCCTGCAGCGGGCACTCGCCGCCCTTGTCGCAGACCGGGCAGTCGAGCGGGTGGTTGATCAGCAGGAACTCGACGACCGCGCGCTGGGCGGCGTGCACGCGCTCGGTCTGCGTGTGCACGACCATGCCGTCGCGCACCGGGGTCGAGCAGCCGGTCTGGAGCTTCGGGATGCCCTCGATCTCGACCAGGCACATGCGGCAGGCGCCGACGGGCTGGCCGAGCTTGGGCTCGTAACAGAAGACGGGGATCTCGGTGTCGCCGTACTTGTTGGCGGCGTCGACGAGCATCATGCCCTCGGGGGCCGTGACCTCACGGCCGTCGAGGGAGAACGTGATCTCTTTGACTTCGGGGCGAGGCATCAGGCGGCGGGTCGCAGGAGCGGCTTGGGACCGGCGCTCGCGTCGCGGTTGACCTGCGGGATCGCGATCCCGAGGCCCGCCTCCTCGCGGCGCTGCTCGATGTAGGCCTCGAACTCGGGCCGGAAGTGCTTGATCATCGACCCGATCGGCATCGCCATCGCGTCGCCGAGCACGCACAGGCAGTTGCCCAGGATCTGCTCGCAGACCGAGGCGATGATGTCGAGGTCCATCGGCGTGGCGTCGCCGTTCTTGATCCGCAGCAGCATCTTCTCGGTCCAGTTGGTGCCCTCGCGGCAGGGCGAGCACTTGCCGCAGGACTCGTGCCGGTAGAAGTGCGCGGTCTTGTAGGCCACGTCGACGATCGAGGTCGAGTCGTCGAAGACGATGATCGCGCCCGAGCCGAGCATCGAGCCGGCCTTGGCGAGCGAGTCGAAGTCGTACGGGAGGTCGAGCACCTCGTCGGTGAGCGGCAGCACCGGGGCGCTCGAGCCGCCCGGGAAGAAGGCCTTGAACGTGCGCCCCTCCAGCGGGCCGCCCGCGAGGTCGAAGAGGATGTCGCGGACCGGCGTGCCGAGCACGATCTCGTAGTTGCCCGGGTACTTGACCTGGCCCGAGATCGAGATCAGCTTCGTGCCCGTCGAGGTCTCCGTGCCGATCTTGGCGTACTCGGCGCCGCCCATCTGCAGGATCACCGGGACGTTCATCAGCGTCTCGACGTTGTTGATCAGCGTCGGACCCTGGTAGAGGCCCTGGACGGCCGGGAACGGCGGCTTCAGGCGCGGGTTGCCGCGCTTGCCCTCCAGCGAGTCCAGCAGCGCGGTCTCCTCACCGCAGATGTAGGCGCCGGCGCCGCGGTGCACGACCAGGTCGAGCGAGTGGTCGGAGCCGAGGATCCTCTCCCCGAGGTAGCCCGCGGCCTTCGCCTCGGCGACCGCCGCGTCGAGGATGTCGGCGACGTAGTCGTACTCGCCGCGGATGAAGATGAAGGCCTTCGTGGCGCCGATGCAATAGGCGCCGATGATGATCCCCTCGACGAGCAGATGCGGGTTCTTCTGCATCAGCTCGCGGTCCTTGAAGGTCCCGGGCTCGGACTCGTCGGCGTTGCAGACGAGGTACTTCTCCATCGTGCCCTTCGGGATGAAGGACATCTTGCGGCCCATCGCGAACCCGGCGCCGCCGCGGCCGCGCACGCCCGAGGCGAGCATCTCGTCGAGCACCGCGCCCGGCTCCATCTGCAGCGCCTTGCGCAGCATCTGGTAGCCGCCCCGGCGCTGGTAGACGTCGATCGTGTTGAGCCCGGGCTCGTCGATGTCCTTGAAGAGCGTGGTGTCGATGTTCGCGATCATCGGTTCCAGTGTTTGGAGGCGGCCTGGCGGCGGCGCAGCTGCTTGTCCTCGAGGACCTCGCGGCCGGCCTTGACGTCGTCGCGCAGGCGCTCGATGTCCTCGAGCTCGAGCGGGCCGACGTAGGTGCCGTTCACCGACGCCATCGGGGCGATGTCACACGCGCCCAGGCACTCGAACGCGCGCAGGTTGAAGTCCGGGTCGCCTCCGAGCACGTCCTTGGCGTGCGCGAAGAGCTCGTCCGCGCCGAGCAGCGAGCACGAGATGTTCGTGCACACGTAGACGTCCGTCTGGCCCTTGGGCGCCAGCTCGAACATGTCGTAGAAGCTCGCCACCGACACCAGGTAGGCGGGGGTGAGGCGCAGCACGCAGGCGGCCTGCTCCATCGCCGTCGGCGACAGCCAGCCGTGCTCGCGCTGGACGATCTTCAGCGCCGGGATCGCCGCCGAGCGGACGTCGGGGTACTTGGCCATCAGCGCCTCGATCTCATCGCGCACGTGCTCGGGCACGTGCGTCGTCGCGGGATCGGGGACGACCGCCGGGTCCTTGGTCAGGTCGACCGACGCGTCCCAGCCCGGGACGCGCGAGCCGTGCGCGTAGCGCTTGATCTTCGACGGATCGATGGCCATCAGCGATCGATCCCCCCGAGGATCGGGTCGAGCATCGCGAGCGCGACGATCAGGTCGGCGATGTAGGTGTCCTGCGCCATCACCGGCAGCATCTGGAGGTTCACGAACGAGGGGTCGCGCATGTGCACCCGCGCGGGCTTGGACGAGCCGTCCGAGCGCACGAAGCAGCCGAGCTCGCCGCGCGGGGACTCGATCGGGTAGTAGGCCTCGCCCGGCGGCACGCGGAAGCCCTCGGTGACGAGCTTGAAGTGGTGGATCAGCGCCTCCATCGAGGTCGCCAGCTCGTGCCGCGGCGGCAGCGCGTACTTGCGGTCGGGCGTGATGTAGTCGCCCTCGGGCAGCCCGTCGAGCGCCTGGTTGATGATCCGGACCGACTCGCGCATCTCCTGCATGCGGACGCGGTAGCGGTCGTAGTGGTCGCCGATCGTGCCGACCGGGATCTTGAAGTCGAAGTCCTCGTAGGAGGAGTAGGGCTGCGCCTTGCGCAGGTCCCACGGGTTGCCGGCCGCGCGCAGCAGCGGGCCGGTGACGCCCAGCGAGAGCAGCGTGTCCGCGTCGACCGGGCCGACGCCGCGCATGCGCTGCAGCACGATCTGGTTGGAGCTGATCAGGTTCTCGAGCTGGTCCACGCGCTTCGGGAACTGCGCGGTGAACTTGCGCACCTTGGCCTCGAAGCCGGCCGGGATGTCCTCGGCGACGCCGCCGACCTGGAAGTAGCGCGGGTGCATGCGCTGGCCGCTGGACATCTCGAAGATGTCCAGGATCAGGTCGCGCTCCTTCCAGCCGTACCAGAACACCGACATCGCGCCGAGGTCCAGGCCGCCCGTCGCCAGCCACAGCAGGTGCGAGGCGATCCGGTTGAGCTCGAGGTGGATCACGCGCAGGTACTGGGCGCGCTTGGGGACCTCGAGGTCCAGCAGCGTCTCGACCGCGCCGCAGTAGGCCATCGCGTTGAAGTAGTAGGACAGGTAGTCCATCCGCTCCACGAGCGGGATGACCTTCCAGTAGGCCTTGTCCTCGCAGTTCTTCTCGATGCCGGTGTGCACGTAGCCGATCACCGGCTTGATGTCGCGCACCATCTCGCCCTCGAGCGTGGTGATCAGGCGCAGCACGCCGTGGGTGGCGGGATGGTGCGGGCCGAGGTTGAGCGTGAGCAGCTCTTCGTGCTCGGGATGCTCGAGATGGGCGAGCTCGTGGCTGGCCTCCATCTCGCGGTAGGACATCCCCTCGATGGCCGACGGCGCCGGCCGCTGCGTGATGTCGCTCATTCCTTCCACCACCCGGGAAGTCGCGGCTCGTTGTGCGTGAAGAGGATCGCCTCGCCGCCGAGCGGGAAGTCGCGGCGCTGCGGATGGCCGACGTAGTCCTCGGGCATCAGGATCCGGCGCAGGTCCGGATGGCCGTCGAAGATCACGCCGAACATGTCGTAGATCTCGCGCTCCTGGTGGTCGGCGGTCGGCCAGTCGGCGACCACGGACGGGACGTGCGGGTTCTCGAGCGGCACGCGCACCTTGACCGTCATGCGGTCGACCTCGTGCATGTCCAGCAGCTCGTAGTGCACGCCGAAGCGCGGCTCCTCCGGCCAGTAGTCGACGCCGTGCACGGAGGCGAGGAAGTTGAAGCCCTTGCCGCGCAGGTGCTGCAGCGTCTCCCGGATCGTCGGGGCGGCGACGGTGAGCGCGGCCTTGCCGCGGAAGTGGACGGTCTCGAGGACCGACTCCGCGTCGCGGTCTCGCAGCTCCTGGGCGATCAGCTCCAGGCCGGTCGCGTCAGGCACGGGGCGTCGTCCTACCCATCGCGCCGGCGACGTTGTCGGCGTTGGCGGCCTGTGGGTCGACCTCGAGCACGGACGGGTCGAACTCCTCCGTGCCGCGGCCGCCGTAGCGCGTGCGCCAGCCCAGGTCGGGGCGGTCGTGGATCATCGCGCGCAGCTTCAGGATCCCGTACACCAGCGCCTCCGGGCGCGGCGGGCAGCCCGGGACGTGCAGGTCGACGGGCAGGAACTTGTCCGCCGGCACGATCGCGTAGTTGTTGAAGACGCCCATCGAGGAGCTGCAGGCGCCCATCGCGATCGCCCACTTGGGCTCGAGCATCTGGTCGTACACGCGGCGCACGACCGGGGCCATCTTGATCGAGATCCGGCCCGAGATGATCATCAGGTCGGCCTGGCGCGGCGAGGCGCGGAACGCCTCGAAGCCGAAGCGCGCGATGTCCATGCGCGAGTTGACCGCGGCCATCATCTCGATCGCGCAGCAGGCGAGGCCGAACGTGGCGGGCATGAACGCGTTGCCGCGCGCCCAGTTGCCGGCCTTCTCGAGCGTCGTGGTCATCAGACGCTCTTCGACGTACTTCTCGAAGTCGGGGTTGTCGAGCTCGCCGTTGAGCATGTCGCGGGCGCGCATCTGACGGGCGCGGAACTCGCCCTTGTCTCCGTTGCCGAGGCGCTGACGAACTACTTCCATTCCAAGGCCCCCCTGCGCCATACGTAGACGAAGGCCACGAACAGCAGCACGATGAACACCGAGATCTCGATCAGCGCGAACGTCCCCAGCGCCTTCAGCTGCAGCGCCACCGGGAACAGGAAGATCGTCTCGATGTCGAACAGGATGAACAGCATCGCGACGAGGTAGAAGCTGATGCCGAACCGCAGCGACTTCTTGACCTGCGACGGCAGGCCGCTCTCATACGGCTCTGACGTCGCCTTGCGGCGCCGCTTCGGCTTCGGGCCCAGGAAGCTGTTGATGGTCGCGAAGACCACCCCGAGACCGATTCCCAGGATCACGAAGACGATCGCCGGCAGGTACGCGCGGATCACGTCTTGGATTTGTAGCACCTTGTGCGCCGGTGTTACTTAGTGCCAAAGCGCACCTAAAGAGCGCCCTGCGCGCGCGCCGCCAGGAAGGTGACGACGAACGCCGAGCACGCCATCACGCCGAGCTCGCGGCGCAACACGGCGGTCACGAACGCCCGCTGCTCGGTCTCGGGCAGCTTCGCGACGTCCGCGCCGCCCTCGAAACCGCGCTTGTCCAGCAGCGTCTGCGTGGACAGCAGCTTGAGCTGCTCGGCCAGGAACGCGACCGCGATCGGTGTCAGTCCGTAGACCAGGTGCAGGCGCGGCAGGTCGCGCCCGTCGAGCAGCAGCACGGCGCCCACGACGGCCTCGAGCATGATCAGCGCCTGGCCGGCGCGCAGCACGATCCAGAACGCCTTCGGGTTGGCCGACGCGAGCCAGGCGAGGGCGCCGATGATCGTCGCGGCGCCGTTGACGCCGATCGCGACCCAGCCGATCCAGACGTGCAGGTCCTTCATCGGTAGCCGCCGCGGTACCAGACCAGGGGCTCGGCGTCGGAGTCGGCGGTCTCGGCCGCGATCACGGCGCCGATGCCGATCGTGTGGTCGCCGCCCGGGATCAGCTCCTTGAGCGTGCAGCCCACCCAGGCCAGCCCGCCCTCGATCACCGGGATGCCGTCGTGCAGCGTGTGCTCGACGCCGGCGAACTTGGCGCGCTCGGGCGTCTTGGAGGCGAACAGGCGCGCGAGGTCCTCCTGGCCGGCGGCCAGCACGTTGACCCCGAAACGCTCGGTCTCGCGCACCACGCGCAGCGTGCGCGCGCCGTTGGCGAAGCACACGAGCAGCAGCAGCGGATCCAGCGACAGCGAGCAGACGGCGTTGGCGGTCATGCCGACCGGGCCCGAGGGCGAGTTGGCGGTCACGACGGTGACGCCGGTCGTGAAGTGGCCCATGACGGCCCGGAAGCGCTGCGGCGCGACGGCGTCCATCATCCGACCCTCAGCGTGCCACGCATGCCGAGCTCCTCGTGGTTGGCGAGCACGCAGTAGAGCTCGTACGTGCCCCGTGCCAGCCGGAAGCTGCGCGACTTCGTCTCGCCCGGCTCGATCGTCGTGATCGCGAGCACGTTGCGCGACGGGCCGCGGACCCGGAACGTGTGCCCGAGCCGCCCGCGGTTGGTGACGCGGACCGTCAGCCGCTCGCCCGCGGGGACCCGCAACGACTGCGGGCGGATCAGGTAGTCGTCGAGCGTGACGTCGAACGTCGTGTCGCTCACGCGCACCGGTTCCTCGCTCCCGCACGCGCTCACGGCGAGCGCGGTCAGGGCGAGCAGGGCGAGGCTGGGCGTCCGGAAAGGCATCGGTCCCCTATGCTGTCGCACCCGATGCGCCGTCTGCTGTTGACCGCCGCCGTCCTCGCCGCCTCCGCCAGCGGAATCGCCGCCTGCGGCGAGCAAGGCATCTCCTCCGACCTGACCGGCGAGAACCGCCAGGCGGCGGAGATCTTCGTCGAACGTTGCTCGGGCTGCCACACGCTCAGCGTGGCCGGGACCGAGGGCTCCACCACCAACGTCCGGACCCGCGAATACAAGGACGGGCCGAACTTCGACCAGCGCAAGGTGACCGAGCAGTGCGCGCTGTACGCGATCCGCAACGGCGGGTTCTCCTCGGGCCCGATGCCGCAGGACATCGTGACCGGCGACGACGCCCAGCTGCTCGCGCGCTTCCTGGCCGAGTTCTCCGGCAGCGACGTGGAGAACCTCCCCGGCCAGAGCACCGAGGCCGTGGACTGCCCGGCCGCGTAGCCGGATGCTCGACCTGAGGGCCATCGCCCGCGACCCTGACCCGGTTCGGGAGGCGCTCGCGCGCCGCCGCGACGGGTCCGACGAGCGGCTCATGCAGGCGCTCGCGGTGCGCGAGCGGCTGAACGCCGTCAAGACCGAGCTGGGGGACGCGCAGGCCGCGCGCAACGCCGGCGCGAAGGCGATCGGCGAGGCCAAGCGCAAGGGCGAGGACGCCTCCGCGGCGATCGCCGAGATGCAGGCCGTGAGCGCACGGGTCAAGGAGCTCGAGCCCGAGAAGGACCGTTTGGAGGCCGAGTTCGAGGCGCTGAACGCGTCGTTGCCGAACCCGCCGCTGGAGAGCGCCGCCGACGAGGACACGCCGCTGCGCCACTGGGGCGACCCGCGCCCCGACGGCAAGGACCACCTCGAGCTCGCGGGCGCGATGATCGACATGGAGGCCGGGTCGAGGACCTCAGGCTCGCGCTTCGCCTACCTCAAGGGCGACCTCGTGATCCTCGAGCTGGCGCTCGTGCGCTGGGTGATGGAGATCCTGCGCGGGCACGGCTTCGAGCCGACGATCCCGCCCGTGCTGGTGCGCGAGCAGGCGCTCTTCGGCACCGGCTTCCTGCCCGACACCGAGCAGCAGATCTACCGGCTGGCGGACGACCCGCTGTACCTGGTCGGCACCTCCGAGGTGCCGCTGGCCTCGCTGCACGCGGGCGAGATCATGGACGCGCTGCCGCGCCGCTACGCCGGCTTCTCGCCGTGCTTCCGGCGCGAGGCGGGCGCGGCCGGCAAGGACACGCGCGGGATCTTCCGCGTGCACCAGTTCGACAAGGTCGAGATGTTCTCGTTCGTGGAGCCGTCGGCGTCCGTCGAGGAGCACGAGCGGCTGCTGTCGATCGAGGAGGAGATCCTCCAGGGCCTGGAGATCCCCTACCGGGTCGTCAACATCGCCGTCGACGACCTCGGCTCCAGCGCGGCCAAGAAGTACGACCTCGAGGCCTGGCTGCCGTCCCAGCAGCGCTACCGCGAGCTGACCTCGACGTCGAACACCACCGACTTCCAGGCGCGCCGGCTCGACATCCGCCACCGGCCCGGCGGCGGCAAGCCCGAGCACGTGCACACGCTCAACGGGACCGCGGTCGCGGTCGGGCGCACGCTGATCGCGCTGCTGGAGAACCACCAGGACGAATCCGGGGTCGTCGTGCCCGCGGTGCTGCGGGAGTGGGGAGCGCCTGAGCGGCTGGGTTGACCTCGAGGGCGTCGTCAACGCCCGCGACCTCGGAGGCCTGCCGCTCGAGGACGGGGGGACGACCGCGCCCGGCGTCCTGCTGCGCTCGGCCAACCTGCAGAACGCGACACCGCGCGACGTCGAGCGGCTGACGGGCGAGCTCGGCGTGCGCGTGGTCGTGGACCTGCGCACGGGCGAGGAGCTGCGGCTGGAGGGGCCGCCGCCGCTGGACGGCCGGATCGAGATCCGCCACCGCTCGCTGTACCCCGAGAAGGGGCGGCTGACCGACGTGATGATCTCGCGCGCCGACGGCGAGCGGCCCGCGGTCCAGTACTACCTCCGCTACCTGCGCGACCGGCCGGACTCCGTGATCGGCGCGCTGGAGGACATCGCCTTCAGCGAGGGCGCCGTGCTCGTGCACTGCGCGGCGGGCAAGGACCGCACGGGCGTGGTCGTGGCGATGGCCTTGGCGGCGGCCGGCGTGCGGCGCGAGGCGATCGTCGCCGACTACGCGCGCACGGGCGAGCGGATCGGGGCGATCATGGCCCAGCTGCGCGCCTCGCCGACCTACCGCGACGAGCTGGCGAAGTACAGCGACGATTCGCGCAAACCGCTGGGCGAGGTGCTCGAGCGCGTGCTCGAGGTCCTGGACGAGCGGCACGGCGGCCCTGCCGGCTGGCTGGCCGAGCAGGGCTTCGATCCGGCGCCGCTGCGCGCGCGGCTGGTGGGTTAGACGAGCGCGAACACGCGGCTCGGGGAGCCCGTGCCGTCGACGAGCTTGAGCGGGGCGACGATCGCGACCGCCCCCTGCGGTGGCAGCTCGGCCAGGTTGGCGAGCTGCGTCAGGCCGTACTTGCCGGCGCCCAGCAGGTAGTGGTGGACGGGGAAGGGGGGGTCGAACGAGTGCGCGGCGCCCGCGTCGGTGCCGACCGTCTCGACCCCCACGCCGATGATCGGGCTGGTCTCGGCCAGCCAGCGCGCGGCCTCGACGTCCGGGCCGGGGGTCGCGCCGCCGTTGAGGAAGGCGTCCTGGTCGTGCGCGCGGGCGTCCCAGCCCGTGCGCAGGAACAGCCAGCCGCCGGCGGGCAGCGGGCCGTGCTCGTTCTCCCAGGCCTGGATGTCGGCGAGCGTGAGCAGGTAGCCGGGGTCCTCGGCGGCCTCCTTGGACTTGTCGATCACCGCGCACGGGGCAACGAGCTTGGTGGGGGCGACGGAGGCGACGTCCTCGCCGTCGCGGCCCGTGATCCAGTGCACGGGGGCGTCGAAGTGCGTGCCCACGTGCTCGCCCACGGTCAACGTCGACCACGCCCAGGCGGGGCCGGCGTCGTCGTAGCGGCTGATGTCCTCGCGCGTGAGGCCGGGTGTGTTCGCCAGCGGCGGCGGCAGCTGCAGGACCGGCGTCGATTCGCTCAGCGGCTGCGTCAGGTCGACGACGCGGACGGAGCCGTCGGCGAGCCCGGCGGCGAGTTGGTCAATGGCCACGAAATGCCTCCTCCAGCCATTTGGCACAGATGTCAGGGTCGACTTTGGCGTCCAGTACGAGCGGGCGGTCGCGGTGCCGGAGCCACGCCTCGACCGCGCCGAGGTCGTCCGTCGAGCGGGCCGTGACGCCCCGGCAGCCCGCCGCCTCGGCCAGCGCGGCGAAGTCCGTCGGGGGGAACTGGGCGAGTTCGACCGGGACGCCCATGGGGCGGAAGTGGTGGACCTCGGCGCCGTAGGCGGCGTCGTTGTAGACCACCACGAGCATGTCCGGACGCTCGCGCCCGAGCGTCTCCAGCTCGGGCAGCGACATCAGCAGGCCGCCGTCGCCGACCGCGGCGACCGTGAGCCGGTCGGGACGCGCCCTGGCGGCGCCGATCGCGGTGCCCAGGGCGAGCCCGACGCACTGGAAGGCCTGCGGGAAGACGAACCCCTGGGCGTCCGGGACGCGCAGGTACATCGACGGGTAGCCCATGAACGCGCCGCTGTCGACGACCACGGTCCGCTCGGCGGGGAGCAGGTCGTCGAGCGCGATCGACAGCGAGCGCGGGTCGAGCCACGCGGTGCTGGCTTCGTAGGGGACGTCGCGCCAGTGGCCCTGCGCGATCTCGGCGGCGAGCGCGACGCTGCGGCGGGCCGTGGCCGTGGGGTCCGTGCGGGTGGTGTCGGCGAGCGCCGCGACCAGCGCCTCGGCGACCACGCGCGCGTCGCCGACGACGCCGTGCTGGACGGGCCGGTGCGCGCCGATCGCGTCCGCGTCGCGGTCGACCTGGATCAGGGTGGCGTTCGGGCCGATGAGCGCGCCGTGGCGGGTCGTCCACTGGTTCAGGGCGGCGCCGAAGGCGATCACGACGTCGGATTCGGCGAGCAGCCGTTGGGCCGTGGGGGTGGAGAAGCCGCCCGAGATGCCGAGCGCGAACGGGTCACCCGCGAAGAGGCCGTTGGCAACGGCCGAGGTGGCCAGGACGGCGCCGGTGAGCTCGCCGAGGCGGCGCAGCGCGGGGCCGGCGCCCGCGAGGACCGCGCCGCGGCCGGCGATGATCGCGGGGCGCTCGGCGCCGGCGAGCAGCGCCGCGAGCGCCTCCACGGGGCCCGGCCCCGGGGGCGCGAGCTCCGGCCACGCCGGCGGCGGCGTCAGCTCCGCCTCCGCGGCCTGCACGTCGAGCGCCAGCATCAGCACGACCGCGCGGCGTTCGGCGTCGGCGCGCCGCACCGCTCTCGCGGTGTCCGCGACGGCGGTCTGCGGCCCGTGCACGCGCTCGGCGACCGCGCCGACGGACTCCACCAGCGCGTCCTGGGCGATCTTGAAGTTCGAGCGCAGCTGGGCGGCGGGCGTGTCCGCGGCGAGCAGGACCAGCGGCGTGCGCGACTTCGCGGCCTCCGTCAGCCCGGTGATCGCGTTGGTCAGGCCCGGGCCCTGGTGCACGCTGGCCACGCCGAGGCGCCCGGAGACGCGCGCGTAGCCGTCGGCCATGCAGACCGCGCCCGTCTCGTGGCGGGCGGAGACGAACGTGCCGCCGGCGGCGACGATCGCGTTGGTCACGGCCAGGTTGCCGCTGCCCATCAGGCCGAACACGACGTCACCGCCCAGGCGGTGCAGGGTGCGGCCGACGACCTCGGACACGAGCATGGGCGCAACGCTAACGTGCGCGCGGTGCGATGGGTCGTCCTCGGGGCCGCGACCGCCGCCGCGGCGCTCGCGCTGTCCGCCGCCGGCTTTCCGTCGCCCACCCTGTTCGCCGCGCTGCTGGCCGGGCTGGGGTTCGCGTTGGCGCGCCCGGGGGCGGAGGTCGAGCTGCCGCGCGGGACGTTCGTGGCCGCGCAGGCCGTCGTCGGCGTGACCCTGGGCGCCTACCTGCAGTCCGACGCGCTGCGCGCCCTGGGCGAGGAGTGGCTGCCGGTCGCGTTGGTCAGCGCGGCCACGCTGGCGATCAGCATCGGCGCCGGGCACGTGCTCGCGCGCCGCACGGCGCTCGACCTCCCGACCGCGACGCTCGGGATGATCGCGGGCGGCGCGTCCGGGATCGTGACCATGGCCTCCGACCTCGGCGGCGACGACCGGTTGGTCGCGTTCATGCAGTACCTGCGCGTGCTGGTCGTGGTCCTGCTGACCCCGGTGGTGGTCGCGTTCCTCGGCGTCGACACCGCCGCCGTCGCCGGCTCGGGCGAGGGCGCGTTCGGCTCGGCGGGCGACTGGCTCGCGACCGCCGCGATCGCGCCCGCGGCCGCGCTCGCCGCGCGCTGGCTGCGCGTCCCCGCGGGAGCCCTGCTCGGCCCGATGCTCGTCGCGGGCGCGCTGATCCTGGCGGGCGTCTCGTTCGCCGTCCCGCCCGTGCTGCGCGAGCTGGCGTTCGCGCTGATCGGGCTGCAGGTCGGCCTGCGCTTCACGCTCGACACCGTCCGGCTGCTCGGCCGGCTCGCCGGCCCCGTCCTGCTCGCCCTGGCGGCGCTGATCGCCGGCAGCGCGGGACTCGCCGTGCTGCTGGCCTGGGTCACCCCGGTCTCGTTCGCCGACGCCTACCTGGCCACGACCCCGGGCGGCCTCTACGCCGTGCTCGCGATCGCCGTCGGCGCCGGCGCGAACACCACCTTCATCCTCGCCGTCCAGACCCTGCGGCTGCTGGTCGCCGTCCTGCTCGCCCCGCTCGCGGTGCGCCGCATCGTCCGCGCGGGTAGCCGCAGGGCATGAGCGAGACCCCGATCACGCCCGAGGACCCCAACATCCCCGACGAGCCGCCGGAGGCCGACGACGGCTCACCCGAGACCGACGACCAGCCGCTCGGCCCGCCCGCCGAGCTCGACCCGGACGAAGCCCCGCTCCCGGGCGTCCCCGAGAACGAGCCGCCCCAGGCCGACTGACGCTAGGAGGGGTAGATGCAGAACGCCTCGTGCGAGGTGTTGAAGCACACCAGCCCCTCGAGCCGGTCGCCCGAGACCACCGGGATCCGCGTCATCCCCTCGCTCTCGACGAGCTCGAGCGCGCGCGCGACCGGGTCGCCGGGCGCGACGCTTGGGCGGTCGGCGCGGACGTGGGGCGCGATCGGGCCGTCGCCGGAGGGCGGCACGTCGTCGGGGGTGAGGGTGCCGAGGTAGCGGTCGCCGTCGGTGACCAGCAGCAGCTTCTTGCGCGGGCTGACGAAGACCTCGCGCGCCGCCGACAGCGGCGTGGACGGGCTGACCGACTCCGCCTCGCGCATCATCACGTCGCCGATCGTCGGCCCGGCCTCGTCGACCGGGATGTGGACGGTTTCACTCATGGCTCTCCGAAGTGTGGCGCACGCTTGTCCAGGAAGGCCAGGACGCCCTCGCGGCCGTCGGGGGCGGCGGCCAGGCCGGCGATCGTGTGGGCCTCGTCCTCGAGCTGCTTGGCCAGCGTGGTCTTGTAGGTCTCGCGCAGCAGCCGCTTGACCGCGCCGTGGGCGCCGACCGGCCCGCGGGCGAGCTTGGCCGCCAGCGCCTCGGCCTCGGCGTCCAGCGCGTCGTCGGCGACCACGCGGGTGACGAGCCCGAGCGCGTGCGCGCGCGCGGCTGACAACGGCTCGTTGAGCAGGATCAGCTCGATCGCGCGGCGCATGCCGACGATCCGCGGCAGCGTCCAGCTCGAGCCGCCGTCGGGCGAGAAGCCGATCGCCGTGTAGGCCATCGTGAACCGCGCCGACTCGGCCGCCAGCACGAGATCCGCGGCGATCGCGATGCTCATGCCGCCCCCGGCGGCCGCCCCGCGCACGACGCTGATGACCGGCGCGTCCAGCTCGGCCAGGGCCAGGATCGCCGCGTGCATCGTGCTCGCCAGCCCGTAGACGGCGTCGGCGACGTCGTCGCCCGCGTCGTGCATGAAGCGCAGATCCCCGCCCACGCTGAAGTTGCGCCCCGCGCCCGTCAGCAGCACGGCGCCGACGTCGTCGCGCTCGTCGAGGCTCTCGGCCGCGTCGCGGAACGCGTGCACGAGGCCGGGATCGAGCGCGTTGCCGACCTCCGGGCGGTTGAACGTGATCCGCGCGACGCGGTCCTCGACGCGCAGCGTGACGGGGTCGTTCATGGCTCCAGCACCACCTTTCCGGTCGCTTCGCGGCGCTCGATCAGCGCCAGCGCGTCGGCCGCGCGCTCCAGCGGCAGCCGCGCGCCCACGAGCGGCGCGACGAACCCGGCGTCGACCAACCGCTCGAGCGCCGAGCCGATCTCCTGCGCGATACCCGGATCGGACATGAGCCAGCCGCCCCAGCCCGCGCCGACGACCTCGATGTTGTTCAGCAGCAGCCGGTTCACGCGCACCTCGGGGATCGAGCCCCCGGTGAACCCGACGACCACGCAGCGCCCGCCGCGCCTCAAGGAGCGCAGGCTGTCCGTGAAGCGGTCCCCTCCGACCGGGTCGATCACGACGTCGACCCCGCCCAGCGCCTTCGCCTCGTCCTTCCACGGGCCGTCCGCGCGCAGCACCTCGTCCGCGCCCGCGGTGCGCGCGACCTCGGCCTTCGCGTCCGAGGAGACCACCGCGACGGTGCGCGCCCCCAGCCCCTTGGCCACCTGCAGCGCCGCCGTCCCCACGCCGCCCGCGGCGCCGTGCACCAGCGCGGTCTCGCCCTCCCGCAGCCGCCCGCGCGTGACGAGCGCGAAGTACGCCGTGTGGTAGTTGAGGATCAGCCCCGCGCCCTGCGCGAAGTCCAGCCGCGCCGGCAGCGGGAAGACCAGGTGCGGCGGCGCGACCGCCACCTCCGCGAACCCGCCGAGCAGGCAGAACGCCGCCACGCGCTCGCCGCTGTCGCGCGCGATGCCCGCCACCTCCGACCCCGGCACGAACGGCAGCTCGGGCTTGAGCTGGTACTGCCCGCGCGTCTGCAGCACCTCCGGGAAGGAGACCCCGGCGGCGCGCACGTCGATCACGACGCCGTCGCCGCCGGGCTCCGGGATGTCCGCGAGCTTCAGCGCCCCCGGCCCGCTGAGCTCGACGATCTGGATCGCCCGCATGTCGCAACCCTAACTGCGGACGGTTGAGATTCCGCCGCCTGCGGGATGCCAAGGACATGACCATGGATTCCGACCGCCCGCTGGCCGTCGTCACCGGCGCCTCCAGCGGGATCGGCTTCGAACTCGCCAGACAGTTCGCGATCAACGGCTTCGACCTGATCATCGCCGCCGAGGACGCCGAGCTCGACCAGGCCGAACGCGAGCTGCGCAGCTTCGGCGCGGGCGTCGAGCCCGTCCACGCCGACCTCGCCACGGAGGCGGGCGTCGAGGACCTCTACGACTGCATGCGCGGCCGCACGATCGCGGCCGCCGTGCTCAACGCGGGCGTCGGCCAGGGCGGCGCGTTCGCCGACAACGAGCTGCGCGACGAGCTCAACATCATCGACCTCAACGTGCGCTCCACCGTGCACCTGGCCAAGTACGTGGTGCGCGACATGACCGCCCGTGGCGAGGGCCGGATCCTCTTCACCTCCTCGATCGCGGCCACGATCCCGGGCGCCTACCAGGCCGTCTACAACGCCTCGAAGTCGTTCGTGCAGTCCTTCGCGCTCGCGCTCCGGGAAGAGCTCAAAGACACCGGCGTGACCGTCACCGCGCTGATGCCCGGCCCCACCGACACCGAGTTCTTCGAGCGCGCCGAGATGGAGGACACCAAGCTCGGCTCGGGCCCCAAGGACGATCCCGAGGCCGTCGCCCGCGACGGCTTCGAGGCGCTCATGAACGGCGACGAGCGCGTCATCTCGGCGTCGCTGATGACCAAGGCCCAGGGCCGCTTCAGCCGCGCGCTGCCCGACCGCGTGAAGGCCGGCCTGCACGGCCGCATGGCCGAGCCGGGCTCAGGGTGAGTCCGCCGCCTGGCAGGACGCGCCGCCGCTGCAGGTCGCCAGCCGCGCCAGGCGCGCCGACAGCTCGGCGCGCCGCTCCGGCGTGAGCTCGTCGTAGATGTTGACCCGCTCGTCCGGGTCCTCGTAGTACTCGGGCGGGTGGCGCGGATTCTCGTACTCGACGTAGAGCGCGTCCGCGAAGCGCAGCGCCTTGTAGGACGGCGGCCTGCCCTGGGGCGGGCCCTGGCGGTCCGGGTCCCCCGGCAGGCTGTTGGTGTGGCGGTGCTCGATCAGCACCGCGTCCCGCCAGCGCTCCGGGACCGCGCCGCGCAGCAGCGGCACCAGCGAGCGGCCCTCCACGCGCGGGCCGGTCAGCGCGCCCGTGAGCTCCTGGAAGGTCGGCCGCAGGTCGACGTTGGCCGCCAGCTGCGGGATCGTCACCCCCGCGGGCACGCCCGGCCCGACCACGATCAGCGGCACGCGCACGTCGTGGTCGAACGCGGTCTGCTTGCCGCGCTGCAGCCCGCGCTCGCCGAGGTGGAAGCCGTTGTCGGAGCTGAACACGAAGTACGTGTTGTGCGCGACGCCGAGCCGCTGCAGGTGCGCGCGCAGGCGGCCGATCATGCGGTCGATCGCCTGCACGGACTGCGCGCGCTTGCGGAAGTCGCGGTCCAGGCGGGCGAGCTGGCGCGCGGTCAGCGGGCGGTCCGGCAGCCACGCCGGCCCGCGCTCCGGGCGCGTGGCGTCGAACAGCGAGCCGCGCGGCGCGGTCAGCCCCCCGAACTTGCGCCGGTCGCGCGGGTGGGGCGTGAACGGCAGGTGCGGCGCGTACGTCGAGAGCTCGAGCAGGAACGGCTTGCGCGAGCGGACCGCGGTCTGGATGAACTCCTGCCCGTGGCGGGAGATGACGTCGGTCAGGTAGTCGCGCCGCTTGCGCCCGTGGCGCTCGATCTGCGCGGCGCCGCCGGGCCGCTTGACCAGCAGCTTGTAGTCGAAGTTGTCGTAGTCCTCGCCGCCGACGGCCCACGCCGTCCAGCCCGCGGGGACGATGTACCAGCCCGGCCGGTAGCCATTGAGGTACTTGCCCATCAGCGCCGTCATGTAGCCCGAGGACTGGATGCTGGTCGCGAACGTGTTCCACTCCTCGAACTGGTGGAACGCGTCGAAGCCGCCCGCCGGCGGCATGTTCGTCAGCACGCCCGTGCTGTGCGGGTAGCGGCCGGTGAGGATCGACGCCCGCGACGGGCAGCACAGCGAGTTCGTCACCACGTAGCGCGAGAACGTCGCGCCGTCGCGTTGCAGGGCCCGGACCTGCGGCATGTACTGCACCAGGTTCCAGGACAGGTCGTCGGTGAGGACGAAGACGATGTTGGGCCTGGACACCTGCGCGTGCGCCGGCGCCGCGAGCAGCAGCGCGGCCAGCAGGGCCCCCAGCAGGCGTGTGACAATCAAAGGGACTCGATTGGGACGAATGGAGATCAGATGAGCGCTACCGCGGTGAACGAACGCCTGGCCGCCCTGACCGCAGCGGGCACGAGTGTATGGCTCGACCAGCTGTCCCGGGGTCTTTTGACCTCCGGCGAGCTCGCGCGCATGGTGAAAGAGGACTCCCTGCGCGGCGTCACGTCCAACCCCGCGATCTTCGAGAAGTCGATCCTCGGGTCCGCGGATTATGACGAGGAGCTCAAGGCGCTCGCCGACGAGGGCAAGACCGCGCGCGAGATCTACCGCTCGATGGCGCTGCACGACGTGCAGGCCGCGTGCGACGTGCTGCGCCCCGTCTACGACGCCACCGACGGCCTCGACGGCTACGTCTCCTGGGAGGTCGCGCCGCGGCTCGCGCACGACACCGAGGGCACGCTCGAGCAGGCCCGCATGTACTGGGACCTCGTCGACCGCCCGAACCTGATGATCAAGATCCCGGCCACCGACGCGGGTGTGCCGGCGATCGAGGAGGCCCTGTTCAACGGGCTCAACATCAACGTCACGCTGCTGTTCAGCGTCGCCGCCTACGAGCGCGTGATGGAGGCCTTCATCCGCGCGATGGAGCGCCGGCTGGAGGCGGGCAAGCCGCTCGACCGCCACTCCGTCGCGTCGTTCTTCGTCTCGCGCGTCGACACCGAGGTCGACAAGCGCCTGGGCGAGGGCCATCCGCTGCGCGGCACGGCCGGCCTGGCCAACGCCCGCGCCGCCTACCAGGCGTACCTGCGGATCTTCGAGGGCGAGCGCTTCGCGAAGCTGCGCGAGGCCGGCTGCCCCGTCCAGCGGCCGCTGTGGGCCTCGACCGGCGTCAAGAACCCGGCCTACCCGCCGACGCTCTACGTCTGGGGCCTGGTCGGGCCGAACACGGTCAACACGATGCCGCTGCCGGTGCTGCAGGCCGCGGGCGCCGAGGGCGGCGTGACCGGCGCGACCGCCGCCGAGGACCCCACGGCCGACCTGCAGGCGCTCGCCGCCGCGGGCATCGACCTCGACGACGTCACGGACCAGCTGCTGCGCGACGGGATCGACGCGTTCATGGTCCCGATGCAGAAGCTGCTGGACGGGATCGAGGCCAAGCGGGCAGAGATCGCAGGCTGAACCCCTCGGGCAGCTCGAGGTCGTGCGCGCCCAGCAGCGCCGCGTCCTCGAGCAGCTCGTGGGTGTCCCCGTCGGCCACGACCCGGCCGGCCGACAGCAGCACGGAGCGCTCGCACAGCGTCGCCGCGAGCGGCAGGTCGTGGGTGACGATCAGCATCGTGCGGTCGATGCGGTCCAGCGTCTCGATCAGCTCGCGGCGCGTGCGCGGGTCGAGGTTCGCGCTCGGCTCGTCGAGCACGAGCAGGCTGGGCTCCATCGCCAGCACGGTGGCGATCGCGACCCGTCGGCGCTGCCCGAGCGACAGCTGGTGCGGCGCGCGGTCGCCGTGCTCGCTCATCCGCACCGCCTCGAGCGCGCGGGCGACGCGGTCCTCCACCTCGGGCCGCGACAGGCCCAGGTTCAGCGGGCCGAAGGCGACGTCCTCGCGCACGGTCGGCATGAACAGCTGGTCGTCCGGGTCCTGGAAGACGAGCCCGACGCGGGCGCGCAGGTCGCGCACGTCGTCGTCGCCGACGCGCAGGCCCGCGACCTCGAGCGTGCCGGTGCCGGTGAGCAGCGCGTTGAGGTGCAGCATCAGCGTCGTCTTGCCGGCGCCGTTGGGGCCGAGGATCGCGACGCGCTCGCCGTGGCCGACGTGCAGGTCGACCCCGTCGAGGCCGACGACCCCGTTCGGGTAGGCGAAGCGCAGGTCGCGGGCGTGGATCGCGCAGCTCATGCCAGCGCCCGGGCGGTCAGCAGCGCGGTCGCCAGCGCGGCCAGGAACAGCGCGTCGGCGCGCGCGAAGGCGAGCGTGTCCAGGCGCGGCATCGTCTCCCGCCAGCCGCGCGCGAGCATCGCCTGGTGCACGCGCTCCCCGCGCTCGTAGCTGCGCAGGAACAGGGCGGTGGCGACGCGGCCGAGCGCCTGCGCCTGCAAGGCGTGGCGGGGCGCGTAGCCGCGCGCGGCGAGCGCGGCGCGCATGCGCGCGACCTCGTCGAGGATCGTGAACAGGTAGCGGTACATGAAGGCCGCGATCAGGACGAGCAGCTTCGGTGTCTTCAGCCGCTCGAGCGCGTGCAGCACGTCCGGGAAGCTGGTCGTGGCGCCGAGCAGGACCGCGCTGAGCGTGCCGATGATCGCCTTCGCGCTGACGGTGGCGAACGTCTGCAGGCCCTGCTCGGACACGGTCAGCGGGCCGAGCGCGACCGGGTCGCCCTCGCGCACGAACGGCACGAAGACGCCGACGAACAGCACGAGCGGGAGCACGAGCCGGGCGCGGCGCCAGAGCGTCGCGGGCGTGACGCGCGCGGCGCTCGCGATGGTGAGCAGCGCCGCCGCGCACGCGACGTACGCCGGCCAGGCGTGCAGCGGCGTCGTGACCGCGACCAGCGTGATGCCCGTCAGCCCGAGCAGCTTCGCCCGCGGGTCCAGGCGGTGGATCGGGCTGCGCGGGTCGCCCGCGACGTCCGGCCTCATCGGCGGGCGAGCCGGACGACGGCGACGCCGAGCGCGAACACGAGCAGCGTGCCGGTGAAGCCGGCGAGGCCGGTCGCCAGCCGCGGGTCCTCGACGCCGGGGAAGGCGTAGTCGGCGATCGGGCCGTCGCCGGCCTTGCTCGCCGCGATGAAGGCCTTGTCCTCGGCGACCTTCTCGAGGCCGTCCGGGTGGGCCGACGCGAACGGGGAGACCGCGGTGGCGAGCCCGATCGCGACCGCGAGCGCGACGATCGTGAACAGCTTCACGACGCGAGCGCGAGCCGGCCGCGGACGAGGTCCGGGCGGGTGGACAGGACGGCGCTGACGGCGGCGACGGTGATGATCGCCTCGCCCGCGCCGATCAGCGCGTGCACGCCGAGCATCGCGGGCAGCACGGTCGCGAGCGGCACCGTGCCCGAGATCGCCAGCTCGAGTGCCGTCGCGCCGGCGGCGGCCATGACGGCGAGGAATGCGCCGGCCCCCGCGACCAAGCGCGGCGGCAGGCCGCGCGCGGCGTGCATCAACCCGCCGACGACGAGCGCGCCCAGCACGCCCAGGTTGAAGATGTTCGCCCCGAGCGCGGTGATCCCGCCGTCGGCGAACACGAACGCCTGCACCCCGAGCACGACCGCCAGCACGAGGCACGCCAGCCACGGCCCGAGCAGGATCGCGGCCAGCGCGGCGCCCATGAAGTGGCCGCTCGTCCCGCCCGCGACCGGGAAGTTGAGCATCTGCGCGGCGAAGATGAACGCCGCCGTCACGCCCAGCAGCGGCACCCGGCGCTCGTCGAGGTCGGCGTTGGCGCGTCGGAGCCCGATCCCGACGGCCACGGCCGCGGGGACCGCGCACGCCAGCGCGACCTCGGTCGTCAGGAAGCCGTCAGGAATGTGCATGCTCGTCCTCCTTGCAGCTGGCGCAGACGCCGACGATCGGGAAGTGCGTGAAGCGGGGCCGGTAGCCGAGCTCGCGCTCGATCTGCCCGCGGACCGCGTCCAGGCGGCGCGGCTCGACCGCGTCGTAGGCCCCGCACAGCTCGCACGTGATGAACTCGACGTCCTCCCGGCCGGCGAGCGTGTACAGGCCCGGCCCGTGGCCGAGGTGCACGTGGCGGACCAGGCCCACGCTCTCGAGCACGTCGAGGTTGCGGTAGACCGAGGCCACGTCGCCGCCCGCCGCGAGCTGCTCGGCGGTCTTCGGGCGCGGGTCGGCGTACAGGGCCGCCAGGACCTGGCGGCGCGAGGCCGAGACGCGCAGCCCGCGCTCGCGCAGCGCGTGCAGTGCGGCGTCGAGATCGGGCGCGTCCAGCGCCGGGCCGTGGTGGGCCAGCGTCATGCGCGGCAGTGTCGCGTAATTGCAAGCCATTTGCAGTTAGGCCAGGGTCGGGATCGCGTTCGCGGTCAGCACGCAGCCGACGGCGACGATCGCCACCGCCGACACCGCGGGCAGCTTGTGGACGACCTTGTGGGGCAGCGGCAGCCTGCGGGCGTGCACCACGGCCAGGCCGAGGGTCGTGAGCGTCGTGGCCAGGCCGGCGCTGAAGACGACGATCAGCAGCATCCCGAGCGCGAGCTCGTCCTGGGAGATCGCCCCGAGCAGGACCACCAGCGCGGACGGGCACGGGATCAGCCCCGCCGCGGCGCCCATCGCGATCAGGCCCTTGCGGTCGTGGTGGTGATGGTGGTGGTGCTCGTGCTTGCGGTTGCGGTGCAGCACGCTCGCGCCGACGGCCACGACGAGCAGGCCGGAGAGCAGGTTCAGGTACGGGAACAGGTCCTCGGGGAGCACGTACTGGCTCAGCGCGAGCGTGACGATCCCGAGCGCGAACACGCCCGCGGTGTGGGTGGCGGTCACGATCCCGCCGAGCGCGACCGCGTCGCGCGGCTTGCCCCGGGTGCCGACGAGGTAGGCGGCGACCATCGCCTTGCCGTGGCCGGGGGAGAGCGCGTGCAGCGCGCCCCAGCCGAAGGCGGCGACGAGCAGCAGGAGCAGGACGCGGTCGCCGGCGAGGATGTCGGCGAAGCCGTCGCCGCTCGCCGCGGCTTGCCGCGGCGCGCCGGGGGCGTCGAGCGTGCCGTCGCCGGGGCGCACCGCGAAGCTCGCGTTGCGGAGGTCGGCCGGGAGCGCGTCCGGCGGGTAGCGGCGCAGGCGGTCCGTCGGGTCGCTTGCGGGGGCGCTCGAGCGCACCGCGGTACCGGTTCCCGGCTTGGCGACGATCGCCTTCCAGCCTACGCGGCCCTCGAAGGTGCGGTCCTCGACGGCGATCGCTTTCGGCTCGGTCACGGGCGCGCTGAGCGCCAGCGTGATCCGGGTCGTCTTCAGCCCGCCCTGGCCGGGCGGGTGGGTGACGGTGCCCCTGCCAGGGCGCAGGGGCACCGTCCGTCCGTCGACCGTGAGCGTCAGCCTTCCGAGGGCCTCCCGGCGGACGCTGGTGGCGTCGACGTTGCGCTGCAGGGTCGGGATCTCGGCCGCGTCGACGATGTAGGTGACGTCGACCCGGCCGGCCGAGATCCGGACCTCCGCAAGGTGGTTGACCGAGAAGTTGCCGAGCGGGTGCGCCCCCGCCGTCGCCGGGAGCAGCAGCAGGGCGGCGAGGGCGGCGACGAGGAAGCGCATGCCACCCCTTGCGCGTCAGGCCCGCCCGCGGATCATCAACACTGAACGCGATGAAGATCGTCGTGACCACACCCACCGGTAACGTCGGGTCCCGCGTCGTCCGGTTGCTGCTCCAGGCCGGCACGCGGCCGACCCTGTTCCTGCGCGACCCGGCGAAGCTCGACGCCGAGACCCGCGCCCGCTGCGAGATCGTCGAAGGCGACCAGCGCGATGGGGACGCCGTCGCGCGGGCCACCGAGGGCGCCGCCGCCCTGTACTGGGTCGCCCCGCCGACCGGCGACGACGACCCGGTTTCGACCTGGGCGGAGATGGGTTCGCAGGCCGCCCGCGCCGTCGCCGAGAACGGCGTCGCCCGGGTCGTCTTCCAGAGCTCCGTCGGCGCCGGGAAGCGCGTCGGCGCGGGCGAGATCGACGGCCTGGCCGCGACCGAGGAGGCCTTCGACCGCTCGGGCGCCTCCATCACCCACCTGCGCTGCGGCATGTTCTTCACGAACCTGCTGCTGGACCCGCTCACCGACGGCGTCCTGCGCGTGACCTGGCCCGTCGACCTCGCCCTGCCCTGGGTCGACCCGCGCGACATCGGCGACATCGCCGCCGCCCGCCTGCTGTCCACGGGGTGGTCGGGCCGCGTCGTCCAGGCCGTGCACGGACCCGCGCACCTGTCCTACGCCGGGATCGCGGAGGTGCTGAGCGAGGTGCTCGGCCGCCCGATCCGCGCCGAGCAGATCCCGGACGACGACATGCGCGCCGCCCTGCGGTCGCTCGGCATGTCCGACGGCCAGATCGAGGCGCTGCTCGGCATGTCGATCGGGCTGCGCGAGGGGTTCGTGGCCGAGAACCCGCGGTCGGCGCTCACCACCACGCCGACGACGCTCGCCGCCTGGGCCTACGAGCACCTGCGCGCCGGCTAGGCGCTGCGGCGCACCGGGAACATCGCGACCGCTCGATCGGCGCACGGAACAGCGGAGGGGGTGGGATTCGAACCCACGGTCCGCGTGAACGGATTCCGGGTTTCAAGAACACCCCCGATTCGCGCTGCAGTGTCGATCCCGGGCCGAATCGCCAAGGGGGATGGGCTGGGGAACGACTGCCGGCGCTCATCCCGCTGCCCGCCGCTCCGGCGTGGCCCGCTCGGCGAGGAAGCGGTCGAGTCGATCGCGCGCCCGTTCGAGTTCGCCTGGGAGCGTGTGCGTGTAGCGCCGCAGCGTGATCGACGCCGCTCCCGGCTGGTACTCAGGGGTCTTGTGGGGTAGCTACGCCCGCCTCGCCGAGCTCGGCCACGCGCCGGCTCACTTCCGTGAGGATGTCCGCGCCCGCATGCCTCAGCCCGACGAGTCCGAGGCCCTCGGCCTGCCGAGCGGCGGAAGCCCCGTGATCGACATCGTCCGGATCGCGTTCGATGCGGATGGCCGGCCCGTCGAGGTCAACGAGATGACCCTCGACGCCAGCGGCTATATCCTTCGGTACGACTTCAGGGCCTGACGCAAGCGATAGGCACCGTCACCCAGCGAGGAACTCGCGATCACGGCCTAATTCTCAGACCGAGGCCGGGGGGTCTGGTATCACCGGCTTCTCCCTCGCCGTCGGAACGTGGAACTCGAGGCGCAACTCGACGAGGAGGGCGTCCGCGACGGCCGAGAGCTGGCCAATCGTCGGATTACCACGGCCGTTCTCAAGTCCTGAGATGTACGGCACGCTCGTGTTCATGCGAGCAGCGAGCTCCGCCTGCGTAATGCCTAGCTGCTCGCGGACATCTCGAATCGCCCGACCGGCCACCATCGACGCAACGGCGCTTCCAGCCGTTCGAGGCACAGCTAGGACGTGGCTAGGGCGATCCCCGCTAGGTCTGGCGGCGTCGGAACCGTAGGCAGCGCGCGAACATCCGTTTCTGCCACGGGGGTACCAGCACTATCGAGGATGACCGCAGCGACTAGGTCGCCCGCTCGGTACGCGTAGGGGAGGTTGCGCGCCCAGGTCTCCGGATCGTCCGACGCAGTGACCTGCGCCCCGGTCGCAACATCGACCACCGACATGTCTTCGCGGACGACGATGCCGTCGCCGCTTTGGTAGATGGCGAGATCTCCGCCCTCAGCTCGGACTAGTGCACGGCGACGCCATTCGATCCGGCCCGCCTCCTCGTCGTACGCAGGGCTGCGGATCTCGACTTCCACCATGCTGTTGCCCTCC
>Ga0182742_1000816_pt1 | contig 45287 bp, 47 predicted proteins | sample eDN5th37CBELigMG_FD_128880 | JGI IMG/M metagenome (GOLD analysis project Ga0182742, IMG submission 128880) | Enriched Miracle-Growth compost microbial communities from Emeryville, California, USA - eDNA 5th pass 37_C BE-Lig MG (version 2)... ... | reverse complement strand
TGAAGCGGAGGGCTCGAACAAGGAGCTCACCAGCGATTCAATGCGCTATCTGAAGGAACACCGCTGGCCGGGCAATGTTCGCGAGTTGCACAACACCATGCAGCGCGCCTTCATTCTCGCCGACGACGCAGTCGATCTGCGGGGCGCTTCGGAGTACGGCGCCGATATCGCCGACCCCGATGTGACGGATTGTGAGGTCACTTTCCGACAAGGGATGTCGCTCTCCGCCATCGAGCGCGTGGTGATCAAGGAAACATTGCGGCGCTGTTCGGGAAACAAGACGCGAACCGCGGCTGTGCTGGGTATCAGCGTCAAGACCCTTTATAACAAGCTCAACGAGTATCAGGCGCTCGACTGAGCGGCCCGTCAATGCACCCGGTGCGCAAGCTCTTCGCGTACCTGCTCGGTGACAGTGGTCCAGTCCCCGGGCGTGGGTTGACGAAACAGACGCATCGTTGGATACCACGGCGAGTCATCGCGGCCGACCATCCAGCGCCAGTCCGGATCGTGCGGTAGCAGTAGCCACACGGGCAGTCCGAGCGCGCCGGCAAGATGCGCCGTCATCGTGTCCACCGTGATGATCAGGTCGAGCAGTTGCATGCGAGCCGCCATCTCGACGATATCGCGCGACGCAATCGGAGCAGCGGGTAGCACACACGTTGCCGGTGGAAACTGCAGGCTGAACCACCGAACGTCGCTGAGCATTCCGAGTTGGCGTAGATCGCCCGCGCTCAACGAGCGGCGCGGATCCCATTCGCCGGCAGACCAGCACACCCCGATGCGTCGACGCAGGGACAGAGTTTTGGGTGTAGCGGTGGGTACATAGATGTATGGCATCGGGCCGGGCAGTTCGTCCAGGTCCAGCCGCAGCGCATGCGGCAGCTCCATGATCTCGATATCCACATCGTAATCGAGACCTGGATTGCCATCGTGCAGAGGCAGGATTCGATCGATGCCGCGGACCGTTTGCAGCAGTTTGACCAGCGCGGGCTGCACCCAAAGGGTGATTTCAGCCGCTCGCAATCGGGGATGAGCCAGCAGACGCACGAACTGCAGCGTATCGCCGAGCCCGTGATAGCAGCGAACGAACAGGCGGCGGCCGGTCAGCGTCTCGCCATTCCAGACGAATTGCTCGTGCCGGGGCAGATGCGAGCAAACGGCGCCGCTCCGGGCGCGCTCCTGCAGAACGTTGTCGCTGATTGCCCAGGCAGAAACGAAGTCGCCTCGGCGCATGGCTTCGACCCATGTATTCACGGCGGGCTACCACAGGAATGAAAGACCGTGGCCGCCTTGCGGCAGCCCCAGGTGTTGCGCGACCGTTGCGCCCATGTCTGCAAAGCTGGCGCGTTGACCCAACGAATGACGACTTGCGCGACGGTGCTCAGGATTCGGACCGAACGCGAGCACGGGCACGCACTCGCGGGTGTGGTCCGAGCCGGTCCAGGTAGGGTCGCAGCCATGATCGCCGGTGATGATGGCGAGATCTCCAGAGACCAGCTGCTGCAAGAACTCGGGCAGGCGCGCGTCGAAATCTTCCAGTGCCGCTGCGTAACCGGGCACGTCCCGGCGATGGCCGTACAGCGTGTCGAAATCGACCAGGTTGACGAACATGAGGCCGCCATCGCCGAGGTGTTTGACGGCGTCGACGGCCTGATCGAACACCGCATCGTTGTCTTTGCCCTTCAGTTCGCGACCGGTCGCCGTGTGGCAGAACAGATCGCCGATCTTGCCGACCGAGACCACTTCACGTCGGGCGTCGCGAGCGCGGCTGAGCAAGGTGGGGAAGGGCGGAGGAACACCATAGTCGCGACGATTCGAAGTCCGCTGATAACCGTGCTCGGTTGTGACGAATGGCCGCGCAATCACCCTGCCGACGCGCATCTCATCGAGCAGTTGGCGTGCAATCTCACAGGTCGCGTACAGGCGCTCCAAGCCGAAGTGCTGTTCGTGAGCCGCGATCTGGAAAACGCTGTCGGCCGAGGTGTAGCAGATCGGCCAGCCGGTACGAACGTGTTCGTCGCCCAACTCGTCGATGATCTGCGTGCCCGACGCATGTTTGTTACCGAGCACGCCGTCGAATCCGCCGCGCTCGCACAGTTCGTCGGTCAGCGACTGTGGAAAGCAGGGTTCGCTGCGAGGGAAATAACCCCACTCGAAGTGAACGGGACTGCCCGCGATCTCCCAATGACCCGATTGCGAATCCTTGCCCGTCGATACTTCGGCCGCCGCGCCCGCATAGCCGTCTCGCCAGGCTTCCAGGTCGAGCCCTGGTGGAATTGCGCCCGTGGCTGCTCGACAACACTCGCCAATGCCAAGCGAGGTCAGATTGGGAACATGCAAGGGGCCATGTCGGTGGCCGCTGCGGTCGGCATCGCCTTCGGCGCAACGTTTCGCGATGTGCCCCAATGTATCGGAGCCGATATCGCCATAGCGTTGGGCATCGGGCGCGCCACCCACGCCGAGCGAATCGAGCACGATGATGAATGCGCGAGTCATGCGACCGCCACTGCACTGATTGGATTCGTGGCCGACGGCGCATAGCGTTCCGTCATCGAAGCGCAGAACTCGGCGAATCGCTCAGGCTCGCGTGGCGCGCTGGTGTGATGAGGAGCGATGCCCAGGTGCTCCGGCGTGAAGCAGAATGTCACAGTGACGTCGAAGTCCTGTAACGCCTCCATCTGGCGGTCGAACCAGGCCAGTGCGTTCGGACGGAAGCTGTCGGCCCATGACAGACCGGTGCGCAGATGGCGCACGCCGAGACGTTTCAGCCAGGTGACTGCGTCGTCGAGCCGGTGGTCTTCGAAATGAAACCACTGGCAGATGCCCAGCGACGGCGTGTGCTGTCCGAATCTTTCCAGTGCCTGTTTCGGCGTGCCGTCCTCGCGCAGCAGGCCCATGTAGAAATGTCTGTAGTAGGACGAGCCTTCGGCCTCGCGATGACGCGTCGTTGCCGGCCAGGCTCGCGGCAAGTCATAAAGGCTGTACCAATGGATCCGAGGCGCTTTGCCACGGAGCAAGGACGCGGTTCGATCGACGCCCCACGCCTGAACCTCCTCGGCGCCAAAGCTCGAGACGCCGACTTCTGTGACCCAGACCGGGAGCGTTGTCGCGGCCTGGATCTCCAGGATCTTCTGGGGCCACTCATCGATGCTCCACAGATTCCAGTCGAGTGGGAATCCGTGGACTGCAACCACATCCACATGCTCGAGCGCACCGCGTTCGCGCATGTTCTGCAGGAAGCCGGGATCGATGGGCGACATGCCGCCGAGCACGCGGGGCAATCGAGAATTGGCCGATCGAATCGCCTTACCCGCGAGCCGCGCCATCTGCGCGAAGCATTCCCAACCAGGATCGACTTCCGGGTCCCAGTGCGATTTGTTGTTCGGCTCGTTCCAGATCATCGCAGCTTCGATCATGTCCGCACCTCGATGCGCACTGAGTCCCTTGTGAGCGGTGTCGTTGCGCTCGAGCCCGACGGAGTCTCGCTAAGCATCAGCATTGCAGTCCGGTAGCCCTGCAACGTGCCGACGTCGACGTAAGCCACGCCAGCCTTGATGCCGAGCGCCCGGCCGCCTTCCGCCAGATAAGCATTGATCAACGTTCCAAAATATTCATCGCACCGATTGCGCTGCTCCCACAGGCGATGCAGTTCGTGCAGTACCGCGCCGGGCATCTTGAACGCGCCCCAGATCCAGTGCGTACCGGGATTTTCTTGTTTGACGCGGATCTCAGTGACGTGCAGATCGTCATGGGCGAGCATGACCGCGTCGAACAATTCGGGACGCTCCACCGGAAACAGCAGGAAGGACAACTCGTCATCGGGCAACGCGGCCAGGCCGTCATCTGGAAACCAGATGGTGTCCGGCAAGCCGATGGCGACGGTGTCGCTCGATGTCACGACGGCGCGAGCCCGAAAGACGGCGTCGCAGAGTCCGGCGGGCTGCGGCTGCACCACGTAAGCGAGATCGGCGCCACCGAAATGGCCGCCGAAGTACTCCAGGATGTCGGACTTGCCGGCGCCGATGACGAAACAGATCTTGTCGGCGCCGCCGCGAATCATCCGTTCCAGCAAGTACTCGCTGACGGCGCAGGGTCGCTGCGTATCGTGCAAGGTGCGAGAGCCGACTGGCAGCAGTTCTTTCGAGAACGCCAACGGTTGGATGCGACTGCCGCGACCGGCGGCTGGAACGATGCCCCACATGGTCATGACCTCGCCGCGTCGTAGCTCGAGCCGTAGTCCGGCGCAGGCGATCGCAGGTACGAGGGCGATCGGATCTCCTCCAGATAGTGGATCAGCTGCTTCGCCCGATGCAGGCTGGTGTGTTCATCCAGCGTGCGCTCACGCGCGGCACGTCCGATGGCGCTCAGTTGCCCATCGCTCATGTCCAACGCGTCCAACGTGTCAGCGGCGCTCCGAGCCACGAGAATCTGCTCGCCCGGTGTATAGAAATCCTCCAGGCCGCACCACTCATCCGATAGCACCACGGCTGCGCAGGCAGCGGCTTCGAACAAACGACCGGACGGGCACCAGCCCATACGAGCCATCGGCTCGCGCGTCACGTTCAACGTCAGGCGGGATGACGAAAAGAATGCGGCGTGCTCCTGCGGCGGCACGTGGTAGACGAAGTAGACGTTGTCGCTCCAGGGGAAGTGCTCCGGGTACTGAGCTCCGCCGATCAGGAATTTATCCTCGGGTCGAAGCCGGGCCGGCGCGACGAACAATTCCTCGAGCATGATCTGCCGGTCAGCGGAGTAGGTGCCCAGCCAGGACAGTTTCGCTCGATAACGATCCACGCACGGCACCGGCTGATAAACCTCCGGATCGACGTGGCCGTACAACGCTCGGACGCGATGAGCGCACAAGTCACTTCGCAACGCTTCGAGCGCCGCGCCACCGGTGTAGCTCAAGACGAGGTCGAAATCGCCGAGCCCGCGCCAGGGGATGTAAGAGACCTGTTTGCCCGAGCGCAGCGCGTCCAGCGTGACTGGCGTGTCCAGATCATAGAACACGGCCAATGGATGACGGGCGTCGAGAATCGCGTCGGTCGCAGCCTGCGCGTCGAAACAGTACGACGAGACGATGGCGGTATCGCAGTCCGAAAGCTCACGACGCACACGTGAGGCGATGGTAGACCAGTCGGAGTACAGCAGGAGTTTGCTCTCGCCCACCGAAGGCGGCGGCTCAGGCCAGTCGCGGCTTGTGGCGTAGTAGGGTACGTCGCGTTCGAAGAAGATGAACTCGTGTCCGAGTTTTGCCAACGCTTTGCACAGCCCGCGCCACAGCGTGGCGTGGCCGTTGCCCCACGAGGAGCTGATAGTCAGGCCGAAGATCGCGATTTTCATAGCGGCGTCCGCTGGTTGATGCCATCGATGCGTGGGCCCCAATCGCTAAGGCTCACGCGGCTGATGGACGCAGGACTGATCGCCAGTCGTCGATACGCGTCGGCCGGCGCTTGCAGCCAGTACAGGAGTGCGGAGCGAATCACCTCTGCGTGGGTTACCAGGACCACGGGCCGGCCCGGAAAGGCCTCGCGCAGTCGATGCAGGTAACGCAGCACTCGCGCCTGCACGTCCTTGATCCGCTCGCCCGCTGGCGTGGCAGCGTCGCCGCGCTGCTCGTTCCATCGTTGCCAGGCTGGATCCTGGGCAAGCTCGCCGAATGTTTGTCCCGACCAGTGGCCAAAGTCCAGTTCGTCAATGTCGCAAGCAGTGACCAGCTCGCACCGGCTGCGCACGGCGAGGGCGCTGGCGGTTTGTTGAGCACGACGTCGCGGGCTCACCACGAGCAATGTTTCCTGCGACGGAGCGAGCACGCATGCCATTGCTTCGGCTTCCTGAGTGCCGATGGCGGCCAGCGGCGCATCGATCGTGCGTCCGAGCAACATCTCATCCATGCGCTCGCACGTGGCGTGGCGCACGAACACGAGCTCGTTTGTCATGACTTGGATCCTGTTCCTGAGTGGTCGTGCCGGCGATGAAGTCGAGAGTCAGCTGGCGCGCGACATGGTCGGTGAACTGCTGAGGCGGAGATTTCATGAAGTAGCTGGACGGGCCCGTCAGTGCGCCGCCTACGCCGCGATCGAGGGCGAGCTTCGCGCAGCGCACGGCGTCGATCACCACACCTGCCGAGTTCGGCGAGTCCCATACTTCCAGCTTCAATTCGATGTTCAACGGCGAGCCGCCGAAGGCCGTGCCTTCCATGCGGATGTAGGCCCACTTCCGATCGCTGAGCCAGCCGACATGATCGCTCGGGCCGACATGAATGTTGGCCGGCGCCACGTCGACCTGGCTGGTGACGGAGCGCGTCTTGGAGAGTTTCTTCGAGATCAGGCGCTCCCGCTCCAGCATGTTCTTGAAATCGGCATTGCCGCCGAAGTTGAGTTGATACGTATGGTCCAGGCTCACGCCGCGTTCGCGGAACAGATTGGCGAGCGCACGATGCACGATCGTCGCGCCAACCTGGCTCTTGATGTCGTCGCCCACCAGCGGCAGCCCGGCGACTTCGAAGCGGCGCCGCCAGTCGGCATCCGAAGCGATGAACACCGGAATGCAGTTGACGAATGCGCAGCCAGCTTCGAGCGCACGCAGGGCATACCATTCGGTTGCGCGTTGCGAGCCGACTGGAAGATACGAAACGAGTACTTGCGTACCGCTGTCCCGAAGCACTGCGGCCACGTCGGCTTCCGCAGCGGGAGATTCGATGAGCTCGTCTTCGAGATACACGCCGATGCCGTCGAGCGTGCGACCGCGGGCAACCTTCACGTCCAGCGCCGGCAGCGGCGCAAACACTCTGGTGTTATTGGGCGCCGCGAGCAGCGCTTCCGACAGGTCTTTTCCGACCTTGGCTGCAGTGATATCGAATGCTGAAGTGATTCGGATGTCGCGAACGTGGTAAGCGCCCACTCTGGGGTGCATCAACCCTGGGATGACCGCGTCATCATCGGCGTCGCGGTAGTAGTGCAGCCCCTGCACGAAGGAAGATGCGCAATTGCCGGCGCCGACGATGCCAACGTTCACTGTCTGTGCGTTCAATGGCGTCTCCCACGAAGTGTGCCGAGGGCTTCATGCACGAACCATGCAAGACGCCTGTCGATGCGCACCACTGCGGGCGGCATCGCTATCGTTCGATACAACCGCCGCGTTGTCTGTGAAACCTGTGTAAGCACTCCGTAGCTCTGTAACTTTTTTTCCCGGTCGGCAGTGCGTTCCGTCGGGTTCTTCTTCTGGAACGTTGCATGGAACGTTGCGGCCACGCCGGGCACGTTTGTTGCTGCTTCCCTGCATCGGCTCAGCGACGAGTCCTCACTGACAGTCATCGAAGGAGTTGCTAGTGGGCAAGCTATGGGCGACAGCGGACGGAACTCCCGGGTTTCGCCGACAGGACGGTAATGGCCGCTGGTCTGGCGATTCGCTCGTGCTGGTCACGGGTGGCGCAGGTTTCATCGGTTCGCACGTGGCCAATCTGCTCGCGGAAAGTGGCTCGCGCGTGCGCGTGATCGATGCACTGGAAGCGCAGGTGCACGGTGAGGAGCCCGGCTTTCCCGCACATCTGCATGTCGATGTGGAAAGGATCGAAGGTGACATTCGCGATCCGAACGCCTTGGCCATGGCGCTAGAGGACGTGACACACGTGTGTCATCTCGCCGCTGCAGTCGGAGTTGGCCAGAGCATGTACGAGATCGAGCACTACGTAGACGTGAACAACCGCGGCACGGCGCTGTTGCTCGAAGCACTGATGGATCGTCCGCTGCAACGCCTGGTAGTGGCTTCGAGCATGAGCGTGTATGGCGAAGGCTTATATCGACAGCGGGGCGGAGATGGCGCGCAGTACTGCGAGCCTTCACTACGCTCGCGCGCTCAGTTGAGCGAAGCGCAGTGGGAGATCGATAACGGCGATGGCGCGCTCGAGCCAATTCCGACGCCCGAAACCAAGCATGTCGCGCCGGCATCGATATACGCGCTCTCGAAGTACGACCAGGAGCAGATGTGCCTGATGTTCGGGTCTGCCTACAACGTGCCGACGGTGGCGCTGCGCTTCTTCAACGCTTACGGGCCGCATCAGGCGCTATCGAATCCCTATACCGGCGTGCTGGCGATCTTTGCGTCGCGCTGTCTCAATGGTAACTCGCCGCTGATTTTCGAGGATGGGCTGCAGCGACGCGACTTCGTCAGCGTCAGGGATGTCGCGCGCGCATGCCAGTTGGCGCTCACGACGCCGGCGGTGGGTCAGACTTTCAACATCGGTTCGGGCGAGCCTCGCACGGTGCTGGAAGTCGCCAGGAGCGTGATCGACGCAGTCAACGCACCGGTCGATCCGCTCGTGACGGGCAAGTATCGTATCGGCGACATTCGGCACTGCTTCGCGGATATCTCGAAAGCCCGGAGGCTGCTGGGGTACGAGCCGCAGGTGAAGTTCGAGGACGGACTGGTGGAACTGGCCGAATGGCTCGCGGGTACGTCTGCCAATGACAACTTCATGCGCGCCAGTGCCGAGCTCGATCGTAGAGGGTTGACGTTGTGAGCGCGGCGGCGAAGAACGGGCGTCACTGCAGCGTCCTGATCACCGGCGGCGCAGGCTTCGTAGGTGTAAACCTCGCTGCCCATCTGCTGGCAAACGGCGAGCGCGTGCGCATTCTCGATTCGCTGACGCGCGCCGGCAGCGAACGGAACATCGCGTGGTTGCAACGAAATCATGCTCAGCGAGTCGACTTCATCGAAGCGGACGTGAGAGACCCGCAAGCGCTCTCAAAGGCAATGGACAGCATCGAGCATGTCGTGCATCTCGCGGCCCAGGTCGCCGTTACGACCAGCCTGGTGAATCCCACCTACGATTTCGACGTCAATGCGTTCGGTACTTTGAACGTGCTCGAAGCAGTCCGCCGCGCCCCTTGTGCGCCGTCATTGATCTTCACATCGACGAACAAAGTCTACGGCGGGCTCGAGGATCTGCGTGTTCGACTCAACGGCCAGCGCTATGTACCGATGGTCTCGCGAGTTCGGGCGCACGGCATCGATGAGTCGCGTGCGCTGGATTTTCACAGTCCGTATGGATGTTCGAAGGGAGCTGCCGAGCAGTACGTGCTGGATTACTCGCGCAGCTATGGACTGCGCACGGCGGTCTTTCGCATGAGCTGCATCTACGGACCGCATCAGCATGGCAATGAGGATCAGGGTTGGGTGGCTCACATCGTCCGCAAGGCGCTGGCGGGCGAGCCCATCACCATCTACGGAGATGGCAAGCAGGTGCGTGACGTGCTGTTCGTCGACGATCTGGTGGATGCGTTCGATCGCACGCGCCTGGACATCGATCGTCTGTCCGGCCGGGCGTTCAACATCGGCGGCGGGCCCGGTAACACCGTCAGTCTGCTGGAGCTGATTCAGCAATTGCGAGAGCAGTTGGGCCGACCTATCGAGCTGCGCTTCGATGCCTGGCGCGTGGGTGATCAGCGCTACTACGTGTCCGATACGGGTCGCTTTCAGGCTTTGACGGGCTGGCGCGCACGCACGCAGGTGGCGCAAGGAGTCGAAGCATTGTGCGACTGGCTGACGACGTCGGAAGCGCACCCCGCTCCTCGGCGTGCGACAGCGATGAGCCTGCATGGGATCGGAGCACCCGGGTAAGTCATGAGCGGATCGCAACACGCAGCTACTTTGATCCGACCGATGACCACGCGCGTGTGCGAGGTTGGGATACCGGAGCCCGGCGAGAACCAGGTGCGTGTCATGCTGGAAGGCTGCGGCATCTGCGCTTCCAATCTGCCGGTGTGGGAAGGGCGCACCTGGTTCAAGTATCCACTCGAAGCTGGATCGCCGGGGCACGAGGGTTGGGGCATTGTCGATGCGGTCGGAGCCGGCGTCGAAGATCTGGAGGTGGGCCAGCGGGTGGCGTTGATGTCCGGCCATGCATATGCCGAGTACGACCTGGCCAGCCGCGACTGCGTGGTGCCGCTACCGGAGGAGTTGGACGACGAGCCTTTCCCTGGCGAGCCGTTCGGCTGCGTGATGAATATCTTCGAGCGCAGCGACATTCATTCCGATCAGACGGTCGCCGTCGTGGGGGGCGGCTTCATTGGATTGCTGTTGACGCAACTGGCGTCCGACGCCGGGGCGCATGTCGTGGTGTTGTCGCATCGTGAATCGGCGTTGCAGCTGGCGTTGACGATGGAAGCGGAGGACGTGCTCGTCACCAAGGACGATGGACACGACGCCGAGCGGGCCATGCGCCTCACCAGCGGACGCGGCTTCGATCGCGTCATCGAAGTGTCGGGAGTGCAAGCCGGTCTGGATCTTGCGAGCGACATCGCAGCGGAGCGTGCACGCCTCATCATCGCTGGCTACCACCAGGATGGCGCTCGCCAGGTCAACATGCAGCAGTGGAACTGGCGGGGCCTGGATGTGATCAACGCGCATGAGCGCTCCATGGACCGCTATGTTGCCGGCGTGCAGAAGGCGATTCAGGCAGCCCTGGAAGGCAGGCTCGATCCATTCCCATTGCTGACCCACACCGTTTCGCTCGGCTCCCTGGATCTGGGATTCAAACTGATGCGAGAGCGGCCCGAAGGTTTCGTCAAAGCGCTGCTGCTCAATGAGGTGAATCCGTGAGCGCACGGCTGCAACCGTCTCATCTGCCGCCACGCATCGGCTTCGTGGGATTGGGATGGATCGGGCGCCAGCGCCTCGACGTGCTGACTGCCGATGACGACGCGCACATTGAAGTTGCCGCACTCGTGGACAGTGACGCCGACAGGTTGCAAGCGGCGGCCATCGCTCACCCGGAAGCCTCGGTCGCAGCGACGCTCGAAGATCTGTTCGAAGAGCATCTCGACGCGGTCGTGATCGCGACCCCCAATGGCTTGCATGCCGGCCAAACGATCGCCTGTCTGCAGCGAGGACTGCCTGTGTTCTGCCAGAAGCCGCTCGCCACGACGCTGAACGATGTGCGGCGAGTCCTGAGCGCGGCTCGTGCGGCAGATCGTCTGCTGGGCATCGACTTCTGCTATCGCCATATCACGGGCATGCACGAGTTGCGGCGTCGACTGTTGTCGGGCGCGATCGGCGAGGTCATCGCGGTCGATCTCGTGTTTCACAACGCGTACGGGCCGGACAAATCGTGGTGCAGGGATCGTGCGTTCGCCGGCGGCGGTTGTTTGTTGGATCTTGGGGTGCATCTGCTCGATCTTGCGATGTGGGTGCAGGGCATGCCGCCAACCGAAAGGGTGCGCAGCCGGTTGTTTGCTCATGGACAACCGGTGCAAGGCGATGACGGCGAGCTGGAAGATCTGGCTCATGCCGAGTTCATTCAGGCCAATGGCGCGCTCGTACGCCTGTGCTGTTCATGGCACGCGCACATCGGTCAGCCGGCACAGATCCGGATGGAGATCACCGGCACGCACGGTGGCGCAGCGTGGTGCAACGTCGACGGCTCGTTCTACGACTTCGACGTGCATCTGTATCGAGGAGACCACCGCGAACAGCTCGGCTCCTCGAGGGACGATTGGGGAACGCGCGCGTTGCGTGCGTGGCTGCAGCAGCTGCAAGTGAGCAATCACTTCGATGAAGAGGCCGAGCATATCGTTCGCAGCGCTGCGCTCATCGATGAGGTCTATCGAGCATGAAGGTGCTCATGACCGCCGATGCTGTCGGGGGCGTTTGGACCTATGCGCTCGACCTTTGTTCGGCGTTGTCCGAGCGCCATGTCGAAATCGTGCTGGCCACAATGGGGCCGCGTCCAACCCAGGAACAGCGCACTGCGGTGGCGGCGCTCAGCAATGTACAGCTGGTGGAGTCGGATTATCGCCTCGAATGGTTCGCCGAGGCTTGGGCCGATGTTGCGGCGGCCGGCGAATGGCTGCTGGATCTCGCGGCAGTCAACGCCGTGGATCTGGTCCACCTCAATGGATACTCGCATGCGACGCTGCCATGGCGGCGCCCCATCGTTTGCGTGGCGCACTCGTGCGTATCGACCTGGTGGCAAGCGGTGTATGGCGAGGCGCCTCCGCTTGCTTGGAATGAATATCGTCGCCACGTGAGCGACGGGCTGAACAGCGCCGACGTTGTCATAGCTCCGACAGCCGCATTCCTCCAGCAACTCAGCGCCTGCTACAAATTCTCCCGCCCAACGCACGTCATAAGAAACGGACGTGCATTATCGGTTCACAGGTGCAACGTAACGCGCAAGCCCCTCGTGCTGGCGTGTGGTCGGCCTTGGGATGTGTCGAAGAACATGCGTGTCCTCGACGATGCAGCCGGCAACGCATCGTGGGCCGCCTATCTCATCGGTCAGCTGACGGGGCCGGACGGTCGAAGCTTCGAGCCTCGCGCGGTTCGAGCGGTAGGCGCGCTGTCGAGTCGTGACGTCGATACCTGGATGCACCGGGCGAGCATCTTCGCGCATCCCGCCTTATATGAGCCGTTCGGTCTGGCAGTGGTCGAAGCGGCTGCCGCCGGGTGCGCGCTCGTGCTTGCTGACATACCGACGCTGCGAGAGCTTTGGGAGGGTGCTGCAGAGTTCTTCGATCCGCGCAGCAATCGGGATCTGCGGGAGACGATAGACGTGCTGTTGGCAGACTCGAAACGCCAGGAGTCGCTCGCGGCAGCGGCTCGCCAGCGCGCCAACGAATACCGGATCGAGAACGTGGCGGCTGAGTACCTGAGAACCTATCGTGCGTTGCTCGAGCGCGGGGAGCGAACGGCTGCATGAAGTTCGTCCTTTTTTATCACTCGCTGATCTCCGATTGGAATCATGGCAATGCGCATTTCCTGCGCGGCGTGGTCAGCGAGTTGTTGGATCGAGGTCATGCTGTCGATGTATATGAGCCCGACACGGGCTGGAGCTTGACGAATCTGCTCGCGCAGGCAGGCGAGGGCGCAGTTGCAGATTTCCACGCGACCTTTCCCGAGTTGAGCAGTAAGCGATTCGATCCGGCCATTCTGGATCTCGACGCGGCGCTCGATGGAGCGGATGTGCTCATCGTTCACGAATGGAACGAACCTCGATGGATCGAAATGCTTGGCGAGTGCGCCAGCCGACACGGTTGTATCGCGCTGTTTCATGACACCCATCATCGCAGCGTTACTGATGCAGCAACGATGGGCTCACTCGATCTACGTCACTACGATGGCGTACTCGCGTTTGGGCAGGCCGTCGCGGATCAATACACACGTCACGGCTGGGCCGCTCAGTGTTGGGTGTGGCATGAAGCCGCCGATCTGCGGCGTTTCGCGCCATTGCCCGTCCCCGAGGAGAGGGAAGACCTGGTCTGGATCGGCAACTGGGGTGACGAGGAGCGCAGCGCCGAGCTGCATGAATACCTGATCGAGCCGGCGCGATGTCTGCGATTGCAAGCGCAGGTGCACGGTGTCCGCTACCCCGAGCATGCGCTGCAAGCGCTGCGTGCTGCGGGGATCAAGTACGCAGGGTGGCTGCCGAATCATCGTGTACCGGAAGTGTTTGCTCGTCATCGTTGTACCGTGCACGTGCCGCGGCAGATGTATGCCAGGCAACTGCATGGCATCCCGACCATCCGGATGTTCGAAGCGCTCGCGTGTGGCATTCCACTGGTGAGCGCACCGTGGCAGGACTCGGAGAATCTGTTCAGACCCGGTGTCGACTATCTGGTCGCGAGGAGCGGCGCGCAGATGCAGAGACAACTGCGGGCGATCCTCCAAGACGGTGAGCTTGCGAGCAGCCTGGTGCGTAACGGACTGGAAACGATTCGCGCACGGCATTCCTGCGCGCATCGGGTCGATGAACTGTTGCAGATAGTGACGACGCTGCAGACGGCTCCGCTGCCGCGCTCGGCCGCAGGAGGACTGTCGTGACCGCGAAAGTGACATTGGCCATGTTCGGCTCGAGTCTGGTCTCGGCGTACTGGAACGGTGCGGCCACCTATTATCGCGGCATGATCCGCGCTCTGCATCGTTGCGGTTTCGATGTGACGTTCTACGAGCCGGATGCATTCGAGCGCCAACAGCATCGCGATATGCCCGATCCGAGCTGGGCGTCAGTGGTGATCTATCCCGCCACGTCGAGCGGACTGGAGGCCGTGCTCGAGCAGGCGCAAGCGGCGGACATCATCGTCAAGGCCAGCGGCGTCGGTGTCTTCGACCAGGAGCTGGAAGCTGAAGTGCCCCGCCTGCGGCGGGCTTCCAATCTGACCGTTTTCTGGGATGTGGATGCGCCAGCTACGTTGCAGCGCATGCAGGCCGATGAGTCGGACGCGTTTCGGGCGCAGGTGCCCAAGTACGATCTGGTGCTCACTTATGGCGGTGGACCGCCCGTTGTCGCGGCCTATTCGAACTTTGGAGCCCGCTGCTGCGTTCCAATCTATAACGCGCTGGATCCCACGACCCATCATCCCGTGCAACCGGATTCGAGATTCAGCGGCGCTCTGGGATTTCTCGGCAACCGGTTGCCCGATCGCGAGGCACGCGTGCGCGAGTTCTTCATCAAACCTGCGAGTTTGCTGGCGGGTAAGAAATTCCTGCTGGGGGGTTCGGGCTGGGATCGAGATGTCGCGCTCACGGCCAACGTCGATTACGTCGGCCATGTCTATACCCGCGACCACAACGCTTTCAACTGTTCGACCCTTGCCGTGCTCAACATCAATCGCGACAGCATGGCGGAAGTCGGCTATTCGCCACCGACGCGAGTGTTCGAAGCCGCCGGCGCCGGCGCCTGCCTGATCTGCGACGCGTGGCAGGGGCTGGAGCAGTTTCTCGAGCCCGGTGAGGAAGTGTTGAGTGTTGAAACAGGCGAGGAGGTGGCAGCGGTCTTGAGTGACCTGACTCCCGCACAGGCGCATCTGATGGGCCATCGCGCCCGAGAGCGGTTGTTGAGCGAGCACACCTACGAGCATCGCGCAATCGAAGTGAAAAGGTTGCTGGTGGAGCAGTTATCCCGCCGCGCCGGCCCGGCCAGACACGATCAGGAGGTGCACCGTGCGGCGCTCTGACGAAATCATATTCATCGGTCTGTCCATCACCTCATCCTGGGGTAACGGGCACGCCTCCACCTATCGTTCGCTGATTCGCGGACTGCACCAGCTCGGTCACAAAGTTCTGTTCCTGGAACGGGATCAGCCTTGGTATGCGAGCAATCGCGACGCGCCCATCCTGCCGTACTGCCAGTCGCGCCTGTATGTCGATGTCGATGAGCTATGTGCCCGGTACACCCCAAGGCTGCGCGCCGCCGCTGCTGTGATCGTTGGATCGTACGTGGATGAGGGGCGGCGGGTCTGCGATTGGGTGCTCGAGCACGCCACCGGCGTGAAGGCGTTCTATGACATCGACACTCCCGTGACCGTGGCGCGTTTGCAGAACGACAGTTGCGAGTATCTGCGCGCCTCGCAGGTCCCGGAATTCGATCTGATGCTGAGCTTCACCGGCGGTCCCATCCTGGAGCGACTGGAGCAGGATTTCGGCGCGAAATCCGCCCGCCCATTGTATTGCAGTGTGGATGTCGATCAGCACCAGCCCACGGGCGCACGGCGCGATATCGAACTGGGATATCTCGGGACTTACAGCGACGATCGTCAGCCCGGGTTGGAACGTTTGCTCAATGAACCCGCGCGCCGCTTGCCAAAGCGACGCTTCGCCGTCGTCGGAGCGCAGTATCCGGAGCATCTGGTGTGGCCGAAGAACGTACAGCGCATCGATCACATGGCGCCCGGCTCGCATGCGCAGTTCTATGGCCGCCAGCGTTTCACTCTGAATCTCACACGAGCCGACATGCGCAAGGCGGGATACTCACCGAGCGTGCGTCTGTTCGAAGCGGCAGCTTGCGGCACGCCCATCATCTCGGATCGGTGGGTCGGGATCGATGAGCTGCTGGAGCCCGGCAAGGAGATACTGCTGGCCGATTCCACCGAAGACGTCACTCGGTTCCTGGAGAACGTGAGCGATGCCGAAGCAGAGCAGATCGCCGCTGCTGCGCGTGAACGCATCTGCGCCGAGCACAGTAGCGTGCATCGCGCTGAAGAGCTGGAGGGTTATCTAAGCTGTGTGCATCGATCCGAGGTTCGCCGGCCTTTGGCGCCGGTCGCCGGAGTTTCCGGTGAGCGCGCTGTCGCCGCGCATTGAGGGCTCCCGCAATGTCATTGCAAAGCTCGAGGCGCGAGCACATCGCAGGCTTGGGGCCGTGGTTTCACAACCTGCATCTGCCCGACGGCACGCAAACCGTTCCCGATCATCCATTCGGCGATTTTCCCGCTTTCAAATGGCAGCACGTGGCGCGTGCGGTGCCGGAGGACCTGTCGGGCTGGTCGGTGCTCGATATCGGTTGTAATGCAGGGTTCTACAGTTTCGAGTTGGCTCGTCGTGGCGCGCGCGTATTGGGCGTCGACGTGGAGCCACTGTACGTGCGGCAGGCACGCTGGGCTGCTCGCGAGTACGAGCTCAATGGTTCTGTCGATTTCGTCGAGGGTGATGTCTACGGGCTGCTGGGTTCGGATGCGCGCTACGATATGGTCTGGTTCACCGGCGTGTTCTATCACTTGCGCTATCCGACGCTGGCTCTGGACCTGGTGCGCAGGGCAACGCAGCGGCTCATGGTGTTTCAAAGCATGACCATGCCGGGGGAGATGCGCGACGACGCGCCTCCAGACGTGCCCTTGAATCGTCGCGAACTGCTGCTCGCAGCAGACTGGCCGAAGATGGCGTTCGTCGAGCACCGGCTGGCCGATGACCCGAGCAACTGGTGGGTCCCGAACGCAACTTGCGTGGAGGCGCTGCTACGCTCGGCCGGCTTCGAAGTGATCTCCCGGCCGGAGCATGAGTTCTATGTTTGCAGGCCGGTCGCCGTGCCCGAGGAGTCGAGCCGCGACCTGACGCGAATTACAACGATCTCAACAGCCCGTGGCTGAAACGGTCCTTGATCAGGCCTTCGCCTTCAAGGTGCAGATAGCCCGGATCGAACATGGCCAGCGCGCGCAGGCCGGCGAAGTCATGGATGATCAGCGATCTGCTGCTCATGGACACCAGCCCGAGTCGGCGCAGTTCTTTCAACGTGCGGTTGACGTGCACGGTCGATAACGTGACCGTATCGGCCAACTCCGACTGTGTCACCGGCAGCTCACAACCTTCCGGTGTCGCCAACCCGACCGCCTGCAGCCGCACGTAGGTTTCGCAGAACAAGTGAGCCACTCGCTCCAGCGCCGTGCGTTGACCGATGCTCACCAGCCACTGGCGCCCGATCGCTTCCTCCACCAGTGTGTTCCACCAGAACGCGCGGGTCAGACGTGGATAGCTCGAAGTGATCTCCAGGATGGCCTCGCGCGACAACGTCGTCACGACGGTAGGAGCAAGCGTGCTGATGGTGTGATCCATCTTCTTCAGTATGAACACCCGGGCATCGCACATGTCGCCCGGCATGAAGTAGCCGATGATCTGGCGCCGGCCGTCCGGCAGCATCTTGTGTCGGCAGGCAAAGCCCGAAACGATCACCGCGACGTCGGAGGCATGCTCGCCTTCCCGGATCAGATCTTCGTGCGCACCGTAAGCACGCACGGGCCCGGCAGCCTCATAGAGGGCCGTCTTCTCCTCGTCCGTCAGCTCTGCGTAGTTCTCGAGCTTGCGGATCAGAGGGTGTGCAACGCGCTTGAGTCCGTTGTTCAAACGGAGCGTGGTCTCGAAGTCCGAACTCTCTGAGGTCATGCCACGGATCTCTGGCGGGGGACCCTCAACGGAAGGATTAAGGCAGGTGCTGCCGCGCACGGTATCACCCAAACGTCCAGGCAGAGTTTGGTCCAGCGCATCTACATTCACCTTCCGCGAGTGTTCAATGAGTATCGACGACTTAGGTGAATAGACGACGAGCCGCCGGCAACTCTCCGGGCTCGTGTGTCTTCCGGGAAGAGTGGCGATTCTACCCGGTGGCGCTCGCTTGAACGCCGCTGCGGAACTTTGTTGTGTGTTCGTACTTTGCGTCCTCGCATCACTGGCACGGAGACGAGCATGAGAAACAAGGCTGGCGCGGTTTGCTTGGGCCTGTTCGTCAGCTCGCTGCCTGCGACGATCGATGCGCAGCAGGCACAGCTTACCGATGTTTCTATCCAAGGATTCGTCTACGAGCCGCAGCGCTTGTCTCCGACGGATTCGCGCATCCAATCGTTGAGCGTACCGCAGGGGTTCCGCGTCGAGCGCTTCGCCGAAGGCCTCGACAATCCTCGCATGCTCGCGGTTGCAGATGACGGCACGGTGTATGTAACTCAGCGCACGCCTGGAAACCTGGTGATGCTGCGTGATACTGACGGCGATGGCATCGCGGATGTGCAAAAAGTCGTCGTCCGCCAGCGCAATTTGCATGGCATCGCGATTCGCGGCAGGGAAATTTTTCTCGCAGACATCAAGGCGGTCTACGCGGGAGACATTCTTGCCGACGGCCGCATCGGCCAACGACGAATCGTCACCGCGGGGATGCCCGACGGCGGCCAGCATCCGAATCGAACACTGGCCTTCAGCCCCGAGGGCGAGTTGTTCGTCAGCGTGGGCTCGACGTGTAACGAATGCCGGGAGCCCAATCCTCAGCATGCCACTTTGCAGCGAATCGCAAACGACGCGGCGCGCAGCTCTCGACCCGATCGACCTGCTGCGAGGGAAATCTATGCGAGCGGCCTTCGCAACGCACTCGGCTTCGGCTGGCATCCAGGCTCGGGCCGCCTGTATGCGTTCGATAACGGCATCGACTGGCTGGGCAACGACGAGCAGAGCGAGGAGTTGAACGAGATCACCGCGGCGGGCCAACGCTTCGGCTGGCCGTATGTATACGACGACGACCAGATCAATCCTCACACCGAGCCGCTCGAGACGAGCTCCGAGCAGTGGGCGGAGATGAGCGAAGAGCCCGTAGGCATGTACACGGCACACGCGGCGCCGATGCAGATGCATTTTTACACGGGCGCGCAGTTTCCGACCGAGTATCGAAACGATGCGTTCGTTCCGATGCGTGGCTCGTGGAACCGCAAACCGCCCTCGGGATATGAAGTGCTACGAGTGCGTTTCGACGCGAGCGGCAGCTTCACTGCCTTCGAGCCTTTCGTCAGCGGGTTCATTCAGCCCATCGACAACGGCCATGGCTTTTTCGGACGCCCGGTTGGCGTGGCCACGGCCAAGGATGGAGCGCTGCTGTTCACCGACGATACCAACAACATGATCTATCGGGTCGCGGCGGCAGGCACGGGGGCCAGCGCCGACCCGCAGGTCCTCGCAAAGGAGATCTTCGACGCGCCCTCGACAATTGCCGTTTCCTCGTCGGCGATTCCGGCCGGCGGCGCGATCGATTTGAAATACAGCGACTACGGTGATGGCATCTCGCCACCACTGCGATGGTCGTCGCTGCCATCGGGAACGAAATCGCTGGTGCTCATGATGGAAGACCCGGACGCCATCGCTCCGTTGCCCTTCGTGCACTGGACGATGATCGATCTGCCACCGTCGCTGCGCGGTTTGCGGGAGGGTGTATCGAAGGCATTTGCGCCGTTGCGGGGTCAGCCGGCACGGCAAGGCAGCAACTCGAAGAGCGAACGCGGCTATTTCGGTCCCCGGCCGCCCGTGGGCGATCCGCCGCATCGCTATCACTTCCAGATCTTTGCGTTGGATACCCGGCTCGAGTTGCCCGATGGCTTCAATCGACATGCGCTGCTGCAGGCGATGCGCGGCCACGTGCTGGCCGAAGGCGAATTGGTGGGAACGTTTCAGGCACCGCAGTAAGAAGCGAGGAAAAGAGAGATGATGCAGAACGTAGCTGCAGGGAGCCGCTCCCTGTGGAGAGCGAGGTTGTTGGCCGGTTTCGTGGCGATGGGAGTCACCGCCGGTGGAGGAACAGTTGCCGATCCGCTACCGCCGGACGCCACCTACCGTCCTCTGCCGACCTTGCCGCTCGATGTGGTGCGGCGGAACGATGAAGGCGCCAAGCCTGCCGTCCAGCGGCGTCAGCAGAATCTGTTGAACGAGCGCTACGATCTCGCCGATCGTCCCATGCAGGGCGTGAAGATGTCGGGTGGACGCAAGGGCGTGCAGGATGGCGTACGCGTCAAGTTGCGTTCCGGCGCGACCTGGGAATCGCTCGCGAACATGACGCCCGAAGAGATCAAAGCCAAGGATTTGTTTCCTGCCGGGTTCCTGCCGTTGCCGCACGTCAAGCATCTGACCGGCGGACAGGTGTTTCCGGAGAATCAGATCAAGGCCATCGGCGATGCCGAAGACCGCAATCTCAAGCGCTTCGACGTCGATTTCGATCTGCCCGATCACCTGACGCCGGAATTTCCGGCGCCGATCTTTCTGAGCAACCGCCCGGATCTGGGCGATGTGAGCGGCGGCAAGCTGCTCACCATTCGCAACTATTACGCGATGATGGTCGGCATCCTCACGCCGGTGCAGATCGAAGGGCTGCGTCTGCTGCTCACGCCGTTCCCGCAGGAAGAGTTCAATCAGACCGAGGATCGCAAGGTAGCCGAGCAGAGCGACGGTGTGGCGTGCCTGGACTGTCACCAGAACTTCCATAGCAACGCGGCATTCCACCTCACGCCGGACGTACGTCCGCAGACGGCTCGCTTCCGACTCGACACCACGAGTCTGCGAGGCATGTTCAATCAGCAGATTCACGGCTCGAAGCGCTCGCTGCGCTCGGTGGAAGACTTCACCGAATTCGAGCAGCGCACCGCGTACTTCAACGGCGACCATGTCAGCGCCACGCGTAAAGGCGTGCATCTGCCGGATCGACCCAATCAGGTCGCGATGATGGCGCAGATGCAGAACATGATCGACTTTCCGCCGGCGCCGAAACTGGATCCGATGGGACGACTCGATCCGACCAAGGCCAGTGCCAAGGAACTCGCGGGCGAGAAGATCTTCATGGAGAAGGGCAAGTGCGCCGCTTGTCACATCCCACAGGAATCGTTCCTCGATCACCAGATGCACGATCTGAAACTCGAGCGCTTCTACAAGCAGGGGCTGGTGTTCAACGATCAGGTCGCGATGCCGGATGGGCCGATCAAGACGTTCACTCTGCGAGGCATCAAGGATTCGCCGCCGTATCTGCACGACGGCCGACTCATGACCCTTGCGGATACGGTCGAGTTCTTCAATCTGGTGCTGGGCTTGAAGCTCACCGCGGACGAGAAGGACTCGCTGGTCGCCTACATGCTGACACTGTAAGAATTCGAGGAGACATCGATGTCACGTACATCTCGATCCGGTTGGTCGACGTTGGTATTGGCGGGCGGCGTGCTGTTGGCCTCGGGAAGCTTCGCACAGGAGGGCGCCAATCCCGCCGGCATGTCACCCGACACTCCGGGCAAGGAAATGGCGAAGCCCATTCCCGAAGGCTCGAACAATCAGGACAAACTGTTCGTGCGGCAGGCGGCGCTCGGCGGTCGGGCAGAAGTGGAATTGGGCAAGCTTGCGCAGAAAAAGGCGACCGACCCCGCGGTGCGCGAGTTCGCCGACCGCATGGTCGCCGCGCACACCCAGTCCAATGAGCAGCTGTTGAAGCTGGGGCGGAGTTTGAACCCGGACCTGCCGAAGGATCTGGATCCGGAGCATCAGGCGATTCGCAACGAGTTGAACAAGGCGGCGGGTCAGACCTTTGATCTTGCGTATATCGCGGCGCAGATCCTGGATCACCAGCGCACGGCCAATCTGCTCCAGTGGCACTTGAGCACCGGGCAGAATGAAGCGCTGAGGAAATATTCCATACAGACGCTGCCCGAGGTGATGGCGCATCTGGAGCACGCCAAGGAAAGATACGCGGTGCTGACTCAGGGCGCCGGATCGAAACGTTGAGCCAACCCGTCGGGCTCTCTGGCGAGCAGAGAGCCCGACTGCTCTAACCGGTTATCTGGTTCTCGGGCGCGGCCTGTTTCTGCTGCTCCGCCTCGTCTATCTCTTTCTCGGCCTGCAACCAGTCGCTCAACTCCGCCCCCGGCGCGAATCCGCGCTTCTGAGCGAGTTCATAGGCGCGACGCGCGATACGCGCCCAGCGCGTCTGCGACGTTTCGGGTGTGTTGGGTTGGACATCCGTGTGGACGACATCAGGTACTAAAGCCTCCGGCACGCTCTCCTCGGCGTTGGCGGGGCGTTGCAATCTGGGATCGACTTTCAGGATATGTTCCGTGGACTTGCTGGCCGGACGCATGGTGGCTCCCCCGAAGAAGCACGGTGCTGGATGACTATATTCTTCCGCTTCGGACCGGGTCCGTGGCAGCAAAACGCGGGGAAAGCGAATCGGGTCCCTCGGTGCAAGAGGTTTCAGCAGGGCGTCGGGCGGATTCCCGCAACACAGTAGCCAGCAGTGCCAGCGCTGCTATCGCGTGCACCAGGCCTCCTGGAATCCACATCAACAACCCGGCCAACTGCTGATCTTCCACGGGCGTCAAGCCGAATGGAGCGAGCCCAAGCGCCGCGTAGCGCGGATACCACGGGCTCTGTGAAAAGGCCATAAGCGCGCCGAGTGCGCCGCTAATGACAGACGTAGCGAACAAACAAAGCACTGCCAGACCGCGGCCCCCTGGCGTATGTTTGCTATGAAGCATCGCCGACCAGAACAGTAGTGCGGGGATCAGAAACGACAGGTGCTGCGCGATGTGCCAGCTATCCTGGGCCAAGGCCCGTTCGAACAAGGCCGGCCCATGCCACAGCCAGAGCGCGGCGGCTTGCAACACCGTGGCGAATACCGCTCCACTCACAAGGCTCCAGCCGCCTTGCACCCACGAGCCGTGGGTCCAGCGTCCCAGGGCTTTGCGGGCTCCGGCGGGCCAGGCCCAGAGCATCGTTTCCAGCGGTCGCGCCAGGACTAGTAGAGGTGCAGCGACGAGCATCAACAGTTCGTGCTCGATCATGTGCAGCGTAAAGGAGCTCTCGCCGGCCTCGTGCAAGGGCGACACAGCTGCGGCTGCAAGCGTCAGCCAACCCGCCGCGAACTGGATGACATGACGAGTCAGTAATCTGCGACCGCGCTGTGCACGTCGGAACAGCCGCACAGCTCCGCTGGCATACAGCAACAAGGACAAGGCGAGGGGGATGAGAATGGCGGGCGTCAGCGTCCAGCCAGGTTCTTCATGCACGACCGGACTGGCGTGCGCCCACGCCAAAGCCGGCAAACCCACGCTGCCGGAAATCAACAGCAGTTTTGTGGTCAGCCGAAACACGGCGGCAGAATGAGATCGGCGAGCAGTTGTACGAAGATCGTGAGCGCGAACAACGTCGCTGCCATGACACTGAGCAGCGGGATGAACACTTCGAGCGAGTCGGCTTCTTCGGTCTCCAGGCCGCCAGCGCTCTTCCATGAGAGCCAACCCAACCAACCTGCTGCTGCAATCACCACGAGCGCGATGATCCCCGCGATCAGCGCCACGGCGTCCGGATCTCGGTGGCAGGCGGCGTAGCTCATGTTGGAACCGAGCTGATGGTGGATGCCCCACACGAGCGGTGCGAGCACCAGCCCCGCCCAGGCTCGCCAGCCCGGCACGCTCATGCCGAAGGCCAGTCGTTGTTTCGAGCCATTCATTTCAACATCCTCGGGACCCAATACAACAATGCATAGATGGGTAACCATGCGAGCGCGACGAAGTGCCAGTACAGGCAGTTGTCCGTCACATCGGAGTAGTGCGTGCGCTTCAGGTCATGCATGAACGCGAACACCGTCAGCACCAGGGTATCGACCCAGTCCGTGAGCAGATGCACGGTGTGCAGCGCCAGCAGCGCCCAAACGATGGAGCCATAGGCGTTGTCGTCCCAGCCGACGTTCAACGCCTGGAACTCGTACCAGCGCAGCACCAGGAGCGCCAGACCGATCAGCGTCATGATCCCAAGCCCGATACGCGTGGGCAGCAATCGCTCGGCGTGTGCGACCCGGTCGGTCCAGACGTTCGGCAGCTCGCTTGCAATCACCAGTGCCGTGAAAGCGCTGCCGATCAACAGATCGGGCGGCACGCGATGAGGTGGCCACGGCGTGGTGTGATTCATGAGAAAGAAGTACGACCCACCCGCGAGGAGAAAGGCCGTGCCTTCGATCAGGATGAAGCCAAGCACTCCCCACCAGATCAGGCTGCGATGGCTGAACGCGGCGTCCGGCAAAGAAGAAACATCGCCGACGATCTCCGGTTTCATGCCAGCCCCCGCTCGCGGAACGGCTCCGGATGGGTGGGCCAGAGCCAGCCGATCAGGCAGATCGCGACGGGGATCGAGCCCCAGATCACCGCGCGGGCGTCGAAGATCGAACCGATGAACCACAGGGCGGTAGTGAGTGCCGCCCACAGCGGCCATGAGCTCGGCATCGCGGATGGCTGCCGCAAGTCCGGCTCGGCCGTCAGGACAGTCGTGCAAAGCACCTCACGATGAGAGGGTGACAATCCTTCCATCACTTGCCGCGGGCCTGGCACCCATAGCGCCTCGCGTCCAGTGACGACCGGCACATGCATGAAGTTATAGGGTGGCGGCGGTGAGCTCGTTGCCCACTCGAGCGTCGATGCTTCCCAGGGATTGTCGCCGGCGACATCGCCGGCGCGCAGCGATCGAACCACGTTGATGATGAACAGCAGCACGCTAACGCCAATCAGCAAAGCGCCGATGCTCGAGAGTCGATTGAGCGATTCCCACCCCAGGCCCGCCGGATAGGTGTAGACGCGGCGAGGCATTCCGGCCAGACCGAGGATGTGCATGGGGAAGAAGGTGACGTTGAAGCCGATGAAGAACAGCCAGAAATTCCAACGGCCCAGTCGTTCGCTCAGCAGCCTGCCGGTGAACTTCGGGAACCAGTAGTAGAACGCACCGAACAGTGGGAAGACCGCTCCGCCGATTAGCACGTAGTGAAAGTGCGCGACGACGAAGTAGGTATCGTGTGCCTGCAGATCCAACGGCACCGCCGCGAGCATCACCCCGGTGAGACCGCCGAGCACGAAGATCACGATGAAGCCGATCACGAACAACAGCGGCGACTTGAAACGAGGTTTGCCATCCCACAGCGTCGCGATCCAGCCGAAGATCTGCAGGCCCGAGGGAATCGCGATCATCATGCTTGCCGCGGTGTAGAAACTGCTGCCCAGTCGGGGCAGGCCGGTGGCGAACATGTGATGGACCCACAATCCGAAGGCCAGCACGCCGGTCGCCAGCAATGCCAAGACCATGAGCGTGTAGGCAAAGATGGTCCGGCGCGAGAACGTCGTGACGATCGAGGACACCATGCCCAGCGCCGGCAGGAAGATGATGTAGACCTCGGGGTGACCGAAGAACCAGAACAAATGCTGCCACAACAGCGCATCGCCCCCTTCGACCGGGTTGAAGAAGTGCGTACCGACCAGCCGGTCCGAGATCAGGAAGCTGGACGCCAGCATCACCGCCGGCATCGCAATGATGATCATGAGCGAGGTGACCAGCATGGACCAGAGAAAGAGCGGCATGCGCGATAGCGTCATGCCGGGCGCGCGCTGCTTCATGATGGTGGCCACCAGCTCGACCGCGACCGCGAGCGCAGCAACCTCCGTGAACGTGATCATCTGCGCCCAGAAGTCGGTGCGCTTGCCTGGCGAAAACTCCGGGCCCGCAAGCGGCACATAGGAGAACCAGCCGGTCTCCGGCCCGACGTTCAGCAGGAATGCGACCCAGATCATGATGCCGCCGAACAGATAGACCCAGTAGCTGTAGGCGTTGAGGCGCGGAAAGGAGATGTTCCTGGTGCCGCACATGAGCGGCACCAGATACACCGCCATGGCTTCCATGATGGGCACGGCGAATAGAAACATCATGGTCGTGCCGTGCATGGTGAAGATCTGGTTGTAACGGTCGGGGCCGATCAGCTCGCTGTCCGGTTGCATGAGCTGCGTCCGCATCATGAGCGCGAGTACGCCGGCCAGCACGAAGAACACGAACCCGGTGATCACGTAGCGTCGCCCGACGATCTTGTGATCGACGGTCGACAGCCGTTCCCAGAGGCCGCGGCCCGTTCCCCAGGTGCGCTCGAGCTGCGCATCCAGCGCGGCAATCTCCGCAGCGCCCGGTTCTCGTGGCAGGACGGCGCTCATTTCAAGCTGTCCAGATAAGAGGTGAGTGCGTGCAGGTCGCTGTTCGACAGTTGCACCTGCGGCATGTGATTGCCGGGTTTGATGGTGTGCGGATCGCGTAACCAGTCGCGCAGCGCTTCGAACGAATACGGGCGTGCGCCGGCAGCGATGGTGCGGCGGCTTGCGAGGTGCGTCAGGTTCGGCCCATTCTGCCCGGCAGCGGGCGTGCCGACGATCTGATGACATGAAGCACAGGGGCCGCTCATGAAGATTTCATGCCCTCGCAATTGTTCAGGTGTGCTCGGCGCGTGGGCAGGAAGGAGTTGCTGTTGCCGCCACGCTGCAAAATCACGTTCGCCTACGACGGTGGCGTCGAGCGCCATCTTCGCGTGCTGCAAGCCACAGAACTCGGCGCACTGTCCGCGATATTCACCTTCGCGCCGCGGTGTAAGCAGCAGCGAGTTGATGCGGCCGGGAATCAAATCCTGTTTGCCACCGAGATTGGGAATCCAGAAACTGTGGATCACATCTTCGGCTTGCAGTTCGAGCAACGCGGGCCGTCCGACAGGCAGGCGCAACTCATTGGCGGTGGCGACTCGCTGGGCCGGCGTTTCCCCGAGGTACTCGACCTTCCACCACCATTGGGCAGCGGTGATCTTGATCTTGATCGCGTTATCGAGCCGGGCATTGGCGAGGCTGCGATCGATGAAGAAGCTGCCCAGGCTGAGCACGATCAGGCCACCGACGATCAATCCGAACCATCCGGCCAACGCCATTCGCAGTGGTCGTTCTGCCGGGCGTTGGGCGCCGTGGGGCACAGGCTCCGAGGAAAGAACGTGCCGGGCGCGCCAGAGCGCGTGACCGAGAAAGATCAGGACGAGCAGATACATGAAGCCGCACATCCACAGCATCAGAGTCCAAAGGATTTCAATCGTGGCGGCTTGATCGCCTGCCGGGTCGAGCGCGGCCTGCCTGCCGGAGCAGCCGACGACGAGCACAGTCAAAGCAATGGCGCTGCATGCTCGCTGCCACGTTGACGGATGCGCACTCACGTCATCGCTCCGTCTTCGGCGGGTCGCCGCGCACGGGCGTGTGAGGGATCTGCGTCAGCGGCTTGGTGTTCTTCATCTCGTCGCCGCGCGAAGGCACCGCATCCTTCGCCGCGTTGCCTGCCATGGATCGTACGTACGCCGCGATTTCCCAGACCTGCTGCTCGGGAATGCGGCCGGCGAAAGACGGCATGCCATTGGGCCGACCTTCCACGATGCTGGAATAGATCTGCTCGATCTCGCCGCCGTAGCGCCACTTGTCGTCCATCAACGGTGGGCCGATGTCGCCACCGCCGGCCGCGTGGCAGCTATAACAGTTGTACCACTCGTAATAGCGCTTGCCTTCGCTAATGTGAAAAGCATTGCGCTCGTACTCATCCGCCTGTGCGTTCTTCACGACGGGCCTCGGCGTGCCGCCGGCACGGAAAGACGTGGGCGAGACGTCGTTCATCGCGGGAGCCTCATCGTGGAATGCACGTTTCTCGCGTTCGCACCCCGCGAACAGGCTGCAACCGATCAAGAGCAGGCTAACGAGGTAACGCGAAAACATAGAGCATCCCACCGATGCCGCTTTGTTTCTTCAACTCGCCGACCATGTTGCCGAACCCCTTCGCAGTGGTCGGGTCGCGCTCGTCCAGTTCACTCGACACCATCGCGCCGGCCCAGCCGCCGATGCCGGAGAGGATCGCAACGTACTGACGCCCATCGGGCCCGCGGAACGTTGTCGGCTGACCGATGATTCCGGATGCGGTTCGATACTGCCAGAGCACCTCGCCGGTTCGCGCATGTACGGCCTTGAACCAGCCTTCGAGATTGCCGTAGAAAACCACATCGCCGGCAGTCACCGCGGTTCCGCTCCACACGGGCCAACGCTCGGGCACCGCCCAAAGTTTGCGTCGCGCGACAGGGTCCCAAGCCATCATCTCGCCGACGTGATCGCCAGGGCCGGGATAGAAGCGTGCGTTCACGCCGAGGTAGCCGGTTCCTGCGATGTAAGAGACCGGCTTGATCTCCCAGTCCATGCACATGTTGTTGTGGGGCATGTAGATCAGGCCGGTCCGCTTGCTGAACGACGAGGGTGTCCAGTCTTTGGCGCCGGGTGAGTTGGGACAGACCTCGCGGACCACTTTGCCTTGCGATGGAATCTTCTCCGGCTTGTAGATCAGACGACCGGTTTTCAGATCGACACCCTCGGATGCGGTGATGTAGGCGTAAGCATCTGCGGCCAGCACTTCACCGCTGAGGCGATCGATGACATACATGTAGCCATTGCGATCGGGTCGAACCACGACCTTGCGTGGCTTGCCTTCCCAGCGCATGTCGAGAATCAGGTTCTCGTTGACCCCGGAGTGATCCCACAGATCGTGTGGGCTGAACTAATAGAACCAGCGTGCGTGACCGTTATCCGGATCACGCGCAAAGATGCCGTTGGTCCAGTGGTTGTCGCCGGGCCGGACTTCGTGATTCCACGGGCTGGGGTTGGAAGTGCCGTAGTAGATCAGATCGAGCTCGGGATCGTAGGAGATCCAGCCCCACACCGTGCCGCCGCCGATCTTCCAATGGTCGGGTGGAAACTGCGAGACGCCCAGATCCGTGCCGCGATACTGAGGATAGAAAGGCTTGAATTCGGCGTGATCGATCAACACGTCCTGGTCGGGTCCGGTGGAATAGGCTCGCCAGGCGATCGAACCGTCCGATGTATTCAGCGCTGCCAGCCAGCCGCGCGCGCCGAACTCTGCCCCGGAGTTGCCGACCAGCACTTTGTCTTTCACGACTAGCGGGGCCATCGTGAACGTCTCGCCGTAGTTGAAATCGCCTACGCGCGTTTTCCATTGCAACTGCCCTGTGGTTGCGTCGAGGGCGACAGTGTGGGCGTCGGTCGTGTTGTAAAAGATGCGGCCATTGGAATAGACCGGCCCGCGGCTGACCGGCTGACAGCAAGCCACACCCTGCGATGCCGCGTCTGGCTTTGGATCGAACCTCCACTTCAGCGCGCCGCCGGGCGGATTGAGGTCGACCGCATACAAAATGTTTGGATACGGCGTGACGAAGTACAACGTATCGCCCACCGCGAGCACTGCCGACTCCTGGCCGAGTAGGGTGCCGGTGGCGAACGTGAAGGCGAGTTGCAGCTTGCCGACGTTGTCGGTGTTGATCTCGTCCAGTCCGCTGAATCGCGTGTTCGCGTAGTCGCGGGCCGGCATGGTCCACTGGCCATCCTCGGGCGGCGAAGCAGCGGCAGGAACTGAAACGTTGGCGGGGCCTTCGCTGGAGGCAGGCTCGGGCGCCGATGGCGGGCCGGGCTTCGACAGCGAATCGACTCGAGTCAGTCCGTTCGGTTCCGGTTGCTGACAGCCGAGGAAGGTGCAGCTCGCCACCGCGACGATCCATGTGATTGTGCGAGCGACGGCTCTGCGATCAGGTGCGATGTCCTGCATGGAATATCAACAGGGCGTCTTCAGGTAAGTTCCCGATGCGCATTGCGTCCCAGGAACTTTGCCGGCATGTCGGCATTGGACTCGCATATATGGAGGCGAGCGATGATCCATCGGTCATGGGCAGGGGTGCTGGTTGCAAGCACGATTCTCACCGGCTGCGGCGGTCAGAACAGCAGCTCGAACGTCACCGCACCGGGCAGCGAGCCTGGGGCAAAAACCCGGCTTCTCGAGTCCGGCGCGCAGATCCTGCAGGCGAAAGCGCCGCTCGGTGAGCTGAACGCCTATCTCGACGGCTTTCACTTCTATAACGGCAACATGCAAGGCCAGATGGAAGCCCATCACTATTGCGGGCACGTCAACGAAGACGTCATTCAGTGTGTGATCTTCGACGGCAATGGCGAAGACGCGAAGCTCATGGGCGTCGAATACATCGTCACAGCGAAGATCTTCGCGACGCTGCCGACGGAAGAGAAACATCTCTGGCACAGCCACGTGCACGAGGTGCGCTCGGGCACGCTGGTGGCGCCGGGAATTCCGGAGGTCGTCGAACGCGAGCTCATGACCAAGATCGCCGGCACATACGGGAAGACCTGGCACACCTGGCACACGGACGCGCAGGACCGCGTGCCGCTCGGGACTCCGATGTTGATGATGGGGTTTACCGCCGACGGGCAGGCGAACGAGCAGATGATCGCCAGTCGCGATCAGCGGATGAACCTCTCCAGTGCCGAGTTGCGCAAGCGGCGGGCTGACATACCGTACCCGGCGATCGATCCAGACGCGGATGCCTGGAGCAAAGGCATCGTGATGCAATTGCGCATCGAGCAGCAGGCGGAGGGAACTCCGCACTGAATACCGGGTTGAACTACGGTTGAGAGGGGACTAACCACAGGAGGACTCATGGCAACCCGGAAACGTGCAAAGAAGAAACAGTCGGGTCGGAGTAAATCGACCCGGAAGACTTCTGCGAGCCGCAGTTCGCCCAAGAAGAAATCGACGACTCGGAGCAAATCGACTCGGAAGAAATCGACCCGGAAGGCAACCAAGAAGAAATCGACTCGCAAGGCAGCGAAACGTACGCTGATCGCGCCGCGCGGCGACAAGCGCTATGTGCGCCGGTCCGCGAAAGGCCGCTTCAAGGAAAGCGATGATGTGAGCGCGTCGTTGTCGGCAGATCGCCGGAAGCGTGCGAAGCGCAAATCCCGGGCAGGGCGATAAAGGCGATTGATCGTCTCGGAATCCGGCTGCGGTGGAAGCTAACCGCCATGGTTAGCTTCCACCAGGCAGCTTAATTGGCTTTGTCGAGCTTCGCTTCCAGGCGCTTTGCCTCCGCCAGATGCTCCTCCAGCTTCGGCAATGTTTTCTTGGCAAGCGCACGAATCTCAGGATCCAGGGTCGTGTCGTTGGCCGCCGTCTGGAACAACTCCACGTTCTTCTCGTGGTCTCTCACCATCTGTTCCATGAAGTCTTCGTTGAAATCGCCGTCAGCCGCCTGATGCTCGAATTTCTCCTTCATACCTTTGTGCATGAGGCCCGGTTCGGTGGGAACTTCCAGGCCCTTGGCCTTGGCGGCGGCCATCAGCTCCTTGTTGGCCTTGGTGTGATCCGTCACCATCTTCTGCGCGAAGGCCTTCACTTCGGCATCGGTCGCTTTGCTGGCGCCGAGCTTGCCCATCGCCACCTCGGCTGCGCCGCCTTCGCCGGCTTTCTTCACGAAATCCTTCGCTGAAATCGCATCATCCGCGAGCGCGGCCACGCTGGTACTGAGCGCGCCGATCAGCAATACGGTAGAAATTTTCATGCTGCACCTCGTTTATAACTATTTCCTATCAAGTGATATTCCGACACGTCGGGTTCGGTAGGAAACGAACGCGCCGTGCAGGAGTCGGTTCCAGCACGGCGCGCTCGGGTGCGTTGTTTCAAACGGGCCTGCTCTTATCCACATCGCCGCGCCATGCGCCGGTTTCCTGGCCGCGCGATTCGATGAACTTCTTGAAATCCTGCACGGTGGTTTCGACGTGCGAGCCGAAGATTCCAACGGCGTCGCCGATATTCTCTATGGCGCCGTCGGGCTCGTAGGCCATCACCAGGCGTACCCGCGTGCGATCCTCGCTCAACGGTTCGAAGCGCACCGTGCCTGCATTGGGCGCGCCCGAGATGCTCTTCCACGAAATGCGTTTGTCCGGCTCCTGCTCGGTGATCTCCGCATCCCACTCTTTATCCTTGCCCCAGATCTCCGCATGCCAATGCACATGCGTGTCGTCGATCTGGCGTACCTCCTTGACCCCGGCCATGAAGCGCGGGAATTCCTCGAACTGGGTCCATTGGTTGTAAACCGTATGGATCGGACAATTCACGTCAACAATTTTTTCCACGTGTTCCATGGCGTCTCCTGATGTCTTGCTCACACGCTGCGAACGCCATGCACGAGCCTCAAGTTCCTGGGGGCGGAGGGCGCAACAGCTGACGAAACTGGAGCCGGTTGCGTTCGACGAACTCGTCCATCGCGCGGTCCCGGGCATAGCCTTTCGCATCGGGCAGAGACGGACTGCTTTCGTAGTTCGAACGAACGATGCGCAGACGAGGCAGCAGCGCCCGCGTCGCGCGCAGCGCCGAAAGAGACTTGGCGTCGTCGCGGGTCAGCAGATCGAAATCGCGGGCCAGCGGGATCTCCAGCTCTTCCAGCCACCATTCAACGAGATAGACCAGGTTGTCGATGGTCTCGTCGATCACGACGATGGGGTTGCGGTGATCCATGTGCGGGCCAGAATCGATACCAGGGGCTGTTGTTATATACAGGTGACCGGGGCAGTTCAATAGGCAGTCGTGGGGGTCGGACGTCGCTCACCGCCGACGCGTTCGAGCGCCTCCACTTGCGGCGAGATCGCGAATACACGCACGGGAAGACCGAGCACGGAGACAGCAAATGAAGATCTTAGGCAACACACTGGCGGTGCTGCTGGGAGCAGCGTTTCTAGGGGTGGGAGTGGCCGGCGCAACGGAAGTATTTCGTGCCCATTACGAAATTCGCGTCGCCACCGAAGGCACCGACAGTACGGTGCGCTCCACGTTCGAAACGCGTCCCGGCGAGCGCTTCACCCTGGACTTTCCGCCCAACGTTGTGGCTCTGGCGGTTCGCCGGCTGAGCGATGAGAACTATGAGCTGCAAGTCACGGTGACGCCGACCCGGTCCGGCAAAGGCGCCGCCGCGTTCAGCCACACCTATCAGGGCACCCTTGGCCGTCCGCTGGAGCTGAAGAACACGGCGGCAGGCGTCGATGTGGACGGAGCCATTTCAGTGGTCGTGCTGAACCGCTGAACGGCCGCCGCCCGGACCTGGCTTTGGCCGGTCCGGGCGGTGACGTTCAAGTCACGACGATCGGGCGATCGCGCGTGATGATCATGGTGTGTTCGAACTGCGCACCTCGGCTGCCGTCCGGGGTGCGCAGCGTCCAGCCGTCCGCCGCAGTCACTGCCGTCGTCGCGCGTGTGGTGAGGAACGGCTCGATGGTGATGACCCAGCCTTCCTTCAGCAACATCCGATTGCGCGGCTGAAACGTATTCGGGACTTGCGGATCTTCGTGAATATATCGGCCCACGCCATGACCACATAGATTGCGCACGACCCTGAATCCGCAGCGCTTGGCTCGACGCTCCACCGCGCGGCCGATGTTGTTCATCGGGGCTCCCGCCGTCGCTTGTTCCATCGCATCTTGCAGCGCCTGCCGGGTAGCGTTCAGAAGCTCGGCGGACTGAACGGAAACGGCGCCGACCGGAAAGCTTGCGCCGGTATCGGCCCAATAGCCGTCGAGCTCGGCGGAGACGTCGATGTTGACCAGATCGCCCTCTTGCAGGATGCGCGTAGCGGCCGGGATGCCGTGAGCGATATCGTCGTTGACGCTGATGCAGGTGACTCCCGGGAATCCATACGCCAGCTGGGGCGCAGAGCGAGCGCCGTGGCGCTCCAGGACTTCCTTGCCGATCAGGTCCAGTTCCGCAGTGGTCACACCGGGCGCTACGCGAGCGCCCATTGCATCCCGGGCTTCCGCCACGATCGCGCCAATGCGCTGCAAGCCTTCGATGTCGTGCCGGCCGTCGATGGACATGTCATTCACCTGAGAATTCGAGGCGACTAGCGTACACCAAAGCCCGCAGTGCCGGCGTGTCGCCAACCCGCTCGGTATACAAGTCATGCGCGGACACCTCGAGGCAGTCATACATACGCTCGCTGCGTAAAGCATCTATCTTGAATCGCAGCGAACGTCGGCGTAGCGTCGAGCGCGAACGTGATCGTTCACGTAGGAAGATCCGATGTGTTTCGGGCGCATCGTCGCCCCGACAACAACAACGATCTGGCTCGCGTCGGAAACAAACACGGAGTACGTTTCATGAATAGGCATGAGGGATTGCGTTGGCTGCGATCCGGCGCGTCGCGCCTGGCCGCACCGACCCTGGTTCTAACCGCTGCAGCGCTGGGATTCTCGCCTCTGATCGTCCATGCCAAGCCGACCGCAGCCAATCTGGGCGGCGGCCTGGAACAACTTGCACAGCCTGCCGCCGCCGCACGCCGGGCCGCGGTGTCCGAACTTCAGTTGACTCATCCCATTCAGTTCGACGATGCCGGCCGCGCGCTGGTGCGAATCTCACTGGATGGCAAGGTGCCCGCCGCCTCGGTGATACAAAGCTTGCAGAGCACGGTCGGCGTGGATGTCATAGCCACCGATCTGAACTATCGGGCCGGTGTGGTCGAAGCGTATGTTCCCAGCGGCGAGTTGTTGAGCATTGCCGGCAAAAAAGGTGTGCTCGCCGTCGTGCCTTCGAGCCCCATGGTGACCAACGTCGGCGCCACCGACAGTCAGGGCATCGTTCAACATCGCGTCAACAAGATTCCCGGCATCGACGGCTCGGGCATCACCGTCGGCGTGATGTCGGACAGCTACGATACCAACGTCGCGCCGAACAGCGCTGCAGCCGATATCGCGACCGGTGATCTGCCGGGCGCCGGCAATCCGTTCGGCAACACCGAGCCGGTCGTCGTGCTGCAGGATTGGCCGGCTGCATCCGACGAAGGTCGCGCGATGTTGCAGATCGTGCACGACATGGCGCCGAAGGCGCGGCTCGGCTTCGCGACCGCCAATGGTGGCGAAGTGAATTTCGCAAACAACATTCGCGCGCTTGCTGGCTTCCCGAGCGCGCCGAATGCGGTGCCTGGTTTCAAGGCCGATGTCATCGTCGATGACATCATCTATCTCGCCGAGCCGTTCTTCCAGGACGGCATCGTCGCGCAGGCCGTCGATGAAGTCGCGGCGAAGGGTGTGTCGTACTTCTCTTCCGCAGGAAATCGGCCGGCCACTCAGGCGTACGATTCCAAGGTGCGCATCGTTCCGGCCAAGCCGTCTTCATGGGCTGGCACCAATCTGGACTTCAGCGCCGTGGATCCGGCGTTGTATGCCGGCGGCTTCCACAATTTCGCAGGCGGCGGCGATGTCGATATCGCGCAGACCATCGCGTTCAACAACAACAGCATCATCGTGTTCCAGTGGAACGAGCCCTACGATCCGATACCGCCCACTCCGGTAGGTCCGCCGATCGTCAGCGGTGTGAGCACGGTGCCTCCGGGCGGAACGTCGACGTTCACTTTCCCCGGTGCGGTCGGGCAGCTGGTCGAAATCTTCGTCGACGCCGACAACTCGACTACCGGCACGCCGAATCCGGATCTGGTTTTCACGTTGTTCGATCCGAACGGTCAGCAGGTCCAGTTCGTCGACACCGGCACCAACCCGGAATCGTTGATTCTGGAGCTGCCGCTCGCTGGCACATACACCGTGCTGGTGGACAGCTTCCAGGCGACGCAGTTCGGTGACTATTCCTATCGGGTTCAGCAGGTCGACATCGTCGAGCAGGTGCTCTCGGATTACAACCTGCTGTTCTTCCTGCCGAATGGAACGTTCGTCGGTGCATTCGCGGAACAGAACCGTTACAGCAATCGCCCGATCGAGCTCGCTCAATTGCCGGGCGCGACGTTGCAGATGGTGATCGCGCGCGCCAACACGCCTGACAGCAAGAATCGGAATGTTGCCGATCGCATTCGTTACGTCGGCTTCAGCGGCGTGAATCCGCAGGAGTATTTCAGCTATCTCGCACCGGTGACCTATGGTCACAACTCGGCGGCAGGAGCAATGGGCGTCGCGGCCTATGCGTTCTATGCGCCGTTCGTTCCGGAGGCATTCACGTCGCCCGGCCCCTCGACGATCTACTTCGACAAGAAAAACAAACGTTATCGCACGCCGCAGATCCGCCAGAAGCCGGACATGGCTGCGATGGACGGCGCCAACACGACCTTCTTCTCATCCGACTCCATCGTCGATGACGATACGTTCCCCAACTTCTTCGGCACGAGCGCGGCAGCTCCCCATGCTGCGGCCATTGCTGCGCTGGTGCTCGATGCAGCAGGTGGGCCGGGGTCGGTGAAGCCGGATCGTATGCGCAAGATCCTGCAGGAGAGTGCGTTCCGTCACGACCTCGATCCATTCTTCTCCTCGGGCTTCGCACTGTCGGGCGGCAGCCTGGTCGCGATCAATGCGTCCGCGGATCAGAACTCCATCAGCCAGTTCGATCCGAACGTATTCACGATCACGCAGCTCGGCCTGCGCAAACTGGCCAGTCTGTCCATCAATGGCAACGGTGGCAACGTCACGCAGACTCCGAAGGGCATCGTGTTCGACGTGCGAAGCACGCCGGCGCCCGCACCTGGTCAACCGTTCGTCGTGGGTCGCACGGTGGGGCTGAGTGCATCCGATGTAACCGCTACGCCATCGATTCCAGCGAATCCGCCGGGGCTCGAAGGCCAGTACAAGCAGCTCGATCTCGTCTTCCGCCCGGGTTCGTTCCGCAGCGGCGACCTGCTGTCGTTCGGTATCGATCGAGACGAAGCCGATTCCGCCGGTCCCAACGTCGCGGCGGGCGGCAACTCCGCCGACTTGTTGGGCGGCGGCGTGCTGATTCCCTCCGGCGAAGTCGTCCCGGGCGGCGCGAGTTTCTTCGGCACCTACGAAGGCGGCGGCACCTTCCGCGGCGAGTTCTTCAACCTGATCGGCAAAGGCTACAGCCCGCTCGATGGCTATGGCTTCGTCAATGCCGAAGCGGCAGTGAAGGCTGTGCGGAAGAAGAAGTAAACGGATTGCTCAGGGGGCGTGATGAGGCCCGCGGTGTGAGCCGCGGGCTTTTTTGTTGGATGTCGAGTTCGTCCGGAGGCGTGGCTCCGATGGCTTCAATGCAGTCGCCGCCTATATGACTCGATATTGACGCAGAAGAGCGCTACAAGTCTGCGCAGTTCCCAAAAGAAACAAAGTGCGGCGGCGTTATAGCCGACCGAATCAAATGGCGTAGTCGTCTATATATTCAATGTGGCGGGGGTGAGAGATGTTGTGGCTGCGTGCAGGAATCGTGATGTGTGTGGCACTAGCGGTGTCGGCGTGCAATGGGTCCGCAACGCCGTCCGTCCCGAGCGCAGAAGGGCAGTCCGCAGAGCCAATGATCGAGCTGACGGGTGATCCGCCCGTTTCCGTTCGTTCGCTCAAGGTGACGGGAGCCATGTCGCATGCCGATGCACTCGTCGGATTGAAGGAAGCGTTGTCTCATGTCCAGCAGGCGGCCAAGCAGAGCGAGGCTGCGGGGCATACGCCCGGTGGATCGTTCGAGGCCAGCTTCGTGATCGAGCCAAATGGCATGATCCGCATGGTGATGGAGGGTGAGAGTCGACTCGCGGGTGGCAAGCCAGCGCAGGTCGTCGAAATCTTCAGCGGTAGCGCGATGGGCAACGAGTGGCGGTTTCCGGCCAGTGACGGTCAGAGCATCGTCGAGGTCGAGTTCGTGGTTGGCCAGTAGGGCCAGTTGTTAGGCGCGACTGACTGAGATTTCTGTTCAGTCGCAAGTTGCCGGCAGCGGAAAAATTCCGGGGATTACAGCGCTTTCTCGATTCGCGCGGCGTCTTCGGACGCTCTTGGATTTGGGAGTGGTGCTGGCTGAGGGACTCGAACCCCCGACCCACTGATTACAAATCAGTAGCTCTACCAACTGAGCTAAGCCAGCCCGGCGAAGGGGCGGCATTGTATGCCAGATCGTAGGCGGCGGGAACCGCCGTGCCCAGTGATGGCCGGCGGTTGCTGGCCGGCCCATGACCTGAGCTATACTCAGACAATTCGCCCGCCTCGGAGCAGTTCATGGCGTCACCCGTGTCTTCTGTCCCTGCCAGCCCCAGCACCGGCATCACCAGTACACAGAAGTCGGCGCTCACGCTGCTGGCCAGTCTGTTCTTCATGTGGGGCTTCATCACGGTCATCAACAACACGTTGCTGCCCCACCTGCGCTCCGTGTTCGATCTGACCTACACACAGACCACCTGGATCGAGTCGGTGTGGTTCATCGCATACTTCGTCGCCTCGATTCCATCGGCCAAGCTGATCGAGCGCATCGGCTACAAGACCTCGATGGTGGTGGGCCTGCTGATCATGGCGGCGGGCGCGCTGCTAATGATTCCAGCGGCGAGGATTCCTTCTTACGGTGTCGTGCTCACGGCGCTGTTCATCGTCGCTGCGGGCATCACGCTGCTGCAGGTGGCTGCGAACCCATATGTCGCGGTGATCGGGCCGGCAGAAAGCGCATCCTCTCGGCTGAACCTCGTGCAGGCGTTCAACTCGATGGGCACGACATTCGCGCCGTTGTTCGGCGGCTATCTGATTCTGAGTCGCAGCGCCTCGGGCAACGTCGAAGGAGGTGCGGCGGTGTTGACGATGGAGCAGCGAATGGCCGATGCGCAGTCGGTGCAGTTGCCTTACTTCATCGTCGCGATGGTGCTGGTCGTGCTGGCCGTCATCATCGCGCGATACAAGCTGCCGGACCTGGATGCCGCCACGCGCCGCCTCGACGCTGCGGAACGCAAGAACCATTCGCTGTGGAACCATCGCAATCTGCTGCTGGGCATCCCCGCCATCTTCATCTACCTGATCGCCGAGATCGGCGTGAGCAACCTGTTCATCAACTTCGTGTCCGCGCCGGAGATCGGCAATCTCACGCACGCGCAAGCCTCGAACTACTTGTTCCTGCTCTGGGGCGGCATGATGGTGGGCCGCTTCGCGGGCAGTCAGTTGATGCGCAAGTACGCACCCGAGAACGTGCTCGCATGGGCGGCAACCGGCGCATTCATCGTGATGATGCTGACCGTGCTTGCGACCGGGAAGCTTGCGATGTGGAGCCTGATCTCCGTGGGCTTGTTCCACTCCATCATGTTCCCGACGATCTTCACGCTCGGCATCCGAGGCCTCGGCCCGCTGACCGAAGAGGGTTCGGGCCTGTTGATCATGGCGATTGCCGGTGGCGCGCTGGTGGTCGTGCAGGGGCAGCTCGCCGATATGTTCGGTCTGCAGGCGTCCTTCCTGCTGACCGCGGTGTGCGAGCTGTACGTGCTGTTCTACGCGGTCTGGGGCTGCAAGGTCACTTCAGCCGAGCCGCAGCAGCAGCTGACGGCGCCGACCACGAACGCCTGAGTACGGCGCGTCGCTCCAAGCTTGGCCGCCTCCTGGCGGCCAAGCGCTCCTCTGGCGAGACGGGGCGTAGTCACAGCGATTGATCCTGCCATCGCGGCAATGCCATGCTTGGCATCCGCTCCACCACGGCTCGATGGTGTGAATTCAGAAGCGGCCTGCCCACAAGGCCGCCCGAAACCCTCACGCAGGAGAAAGAAAATGAGGAATGTATTGCTCGCGCCGGCGCTCGTCATGCTTACGGCACTGTCAGGTTGCTCAAAGGAGCCGGCCACTCAGGCGCCGCCCGTGGCGGAAGCGACTCAGCCGGCGGATGCATTGGTCGCCAGCATCGACGGCGAGTGGCGCAGCGCCGACGACAAGTCTCGCGATGTCTACCGCCATCCGAAAGAAGCGCTGGAGTTCTGGGGACTCGCGCCGGGCATGACGATTCTGGAAGTGCAGCCCGGTGGTGGTTGGTGGAGCGACATCCTTGCGCCGTACGCGCATGCGACAGGCGGCAAGTACTACGCAACCGCTGCGGATCTGGCGAATCCCGAAATTTCCGAAGCGGCTCGTCAAGGGCGCGCCGATTTCGAAGCCCGTTTCGCTGCGAAGCCCGATGTGTACGGCACGGTCGGGCTGGTGAACTTCGGTCCCAAGTCTGCGCCGCTGCCGGAGAACACTTTCGACTTCGCGCTCTCGGCGCGTTCGTTCCATGGCTGGATGGGCAACGGTCTCACCGACAAATTCCTCAAGGATCTGTACGGCGCGCTCAAGCCCGGCGGCATTCTCGCCATTGAACAGCATCGCGCCAATCCGGGCGAGCAGGATCCCAAGGCGGCGAGCGGCTACGTCACCGAAGACTACGTGATCGAGCAGGCGCAGAAGGCCGGCTTCGAGCTGGTGGAGAAGTCGGAGATCAATGCCAACGCCAATGACACCAAGGATCATCCGTTCGGTGTGTGGACGCTACCGCCCACCAAGCGCACGCGCCCCTATAGCGAAGGCCCGGATGCGAACGACCCGAACTTCGATCGCACCAAGTATGACGCCATCGGCGAGTCGGATCGCATGACGTTGAAGTTCCGTAAGCCCGCGTCGGCGGCCACTTGAAATAAGCCTGCCTGAGTCTCGGGGCGGCGCTTCGCCGCTCCGAGAACGCCCTACGCCTACTCGGTTATTTCTTGCGAGCCGAGCACAACTACGAATGCAACTCCGGCAGCTGCCACGCGTTTAAAAGCGCGATGTAAGGCGCAGCATCGATGAGGGTTATTTCCCTCCGTGACCAGCACGGGGGCCTCATAGATTAGTCAACGCGCCACTCGAGGAGACTTTCATGGCGAACGAGCGTAACAATCCTGAGGACCGCAATCGTAATCAGCAGGCGGGCAGCGATCCCAATCGGAATCAGCAGCAGCAATCGTCACCAGGAAATAAGCAGCAGGGACAGAACCAGGTGCGTCAGGACCAGCAGGGCGGCGGCCAGCGATCGGGTCAGCAGAGCCAGGAAGGCGGTCAGCGCAATCAGCCCGGTGGTCAGCAGTCGGGACAGGGTCAGATGCGCTCACCCCAGCAGGGTGGCGGCAATCGCACCGAGCAGCAGGACAAGGATCGGGACCGCAATCGCTGAGCGATCATTCGATAGGAGAACAAGCCAGCCGAGCAATCGGCTGGCTTCTCTTTTGAGCGCTCTCGCGATCAGGCTTCGTAATCCAGCACCCAGCGATCCTGCACCAGCGCACCGACCACCTGCTTTACAGGCACGTGCACCGGATGGTCGGCGTACGCGTTCAGCGCGGCTCGATCCGAGAACTCCGAGTAGAGACCCACATCCACAGGTGAGTTTTCCGCAAAGTTGACGCCCACCTCCAGACTGAGCAGGCCGGGAATCTTGCCGCGCATGCTTTCCAGCTCCTGCTTCACGCGCGCCACGTCAGCTTTGTTCTTGAGTCGCCACAGGACGATGTGCTTGATCATTTGTTTGTTTCCACGGATCGATTCAGAAGGGCAATCTTACAGCGCCGGGGCAAGCTGGGCGCGCCGTAGTGCGAAGTAGGCGACGATCAGCACCGCCCATCCCACGCAAAGCACCAGTGGAATCAGCTCCAATCCCCATCGCGCAGCGACCAGGCCACACACGGCAGGCAGTGCCGCAAGTCCCATGGCTCCCATCGAGATCTGCAGGCCGACGGTATTCGCCGTGTGACGCGGCCCGACACGTGCGGGTGTCGCCGCGATCAGGCAGGGGAAGATCGGCCCGGCCGCGAATCCCATCAATGCAATGGCAGCCGTGTCTGCGAGTGGGTGGAGAGACAACAAGAGCGTCACGACGCCGAGCAGCGCGGCGATCATGCACAGCTTGACGATGGAATCCGGCTCGGCGTTTGCCGGCAGGAATGCATAACCCAGACGGCTTGCAAACAAGCCGCCCCAGTAAAGCGTCACAGCAGCCCCGGCCGATGCGGTGGGGATATCCCGCGCTTCGTGTAACAACGAGAACACCCATGCGCCCGCGGCAGACTCACACCCGGTGTAGACGAGGAATACCAGCAGCGAGAGCTGCACCTTGCCGAGTCGCAATGTTTCCAGCAGTTTGGCCGGGCGCGCATGTTCTTCGTACGAAACGACCGGTGGCGGCCATTGACGACGCGACAGGATGAAAGCGACCGCGAGGACGATTTCGATTGCGACGATGATCCGATAACCGAGTTGCCAGGACCTTCCGGTCGCCAGCACCGCTGTCATCAACGCCGGCCCCGCAGCGGCCCCGACTCCGTAGAACGCATGCAATACGTTGACGAGCCGAGCCGAATAGCGAGTTGCGGCATGAGTATTGATCGCCGCGTCGATGGCGCCGGCGCCGAAGCCGGTCAGCAGGCCTAGCGACACCAGTACGATCCACGAAGGCGCGATGCTGTAGCCGAACAGGGCGACGGCCGTGAGCGCGCACGAGAACGCCAGCAGTTCGCCGATGCCGATTCGGCTGAGAATTACGCCGGTGGCCGTGCTGGCCATCACCGAGCCGACGGTCACGGTGATGAACAACGGACCGAGCGCATCCTGGCGCAATCCAAAGTCGGCTCGCAGTTCCGGCCATGCGACACCGATCACGGCGTCGGGCAAGCCCAGCGCGATGAATCCGACGAAGCTCAGGATGAGCAGCAGCTGGCTGGGTCGTGACATGAAGCGACCGGTCAGCCGCTCGCGAACTGGCGACGATACGTGGCCGGGCTGGTGCCGGCGACACGACGGAAGTGGCGCCGGAATGTTTCTTGCGACTTGAACCCCACCGCCTCCGCGACCCGTGGCAGCGAATGGCGCCCCGCCTGCAACAGGTCCTTGGCAAGCGCGACGCGCTCGCGAATCAGCCATTCATAGGGCCCGAAGCCGACCGTTTCCTGAAATTGACGCTGCAGAGTGCGAGGGCTCATGGAAGCGCGACGCGCGAGTGTTTGTAGCGTGTGAGCCTGTGACGGATGCGCGCGCACCCAGTCGATGAGTTTGGACAGTCGATTGCGATCGTCTTGCGGCATCGGTCGCGGCAGATATTGAGCCTGCCCGCCTTCGCGATGCGGCGGAATCACCAGGCGTTGCGCCACCTGATTCGCGATGCTCGCGCCATAGTCCCGTCGCACCAGATGCAGCAGCATGTCCAATCCAGCGGCAGAACCGGCCGAAGTCAGCACCTGTCCCGAATCGATATAGAGCGAGTTGGGTTCCACGGTGACGGCGGGATAGCGTTTGCCGAGCCGCTCGGCATATCGCCAATGCGTGGTCACCGTACGGCCATCGAGAACGCCGGCCGCGGCGAGCACGAACACGCCGGAGCAGATCGTGCAAAGGCGGGCGCCTCGCTCATAAGCGGCGCGAATCCGGCGCAGCAGTGCAGTTGGAGGCAACTCGTCTGCGTTCCGCCAGCCCGGGATGACGATGGTGTCGGCCTCGTCCAGCAGCGCCAACGAGTTTGGCACCTTGATCTGGATGCCGCCTGCCGCCCGCAATGGACCGCGCTCGGCGGAGCACACCGAGAAGTCGTACCACTGCACGCCCAACTCGGGCCGTTCCAATGCAAACAGCTCGACCACGCAGCCGAATTCGAACGTGCACAAACCGTCATAGGCAAGGGCGACCACCCGATGGCGGCGGCCCTGGCGAGCGGGACGGGATTTTTTGCTCATGGCGCGATGTTACCGATCTATGGCGTCAGCGCCAGTGGGTGCGTGGGCAGGCTTTGCGCAGAATGTTCACACCAACGAGCCAGGAGACATTTCATGACCACCGCCGTCACCGCCGTCACCGCCGTCGCCGCCGCGCCCAGTGACCGGGCGCTGGAACATTTCGCGACGGCGCTCGAATTCGAAACCGATTGCTGGGACGTGCACGACGCCCAAGCCAGCGGCAAGCAGGATTTCGTGCTGCTCGACGTGCGCAGCCATGCGCTTTATGAGAAAGGCCACGTACCCGGCGCAGTGAGCTTGCCGCACGGGAAGATCGTCGAAGGAACGATGAAACAATATCCGGCCGACACGTTGTTCGTCGTTTATTGCGCCGGCCCTCATTGCAACGGCGCCCATCGTGGAGCGATCCGATTGGCGCAACTTGGCCGCCCGGTGAAAATGATGATCGGCGGCGTCACTGGCTGGTTGGACGAGGGCTTCAGCCTGGAGAAGTAACCATGATTCGTCGTGCCCAGGCTGCAGATGCGCCTGAATTGCTGTCGCTCATGCGCGGGCTGGCGCGTTTCGAGGGCTATGACGACCGGTTCGCGGTGACTGTCGAAGCGCTCATCGAGCGCGGCTTCTCACCGCAGCGTCCGCCGGAGTTCACAGCCTGGGTCGCCGAACTCGACGACGCGCTGGTCGGCTATGCCGTCATCTACGTGATTCCATACACGTTCGACCTGCGACCGACCGTCGTCCTGAAGGAGCTGTTCGTCGATCGGGCCGCGCGCGGACGCAACTTTGGCCGCGGCCTGATGAACGCGGTGATCGAGCATGCGCACTCGCTGAACGCGAGACTGATCCGATGGCAGGTGCTGCCCGAGAACGAGGCGGCGAAGCGCTTCTATCGTCAGCACGACGCCGCAGTGGATGCCGACTGGGAAAACTGGTTCATCGACCTGTCCACGACGGGATAGAGGGTGCTGGCGAAAGCGCGCGCAGACTCCTAATCTTGCGGTATGCAGAACATCAGCATCCGCGCGGTCATTCTTGCAACTCTTGCGGTTCTGGGGATCGACATCGTCAGTGGCATGGTGCTGACACAGATGTTCGGTGGCCCCGCCTGGGATGCCGGGCTGTCCAGGGAGGAAATCCAGCGGGCGTACCAGGTGCTGATGCAGGATGTTCGCTATCTGGCGTTGGGCCTGCTGCTCGGCACGGCGACCACCGTTCTAGGTGGCTATCTGGCGGCCCGCCTCGCTCGACACATGCCGTACTACAACGCGCTCGCATTCGGCGTGCTCGGCGTGCTGATCAGCACGATCGGTGCGGGCAGTCTGCCGACCTGGGTCAAAGTGGTCGGGCTGGGATTGAGCTTGCCCGCCGCCGTGCTGGGCGGTCACATCGCAAAGCTGCGGATGAGCCGGCCCGCGTCATGAGCCGCTGCCATACGGCCGCGTGATGATTTCCAGGTAATGACCGTTCGGATCGTTCCAGTACACGCCGCGGCCGCCATCGTGGTGGTTGATCTCGGATGGGCGCGAGTGCATCGGATCCGCCCAATATTCCAGCTGGCGCTGCTGGATGCGATCGAAGATCGCATCGAACTCGCTCTCGCTCACCAGGAAAGCATAGTGCTCGATGATGAATGACTCGTCGGTCTGGATATAGTCGAGCGTCACGCCATTCTCCAGTGGCACCGTCCAGAACGGCCCGAAACGCCCCGGTGCGCCCAGCCCGAGGATCTCCGTCAGAAATTCTGCTGAAGCCTTCGCGTCCTTCGCGTGCACGATGGTGTGGTTGAGCTGGATGGCCATGAGATCTCCTTGCTTCGATGTGACCGCCTGTGCGCCGCAGCCGTTCTTGTTTCAATACAGCATGACTAAAGTCAGGCTCCGGTATAGGCAATCTCTCCGTATCGGCGGGCTCGTTGCATTCGTATCTTGGTCGGGCATTGCCATTCTCATCTCGAGGAGACGATCATGCCCCGTTATCTGATCGAACGTACTTTTCCCGACGGTCTCGGCCTGCCGGCGAATGCGGAAGGCGCCAAGGCGGCCTCCACCGTGATCTCCAACAATGCGCAGGAAGGCGTGACCTGGGTGCATTCCTACGTGACGCC